>Ga0265798_10011690_pt1 | contig 10667 bp, 9 predicted proteins | sample P3T30metagenome_FD_192430 | JGI IMG/M metagenome (GOLD analysis project Ga0265798, IMG submission 192430) | Plant litter microbial communities from East Loma Ridge, Irvine, California - P3 T30 | ecosystem: Environmental > Terrestrial > Plant litter > Unclassified | place: USA: California... | reverse complement strand
AGGCTCGATGCCGTACGGTGCGCCTTCAGATACGTCGCGTCGATCATGACGGTCTTTGGGTCGGCATCAGCGGCAGCCAGACCCTCCATCATGCGGGGACGCCTCCCTCAGTGGTGTTCAACACCTCCACTATTGCACATCGATGCAGTCGGGGGGCGTCCACCCCATCACCAATGCCCGCTATTTCGTTCACACCCGCCTGGGTCGACGATGCGCAACGAATGCGTCCTGACGCCGGTCATTAATTATCCTCCACGCCGAGTTCGATGATCGCGCCGGTATGGGCCGAAGCGAAACCTACACCGCCGACTGGCGCATGACGGTCCGTGCCCGCCTGTCCGATTCTGCTAAAATATGCGTGCGGGGGAGCACCGGTCGGCCACGACTAACCTACAAAGGGCTCGGAAAGTCTAGGAGGACAGAAACACAATCGCGGATGACCTGCGATGGCTGGGTTCCGCTACGAAGGAGCGTCTTGTATGTCTGCTGAAGAAGTTCAGTCGCGTCTTGATTTCATGGGTGTCGACGATGCGCAGCGTGGAACGCTGGCGAGTCTGCTGCCAACAGTGAAACCGCTGCTCAGCGGTGCCTTGGACCGTTTTTATACGACCGCCAGGGCGACGCCGCACATTAAGGCGTTTTTTGCCGACGAACGGCAGATGATGAATGCCAAGAAAATGCAGGAAGAGCACTGGCTGAGAATTGCTGGCGGCCAGTTTGACGATGAATTTCACACGAGCGTTCGCCGCATCGGGTCGGTCCATGCACGCATCGGGCTCGCGCCGCGCTGGTATGTCGGCGCCTATGGGCTGGTGCTTGAGGAACTGATGCGCGGCATCGGCCGTCGCTCGACCCCGTGGCGGCGTTTCCTGGGTCTGTTCCGGGAAGCGAGCGATACCGATGCCTGCATCGCGATCGTCAAGGCTGCGCTCATCGACATGGAGATGTCTATCTCCATGTATTTCGATGAAGTTCAGCTCAAGCAGGAGAAGGCAAACCTCGCGCTCGCTGAACGTGAACGAGACCTTGGCATTTTGCTCGGCAAGATTTCGGAAAGCGTCAACGAGATCCGAACCGGGTCGAACGAGATCTCAATGGCTTCGGAGGATCTGGCACGCAGGACCGAAGCGAATGCGGCCAGTCTCGAGCAAACCAGCACCGCGCTCGCACAGATCGACAACCGGCTCAAAGCGACATCGCTTGCCTCGATAGAGACCGTCTCCCGCGCCGATCAGGCAATCACTACGGTCGATACAGGCCGGGCGACAGCCGACGAGGCGGTAAAATCCATGGGCCGGGTTTCCGACACCGCCAAGGGCATCGACGGCGTCATCGAGGGGCTCGACAAGATTGCGTTCCAAACCCGCGTGCTGGCGATGAACGCCGCAGTCGAGGCCGGTCGCGCAGGCGATGCCGGGCGTGGTTTCGCAGTGGTCGCGGATCTGGTGTCCGCGCTCGCCATGCGGGCCGAGGAGGAAGCCAAACGCGCCCGCGATCAGTTGACGCTGACGCAAAGCGAGATTTTGATCGCCGTCCAGGCTGTCAAGAAGGTCGACGGGGCTCTGGCGGACATCGCGAGCGACGTGGAGGCGGTGCATAAGCTACTCGGCACGATGGCCGACGATGCGACGGCGCAATCCTCGACGGTCACGCAGATCTCCGCAGCTATCAGTGCGATGGACCAGTCGACCCAGCAAAATGCCGCGATGGTCGAACAGACATCTGCTGCCGCACGGAACCTGACGGCAGAGGTCGTCTCGCTGGCTGAACAAGCGTCGCAATACAACCGTCAGGACGCGGTACAGACGCATCGACCGGTTGTACCGCCAATGGCGATGCCCCGGATTGCCCGGAAACAAGCCGCCTGAGCGGAAGGACCGCGTCACGGAGCCAGCACACTAGCTCCGGGGCGGAATGGCGCCAACGGGACAGTCTGGGGGTTCGAACTGCCCCCCTATCATTGGCCTCGCAGCGCCCAATGATAGGGGGCTCTCTTGGCGGGGGCCGGAATGACGCCACCACGACCTCTTTTGCTCGCGGCGAAGCTTAAGCACAGCGTAACGTCGGCTATCGCAGCCTGCCATGTCGAAAACAGCCGGTCCGCTAACTACCAATTGTCACCATTCAGCGGTCAGATATGCGGAAAACCCGGTCGTAATAACGACTGTGCGAAAACCAGGTGATTTCGGACGGTATCATCCCGATCGTCGTAAAACGCCGTCGCCAACCATAATTGGCGACTACCATGTGTTTGTCGTATAGTCGCGATCGAAACTGTATTTCCTACACATATGACCGTTGAACGACGATAATGGAAAGAGAACCGGAGCGGCGGGTTTCGGGCGGCCGAATTGCGTTAGCCATATCGCGGGGTACTATCGTCGGACGGGATGGTGGATTTTAGTCGTAGCTCGATCAAATCGCCAAGCGCGCAAAGCATGCGCTCGCAGTTTCTGCAAGCGATCGCAGACCACAGAGACTTATTACCGTCATGGTGCCAATCTAACGCCCGCCTTGAACGAGTCAAACCAGACAGCAACATCGGCTAACATCTGACCAATTAGAGATTTCTTCAAACCGTAGCGGTTGCGATACCGCTTTACGCAACTACGACCTTCTTTCAGGTTGGCTCCCCAGAAAGGAGTAGGAAGAACAGTATGTTAGAGTATCGCATGTATGTCATTGATAATGGCGGTAGAATTATTGAGCGTATCGATCTGGAATGCCCAAACGATGCGGAAGCTGTCTCGGGCGGAAAGGCATACGCACTAAATAAAGATGTAGAAATCTGGTGCGGCCAGAGAGTAGTTACTGTTCTTCATCCTTTAACCTGATTGATAGCGTCGAACGACTTTATCTACAATCGGCGGAGGGGCAGAGTCATTTGCCGGCCGAATGCGTGTTGTGTATGACCCCAAATTGCCTTCTCGAATGACGCCGTCCGGCGCTTGTTCATGCCACTGAACCAATAGAGAACCGCTTTTCTCCATCTCAAGGTCGTAGGGATGATCTTTCATCATCTCCGAATCAATGCCTAACGCGTTAGCAACGCGAACATGCTGATCTTCTATTTCGTCTTTTGACATAGTCTGTCTTAGCGCCCCCTCCGGCTCAATACTGGCGGAACGAACCTTTCAGGAACAGGGATTGATTCTGTCTATTGTTTACCAAAGCTGCATTAGCGCTGAGCGGCTGGCATTATTCGACCAAACGAAGACGGCGCGGCGGCGGTCGCCTTTCCAGGATCCCCGAGTTTTCCGGATCGCTCAACACATTCTCAAAGGCTTCGAACACCATGGAGCGCACGATATGGGCCTGACACGTCGCATCTATATCAGGCGATTTACAGCTGGCGCTTCGGCGTCCTAGCTACCTTCTAATTTGGCTCGCCAAGCGCGCGGTTGCCAACCGACACGCTTGGCTGCCGCCAACTTTATCTCGTTCAATTTAACTTAAGTCAGGCTTCGGCGGCATGATGCTCGCGATGCTCCTGATAATCTTCATTATACAGGCGCTTCCCTGAAATACTAACAGTCCTGTGCAGCCTCGTGCGGCGCTTGTGACCGGCATCGTATTTGCTGGGTTTTCAAGCGCGGTTCGACGTTGGCTGAAGCCTGCCGGAATATGTCAAACTGGGCGCTGTGGACGACTTTAGGGATGGGGTGCCTAATGTTTCTAATAAGACTGCTGACCTAAAGAGCGCCTGACGTGCCCCCGCCTTTCATCCAGCGGCGATCAGAGACCGACCGTTGTTGTCGCCATCCGAACCGACATCGCCGCGGGCTTGTATAAAATGCGGTTGCGGGGAAGCAGGCGGTTGAGCGACGACCTTGTTGATGGCGAGTTCACCCGCGCCTAATCAGCCTGCACACGCCAAGCTTTGAGAGATTCGATGCATCCTCAACAGGATAGAGCACTGAAATCCAAAATTCGCAATTAACACGCTTTAACCGTACGAAGACGTGATTTATAAAAGAATCTATTGCATAAGTGTCCCTGTCGAAAGACAGACGCTCTATTAACTGGGGAGGTTCGCATGCGCTACTGGCCTATCGGTAAGCCCGTCCGGGGTTGATATAGTTAAGCGATGTTGGAATATTATCATTCTTACTAACGTATTTTGCAGGGCATCATGCAATGCGTTACCGGAAAATAGTAATCCTCATAAATGCTGATATTAAAAAATGCCCGGCTTTCTAAGTCGGGCATTTTTTCGCAATTAAGAAATTGCCATATTATTTACTGTCATAAGAACGGGTTATAGCCTCGGAAATGATCGGCGACACCCTTTCGAGGCTCAAGGCTTGGTTCTACTTTGACGTCGCGAGCGCTCCTGCAAAGCCGGCTCGCAAGGGCAAGAGGCAGAGCGGTCCGGCGCAGGCTCGCTCCGCAGAGCCCCTAAAAAAATGAAGCGGAGGGCGCAGAGGTAGGCGAGAGCCTGAAACCGCTAATGCGTAAACCTCGCCGTTCAACGTTCTCGACTGCGGCCCCAGAAGCGGTTGTTGATTCATGTGCCCGCAACGCCTCGGATTGGGACTAAGCGGTCCTTCTTGGATAATTACGTTGCGACTTGTTCGACCTTGCGCTTGCGGGGGCCCGACTTGGGCTTTGCGTCTGCCTTTGTTGCGCTCGTCTGGCCGGTCTTGCGCCCCAAGCCAATGCGCGCGGCCATCACACGACGGGCTTCTGAGTAGGCAGGAGCGACCATGGGGTAATCAGCCTTCAGGCCATAACGCTCGCAATACTCAGCTTGCGTTATGCCGTTCGTGGCGAGGTGACGACGCAGCGTTTTGTACGGCTTGCCATCGATCATGCTGATGATGTGCTCGGGGCTTGCAAGTGACTTACGGACGGTTACTGCTGGGGTGTATATCCGAACAACAGCTTCAGGCTCAACGGGCTTGACCCCACCGTCAATCAACGCTGCAACAGTTTCGTAAACTCTTTTAAAGAATGCTGGAACGTCGTCAGCATCAGTTCGCGTGTTCGGGTTAGATAGCCAAGCTACTGTCAGTTCTGTAGCAACCGCAACTGGGTTCAGGTCAACAATATCTTTAGACATAAACGTACTCCATCTTAAAACCATAGATCGACTATTAATCGGAGGCTGTCCGGTCGACGTCGTATCTATCATGGAGAACCGCGATGATCGGGCGCACCAAGCGATTTGATCGGGGTCCAGATACGCGTACCGATATCTTCACGGCCGTACTACCGCCCTTATTAATGTCGAATGCGACTAGTTTTCCGTTGATCTCTGCCGCTGCCGCCGATGTGCTGCGGCACACCGACGCATTCATATTTGCGCGAACTAAACCGGATTTCGAGGTTTTCTGCAGAACACGCTGTGCAAACCATGTGCGATAACAGCTGCGTCTACCGGGCTGGCATCAACAGACAAAAAGTCGCGCGACATTAATGCCGCACGACTTTTTGAAAAACTAGTATCCGAGGATCAAGACGGACCCATCTGTCGACGGAAAGAATCACGGTTATAAGGAAGGTTGTGATTCTCGGCATCTGCTGCATCCATACGCACCAGCGCAGGGCGCTGCCATGTCTTGCGAGTCTTTTTGATCATATCTATACCTTTATGTCATTCGCCGTGCCGGCAGTATGCTAATCGGTATCCGGCATCATTTTATTCGCATGGATTTGCTAAGATTTAGAACTTATTTATTTACCATTTTATAATCTTGTTGCTCGAAGAGGTATATATCAGAGGTGATTGATACGGCCTGTCAGCGTACCGCGATAAACGCTCGGAGCGCACGGGTAGCTCAACATCACTTCTGGCCATTCCGAGGTATTGTTTGGCGAGGTATCGACGACAAATAGCGCGATCAGGCCGCCGCCAGATTGCATGCGCACTTACAATGCGTGAACGACTTTGGACCAGGCTAACCGTGTAAAGTCGAATCGTTTTCCAGACGCCTCAATGTGACAAAACCGGCTAACCGTTTTTCGCGTCTGAAGCCGGAACGGATACGGGGAGGGCTAGCCTCCCCGTATCGCTTATGCCTCCTCTGTAACCTTAGTCCCGCGAGGTTTGCGGAGCACTTTTGGGGAATCATCAGTAGCCTTTTCGGCTGGCTGAGCAGGCTTACGCCCCAAACCGATTGATTTTGCCATGGTCCGCCGTGCTTCCGAATACGAAGGGGCGACCATGGGATAATCGGCCTTCAGGTTGTAGCGCGCTCGGTATTCCTCAGGCGTAAGGTTATTGCTCGACAGATGGCGGCGTAATGTCCTGTATGGCTTGCCGTCGATCATCGAAATGATGTGATCGGGCGAAGCCAATGACTTGCGCACCGTGACAGCAGGCTCATAAGCTTGAGCAGCTTCGTCCGGGTCTGTTGGAGTAGCTGCGCCTGATAGTTGAGCGACAGCGGCATGCATTGACCGCAAGAATGCGGGCACATCATCCGCATTCGTGCGCGTGTTAGGATTGGCCAACCACGCAGCAGTCAGTTCAGCGGCCAACTCGACCGCGACGATCTCATCGTTCATTATAATCTCTATATCTTGGGGGGGATCACGCAATTGGGTTCGGTTGATCCAATGTTCAAGATGGATAACGTTTATCAAGGCAGCGACTCACTCGCCGTTAGCTTAAATAATCGTCGCTAAATGGCCCATTGTGGGACGTACTACGTAGAATGATGCGCGATTTTCCTGTCGCATTGTACCGTGGTTACAGCAGATCGCTGAGGATGGGTGACCGTGCAGAATATATTCTCGATAGCGTTCTGTTCTTCTGACAGCTGTTTAATGCGATCGGTCAGGCCTTAGGCGGTGCGGTCTAGCCGATCCGGGCCAGCGTGCCGATTAGCGTCCAGCGCGGTTCTCCAGCTTTGACGATCAAGCAGCCAAGTTTCGCGCGAGTATCAACCCGATTCATGGTACCCAGAATAATGGATCATCCATTAATCGCAAAACTGCAACGTTTCGGAAACCTCACACAGGACGACGTCGAACTACTTTCAGGCCTTAACGAGGATGTGCGCAGTTTCAGTGCGCGACGGGACATCATCTGTGAAGGCGAGAAGCCCGACCACGTTCATTTGATGTTGGAAGGCTGGTCGTGCCGTTATCAGTTGCTGCCGGATGGAGGGAAGCAAATTACCGCCTTTCTGCTGCCAGGCGATTTCTGCGACGTACACGTCACGATGTTCGGAAAGATGGACCACAGTATTGGCTCCGTCGGTGCGGCGAAGGTCGCATTTATCTCGCGAGAACTGATGTTGGCCATGATAGAACGCCCCGGCATCGCTCGAGCCCTGTGGTGGGCGAGCCTGGTGGACGAGGCGGTTCTACGCAAATGGATCGTCAATTTCGGACGCCGCGACTCTTTCGAACGCGTCGCTCACCTGATTTGTGAATTGTACGCCCGGCTTCAGAGCGTCGGCTTGGCGACGGAAAGTACGTTCGATCTCCCGTCGACCCAAAAAGACTTAAGCGATGCGCTCGGTTTGACGCCGGTCCACGTAAATCGCGTCCTCAAACGGCTACGTGAGGAGGGCATGATGACATTCAAACGGCAACAGATTTCGATTTTGGACGTCCGAAAGCTCCAAGCGGCGGCCGGATTTGATCCTAGTTACTTACATCTCGCCGACTAACGGGATATAGCATCCACGGAACGCTGGCCTAAAGATCGCCGCCGTTTCCGTCGTTAGCCGCTTGCTATAGGACGGGCAGCTTTCCTCTCTATTCCGGCCATTACGCTTCCGCCCAGATTCGGTCATTCCAAACGATTTTTTGTTCCCATAACCTGCCGTTCCTGATGAAAAGATTTATGGTTTTGCATCAAACGAGGTGTGGCACAGCTCCAATAGTGCGACTCTTTACTGCGTTCGTACTGCTGCAATCAAAACGAGAACATTGCTACTCAAGAAAGAACGAAGTCTAGTCCTCGCTATCAGTGCGGACCAGTGCTGAATTGGCGGCACGAGAAAGAGGCCTAATTGGTAAGGTATAAGACGCTGGGTTCGCGTAGTCATGTTTGTGCGGCGTGTGAATTGAGCGGCAGCTACCGCTTTCGATGGTAAACTGCGCTGTGGCGCCAACGAGGTTGCCTACCTCATCTGTTAAGTTGCGGGCCGCAGCCGAAGTTTCCTCAACCATTGCAGCGTTTTGCTGGGTAGCAACGTCCATAGCCGAGACAGCGGCAGTGATCTCAGTAATAGCGCTCGATTGGGCCTGATTATCCGACGCCATACTAGTGAGCAGCTTGGTAACCTCGTCAACGTCACCGGCGATGTCAGCGAACGCTGTATCGACCTTGCCAACCGATTTTACTGCACTGACGATCTGACTTTGAGTAATACCGAGCTGATCGCGCGCGAGCTTGGCCTCTTCTTCGGCGCGCATCGCAAGCGCACTGACCAGATCGGCGACAACCGCGAATCCGCGTCCTGCATCGCCCGCTCGACCGGCTTCAACCGCAGCGTTCATGGCAAGAACGCGGGTTTGGAAGGCGATTTTATCGAGCCCTTCGATGACGTCGTCGATGCCCTTGGCGCTGCCGCTGACGAGGGCCATGGCCTGCATTGCGGTCTCGGCGGTTAAGCGGCCGGTATCCACCGTCGCCATCGCTTGGTTGGCCCGTGCGACCGTGCTTTGCGACGCGGTAGCTGCGGTCCTCAGCCTGCTTTCGATCTGTACCAGCGCGGCCCTCGTCTCCTCTAGGCTGGCGGCATTGCTTTCGGTACGGCGAGCAAGATTCTCCGACGCCTGAGCGATTTCGTTCGAGCCGGTACGGATATTGGTTGCGCTTTCGCTAACAACGCCGATTGTCGTACATAGTGACAACACGGCGGCGTTATAGTCCTGCTTCAGAAGTGCATAGTCATCGGGAAAATCGACGACAATTTTCTCAGTCAAATTGCCAGCAGCAAGCGCCCTTAAGCTCTGGCCCAACGAGGTTGTCACTGTTTCAACAATGCGCGCCTGCTCCGCGCGTTCTGCAGCAAGTAACGTCGCCGAACTCTCTCGCTCGATGGCCTGCCCGTCATTAGCGTCAATCAACGCAACGATGCGTTGCGCCACCCAGATCAGCGTGGCCGCCTCGAGGATGAGGATAACCGCATGAAGGGCGATCCGGGCCAACGAGCCGCCACCGGAAAACAACCATTGGGGCACGATCATGCCGAAACCGACGTGGTGGACTTCAATGACACCCGTTGCCGCCGCGAGCGCCTTCCAGTCGCAAAGTATCGACGCGGCCGCCAGCAGAGCGAAAAACAGCATGTGCAGGTCAGTTTGCCAGACATGCCCTTCGCTGATGAACAGTAGCAGCGCAGGCATGGCAGCGACGGTGATGCTCACAATCAGGCGGGCACCCGCATCAATGCGACGCTGCAAAATGAGGACAACCGGGTATACGGTGAGTAACAGTGCGAGTGCAGCCGCCAGCCACTTGTCAGGCGCTGGCAGGACCGACACCGTAAGACTAGCGACAGCCGCCAGTGTCGCGATCAAGCCGACAACAAGACGCATACCAATATGACGAAGCGTATCGAGGCCGAGGTCGGTGTTCATGCAACTTTCCTCGTGTCAGAACCACATCCGGAATAGCGAGCTGTGAGCAATAATGTGCCGTGCTTGATGGCGGAGGCGAGTAGCGTCGATCGTGTGCCGTACACGACAAACGAACCTGCGTAGGGTCCGGGAGCTAGGAGCCTCGCGCCGGTTGGCAGGGCCCAATCCAGAGTTGATGCCGAGGAGCCAGGTAACAGAGGTGCCACTAACATCGCGCCGTGGGTCGGCGGCGCCAACGTGAGTGCCGCCGTTCCGCCTATCAGCGCGCATTGGAAAATCATGGCCAGTCGCTGGAAAATACGCGTCAATAGATTATCCTGCTTACGTCTGTGGCGGCGTGGCGTTGGCATGGCTGTCCCGTGCGGCGACGTGTTTAGATGGGCTCTTTTCACCTTATAGGTCGTCAACGTATTAAGCGGTTTCGACGGTTTAAATTGCTGGTCCGCCGTTTCGGCAGTGCAATGACCGACGCCTTCCGCTGATAGATGATCGGCACAGGTGGTTCCGAATATCTGAACGGGCTTTGGACAAGGGGCGGATACAGAACACAGGTTTTGCATCAACCAAGAAGGCCGAGAGGCTGCGCGACCCGTCGATACAAGAATCTAATGGGTTCGCGGGAATGCCGTGTCGGCTTCCCTATGGTGAGATCCCAAAAGCCGCCGTTCCGCTCACCACCAGGTCGCGACGTTCAGGCGCTAGTCGCGTGTTGACCGTCCTGGAAAGCCGACTGGCAGCTATCGGGCGGCAAAGCAGCCAGTCCGCAAGCGCCCACTTTCGGACATTCTCGGCCCGCACGCTACTGTAGCTCGATTGCAAACATCTTGTGGCAAAGATAGAGGTAGCACGACGCAAATTTCGTGGTGAACGCTTCGGAGGTTGTTGTGCGCTACTTGGCTATGTTCTTAGTGCTCATGACGCTGCCGGCCTTTTCCACGGAAAAGGACAATACGGTGTCAGCCTCTTCCATGTTGTCTCAGACTGCTGGCCGCTGGCACGGCGAGCTACAATACCGAGACTACCAGTCCAACACCTGGCAAGGCCTACCGATGTCAGTGGCCATCATTGCCCAACCGGACGAGGTGACGACGGTTCGAACGGCGCAGTTCGATGATGGGCCGCAA
>Ga0265798_10011689_pt1 | contig 10667 bp, 6 predicted proteins | sample P3T30metagenome_FD_192430 | JGI IMG/M metagenome (GOLD analysis project Ga0265798, IMG submission 192430) | Plant litter microbial communities from East Loma Ridge, Irvine, California - P3 T30 | ecosystem: Environmental > Terrestrial > Plant litter > Unclassified | place: USA: California... | reverse complement strand
ACGCGGTGTATCCGACGCACGAGGATTCGGTGATCGAGATCGATGTGCGCAACCAGCGCGAGAAGGGGTTCGTGCTGGGGGTGAAGCGGTTTGCCTACAAGACGTTCTACCGGTTTGCGAATTTGTTCACCAACCTGGCGAACGGCTTGCGCAGGTTCTGATTACGGCGCGGGCCGTTCAGGCTTCACGCGTGGGCGCCCGCGCCCACGCGTCAAACAGTTAGCAGATCAAGCGTTCGACGCCGCCGCAAACTGCAGGCGGTACAGGTTCGCATACATCCCGTTCGCCGCCAGCAGTTCGTCGTGCGTTCCCTGCTCGACGATCCGCCCCGCCTCCATCACCACGATCCGGTCCGCGCCTTCGATGGTCGACAGGCGGTGCGCAATCACCAGCGTGGTGCGCCCGGCCATCAGCGTGTCGAGCGCCGCCTGCACTGCGCGTTCGGATTCGTTGTCCAGCGCCGATGTCGCTTCGTCCAGGATCAGCAGCGGCGCATCCTTGTAGATCGCGCGCGCGATCGCCACGCGCTGGCGCTGGCCGCCCGACAGGCGCATGCCGTTCTCGCCGATCTTGGTTTCCACGCCGTCCGGCAGCCTGGCCACCACGTCGGTCAGGTGCGCCGCCTTGACGGCCGCCGCCAGCCGCTCGTAGTCGATGCGCTCGGCGCCGTAGGCGATGTTGGCCGCCAGCGTGTCGTCGAACAGCACCACGTTCTGGCTCACCATCGCCAGCTGGTTGCGCAGGCTGGCCATCGTCAGTTCCTCGTAGGGCATGCCGTCGAGCAGGATGCGGCCCGCCTGCGGATCGTAGAAGCGCGTCACCAGGTTGACGAAAGTGGACTTGCCGCCGCCCGATACCCCCACCAGGGCCACGGTCTGGCCGGGCGCCACGTCGAGCGTGACGTCGGACAGCGCCGGCGACTGCGCGCCCGGATAGGTAAAGCCGACATGCTGGAATTGCAGGTGCCCTTGCGCGCGCTCGATGGTGCGCGTGCCGGGGTCGTGCTCGACCGGCGCGTCGATGATCGAGAACACCGTCTCGGCCGCCGCGATCCCGCGCTGCATCGGGCCGTTCACTTCGGCCAGCGATTTCAAGGGCGTGAGCAGCATCAGCATCATGGTGGTGAAGTTGGTGAACTCGCCGACCGTCATGTCCGACTGGATCGCCATCACGATCACCACCGACACCGCCACCGCCGTGGCCACCTGCGTGATCGGGGTGGTGGCGGCAAACGCCACCGTCATGCGCTGCGAGAAACCGCGCATGGCTTCGCTGCGCTGCTCGAAGCGGCGCCGTTCATAGGCTTCGCCGGCGAACACGCGGATCACCTGGTGGCCGCGCGTGGCTTCTTCCACCACCTGCGTCATCTCGGCGGTCACGCGCTGGTTCTCGCGGTTCAGGCTGCGCAGGCGGCCGGTGGTGGTGCGCACGATGACGGCGGTGAGCGGCACCACGACCATGGCGATCAGGGTCAGGCGCCAGTTCAGGTACAGCAAGGCGCCTAGCAAACCGAGCACCACCAGCACGTCGCGCACATAGGCCACGAACACCGAGTTGATCATGTCGACCACCTGGCGCACGTCGCCGATCACGGTGTTGATGATCTTGCCGGTCGACTCTTCGTGGAAGCGCGCCACCGGCAGGCGCAGCACGCGCGAGAAGGCCATGCGGCGCAGGTCGTTCAGCACGCGGCTCAGCACCCAGTTGTTCAGGTAGGCGGTGGAAAAGGTGAACACGCCGCGCAGGGCGAAGATCGAGATCAGGATGCCCGGCACCAGCCACAAGCTGAAGGCCACCTTGTGCGGGCCGAAGCCCTTGTCGAGCAGGAGTTCGAGCGCCTTGGCCAAGAGCGGCTGGGTGGCGGCGGTGCCGGCCATCGCCAGCAGCGCCAGGAAAGCGCGCGAGCGGTAGGGTTTGATGATTGCCAGCAGGCGTTTGACGATGGTGCTAGTTTCCACGTTCTTCTTTCTGGTTGAGGCACAGGCCCATGATGAGGAAGACCATGACGGCGTAAAAAATGCAGGATCGTCCCATCCAGAACATCATTTCGGTCAGGCCGAAGCCGAAGTAGCCCAGCACCACCAGCATGCCCGCCACGGCAGGGGCATTGATCGCTTGCCCGCGTGCGGCCGCCAGGCGTGCCTGGCGCGCGAAGAAGGCGAACGGCGCCCCGAGGATGCCAATCAGGGCCAGCAGGCCGAACACGCCGCCGGTGACGAGTACCTGCAGGGCCTCGTTATGATAATGCGGAGCGATGGTGACCAGGGGGTGCAGCTGCCCCTCCTCCACCCATTGCGCGGTCCTGGCTTTCGCGGCGGCGATCGACACGCCGGCCAGCGGGTGCTCGGCGATCAGCATGCCGGCATTCTTCCACAGTTCGAGCCGCCCGCCGACATTCGTATTTTTCTCCTCGCCGCTGTTCCAGGTCCGCACGTCGTTCAGGCCCTGCGTGACGCGCAGCTGCATTTCGGTGGCCGGCACGAAGTACAGGGCCACGGTCAGGGCCAGCCCCGCGCCGATGAAGAGGCGCACGTTGCGGCTGCGGGCCAGGTGGCCAAGGCGCAGGCACAGCAGGCCTGCCAGCGCCAGCGAGATCCAGCCGCCGCGCGTGCCCGACAGCACCAGCGCGAGGACCCCGGCCAGGCCGCCCAGCAGCGGCCAGGCGATGGTGCGCCGCGCCTGGCGAAAATCGATCGTGGCCGCGAACGCCACCATGCCCAGCAGGACCGCGAGGTCGCCGAAGGTGACGGCGTTGATCGTGCCTCCCGGGCGGTCGATGCCCAGCACGATGCGCTGGTAGCCGACGAACAGCATGGCGCCGGCGGCGCCGGCGATGGCGCCCCACCACAATGCCCCGTTCGGCGGGCGCAGGACCAGCACCATCGCCAGGGCGCTCACCGCGGCGAGCATCCGGAACGGGATTTCCAGGTTGCTCATGGGTTCATCGGAACGCAGCAGGAAGAACAGCGTCACCAGCGCGAAGTTGAACACGAAGGCCAGCACCACCCAGCGGACGGCGTTCCAATGCCGCGCCAGCGCGGCGCGCCCGGCGCCGAAGGTCGCCAGCGCCGTGAGCAGGATGAGGTAACTGGCAAGGCCGATGCCGGCGTGGGTGACGAGCGAAAGCGCCGGCAGCATGAAGACGAGGACACTGCCCCATAGTCGGGAAGGCGCCATCGTATGCATCAATTTATTGTCCATCAACTCAAATCTCAGTATCCTTGCCGCTCCGGCAAGGGGGAAATCATCGGAGTCCGCAGCCGGCGCATCGTGCACCAACAGGCAGCAGATCCGATTCCCACTCCTGGACGGCAAACATATTGAAAGCATTATCGCTGATGGTGGCCCCGGTGCCAACACGCTCGACCGTGCTGCCCGCGTCCACGCAGGGCATCACAGAAAGATAACGACGCAATGAACGACACGCCCCTGCTTTCCATCCTCGTCCCCGCCTACAACGCGGAGCAGCACCTGGAAGCGACCCTGCGCTCGGTCCTCGACCAGATGCGCCCCGAGCACGCACTGATCGTCATCGACGACGGTTCGCGCGACGCCACGCCCCAGCTGGTCGAGCGCCTGCAGGCGGCGTATCCCGCGCTGCCCGTGCGCCTGATCCGCCAGGCCAACGCCGGCCTGGCCACCACCCGCAACCGCCTGCTCGACGCCGCCACCGGCGAGTACATCCTCTTCCTCGACGCCGACGACCTGGTCCTGCCCGGCACCATCGGCGCGCTGGACGCCATCATCGCCGCGCACCGCCCCGACGTGATCGCGCTCGACTTCAACGACTGGCACCCGCACAACATGCGCCGCACCCGCCTGGTCCAGCGCGGCTATCCGGCCGCGACCCTGGTGACCGACCGCGAAGCCATCCTGCGCACCTTCTTCATGGACCGCCAGAACTACGCCTGGGCCAACGTGATGCGGCGCGAGATCTACGCGCGCCAGCCGGCGCCGCTGTACCCGCCCGGCCGCACCTTCGAGGACATCACGGCCACGCCGCAGCTGTTCGCCGACTGCGCCAGCCTGGTCCGCCTGGCGCAACCCTGCTTCGACTACCGCCAGCATCCGGGCAGCATGAAGCGCGGCCTGTCGCACAAGTGGTTCATCGATTTCGCGCAGGCGGTGCTGCACACGCGCCGCCATTTCGGCACGCTGCCGGCCAGCGACGCGCTGCGCCTGCACATCGACGCGGCGACCATCCATTACTACAACGTGATCCTGAAGCGCACCTACGAGATGGGCTGGAGCGAGGGCAAGGCGACGCGTGCCGAGGTGCAGGCGCTGCTGGCGCAGAATTTGTTCCACCCGCTCGAGACCGTGCTGCAGGCGATGGAGGGCGAGGTGTTGGGCAGCCACGACCGCCGCGCCGACCGCCGTGCGGCTTCGCAGGTGCGCAAGCTGCTGGCGGGGAGCCCGGGTTTCGTGATCGGTAAATTCCTGGCGCGGAAGATCAAGGTCTTGCAGCGCAAGGCGGCGGCGTGATACCGGCGGCAAACGCGTAGACCGTAGGGTGGACGGCTCCACCCGGGTGTTGGCACTGGTACGAGGCATGCGCCGTCCACGCGTTCAAGGAGCGCATCAACGGTCGCGACGTTTCATGTAATCGTTGAACGCGTGGACGGCGTCGATGCCCAGGCCATTCAGGCATCCGGGTGCAGCCGTCCACCCTACGTGGCTTCGGTCAGTACTCGACCGCCACGTCCTTCGCCCCGAGATTCAATTCGAGCGCATGTTTTAGCGCATCCGACGGCGCCACGCGCCATTCGTCGCCCAGCTGCAAAATGCATTCCACGCCCTGCGGCTTGACGCGCAAACTGACCGGCAGCCCGTCCGGGTTCCGGTATGGTGTCAATATCTCCGCCATTTTGGCCGTGCTGATGCCGCACTCGATATCCATCTCCAGCTTGTGGCCGTAGTGGATGCGCGCGGCGGCGATGTCGAACACTTTTTCCGCCGTGATGCGCAGGCCGCCGTTGAAGCGGTCTTCCGACACTTTACCCACCACCAGCAGGAACTCGTCTTCCTTGAAGGCGTTGCGGTTCTGCTCGAACACTTCGTTGTAGACGGTGACCTCGACCACGCCGGTCTTGTCGTCCAGCGCCACGATCAGGATCTTGCCGCGCTGGGTCATCTGGGTGCGCACGCCGGTGATCACGCCGCACAGCATGCGCGGCTCGCGCGATGGCTCCAGGTCCTTCAGCTTGGTCTTGGCGAAGCGTCGCACTTCCTGGGAGAAGGAATCGAACATGTGGCCCGACAGGTAGTAGCCGAGCGCGATCTTTTCCTCCGACAGCTTCTGGCGGTCGGTCCAGGGCGTGGCTTTCACGTAGTCAGGCGGCGCCACCAGGTCGGAATCGTCGCCGCCGAACAGGCTCACCTGGTTGGCGGCCGCTGCCGCCTGGCCTGCCGCTTCCATCGCAAACGCGACCGAGGCCAGCAGGATCGCGCGGTCGACGCCAAAGGCGTCCATGGCGCCGGCGCGAATCAGCGACTCGATGGTGCGGCGGTTGATCTGCTTGCGGTCGACGCGCTTGCAGAAGTCGAACAAGTCCTTGAACTTGCCGCCTTCGTTACGCGCGGCGATGATCGCCTCGATCGCGCCCTGCCCCGCACCCTTCACGCCGCCCAGGCCGTAGCGGATGTTCGACACCTGCTTGCCGGTCACGGAACGCGGTGCGCCTTCCGGCGTGAAGCGGAACTGCGATTCGTTGACGTCCGGCGGCAGGATCGTGAGCTTGCAGACATCGATCGCATCCTCGACCAGGATCTTGATCTTGTCGGTGTCTTCCATCGCCAGCGACATGTTGGCTGCCATGAAGGCGGCCGTGTGGTGCACCTTCAGGTAGGCCGTGTGGTAGGACAGCAGCGCGTAGGCGGCGGCGTGCGATTTATTGAAGCCGTAGCCCGCGAACTTTTCCATCAAGTCGAAGATCTCGTCGGCCTTTTCGGTCGACAGGCCATCCTTGGCCGCACCGGCACGGAAGATCTCGCGGTGCTCGGCCATCTCCTCGGCCTTCTTCTTGCCCATCGCGCGGCGCAGCATGTCGGCGCCGCCCAGCGAGTAGCCGCCGACGATCTGCGCCATCTGCATGACCTGCTCCTGGTAGACCATGATGCCGTAGGTCTCGGACAAAATGGACTCGGTACGCGGATCGGGATAGTCGAACTTTTCGCCGTGCTTGCGCTTGCAGAAGTCGGGAATCAGGTCCATCGGACCCGGGCGATACAAGGCGACCAGCGCAATGATGTCCTCGAAACGGTCGGGACGCGCATCCTTGAGCATGCCCTGCATGCCGCGCGACTCCAGCTGGAAGATGGCGACGGTTTTCGCGTCAGACAGCAGCTTGTACGAGGGCCGGTCGGTCAGCGGCAGCGTCTCGAGGTTAAAGTCGGCGTCCTGCGGGTCGAGCGCGCGGATGTAGTTCACGGCGCGGTCGAGAATCGTCAGCGTGGTCAGGCCCAGGAAGTCGAACTTGACCAGACCGACGGCCTCGACGTCGTCCTTGTCGTACTGCGACACCACGCCGGCGTCGCCGCCCTGGGTGTACAGCGGGCAGAAGTCGGTGAGCTTGCCCGGTGCGATCAAGACGCCGCCGGCGTGCATGCCGATGCCGCGCGTGATGCCTTCGACCTGCTGGGCGAGATCCAGCAGCTGCTTGACCTCTTCCTCGTTCTCGAGACGCTCTTTCAGCAGCGGTTCTTCCTCGATGGCCTCGGCAATCGACACCGGTTTACCCGGCTTGAACGGAATCAGCTTGGAGATGCCGTCGCAGAAGTTGTAGCCGAAATCGAGCACGCGGCCGACGTCGCGGATCGCGCCCTTGGCGGCCATGGTGCCGAAGGTGGCGATCTGCGACACCGCGTCGCGGCCATACAAGTCCTTCACGTGCTGGATGACCAGTTCACGCTTTTCCTGGCAAAAGTCGATGTCGAAGTCGGGCATCGAGACGCGTTCCGGATTCAGGAAACGCTCGAACAGCAGGTTGTACTTCAGCGGGTCCAGATCCGTGATCTTCAGCGCGTAGGCGACGAGCGAACCCGCACCCGAACCGCGGCCCGGGCCGATCGGCACGCCATTGTTCTTGCCCCACTGGATGAACTCCGCAACGATCAGGAAGTAGCCCGGGAACTTCATCTTGATGATGGTCTGGTTCTCGAACTCGAGGCGCGCCTCGTAGCGCGGGCGCTCGGCTTCGCGCTTGGCCGGATCGGGGAACAGCTGGATCAAACGCTCTTCCAGGCCCTTCTTGGTTTCGGCGACCAGGAAATCGTCGATGGTCATGCCGGCCGGCGTCGGGAAGTCAGGCAGCTGCGGTTTGCCCAGCGTGAGCGTGACGTTGCAGCGCTTGGCGATTTCGACCGAATTGGCCAGCGCGCCCGGCAAGTCCTTGAACAATTCCGCCATCTCGGCCTGGGACTTGAAACACATCTCCTCGTTGAAGCGGCGCACGCGCTTGGCGTTGGCCAGCATCTCGCCTTCGGCGATACAGGTGCGCGCCTCGTGGGCGATGAATTCGTCCTTGCTGATGAACTGCACCGGATGCGTGGCCACCACGGGCAGGCCCAGGCGCGACGCCAGCGCCACCGAATGGCGCACCTGCTGCTCCTGGTTCGGCTGGCCGGCGCGCTGGATCTCGATGTAGAAGTGGCCGGGGAAGATGCCGGCCCAGCGCTCGGCCGCCTTTTCGGCGCGGGCGATGTCGCCGTTGTCGATGGCCTGGCCGACGTCGCCGAAACCGGCGCCCGAGAGCACGATCAGGGCATTGGCCTGGTTCACCTCGGGCTCCAGCGTCGAGACGGACGTGGCCAGGGCTTCGAGCCACTCGACGCGGATCTCGGCGCGGCCCTTGTACTGGTTGGTGAGCCAGGCTTTCGACAGCAGGTCGCACAGCTGCAGGTAGCCGCTGCGGTTTTTTGCCAGGATCAGGAGGCGGTGCGGCTTGTCGCGGTTGTCGTCGTTGGTGATCCAGGCGTCGACCCCGACGATCGGCTTGATCCCCTTGCCGCGCGCCGCCTTGTAGAAGCGCACCATGCAGAACATGTTGGCCAGGTCGGTCACGGCCAGCGCCGGCTGCTGGTCCTTGGCGGCGGCGCCCACCAGGTCGTCGATGCGCACCAGGCCGTCGGCGATCGAGTATTCGGAGTGGACGCGGAGATGGGTGAAAGTCGGGGAAGTCATCCCGTCATTTTACCTCGGCAGGCAGGAAGCCGGTGGGCGCCCGGGCGGTTTTGACAGTGCGTGCCAAGGGGCTGCCTTGCAGCGAGAAGTTGCGGTTTCACAACAACCACCCATGAAAAAACCCGGCCGCAGCCGGGTTCCTGTCGAAGCGAAAGCCGATCAGCCGCGCTTGCGGCGGCTGGCCAGGCCCAGGCCGGCCAGCGCCAGGCCGAACAGCGACAGCGATGCCGGTTCCGGCACTTCGCCCACGCGCAGGTTGTCGACGCTGACCTTCACGCCGTTGTCGATGTTGGCGGTGCGGATGCCGATCTGCGAGACCGACTTGATCTTGCTGGCGCCGGTGGCGACCTTGTCGGCGCCGGTCAGCGAGGTCATTTCGTAGGCGGTCGGGTTCAGCCAGGCGGCGAAGCTATTGTAGTACGCCGAGCCATCCGTCTTGCTCAGGTAGCCCAGCAGGTGGTAGGTCTGGCCGGCGACCAGGTCGCTGCCCAGCAGGTAGGGACCCCCGGTGCCGACCGTGCGCACGTACAGGTCGTCGGTGCAGATGCCGGTGTCGCAGTTCGACTTCAGGCCGAAGCTCGGGCCGGTCGCATCGCCCAGCCACAGGCCGAGGAAGTCGTTGTTGCCCAGCGTGCCGGTGTACGAGAAGCTGAAGTCGACGATGATGCCGCCGGTCTGGGTTTCGGCCAGGTTCCACCAGGCGGCGCGGTCGTTGTTGCTGCCGAAGGTCAGCGACTTGTTGCCGCCGGCGGTGGTGAGGGCCGGCTTGTCCTTGGCCTTGGTGATGTCGGTGGACCAGTTGCCGGCGAAGCCGCTATTGGCGCCGTCAAAGTTGTCCTGTGCAACGACGATGCTGGCGTTGGCGCTGGCGCTAAAGGCGAGCAGGAGCGAGGCGGCGATAGGAGCGAAACGTTTCATGTGCGTATGGAGCAAAAGTAAATGGTGCTTTCCTATAAGCACGTTTCATGCCAGAAAACAATTTCCCTTTTAGAACAATTGGTTATTTGAAATCTTTCCTCCGCGCTCGCCGACTATGTAAGAAAAATCGACACCAGCGCCACAATTGCTGCCGCATTGTCTGCCACATTGCAACCGGCATTGAAGAGCCCCGCCCGACCTGCTCTATAATGTCGGCCTGTCTTTTGTCCACTACTGCCATGTCTTCCGCTACCCCTCACGTCAACATCGCCGCCTACAAATTCGTCACCCTCGACAACCTGGACGAACTGCGCGGCCAATACCAGTCGCTGTGCAACGAACTCGGCCTGAAAGGCACGGTGCTGCTCACCCCCGAAGGCATCAACATGTTCGTCTCCGGCCCGCGCGAACAGATCGACCGCTACCTCGACTGGGTACGCAGCGATGCGCGCCTGGCCGATCTCGCGTGGAAGGAAAGCGTCTCCGGCGAGCAGTCGCACAAGCGCATGCTGGTCAAGATCAAGAAAGAGATCATCACCATGCGCATGCCGCTGATCAAGCCGGAGCTCGGCCGCGCGCCCGCGGTGGAAGCGGCCACGCTCAAGCGCTGGCTCGACCAGGGCCATGACGACGACGGCAAGCCGGTGGTCATGGTCGACACGCGCAACGACTTCGAGGTCGACGTCGGCACCTTCGACAACACGGTCGACTACCGCATCAAGAAATTCACCGAATTCCCGGAGGTGATCGCGGCCCACAAGGACGACTTCGCCGGCAAGACCGTGGTGACCTTCTGCACCGGCGGCATCCGCTGCGAAAAGGCGGCGATCCACATGCAGAACATCGGCTACGACAACGTCTACCAGCTCGAGGGCGGCATCCTCAAGTACTTCGAGGACGTCGGCGGCGCCCACTACACCGGCGACTGCTTCGTGTTCGACTACCGTACCGCCCTGAACCCGAAGCTGGAGCCGACCGAAACCGTGCAGTGCTTTGCCTGCCGCGCCGTGGTCACGCCGCGCCAGCAGCTGGCGCCGGAATACGTGTATGGGGTGTCGTGCCCGCATTGCGCGGACACCGCTGCAGCCTGACCCTTCCGGGACGCATCAGGGGGCGGGGTCGGCATGGTATGATCTTGCCTTTCTGACCAGTCCAACCGGTCCTTGCCGCGTGCTGTCCGGCAGCGCGGCACACGGCCGTCGATCCGCCCATGATGCTACCGCTGCTGCCTCACCTCCCCGACCGCCCCCCTGCCCTGGAGCGTTGGCGGTGAGCCGCCTCGCCAGGAAAACCGCGCGCGCCGCGCGTTCGCTGGCCGGGCGTTCCGTGCGCATACTGCTGCGCCCCAGCCTGGTCCGGCGCCTGGCGGTACGCGCCAAGGGGAGCGACACCGTGCGCCGCATCGTGATCCCGCTGTTGATACGCTTCCCGCGCCTGCGTTCCGGCCTGGCCAGGCTGCGCGTGCTCTCGCGCTCCGCGCCATCGGGAGACATCCGGCACCCGGACTGGCCCGCCCCCCTTCCCGCCGAATACCTCAACATGCCGGCCTCCGAACGCCGCGTCCTGC
>Ga0265798_10011688_pt1 | contig 10668 bp, 5 predicted proteins | sample P3T30metagenome_FD_192430 | JGI IMG/M metagenome (GOLD analysis project Ga0265798, IMG submission 192430) | Plant litter microbial communities from East Loma Ridge, Irvine, California - P3 T30 | ecosystem: Environmental > Terrestrial > Plant litter > Unclassified | place: USA: California... | reverse complement strand
TCGACGTCGAGCCGGTCGAGCGCGAGCTCGAGGAACGCGCCCGTGCTGTACATGAGGTCGCGGGTCCAGAGGCGCTGCTGCTCGGGGTCGTCCCAGTAGGTGTCGAGGGCCTCGACGAAGCTGATGGCCGGCTTCGCGGCGACGTCGCCGGCGATGTCGTAGCGCTTCTCGACGTAGGTCGCCGAGCCCTCGACCGCCTCGATGTCGTTCGTGGGAGCGAGCTGGGGCCAGCGGGCGAGGCGTTCCTGCCGCAGGACGGCGAAGTCCGTCGCGAGCGACCTCAGCTCGATCGGGTCGGTCGTCGCATTCATCTCGTCGAGGACGGACAGCTCGGCGCGCAGCAGGCTGCGGTGGTCGTCGGTGTGCGGGTAGTCCGCGAGGAACCCGCCGTCGGAGAACTGCCACAGCGGCCCCGAGCGCGGGGCCACCTCGACGCCCTGCACGGTCACGTGGAAGTTCTCGTGCAAGAGGAACGCCTGGAACGACTGGCCGTTGCCCGGCCTGTCGGCGAGCAGCTCGTCGGTGTACCGCATCGCCAGGACCTCGACGCCGTCGACCTGCATCGTCGAGAAGTTGCCGGGCAGGTGCGCCGTCCAGTCGCCGACGCCGAAGCGCTTGCTGACCACGACGTCGTCCAGCAGCGGCGCATCGGGCACCGTGACGTGCGCCATGCCCGAGGTGTCGACGACGTCGCTCATGTTGACGAGGATCGCGTACGACCAGTCGAGGGCACCCGTCCTGGCGACGTGCAGCAGCACCACGGGCTGGTCTTCGTACCGGTAGGAGGCCGTCCAGATCGCCGCAGGGTCGGGCGCAGTCACCTCGTACTGCTCGGCGAGCTGGGTGAGGACCTCGTGGTCGAGGTCGTCCATCGCCTCCCAGCTGTCGGGCGCCGGGCCGACCAGGCGCCAGGTCACGACGCCGGCGACCACGACCAGGGCGAGGACGAGGGCGCCGCCGACGACTCGACGGACGACGCGCCAGGGGGACCGACGGGCTTTCTTCGCAGTCATGCGCCTAACATATCAGATGTGACATGGCGTGTCCCTGCGAGAGCGGGGGCCCCGGCCCGCGCTAGGTGATGGTGATGGGCGTCCCGAGCGGCAGCATGCCCGCGAGCTCGCTGATGTCGGCGTTCGAGAGCCGGATGCAGCCGTGGCTCGCGGCCTGGCCGATGCTCGACTCGTCGTCCGTGCCGTGCAGGCCGATCTGGCCCGGGCCGCCGCCGAACGAGTTCAGCGCGTCCGAGAAGGCCGAGAGGCCGTACGCGTAGGGGCCGTAGCCCTGGTTCGTGGGCGCGAGCAGCTCGGTCAGGTAGAACGAGCCGGTCGGCGTGGGGGTGCCGCCCGTGCCGGTGGCGACCGAGAACGACTTCTTCTCGACCCCGGCGTCGTACAGCACGAGGGTGTTGGTGCTCGTCGACGCGACGAGAGAGTAGGAGGTGGTGGTCAGGGACACCGCGGAGGCCGCCACCCAGCCCGTGCTGCCGTTCGGCCGCCGGGCGAGGGCGACGTTCACCCAGTCGCCCTCCTGGCCGACCACGAGGAGGACGAGCGGCGCTCCGCTGGGCTGGGGGTTCGACAGCGTCGTCACGACCGCGCCGTCGGGGCCGTCGTGCACCTCGACCGAGCCGCCGGTCGCGCTGGCGATCGTCGACGACGTGGGCACGGCGGGGTCGGCGCTCAGCGTCGGCGTGGGGGCCGGTGCGCTGGCCGACGGCGTCGCGCTCGCCGTCGGGGTCGGGCGCTCGGGCTCGTCCTCGGGCGCGGAGCACCCGGCGAGCAGCACGGCGGAGAGGACGACGGCGGTGACGGGGACGAGGCGACGGAGCACGGGGTCAGTCTAGGACGTGACGAACGCTCGGCATGGGGCGGCGGGCGCCCGCCACGGGACGCGGGAGGCGCGCGACCGGGTGCCGGGCGGGCGTCGGGGAGCCGACCCGCGCCTCCTACGCGACCCGCCGCTGCAGCTCGCGCTCGATGTCGAGGGCGAACTCGCGCAGGGTCTCGACGGCCAGGTCGGCGACGTCGCGGGGCCGCGGGTCGAAGACGCAGAGGGCCCCGATGCGGGTGCCGTCGAAGGTGTGCACCGGCCAGCCCGCGTAGAAGCGGATGTCGGTGCGGGGCACGTCGAGCCCCTCCTGCCAGGCGTCGGCGACGATGAACGGCTCGTCCGAGCGGATGGTCGTGGCGCAGAACGACTCGCTGAGCGGCAGGGCACGGCTCGACCCGAGCGTGCTCACGACGGCCCACTGGTGGTCGTCGAGCACGAGGTCGAACGCCGCCCCGTCGGTCGCGAACGCCGCGCGTGCCCGGTCGGCGATCTCGCGGAACGCGGCCTCCGGCTCGGGCTGCACGAGACCGGAGGCGGCGATGGCCTCGAGGCGGGTGCGCTCGTCCTGCGGGGCGCTCCGGGCCCGCTGCGGCGAGTCGACGCGCGCCCGCTGGGCGTGCAGCAGCGGGGCCACGTGCTCGGTGACGGCCTCGGCCCACGCGTCGTAGAGCCGCTCGACGGGGTCGTCGACGCCGACGGGCACGGACCCCGGGTGCGCGGCGGCACCGGGCCCCGGGTGCGCGGCGGACCCGGACCCGGCCGCGGGGGTCGCGGGCGACGCGGACGGCACGGCGGGCAGCGCCAGGTGGGTGACGCGCGCGTGCTCGCCGCAGACCTGGTCGGCGACGTCGCGCAGCAGCCGCGCGTGGCGCTCGGCCGAGGGCGATGCGCGCAGCCCGAAGGCGCTCAGTGCGTCGTCGAGCGGGGCCGACGCGACCACGACCCGGGCGCACGGCCGCAGGCGCGGCACGAGCGAGGTGAGCAGGGCGTCGAGGTCACGGGCCCAGGCCCGCGGCGAGCGCAGGCGGACGGCGTCGGCCGCGCCGACGGTGACGACGACGACGTCCCAGTTCTCGAGGAACACGCTGTCGAGGGCGTCGCGGATCGCGGGGAGGCGGTGGCTGGGCTCCGCGAGGACGGCCACGTGCGAGCCGCGTCCCGTGCGGCGGGCCAGCCGCCGCGAGACCCTGCCCGGCAGCGCGAGCTCGTGCGAGGTGGTGCCCCAGCCGACCGCGGGGCCGGTGCCGACGACGAGCACCCGGTCGGGGTCGACGCCGGCACCCGCGCCGAACGGCACGTCGTGGGGCCGCGGCGTCGAGGTCGCGCGGGCCGAGAGCAGGGCCAGGCGCGCGGCGGAGGCGGGGGAGCGGAGGAGGCGGCCGGCGGCGTTCACGGGGCGGCCCGGTCGGTCGTGTCGGCGGGCCTCGTCCTGGCCATCGCGTGCCTCCCTGATCCGGCGGAGCCCGCGATCCGGTGTGCAGCGGTGCTGCCTCGCGGGCGGCGCCAGCACGGCGCCGCCCTCCCACGGTAGCCAGGGCGGGCCGGGCAGACAAGGCTGTCCGCCTCTCTCGCAGCGAGCTGCCGGGCAGGGGCGCACCGGTGTCGGCCGCACCGCCTACCATCGCCCGGATGCCCGCCTCCCGCACCCGCACCTCCTCGTCCCCCGCCGTCGACCCCGGCGAGCTCGCCGACGGCTTCGTGCGCGTGCGCGGCGCCCGCGAGAACAACCTCCGCGACGTCGACGTCGACGTGCCCCGCGACCGCATCGTCGCGTTCACCGGCGTCTCCGGCTCGGGCAAGTCGTCGCTCGCGTTCGGGACGGTCTTCGCCGAGGCGCAGCGCCGGTTCCTCGAGTCGGTCGCCCCCTACGCCCGCCGGCTCATCGCCCAGGGCGGCACCCCGCACGTCGACTCGATCACCGGCCTGCCGCCCGCCGTCGCCCTGCAGCAGCGGCGCGGCGCCCCCAGCTCGCGCTCGACCGTCGGCACCCTCACCACGCTGTCGAACTCGACGCGCATGCTCTGGTCGCGCGCCGGCAGCTACCCCGAGGGCGCCGAGCGCCTCGAGTCGGACTCGTTCTCGCCGAACACCGTCGCCGGCGCCTGCCCGCGCTGCCACGGCCTCGGCACCGCGCACGAGGTCACCGAGGCGTCCGCCGTGCACGACGACTCCCTGAGCATCCGCGAGGGCGCCATCGCCGCCTGGCCGGGGGCCTGGCAGGGCAAGAACCTGCGCGACGTCACGGCCGTGCTCGGCCACGACATCGACCGGCCGTGGCGCGAGCTGCCGAAGGCCGACCGCGACTGGCTGCTCTTCACCGACGAGCAGCCCGTCGTCGAGGTCGTGCCGCAGCGCGACCGCGTGGCCAAGCCCTACAAGGGCCGGTTCTGGAGCGCCCGCGCCTTCGTGCTGCACACCCTCGCCGACTCGCAGAGCGAGACGCAGCGCACGAAGGTGCTGCAGTACGTCGAGTCGGGGCCCTGCTCGCTCTGCGGCGGCACCGGGCTCACGCGGGCGGCGCTCGCCGTGACCTTCGCGGGCCGCACGATCGCCGAGCTGAACGGGCTGCCGCTGTCGGAGGTCGCCGACGTGCTGCGGCCCACCGCCGTGCTCACGACGGCGACGGCGGCGACCTCGCGCGCGTCGTCGGGCGAGCGGACGGAGGTGGCGGTCACGATCGCCCGCGACCTGCTGTCCCGCGTCGAGGTGCTCACCGGCCTCGGGCTCGGCTACCTCAGCCTCGACCGGGCGACCCCGACGCTGTCCCCGGGCGAGATGCAGCGGCTGCGCATCGCCACCCAGCTGCGCAGCGGCCTGTTCGGCGTCGTCTACGTGCTCGACGAGCCGAGCGCGGGGCTGCACCCCGCCGACGCCGAGTCGCTCGTCGAGGTGCTCGAGGCCCTCCGTGCCGGCGGCAACAGCGTCTTCGTCGTCGAGCACGACATGGAGATCGTGCGGCGGGCCGACTGGGTCGTCGACGTGGGGCCGGGCGCCGGCTCCGGCGGCGGCGAGGTGCTCTACAGCGGGCCCGTCGCGGGGCTGGCCGACGTCGAGGCCTCCGTGACCCGGCGGTTCCTCTCTGTCGACGGCGCGTCTGCCCGCGGCGCCGCGGGGGCCGAGGAGGCGCGCTCGGCCGAGGGCGCCGCCCGCGTCCCGACCGCGTGGCTCGAGCTGCGCGACGTCGCCCGTCACAACCTCCGGGCCCTCGACGTCGACGTCCCGCTCGGGGTGCTCACCGCCGTCACGGGCGTCTCCGGCTCCGGCAAGTCGAGCCTGGTCGGCGGCGTCCTCGCCGAGCGGGCGACCGAGCATCCGCTCGTCGACCGCGTCGTGCAGGTCGACCAGGCTCCCATCGGGCGCACCCCGCGCTCGAACCTCGCGACCTACACCGGCCTGTTCGACGCGGTCCGCGCCTCCTTCGCGGCCACCGACGAGGCCAGGGCCCGCGGCTGGGGCGCGGGGCGCTTCTCGTTCAACGTCGTCGGCGGCCGGTGCGAGGTCTGCCAGGGCGAGGGCTCGGTCACGGTCGAGCTGCTGTTCCTGCCCGGCAGCTGGGCGCCCTGCCCCGAGTGCCACGGCGCCCGGTACACCGCCGAGACCCTCGAGGTGACCTGGCACGGGGCGACCATCGCCGACGTGCTCGGGATGACCGTCGACGAGGCCGAGGGGTTCCTCGCCGACGTGCCGGCCGCCTCCCGCGCGCTGTCGACGCTGCGCCAGGTCGGCCTCGGCTACCTGCGGCTGGGGCAGCCGGCGCCCGAGCTGTCGGGCGGCGAGGCGCAGCGCATCAAGCTCGCCACCGAGCTGCAGCGCCTGCGCGGCGGCCACACCCTCTACCTGCTCGACGAGCCGACGACCGGCCTGCACCCCGCCGACGTCGAGCTGCTCGTGGCGCAGCTGCAGCGGCTCGTCGACGCCGGCAGCACGGTCGTCGTGGTCGAGCACGCGATGGACGTCGTCGCCGCGGCCGACCACGTGATCGACCTCGGACCGGGCGGAGGCGACGCGGGCGGGCAGGTCGTCGCCACGGGCTCGCCGCGCGAGGTCGCCGCCTCGGCCGAGAGCCGGACGGCGCCGTACCTGGCGCGCGCGCTCGGGCGCTGAGGTCGGGGGCAGGTGCGGGCGTGCCCTGCGCATCTCCCAGCGATTCCCCACCTGGCGGGCGTGCACCGAGTGCGTCGCTGCACTTAGTGTAGGCAGGTGTCCTCGACCGCTCCCGCCCCGGACCGCCGCGCCGCCCTCAAGGCCCGGCACCGTCAGGCGATCCTCGACGCCGCCGACGCGCTGATCGCCGAGCGGGGCGCCCCGCGGTTCGGCGTCGACGAGCTGGCCGAGCGCGCCGACGTGTCGCGCCGCACGATCTTCAACCACTTCGCCGGCCTCGACGAGGTCGTGATGACGCTCTGCACCGCGGCGCTCACCGACGCGATCGACGAGTTCCGGGCGGCCACGACGGCCGTCGCGACCACGGCTGCGGCCGGCACCCGCTCCTCCTTGTTCGACGAGGTGGTGCTCGCGCTGCGCAGCATCGACCTGCCCGCGGTCGTCGCCTACCTCTGGCGCGTGCTCGACGGCGACGCCGAGGCGAACGGCGCCAACAAGGGCGTGCAGGACGTCTTCTCGCGCGCCACCGAGCACCTCGCCGCCGACGCCGCCCGCCGCAGCATCGACGTCGACCAGCTCGACGTCGAGCTGCTCGTCAGCTCGCTGCTGCACGGCATCGCCGTGATCGCCGAGCACTGGGTCCGCCGCACCGACGGCGCCCTCGACGCCGAGGGCCGGGCCGTCTGGGCCGAGCTGCTCGACCGCCTCGTGACGAGCGTGCGCACCGGCTACGCGCCGACCGCCTCCCCCCCGGCCGCCTGACCCGCCCGACCCGACCCCCACCTCCTTCTCGACGACGCGACGCGAGGCTCCCCCCGGACCGACCACCGGCCCACCGCACCGCACCACCGCACCACCTGGAGGACGACCACATGGCATCCCTGCTCTACCGACTCGGCCGGCTCGCGGCCCGACGCGCCTGGGTGGTGATCGCCGCGTGGGTCGTCGTGCTCGGCCTCGCCGGCGGCTCGTTCGCCCTCTTCGGCGGCACGCTCACCTCGGCCGTGAGCATCCCCGGCACGAAGACGCAGGAGGTCTCCGACCAGCTCGCCGAGAAGTTCCCGCAGGCGAGCGGCGGCACCGGGTCGGTCGTCTTCACGACGAGCGACGACAGCGCGTTCACCGCCGACCAGCAGGCCGACGTCGTCGACCTGCTCGACAGCACGACCGACCTCGACGACGTCAAGGCCACGGTCGACCCGTTCGCCACCCAGGCGCAGCTCGCCGACCAGCAGACGCAGATCGAGTCGGGCCGCCAGCAGATCAGCGCCGGCCGCGCCCAGCTCCAGTCCGGCCAGCAGCAGATCGACGCCGCGCAGGCCCAGCTGACCGCCGGCCAGCAGCAGCTCGACGCGGCCCGCGCCCAGGCCGAGGCCGCCGGCCAGCTCGCGGTCGCCCAGGCACAGCTCGACGCCCAGCAGGCCCAGATCACCGCGGGCCAGCAGCAGCTCGACGCCCAGCAGGCCACGCTCGACTCGAGCCGCACCGAGCTCGAGACGCAGGAGTCGACCCTCGAGGACGGCGCCTCGCTGCTCGCCCTCTCGTCCGGCATCCGCCAGGTCTCCGAGGACGGCACCACGGCCGTCGCCACCATCCAGTTCGACAAGGCGCTGAACCTCGTGCCCAGCGAGGCGAAGGAGGCGGTGGTCGCCCACCTCGAGGACGCGGACATCGCGGGCGTCGAGGTCGAGGTCTCGAACGACATCGCCGCCACCATCCCCGAGATCCTCGGCCCGGGCGAGGTCGCGGGCGTCGTCATCGCCGCGATCGTGCTCTTCGTCATGCTCGGCACCCTGATCGGCGCCGGCCTGCCCCTGCTCAACGCCCTGATCGGCGTCGGGGTCGGCGTGCTCGCCTCGCTGTCGCTCTCGGGCGCCGTCGAGATGCTCTCGGTCACGCCGGTGCTGGGGGTGATGCTCGGCCTGGCGGTCGGCATCGACTACTCGCTGTTCATCCTCAACCGGCACCGCACGCAGCTCAAGGCGGGCGTGCCGCTGCACGAGTCGATCGGGCTGGCCAACGGCACGTCGGGCAACGCGGTCGTCTTCGCCGGCTCGACCGTGCTCATCGCGCTGCTCGCGCTGAACCTGACGGGCATCCCGTTCCTCGGCCTGATGGGCACCGTCGGCGCGGTCTGCGTCTTCGTCGCCATCCTCATCGCCATCACGCTGACCCCGGCGCTGCTGCGCCTCGTCGGGCCGCGCATCCTCACGAAGAAGGCGCGCGCGGCCGTCGGCCGCACCGGTGCCGTGAAGGTGCCGTCGAAGCCCATGGGCACCGGTCGTGCCGTGCTCACGCTCGTCGCCGGCGTGGCGGTGCTGCTGATCATCGCGATCCCCGCGCTGTCGATGCGCCTCGGCCTGCCCGCCGGGTCGTCCGAGCCCGTCGACTCGAGCGCCTACAAGGCCTACAAGATCGTCGAGGACAAGTTCGGCGCCGGCGTCAACGGGCCGCTGCTCGTGGTCGCCGACCTCGACCAGGCCGTGTCGGACGACGAGCTCGTCGCCGAGCAGGTGCGCGTCGGCACCGAGCTGGCCGCGCAGGACGACGTCGCCGCCATCGCCCCGATCGGCGCGTCCGACGACGACACCCTGCTCGCGTTCCAGGTCGTGCCCGAGGGCGGGCCGACCGCCGAGTCGACCGAGCAGCTCGTGCGCGACCTGCGCGCGCTCGACGTCGAGGGCGTCTCGTCGCTCGGCGTGGCCGGCAACGCCTCGGGCAACATCGACGTCAGCGAGAAGCTCGCCGCGGCCCTGCCGCTGTACCTGCTCGTCGTCGTCGGCCTGTCGCTGATCATCCTGGTGTTCGTGTTCCGGTCGATCCTCGTGCCGGTGACGGCGACCCTCGGGTTCGTGCTCTCGCTGTTCGCCGCGTTCGGCGGCGTGACGGCGGTGTTCCAGTGGGGCTGGCTCGCGCCCGTGTTCGGCGTGCACGACCCCGGGCCCATCCTGAGCTTCCTGCCGATCCTCATGGTCGGCGTGCTCTTCGGGCTCGCGATGGACTACCAGCTGTTCCTCGTCAGCGGCATGCGCGAGTCGTACGCCCACGGGTCGCCGGCGCGCCTCGCCGTGCAGCGCGGCGTGCACGCCGGACGCACCGTCGTCATCGCGGCGGCGCTGATCATGGCGGCGGTGTTCTCGGGCTTCGTGTTCTCGAACTCCGTGATGATCCAGTCGATCGGCCTGGGGCTCGCCCTCGGCGTGCTCGTCGACGCGTTCGTCGTGCGCCTGCTGCTCATCCCCGCGGTGATGCACCTGCTCGGCGACGCCGCCTGGTGGCTGCCGAAGTGGCTCGACCGCATCCTGCCCGACGTCGACGTGGAGGGTGCGTCGCTCGAGCGCTCGCAGCCGGCCGGCGACGGTGCGGGGCGCGGGGCGGGCGAGGGCGACGGGCACGGGGACGCGCACGGGCACGTCTCGCACGTGGCGGCCGACGCCCCGGTCGACGCCGACACGGCGACCCGGCACCACGGGGACGGCGTCCACCGGGCATGACCCGGGCCCCGGGCCGCGGCCCGGGCGTCTTGGTCGAGGGCGGGTCTTCCGGGCCGCGGGCGGGTCGGCGGCCCCCCGCCCTCGGCCCGGAACGCCCGCCCTCGACCGGCGGGACGTACCCCGCGAGGAGGCGCCCGCTGGGAGGCCGGTCAGCCGCGCGTTCGTAGTGTCGGCGGTGCCTCGTAGTGTCCGTCGAGCCCCCGCTGTCCGGGGGCACCGCGCCGAGGCCCTCCGAGGAGCCACCCATGACCACTGCCGTCGACCCCGCCCGTCCGACGATCTTCTTCCTGCACGCCCTCGGCATGAGCGCGCGCGAGTTCGACGGCGTCGCCGCCCGGCTCGCCGACACGGCCGACGTGGTCGCGCTCGACCTGCCCGGCTTCGGCGACGCGAGCGCCGCCTCCGGCGTCTCGGTGGCCGACATGGCCGCGCTCGTCGTGCGCAAGGTGCGGCGCCACGCGCCCGCCCGCTGGCTGCTCGTCGGCCACAGCATGGGCGGCAAGGTCGCGTCGGTCGTGGCGTCGCGGGCCCTCGCCGGCGAGCACGGCCTGTTCGGCCTGAGCGGCGTCGTGCTGCTCGCGGCGTCGCCCCCGACGCCCGAGCCGATGAGCGACGACGACCGCGCCGAGAAGCGCGCCATGGCCGACGGCGGCGCGCTCGACGCCGGGTCGGCCCGGTCGTTCGTCGACGCCAACGTGGGGGCGCCGCTCGACCCGGCGTCCGACTCCGTCGCGGTCGCCGATGTGCAGCGCGCCTCGGCCGAGGCCTGGACGGCGTGGTTCGACCGCGGCAGCCGCGAAGACTGGTCCGCGACGGTCGGCGTGCTCGACGTGCCCGCCGTCGTCCTCGCCGGCGGCAGCGACGGCGACCTCGGCGAGTCGGCACAGCGCGAGCTCAACGGGCCGGTCTACCCGCGGGCCCGCGTGCAGGTCCTCGAGGGTGCCGGGCACCTCCTGCCGCTCGAGCGCCCCGACGAGGTCGCCGAGGCGATCCGCGCGTTCTGGCGCGACGAGGCCGGCACCGGTCCGGTCGTGCCCGTCGACGTGGTCCGCACCCTCGCCTCCTCGCGCGTCAGCACCCAGACGCGGGCGCTGCACGCCCGTCGCGTCCTCGCCGACGACCCCCGCTACCGCCCCGTCGCGCTCGACGAGGCCCAGCTGCAGACCCTGCGCGAGCTGAGCGACCGCGTCGTGCCGCAGCGGCCGCCCGAGCCGCGGCAGGCGATCGACCTCGCCGC
>Ga0265798_10011686_pt1 | contig 10669 bp, 6 predicted proteins | sample P3T30metagenome_FD_192430 | JGI IMG/M metagenome (GOLD analysis project Ga0265798, IMG submission 192430) | Plant litter microbial communities from East Loma Ridge, Irvine, California - P3 T30 | ecosystem: Environmental > Terrestrial > Plant litter > Unclassified | place: USA: California... | reverse complement strand
AATCTTCCAGCTCAATTACCAGAAGGCTGACGCGTTTCGCAGCGTGCTGGGCATCGAGGGCGGCGGCGGCGGCAATAGCGACTCGCGCAACCGCATGCTGTCGAAGCGCGGCAGCGCCATCGTCGACATGCGCACCAACCAGTTGTTCGTGACCGACATCGCCTCGAAAATCGAAGACATCCGCCACCTGATCCAGAAGACCGATATCGCGTCCCGCCAGGTACTGATTGAAGCACGCCTGGTCGAGGCCACCGACAGCTTCAGCCGCAACCTCGGCGCCAAGCTGGGCTTTTCGGACCTGCGCACCCAGCGCGGCGGCGACGGCGGCTACCAGCTCAAGGGCAACAACCGCCTGGCCATCGGCGGCAACATCACCGGCGCCGGCCAGGTTTCCGGCCAGGTCTCGGGCGCCGATTCCTTCGCCAACAGCCAGTTGGTGAACCTGCCGGCCGCTGCCATCGGCACCGTGCCGCCGGCCACCGTCGCCTTCTCGCTGTTCTCGGCCGCCGCCAACCGCTTCCTGAACCTGGAACTGTCGGCGCTGGAAGCTGACGGCAAGGGCAAGATCCTGTCCAATCCCCGCGTCCTGACGGAAGACAAGATCGTCGCCGTCATCGAGCAGGGTATCGAACTGCCTTACCTGGTCTCCTCCAGCAGCGGCGCCACCTCGATCAACTTCAAGAAAGCCAATCTGCGCCTGGAAGTGACGCCGCAGATCACGCCGGACGGCAACGTCATGCTCGACGTCGAAGTGAACAAGGATTCCAAGGGCGACATCACGCCAGCAGGCTTCGCCATCAATACCCAGCACGTCAAGACCAAGGTGCGCGTCGAAAACGGCGGCACCGTTGTTCTCGGCGGCATCTACCAGCAGACCGACCGCCTCAATGACAGCAAGGTGCCGCTGCTGGGTGATGTCCCCGTGCTCGGCTACCTGTTCAAGACCACGGCGCGCGAAACGACGAAGACGGAACTGCTGGTGTTCCTGACCCCGAAAATCGTTGCCGAAACCCCCGCAAACCAATAAGGCGCCTTGCCCAGACAATGCACGCTCCTTTTTTTACTGGATATACCATGTTGCTCAAGAAAAAATCGCTCTCTCCCGCCGTCCTGGCCCGCTACGCCGCCATTGGCTTGTTGTCGGGTTCGCTAGCCGCCTGCGGCGGCGGCGGCGGCTCTCCCGGCAGCACGGTAGGCGTCGGTGGTGGCAGCGGTGGTAACGGTGGCACGACCAATCCGGGTTCCGGCACGGGCGGCACCGTGCCAGTGGACACCGCCAAGATCACGCTGACCATCACTGATGCCACCGGCGCGGCCACGGCCAGCCTGTCGGGCAACCAGAGCGGCACGGTCAAGGCCAGCGTCGTCAACGCCGCCGGCGCCCCGGTGGCTGGCGCCATCGTCAATTTCACCACCAGCGACAGCACCTTGCTGTCGTTCACGCCCTCGTCGGGCTCGGCATTGACCGATGCCACCGGCATCGCCGTGATCACGGCCAAGCCGGCCAGCTTCACCGCCGCCGGCGCTGCCGGCATCACCGCCACCGCCGTCGTCGCCAGCCAGACCGCCACCGGCAGCGCCAATCTTGCCATTGGCGCCGCGCCGCTGACGGTGGGTACGCTTTCCTTTACGCCGCCACCGGCGACCAGCCTGCCGCCGTTCAGCACCCTGTCGCTGTCGATTCCCATCACCAGTGGCGGCCAGCCTGTCAGTTCCGTTTCCGGCCTGACCCTGAATTCGCTTTGCGTGGGCGACGGCAAGGCCACCCTGGTGCAAGGGTCCCTGTCCAACGGCGTGCAGTCGGCCACCTACACCAACAACGGCTGCCTGCGTGGCACCGACACCATCACGGCCAGCATCGGCAACTCCAGCAAGACCATCACGGTCAAGGTCGATGCCGCCGCGGTCGGCTCCGTGCAATTTGTCGGTTCCAGCGCCGGCGCCAATTCGCTGGTGCTGAAAGGCTCGGGCGGCCTGGGCCGTTTCGAGTCGGCCCAGCTGACCTACCGCGTCGTCGATCAGCTCGGCAACGGCCTGGCCGGCGTCAACGTCGACTTCACGCCCACCAATACGATCGGGAAGCTGCAGGTCAATCCGACCTTCGCCACCACCGATGCCAGCGGCTTTGTGGTGACCACGGTCTCCTCCGGCACCATCCCGACCCCAGTGCGCGTCTCGGCCGCTGCCACCCGTAACGGCGTGAGCATCACCGGCCTGTCGGACGCACTGACCATTTCGACCGGCTTGCCCGAGCAGAAAAACATGTCGATGAGCGCCGACAAGGTCAACATCGAGGGCTGGAAATACGACAATGAAGTGGCCAACGTCTCGGTCCGCCTGGCCGACCAGTACAACAACCCCGTGTCCGACGGCACCACCATCAACTTCGTCTCCGAAGGCGGCGCCGTGGGCAGTTCCAAGCAGGGCGCCTGCACCACCGTCGATGGCGGCTGCACCGTGCCGCTGCGCAGCCAGGATTTCCGTCCGGTCAATGGCCGCGTTACCGTTCTCGCCTATGCACAGGGCATCCCGACCTTCACCGACGCAAATGGCGACGGCCAATACAATTGCTCGGCCTACACTTCGCCGGCGGGCAACCCATCGCCTGTGTATCGCCCCCTGGTCGACACCTGCAACCCTGGCGCCGGTGAGCCGTTCGTCGCCCTGGGCGACGCCTTCCTCGACGCCGGCAACCTGGGCCCTACATCTGGCGCCCAGCCGGGCGGTACCCTCGACGGCGTCTACGAATCGGGCAAGGGCGACCTGCCGTTCCCTTACAGCGGCGGAAATTATTCGTCCACGCCACAGGCTGCGTTCGGCATCAACTTCATCCGCACCTCGCTGGAATTCACCTTCAGCGGTTCGAAGCCATACCTGATCCGCCAGGTCTGCACGGCTACTGCCTGCCGCGACTGGACCGCGAGCGACGGCAACGACGCGGTGATCGCCGGCGTGGCAGGTGCGAACTGCTCGACTCAGACGCTCGCCTTCCGCCTGTTTGACGAGAACAACAATCCGATGCCGGCCGATACCTCCGTCAACACCACGGAAACGGACAAGCTCGTGCCTGGCCTGATGTCACCTAACAAAGTTCCGTCGACCAATGCAATTGGCGGTACCATTCACTACGTGAACATCAAACCAGAGACGAACTGCGCGTCTGGTTCCTTCTCGGTCATCGTTGCGACGCCAAGGGGGAACACGCAACTGTTCGGCTTTAAATCGAACTAGTGAAATCGAGAAATATTTATCTTGTAGGACTGATGGGTGCGGGCAAGACAACAATTGGCCGCATCCTCGCCAGGAAACTGGGCAAACGCTTCATCGACTCCGACCATGAAATCGAGGCGCGCACTGGCGCCTCGATTCCCTGGATTTTCGAAATCGAAGGAGAGGAAAGTTTTCGCCGCCGCGAGGCGGAAGTCATTCGCGACCTCTGCGGGCAGGACGACATCGTTCTTGCCACCGGCGGCGGCGCCATCCTCAGCGCCGACAACCGCGCCCGCCTCGCCGCAGGCGGCACCGTGGTTTATCTGCTCGCCAACGTCCACAGCATCCTCCAGCGCACCGGCCACGACAAAAACCGGCCCCTGCTGCAAACGGCCGATCCGCGCCGCAAACTGGAAGAACTGCTGATCCAGCGTGAGCCCCTCTACCGCGAGATTGCCGAACTGGTGATCGACACGGGCCGCCCTAACGTACAATCAATGGTTCAATCCATTCTGGACCAGCTCGACCTGCGCGATGCGACCACGCGCACGCAGGCCCCGGCGGCCAACACCACGATGAACCAGTCTTCCCCTCTGTCCATAAACGTCGATCTGGGCGAGCGCAGCTATCCCATCCTGATCGGCCCCCAGCTGCTGGCCGACCCGGCCCTGCTGGCCAGGCACATTCCCGGCCGGCAGGTGGCGATCGTCTCCAACACCACTGTCGGGCCCCTGTACCTCGCCGGCGTAGCGCAGGCCCTGCGCGGCGCCGGCCGCGAAGTCATCGAGATCATCCTGCCCGACGGCGAACAATATAAAACGCAGGAATCGCTGATGCAGGTCTACGACGCCCTGCTGGCAAACCGCTGCGACCGCAAGACCACCCTGGTGGCGCTGGGCGGCGGCGTGATTGGCGACCTCACCGGCTATGCTGCCGCCAGCTACATGCGCGGCGTGCCCTTCGTGCAGATCCCCACCACCTTGCTGGCCCAGGTCGATTCCTCCGTGGGCGGCAAGACGGGCATCAATCACCCGCTCGGCAAGAACATGATCGGCGCTTTCTACCAGCCGCGCGCCGTGCTGGCCGATACCGCTACCCTGGCCACCCTGCCGCAGCGCCAGCTCGCCGCGGGCCTGGCTGAAGTGATCAAGCACGGCGCCATCATCGATGCCGCCTTCTTTGACTGGATTGAAAAAAACATCGCCCAGCTGGTGGCGGGCGAGCGCGCCGCGCTGGCCCACGCCGTGGCCCGCTCCTGCGAAATCAAGGCCGACGTGGTGCGCCAGGATGAGCGCGAAGGGGGCCTGCGCGCCATCCTCAATTTCGGCCACACCTTCGGTCATGCCATCGAAGCGGGCATGGGTTATGGCGCCTGGCTGCACGGCGAGGCAGTCGGCTGCGGCATGGTGATGGCGGCCGAACTGTCGCGCCGCATGGGCTTTATCGACGAAGCCACGGTCGCCCGCATGCGCGCCCTGATCGCTGCCGCGGGCCTGCCGACAGTGGCGCCGGCCATGCCGGTCGAGCGCTGGATCGAGCTGATGGAAGTGGACAAGAAAAACGAAGGCGGCGACATCAAGTTCATTCTGTTGAAGCCACTGGGCGCGCCGCACATTGGTCCAGTCCCGCGCGCGCTGTTATTGGACACCATTGCCGCCTGTAGCCCCGTATGAACTTCGACGACCGCCTCGCTCCCTACGCGGCCCATTCCAGCCAGGGCCGCGGGCGCGCTTTTGCCGAAGCGCCGGCCGGCTCGCGCAGCGAATTCCAGCGCGACCGCGACCGCATCATCCACTCGACCGCGTTTCGCCGTCTCGAATATAAAACCCAGGTGTTCCTCAACCACGAGGGCGACCTGTTTCGCACCCGCCTGACCCACTCGATCGAAGTGGCGCAGATCGGGCGCACCCTGGCGCGCAGCCTGCAGATCAATGAAGACCTGGTCGAAGCGGTGTCGCTCGCGCACGACCTGGGCCACACGCCGTTTGGCCACGTCGGCCAGGATGTGCTCAACGAATGCATGCGCGATTTCGGCGGCTTCGAACACAATCTGCAAAGCCTGCGCGTGGTCGATTCGCTCGAAGAGCACTACGGCGACTTCGATGGCCTGAACCTGATGTTTGAAACCCGCGAGGGCATTTTAAAACACTGCTCGGCGGCGAACGCGCGCCAGTTGGGCGAGCTTGGCCGGCGTTTTCTGGAACGCACGCAACCGAGCCTGGAAGCCCAGCTGACCAATCTCGCCGACGAAATCGCCTACAACAACCACGACATCGACGACGGCCTGCGTTCGGGCCTGGTCAGCATGGCGCAGATGATGGAAGTCGATCTGTTTGCCCGCTTTTATCACGAGGTGGAGGCGAAGTATCCAGGCCTGCCCGGCCGGCGCGCCCTGTACGAAACCTCGCGCCGCATGATCACGGTGATGACGGCCGACGTCGTCGCCACCTCCGCCGCCCTGATCGCCGACGCGGCCCCGCGCAGCATCGACGACGTGCGCGCCGCACCGCCCCTGATCCGTTTTTCGGACAGCATGCGCGCGGAGACCACGGCCTTGAAACGCTTCCTGCATGCCAATCTGTATCGCCACTACCAGGTCAACCGCACCCGCGTAAAGGCCAGCCGCATCGTCACCGATTTGTTTGACGCGTTCATGAAGGATCCCGTGCTGCTGCCGCCGGATTACCTGGTCGCTGATGGCGACGTGGCGAAGCAGGCGAGGAAGATTGCGGACTATATTGCGGGGATGACGGACCGGTATGCGATACGTGAACACCGGCGCATTTTTTCTATTGAGGAATTATGAAGGGCCAGTCCCCGGCGCTGATTAAAACAGCGACGGCTCGGACAACTGCACCAGCAGCTTCTTCACCGGCGCCGGCAACGGCGCCTTCTCAATCTTGTCCAGATCCCACCACACAAAGCCATCAACATCCACGGCACGCGCCGACAGCGCCACCTGCCTTGGATGAATATGCAGCTTGTAATGGGTAAAACCATGCGTCAACGGCAGCAAGGTATCGATGGTATCAACCGCCCCAAACCTCTGGGCTGAAGCGAGCGGATCGGGCAGGTCAACGTCGATGGAAACATGCCCATCCACTTCCGGCAGCGACAGCAATCCGCCCCAGATGCCCGAATCGGCGCGCTGCTCCAGTAGCACCTGGCCGGCATCGACCACCACCAGCATGGCGGCGCGTTTTTCCGGCGTGGCCTTGGCGGGTTTCCTCACCGGCAGTTCGGCCGTGCGCCCGGTTGCAAACGCGACGCAACGATCTTTTAAAGGGCAGCGCTCGCAAGCGGGATTGGCGCGCGTGCAAAGCGTCGCGCCCAGGTCCATCAAACCCTGGGTGTAGCGCTCGATGCCGGCGCCTTCAGGCAGCAGGGCTTCGGCGCGCCGCCACAGCGCGTCTTCCACTGGTTTGATGCCGGGATACTGTTCAACCCCGAATACGCGCGCGAACACGCGCTTGACGTTGCCATCCAGGATGGCCGCGCGGGTGCCGTAAGCAAAAGCTGAAATGGCCGCGGCGGTGGAGCGACCGATGCCTGGCAAGTCGGCCAGCAGGTGGGGATCGATGGGAAACTGGCCGCCGTATTCGGCCACCACGCGCCTGGCGCAGGCGTGCAGGTTGCGCGCCCGGGTGTAGTAACCGAGGCCGCTCCACAGCGCCATCACTTCTTCGGATGAGGCTTCGGCCAGCGCTTCGACGGTGGGACAGCGTTCCAGGAAGCGCGCATAGTATTCCAGCACGGCCGCCACCTGGGTTTGCTGCAGCATGATTTCCGAGAGCCAGATGCGGTAGGCGTCCCGCGTGTTCTGCCAGGGCAGGGCGTGGCGCCCGTGCTCGCGCTGCCAGTCGATGACGGCGGCCGAAAAAGAAGGATCGGCCAGCTCGTGTAAATCGTTTACGACTTTTTTCACGCCGCCGCGTCCAGTGCCGCCGGTGGCGCTTCGAGCGCCAGATTCACGCTCTCGGCCAGCTGGCGCAGCTGGCCATGCACCCGCTCCAGGTTGCCGTGGGTGGTCTCGAACGCTTCGATCTTCTGTTCCAGGCTGTCGGTGGCGTCGTGGATGCGGGAGATCGAGGCCAGGCGGTGCTTGAGCTGGTCCTTGTGCTGGCGGATCTGCGCTTCCAGTGGCGCCATGATCACCTTCAACCACGCTTCCACGTCCGCGTTGGCGGCGCGGTAGGTGCGCCGCACGCGCGAGGCGATGGAGTCAAAGAAGCGCTCCATCAGGGTGGTGCGGCCGGTGATGATGAGGGTGGTGGTGCCGAACTGCTTCTGGTAGACCGCCTCGATGGCGTCGATCTCGGCGCGGTATTTTTCAAACGAGAACAGCATCGGCAGGGTCAGCGCCAGGCCGTGTTCAGCGGAGAATTTCTTGTACATCGATTCCATCATGGCGCCGATTTCAGCCACCTTGCTGCTGGCCTGATCGAGGTTGGCGCGGGCCTGGTCGAAGAAGAATTTCACCGGGCCGCGCATGCCGGTGGCAAAGCGGCTGGCCTGCATCGCTTCGCGCACGGCGTTGACTTCTTCCTGCACCGCGTCCATGCCCATGGTGGCGAACAGCTCCGTCGACAGGCGCGTGAACACGGCGCGGGTACCCTGCAGTTTGACCAGGCTGGCGTCAAATTCCTTCTTTTCGATTTCGACCCGCTTCATCATGTGGGCGATGACGGTCTTGTTCTTGCCGCGCAGGCTGCGCAGTTCCTGCAACTGCTCGATCACATCGCGCCCGCGCGCACCCAGCATGGCCTGCTGGGCGGTGGCCAGTTGCGCCATGTCGTCCTGCAGTTGGGCGCGAATGATCTCTTTCTTGGCCGGGATCAGCTCATTGAACAGGGCTGCTTCGAGCGCGCCCAGGCGGCTCTTTTCCAGCAGCGCCATGTCCTCATTGATCTTGGCCACCAGCGCCTTTTGCGCCGACACGGGATACACCTGGCGCGGCGACAGCGCCAGCAGGTGGGCGACGCTGGCCTGCTGGCGCGCGATCTCCGCTTCGTTGACGGCGTCCGTTTTCAGTTCGTCCCACATGGCGTCGATCTTGTTGAGCACCACGATGCGGCCGCGGCCCGGCCCGATGTGGGTGCGCCAGACGTCGATATCGCTTTTCGTCACGCCCGTTTCCGCCGCAAGGATGAACAGCACCGCGTGCGCATTGGGGATCAGGTTCAGGGTCAGTTCGGGCTCGGTGCCGATGGCGTTCAGGCCAGGCGTATCGAGAATCACCAGGCCCTGTTTGAGCAGGGGGTGAGGGAAATTGATGATGGCGTGACGCCACAGCGACACTTCCACCATGCCGTGTTCATCGAGCGTGGCGGCGGCGTCCGGATCGTCCTCGTCATACAGACCATAGCGCTTCGCTTCCGCCGGAGTGACGAACTTGGTGAGACTGACCTGTTTGAACGTCTCCGTCATGTGCGCGCTGTCGTCGAGGCGCAGGGGCAGCACGGTCCAGGCCTTGGCATCGTCGCGGTAGTCGCTGGTGGAGAGGTTGCCGGCACGCGTTTCAATTGGCAGCAGGCGCAGGCTGGGCGGGTGGGCCGGGTCGTACATCAGTTCGGTCGGGCACATGGTGGTGCGGCCGGCCGCCGAGGGCAGGATGCGCTGGCCGTAATCGGCGAAGAACAGGGCGTTGATGAGCTCGGATTTACCGCGCGAAAACTCCGCCACAAACGCCACCGACAGCTTGTCGTCAGCCAGTCGGGCCAGGGCGCGCGCGATGCGCTGCTCGGTCGCGCCGTCCGTCAATTCGGCCGCGTTGACCCACATCTGGTAACTTTCCAGCGCAGCGACGACACCCTGGCGCCAGCTACTATAATGTTGAAAATCCTGCACCATCGTTCACCCCAGCCTGTTCTCGATTACTTCTGACAGTTCACACAATAAAACGTTGACCGCTGCCCCTGCACAATCCGGCGGATCGGCGTGCCACAGTTGCGGCACGGTACTCCCTCACGATCATAGACGAAATATGTCTGTTGGAAATAGCCCGATTGGCCGTTCACCGCAATAAAGTCCTTGAGGGTACTGCCGCCTTGCACGATTGCCTCGGACAGGATGTCGCGGATGGCTTGCGCGAGCTTGTCATAACGGCCACGCGAGATGCGGCCCGCCGCCGTTTTCGGGTTGATGCGGGCGCGGAACAGGCTCTCGCAGGCGTAGATATTGCCCACTCCCACCACGATATCGCCCGCCAGCAGGAACTGCTTGACGGACGTGGTGCGGCCGCGGCTGGCCTTGAACAGGGTCTCGCCCGTGAACTGGTCTTCGAGCGGCTCGACGCCCAGATCGCGCAGCAGCACGTGTGATGACAATTCGCCATCGTCGTTGGCATGCCACAGTACCGCGCCAAAACGGCGCGGATCGTTCATGCGCAGCGCCTGCTCTCCCTGGTCGCCCGTCACGACGAGATCAAAATGATCATGCTTTTTTACTGCCGTGGCGGGATCGAGCACGCGCAGGTGGCCGGACATGCCGAGGTGGATGATCAGAGTGCCGTGTTCGAAATGGACCAGCAGGTATTTGCCGCGCCGCCCGATGTTGCGTACGCGCCGGCCCGCCAGCAGTTCGGACAGGGCAGGGGGGAAGGGCCAGCGCAGGCCGTCACGGCGCAGCAGCACGCGCTCGACCAGGCGGCCTTCCAGGTGGGGCGCAACGCCGCGCCGGGTGACTTCAACTTCGGGTAATTCAGGCATGGCAGGGGGTCAACTGGTGTAACGCGGCATTGCTGCACGCGGCGGGGTGGTTGCGCGTAGAATCTGACATCACTCGTGTCATCTGGAATTGCCTTGAAAAACGCTTTCGCCATTGTAACCTTGGCCGGCCTCCTGACGGCGTGCGCCACGCCCGCCAGCCAGGCGCCAACCGCCCCCATTGCCAAGTCGAGCGCAGCGCTGGAAGGTGCGCCAGGCGGCGTGCCGCCACCGCCGGCCCCCGCGTCCGCGCCTGGCATGGACTGGTCGGTCGAGCGCACCACGCCCGACTCCACGGCCGGCGTCGATGAGGACGGCAACAAGGTCGAGCCCAGCCAGCCCCTGCCCAATGCAACGCTGACCAGCGAACTGCTGTACAAGCTCATGAAAGCCGAGCTCGATTTCAAGCAGGGCAACTGGCAAGCCCCTTACACCACCATGATGGAAGCGGCGCGGGTCACGCGCGATCCCCGCCTGGCGCAGCGCGCCACTGAAATGGCGCTGGCCTCGCGACAGGGCGAGCCGACCCTGGCCGCCATCCGCCTGTGGCGCGAACTGGCGCCCCAGTCCGATGAAGCGACCCAGTACTACCTGGGCTTTGTCGTGCTGTCCGACGATATCACTGATGCCGAAGCCATCTTTCGCGCCCGCCTGTCCGCCGCCACGCCGGGCGAGCGTGGCCTCTTGATGTTCCAGACCCAGCAATTGCTGGGCCGCGCCAAGGACAAGGCCGCCGCCAACGCCATGCTGGAACG
>Ga0265798_10011685_pt1 | contig 10669 bp, 9 predicted proteins | sample P3T30metagenome_FD_192430 | JGI IMG/M metagenome (GOLD analysis project Ga0265798, IMG submission 192430) | Plant litter microbial communities from East Loma Ridge, Irvine, California - P3 T30 | ecosystem: Environmental > Terrestrial > Plant litter > Unclassified | place: USA: California... | reverse complement strand
GCGGTGACGGACCGGGTCACGTTGGACACGGGGCGGTCGGCGGTGAGGGCCATGGTCAGTCCACCTCCGGCTTCAGCGCCTTGATGTAGATGATCGAGAAGACCGCACCCACCACGAGCAGGATGGTCGCGATCGCCGTCCCGAAGCCGAGCTGCGAGAACTGGAACGCCTCCTGGTAGGCCAGGATCGGCAGGGTCGACGAGTTCGTGCCCGGTCCGCCGCCCGTCATCACGAAGATGAGGGTGAAGACCGACAGCGTCTGCAGCGTCGTGAGCATGAGGTTCGTGGAGATCGAGCGTCGGATGACCGGCAGCGTGATGTACACGAGCCGCTGCCAGCCGGTGGCGCCGTCGACCTCGGCGGACTCGGTGATCTCCTCGGGGACCTCCTGCACGGCCGCCGAGTACACGAGCATCGAGAACGCCGTGCCGCGCCAGATGTTCGCGAGGATGACCGCGATCATCGGGTACCCGTACAGCCAGTTCGGTCCGCTGATCCCGAGGGACGCGAGGAACGAGTTCAGCGTCCCCTCGTCGTGGAAGAACGCGTAGGCCGCGAACGAGGCGACGATCTCCGGCAGCACCCAGGCGGCGACGACGAAGGTGCCGACGATCGCGCGGACGGCCTTGTTCGCACTGCGCATGAGGAGCGCGAGTCCGAGGCCGAGCACGTTCTGCCCCACCACCGCCGAGGCGATGAGGAACACGATCGTCAAGACCACCGACTTCGGGAAGTCCGGGTCCTGGAAGAGCTCGACGTAGTTCTGGAACCCGACGAACTGCTGGTTCGCCGCGTCGACGCCGGTGAGGGCCGCGTTCGTGAACGACCCGTAGAACGACGAGATGACCGGGCCGAGCAGGAAGACGATGAGCAGGACCACGGCGGGCAGGAGCGGGACGACACGGGTCGCGTTCCGCAGGGGCCGCCGCTTGTGCGGGACGGGAGGTTCGGTGCGCTTCGGCGCACCGGGCGCCGACAGCGTCGGCGCGAGGGGGGTGCTGGACACGGTGGATGCCTTCCGGGTGCGGAGAGGGGTTCCGAAGGTGGGGGTCGGACGGGAGGCGCGGTGCGCGACGCGAGCCGCGCCTCCAGTCCGTCAGGTGGTGCCGTCCCGTCAGCCGGAGACGGTGTTCTCCGCGCCGACGACGCCCTGGACGGCCTTGTCGTAGACCTTCGCGGCCTCGGCCGGTGACTGCTGGCCGGTCATCACGGACTCCATCGCGACCTGGATCGCGTTCGAGACCTGCGCGTACTCGCTCGTCGCCGGACGGAAGTTCGTGTGCTCCACGAGCCCGGAGAAGAACTCGAACGTCGGGTTGGCGCCGGTGTACTCCGGGTCTTCCGCGACGTCCTCGCGGACGGCGATCTGGCTGTTCTCGGAGTCGTACTTCACCGAGCCGTCCTTGTCGAGGAACATCGTGATGAAGTCGAACGCCGCCTTCGGGTCCTTCGACTTCGCGCCGACCGAGAGCGTCCACCCGCCGGACATCGAGTTGTAGCCGGGCGCCTGACCGTTCTGCGTCGGGAAGGGCGCCTGGCCCAGCACGTCGTTCCACTCGGGCCACGGCGCGGTGCCGGACTCCAGCCACGTGCCGGACTGCCACGACCCGTCGAGGTCGATCGCCAGCTTGCCCTCGGGCAGCCAGGTCTGCGTGATCGTCGTGCCGATGTTCGTGTCGAGCGCCTGCTGCGGGGTCGGCCCGAGATCACCCTGGTAGACGTCCTCGATGAACTGCAGCGAGTCCCGGAACTGCTGCGAGCCGACGACCCACTTCCCGTCCCGGTAGAGCGTGTTGCCGGAACCGTCCGCGCCGTACAGGAGCATCTCGAAGCCCTGCATGGTCGATGCCTCGCCCTGGGCCTTGCCTGAGTAGACGTTGAACGGGACGACGTCCGGGGCCTTCTGCTTGATCGTCTCCGCGGCGGAGAGCACGTCGTCCCACGTCTTCGGCTGCCACGGCACGGGCAGGCCGACCTTCTCGAAGATGTCCTTGTTGTACCAGAGCGCGCGGGTGTCGGTGCCCATCGGGACGCCGTAGATCTTGCCGTCCTCGCCCTCACCCGCCTGCTTGGCGTTGTCGTAGAACTGGTCCCACTCGTCCCACTTGTCGGTGTACTGGTCGATCGGCAGGAGGTACCCGGCGTCGGCGTCGGCCTTGATGCGGAACGTGTCCTCGTAGATCACGTCGGGAGCGGTCGCAGGCGCGCGGTTCATGAGCGCGAGCTTGGTGGCGTAGTCGTCCTCCTGCGCCTGGATCGGCACGAGCTCGACCGACTTGCCCGGGTTCGCCTTCTCGTACTCCTGCTTGACGACCTTCATCTGGGCGTCGAGCTGCTGGAAGGCGCCGAACTTCTGGTACGCGATCTTGATCGTGTCGCTCGAGGCGGACCCCGAACTCGAGCAGCCTGCCAGGCCGACCGCGGCGACCGCCACGGCTGCGAGTCCGGCGATGATACGGGTGCGCTTCATCGGTGCTCCTTTGCACGGGTGATGTCCGCGGGCGCCGTCGCCCACGCAGGATTACTCCAGCGTATGGACTTAACCGTGTCAAGGGTCGATCCGATCGGGATCGGGTTCCGGACACGGCGCTGCACGCAGTCGGCACCGGTGTCGGCCCAGCCGCGGCAGGAGTCGCCCGCCCGCTTCAGCCGATCCGGGTCGCGCCGCCCGACACCGTGATGCCACCGGTCGCCGGCACGTCGACGACCAGCACACTCGGCCGACCCACGTGCCGACCCTGCCGGATCACGACGCGATCGTCCGGCGACGCCGCCCCGACCGCCCGCAGGTACGCGCCCGTGGCCGCCGCGGCCGAACCGGTCGCCGGGTCCTCGGTGATCCGACCGGCCGGGAACAGGTTCCGCGCCTCGAACTCGAGCGGCGCCGTCCGGTGCAGGACCGTGACCGTCCCGGCCCAGCCGGCCTCGCGCTTCAGCTCGGCGAGCGCCGCCGGGTCGAAGCGGAACTGGTGGAACAGGTCCTCGTCGCCGAGGACGACCACCGGGTGCCAGTTGCCGGCGAACGACTCCAGCACCGGGAAGCCGTCGGCGACGTCGGCGTCCACCAACCCCAGGAGCGCGAACAGCCGGTGGCGCAGACCGTCCTCGAGCGGGCGCGACCGCGGCTCGACGCTCGTCATGGCCACCAGCACCTCCCCGGTCGGCGACACGCTCGTCTCCAGCGACACCGCCCCGGCGGCCGTCGAGAACACCCTCGGCCCGGGCCCTCCCGCTCCGTCAGCGCGACGGCGGTGGCGACCGTGGCGTGTCCGCAGAACGGCACCTCGGCTGCGGGCGAGAAGTACCGCAGACGCACGCCGTCGGCGGTCCGCCCGACCACGAACGCAGTCTCCGGGTACCCGACCCGCTGTGCGACGGCGAGCATCTCGTCGTCGGTCATCCCCTCGGCATCGAGCACGATCCCCGCGGGGTTGCCTCCCCCTGGTCCGGCGGCGAAGGCGGTGTAGCGGAGGACCTCGGTGTGCATCCCCCGACGCTACCGCTGGACGGTGACGCCCCTGCTGGAGAACGGGGCGTCGCGCGCAGCGATCCCGGATGCGCTCGACGCGTCCGGCCGCACCGACGGGAGGCACGGGGCGGGCCGGCAGCGCGCCTCCCGTCCGCCGTCGGGTTCCGCTTCCTCCCAGTGGCCGTCGACAGGATGGTCCGGACCACGCGACCGCGTCGGGTCGGAGAGGACACCGTGTCGGACACCACCGAGAACGACGGACTGCGGGCGATGATCGACCGCGCCGGACGGATCACCGCAGAAGAAGCCGAGTCGCTCGACACCACTTGGAAGGCCGACGAGGCCATCCTGCTGCCGGAGCCGAGCGCGTCGCTCGCGATCCAGGGCGGCGCGGACGGCCGGATGGTGACGAACGCCGACCTCGTCGCTGCGTGGCAGCACGCGCTCGAGGTCGCCGGCGCAGCAGGACGTGTCGACGAGATCGAGGCGGCGCAGGAGGCCGGGCGTGCGGTGCGGCACGGGCACGCACACCTGCGGGACCGGGCCGGGGCCGAGGAGGCCGTCCGCTCGGCGGTGCTCGCGACCGGGGTGCGCGACCTCGTCACGGACGACGAGTACGCCGTGCTGACGTCCGCGTGGCGGAAGGTGCTCGGCGAGGCCTGACCCGCTCGGCGGCCGGGATGCCGACGACGGTGCCCGCCCTTCAACGGACCACGAGACCGACGTCGTCGGACGTCGGTCTCGTGGTCGAGGGTCGGCGCGTGATCAGGCGACCGCCTGGCGACGCCGCGCGACCAGGACGCCCGCACCCGCGGCGAGCAGCAGCAGCGCGGCCGCGATGCCACCGGTCAGGTCGGCACCCGTGAACGCCAGCTCCCCGGTCACGGGGTCGATCGTGATCGTCGTCCAGCCGAGGACGGTGCCGTCGGCCGTGGCCACGACGAGGCGGTGCTCCCCGGCGGGGGCGTCGGACGGGATCGTCACGGAGACCGTGCCGTCCGCCGCGACCGTCACCGTGCCGAGCAGCGTCGGCGTCGAGAACATCCACACGCCCACCCGCTGACCGGCGTACCGCTCACCGACCGTGACGGTGATGGTCGCACCCGGCCGTGCAGACGCGGGAGCGGAGACCGAACCCCGGTTCGCCTCGGTCAGGGCGGACTCCGAGGGCGCCTGCGGCGTGCTCGGGGTCGCGCCGGTCCCCGGCGTCGGGGCGGGAGCCGGGGTCGCGCCGCCGTCACCCGGCACCGGCACCGGCGTCGACCCGTCGCCCGGCGTGGGCGTGGGCGTCGGCGTCGACCCGTCGCCCGGGGTCGGGGTCGGGGTCGGGGTCGAGCCACCGTCGCCCGGTGTCTCCCCGTCGGCGCACGGGTACGTCCCGGTGCGCAGCGACGCGCCGCTCGTGTCGTTGTCGTCGGCGTAGAACGTGGCGCGCGCCCCGTCGGTGCAGACGCCCGAGATCGCGAAGCCCTCGTTCGCCAGCCCGCGGTCGGCGTTCGCCGGCGCCTCGTACACGGTGGACGCGGTGAACGCCCCGTCGACGATCTCGTACAGGGCCGTGCGGCCGGAGCACGCCTCGTCGCACGCCACCCAGAGCGCGTCGAGCGTCGGGTCGAACTGGACGTCGGCGACCACGGTGAACGGCGTGTCGATGGTCGCGACGCGCTGGAACGCCCCGCCGTCCATCAGGGCGTAGGCGGAGACGCTCGCGGTGCCCTCGACACCGACGAGGAACAGGCCGTCACCGTGCCCGGCGTAGCTCGACGGCGCGTACGCGGCACCGGTGTGCTCGTCGACGAAACCGTGTGCCGTGAGCCACGAGTCGGGGATCCAGGTGACGCCCTCGAGTCCGGCGTTCGCGCCGAGGCCGGGGAAGTCGGGCGCGAGGTCCCACTCCGCCGTCGCGTCCAGCGAGGACTGCGATCCGTCGGTGGTGGCGAAGCGCAGGACGGCGGGACGGCTGGTCGATGACACGTCGTTGTCGCGCTCCGTCGACACGTAGACGGCACCGGGGTCGTCGGTCGTCACGGTCACACCCTCGGCGTCGGGCGTGCCCGATCCGTCGGCGTAGTGCAGTTCGGTGCCGGCCGCGTTCGACGGCGCCCAACCGCCGTCGCCGTCGGACAGGAGGTGGTAGAGCAGGCCGTCGCCGTTCTGCACGGCCCACAGCTGGCCGTCCGCGGAGGTCGGGGAGGTCGTCCAGTCGAGGCCGCTGAGGTCGCCGGAGAACGTCCCCTCGTCGTCGAGCACGGTCTCGTCCGGGCCGCCCGGCCAGGCCTCGGCCGTCACGACGCCGGCGAACCGGTTCGCGGCGCCCTTGGTCGGCGCCGAGGTCTCCTGGAACGCGCCGGTGCCGTCCGGGTTGCGTCCGTACGTCGTCGCGGCGTGCGCCGTCCACGTGGTCGAGTCGGCCAGCTCGCCGCGGGGGTCGGTCAGCCGCGCGGAGTCGGCCTTGCCGAGCCCGAACCCGAAGTCCTGCTCGTCGAGCACGGTGAAGCCGCCGGGCGTGACGGTGGTCCCCGCGGGGATCGTGTACGCGTGGTCCGCGGTGTCCTCGCCGTCCCGGAACACGAACCCGCCGAGGTCGACCGTGGTGGTGCCGACGTTCGTCAGCTCCACCCAGTCACCGGGGGTGCCGTCCTGCGACTCGACCTCGTTGATCCGCACCGGTGACGAGCAGTCGTTCGCCTCGCCCTTCGTCCGCGAGGTGGTGTCCACCAGGTCGCCGGACCCGTCCGGGCAGCTGCCGTACGTGACGGCGGCGTGGGCCGTCCACTGGTACCGGAGCGTCAGCTCGCCCGCGGCGTCGTACACGCGCACGGTGTCCGCGCCGCCGAGCCCGAAGTCGAACCCGGGCGCCGTCGCGGTCAGTTCGTCGACCACGAGGTACCCGCCCGCGGCGACGGTCGACCCGGCGGGCAGGAAGTACGCCTCGTGGCTGCTGTCGCCGTCGAGCACGGCGTACCCGGACAGGTCGATCGTGGCGCTCGACGTGTTCTTCAGCTCGAACCAGTCGTTGTCGTCGGCGTTCGACTCGACCTCGTTGAGCACGAGGCCGTTCGCGGCGACGGTGCCGACCGCGGGGTCGTCGTCGCCGACCGCCGCGAACGCGGGTGCGGCGGTCACGACGCCCGCGGCGACGACGAGGCCGGCCGCGATCGAGGCGCCGAGGCGCAGGGCAGGAGTGCGCATGCAGAGTCCTTCTCGGGTGTTCGGGGGGGACCTGCACGACTGTTCAGCACCCGTACGACCGGCGGGTGGCGACGAGGTGAACGACCGGTGTCGCAGCTCGGGGCCCGCCGGACGGGAGGCGCGGTGACGGCCGGCACCGCGCCTCCCGTCCGGCGGCACAGGCGGTCCGGGCCGGCGGCCGCCCGCCCGACGGTCAGTGGCGGATGAGCAGCGCGCTCGCGCGCGGCGAGAGCGCCGCGTCGAGCACGAGGCACGCGGCACCGACCGCTGCGACGTCGGCTCCCCGGTCGGCCTCGTCCACGACGACGGGGTGCTTCGGGATGAGCAGCGGCGAGTCGACGATCGCCGAGCGCGCCGCCGGCAGGGCCGCGCTCGCGATCCGCGACCAGAACGGCCCGCCGAACACCACCCGGTCGATGTCGAGCAGGTTCACGATGAGCACGACCGCGTTGCCCATCACCGTCCCGGCGTCCTCCGCGAGTCCGATCGCCGTCGGGTGCGCGTCCTCGATCGCGGCCGCGAGCACGTCCCAGGCGCGGTCGACGGCTCCCATGTGTCCGTCGACCGCGGGCAGGGCCAGCCCCCGGTCGCGGGCGATCCGCACGAGCCGGTCGGGCGCCACCGCGGCACCGACCTCGCCCCGGCTGCCGGCGCCGTCCGGGGTGCCCGCGAGCGCCCCCTGCTCGACCATGATGTGCCCGGCGTCCCCGGCGTTCGAGCCGACGCCGCGGACCGGTTCGTGCTCCACGACGAGCCCGACGCCGAAGCCCGTGCCGTAGTACACGAACGCGAAGTTCCGCGCCGAGGACTCCCCCGCCAGGAACATCTCGCCGACGACCGCGGCGGTGACGTCCTTCTCGAGGAGCACCGGGTACCCCGTGGCGTCGGCGAGCGCGTCGCGCAGCGGCACGTCCCGCCAGCGCGGCAGGAACGGCGGGTCGAGGACGACGCCGGCGTCCACGTCGATCGGCCCGGGGCTCGCGATGCCCACCCCGAGCACCGCGTCGACGTCGACCCGCGCCTCGGTGACGAGCGTGTCGACCGCGTCGGCGATGGTCCGGACGACCTCGGCCGGGTCGTCCGCGCTCGGCGTCGACGTGGTGCTCTCGGCGACGACGGTGCCGGCGAGGTCGAGCAGCACGTAGGTGACCACGGCGGGGTCGACGTGCACGCCGACGGCGTAGCGGCTGGCGGCTTCGAGCCGGAGGATGGTGCGGGGTTTGCCGCGGCCCGCGACGACGGTCCCGGACTCGGCGATCATGCCCGCCTCGATGAGGAACCGGGTGACGTTCGACACCGTCTGCGCGCTGAGGCCGGTGCGCGACGCGAGCTCGACGCGGCTGAGGCCGTCGGGCGAGCGGCGGACGGCGTCGAGCACGACGGTCCGGTTGAACCCCCCGATCGACGGGAGGTTCGCCCCGCGCCGGTGCTCCGCCATGCCGCGACACTACCGCGGTGGACCGCCGGGCAACGGTGGGGTGACGTTATCCCCCGCCCGCTGGCCCCCGCACGGGTCGCACCGTTAGCCTGAGCGGCATGACGGACCTCCGCCTCGAAGAACTTTCCGCGTCGACCGCCGCCGCGGCCAACTCGTTGACGCTCAAGCCGGGGCAGGAGCAGTTCGTGCAGCCGACGACGTACGCGGTGGCGGAGTCGGACGTGAAGCCGAGCTCCGCGTGGACGCGGGTCGTCCTCGACGGCGACGAGGTCGTCGGCATGATCATCGGCACCTTCGACGAGGACAACTCGGAGGAGGAGCTCCGCAGCGCGATCTGGCGCGTGAACGTCGCCGCGACGGCGCAGGGTCGCGGGGTGGGCCGGTTCGCCGTGCACGGCCTCGCGGACGAGGCCAGGAGCCGCGGCCTCCACCAGCTGACCGTCGTGTACGAGCCCGGTGGCGACGGCAGCCCGGAGGCGTTCTTCCGCGCGGTCGGCTTCGAGGTGGTCCGCGAGACGCAGTACGGCGACCACTTCGCGGCCCTGACGCTCTGACGACGCGCACCGTGCCGGGCGCAGCCGACCCCGGTGCCGCCGACCCCGACGCGGTCGACCCCGACGCGGTCGACCCCGACGCGGTCGACCTTGGTGCGGTCGACCTCGGTGCCGCCGACTTCGGTGCCGCGGTCGCCGAGGTCGTCCGGCTCATCCCGGCCGGCCGGGTGATGACCTACGGCGACGTGGCGGCGGCGCTCGGCTCGCGTGCCTCCCGCGCGGTGGGCAGGGTGATGGCGTACGAGGGCGCGGACCTGCCGTGGTGGCGGGTGGTCCGGTCCGGCGGCCTGCCGCCGGTCGGACACGAGGCACGGGCGCTCGAGATGTACCGGGTCGAGGGCACGCCGGTCGTCCGGGGGCGCTCGTCCTGGAGGCTCGACATGCGTCGGGCGCGCTGGTCACCGACCACGGACGCGGACGACCCGCTCGACACCGCCGACCCCGGGTTCCCCCGGGACCCGTTCTGACCGGCTAGGCGTCGAAGCGGACGCCCTTCGGGTTCGACGGCAGCAGCGCCATGACGAACAGCACGAGCGAGCCGACCACGGGCAGCACGTGCAGGAACTGCCAGAACCCGGACAGGTCGGCGTCGTGCAGCCGTCGGGCGCCGAGCGCGAGCAACCCGATCACGGTCGCGAGACCCCAGAGCACGAAGAGGTACGAGCCCACCGGGTTCTCGAGCATCGGGGTGTCCGGTGTGAACGCCTGCGGCACGAGCTGCAGCACGAGGCCGATCGCCAACGACGTGATCCACCACCACCAGTACTCGGAGCGGGACGCCCGCCCGGTGAACACGGTGTACTTCCGCCAGAACCGCCGGACGGCCTCGGTGAAGGGTGCCCCGTAGTAGGGGTCGCGCAGGGCGATGCCGCCTGGCTGCACGCTGTCGTCGCTCATGGGCACCAGCCAACCACGTCGGACCGCGGACCCGACGGGGAACCGGCGTGCGTGCCGGCTCCCACGTCGGATCCGCGGTCCGTGGGTGGCGATCAGACGAGCGAGTCGCGCCAGGCGGCGTGCAGCTGCGCGAACCGCCCGGTGCCGGCGATGAGGTCCTCCGGCGTGCCGTCCTCGACGATCCGCCCGTACTCCATCACGAGCACCCGGTGGGCGATCGCGACGGTGGACAGCCGGTGCGCGATGATCACCGCGGTGCGGTCGGCGAGCAGCGTCTCGAGTCCCTCCTGCACGAGCCGCTCGGACGGGATGTCGAGCGACGCGGTGGCCTCGTCGAGGATGAGCACCTTCGGGTCGGCGATGAAGGCCCGCGCGAACGACAGGAGCTGCCGCTGCCCGGCCGACACCCGTCCACCGCGCTTGTTCACGTCGGTGTCGTACCCGTCCGGCAGCGCCATGATGAACTCGTGCGCGCCGACCGCCCTCGCGGCCGCCTCGACCTCGTCCCGGGTCGCCCCGGGCTTGCCGAGTGCGATGTTGTCGGCGACCGAACCGGAGAACAGGTACGCCTCCTGCGTGACCATGACGATCGCGCGACGCATGTCCCGCGGGTCGAGGTCCCGGAGGTCGACGCTGTCGAGCCGCACCGCCCCCCGCGACGGGTCGTAGAAGCGGGCCATGAGCTTCGCGAGCGTCGACTTGCCGGCACCGGTCGACCCGACGAGCGCGATGGTCTGCCCCGCCGGGATGTGCAGGTCGAACTCGGGCAGGACGACCTTGCCCGCGTTGTACGCGAACTCCACGTCGTCGAAGTCCATCCGGCCGGTGGCGTCGGGCAGCCGCGTCGGCTTGACCGGGTCCGGCACGCTCGGCTGCTCCTCGAGCACGCCCGAGATCTTCTCCATCGCCGCCGACGCCGACTGGTACCCGTTGTAGAACATCGCGAGTTCCTGCGCCGGGTCGAAGAAGCGCTTCGCGTAGAGCGCGACGGCGAGCAGCGCACCGACCTCGAGCGTGCCGCCGACGATGCGGAACCCGCCGACGATGACCACGGCGGCGAGCGTCGCGTTCCCGATGAGGACCAGCACCGGGTCGAACGTCCCGAACAGGTTGAACACC
>Ga0265798_10011684_pt1 | contig 10669 bp, 8 predicted proteins | sample P3T30metagenome_FD_192430 | JGI IMG/M metagenome (GOLD analysis project Ga0265798, IMG submission 192430) | Plant litter microbial communities from East Loma Ridge, Irvine, California - P3 T30 | ecosystem: Environmental > Terrestrial > Plant litter > Unclassified | place: USA: California... | reverse complement strand
TCCTAGGCGCGCGGCAGCAGCACGCGGTCGCCGGGCGCGGCTTCGCGTTCGATCAGGGCGCATTTCGGCGCCAGCCCTTCCACCGGCTCGACCTGGCCGGCGTGCCAGGCGCTGGAACAGCCGCTGGCGATGATACGCCCACGCGGCACGAATTCACGCCCGCGCGCCAGGCGGTCGGCCAGCACCAGGGCCAGTTCGAAAGAATTGCCATGAAAATCGTCCTGGCCGAAGCGCACCGTGGTGCGCCAGCGCGGCGCCGGTTCGCCGTCGAAATGGCGGGCGCCGGCCAGCGCCTGGCGCACGGCGTGCTGGCGCGCGCTGTCCAGGCCCGGTGCGCCGACCGCCTCGTCGTCCGGCACGCCTTCTTCCAGCGGATACACGCTGACCTCGACCCAGCACAGGCTGTCGTTGATGCCGCCGCTGTGCAGCGGGAACCAGGCGCGCGCGCTCGACACCGCATCGGCGGCGTCGGGCTGGCCCGTCAAGGCGCCGAGGTGGCGCAGGCCTTGCGGGCCGCCGAGCAGCGCGCCGGCGGGCGCCGTGCGCGCGTCAATGCCGTCGATACGGCCGCGCTGCCACTGTTCCGACCAGCCCAGCGCCAGCGTATCCGGGCGCAGCGGCAGCAGGCCGCGCACGGCGCGGTCGGCCAGCACCACGGCCAGTTCCCAGTCGCGCTCCTGCATGCCGGGTGCGCGGTCCATGCTGATCACGACCTGGTCGCGGCTGTCGTGGCGCGCCTCGGTATGGCGCGCCAGGCGCGCCACTTCCTGCATGCGCGCGGCGATCGCCGGCGCCCCCGGGGCGCTGCACTTGATGTCGGCGCGGCCGCCGCGCGGGCGGCGCGTGGCGGTGATGGTGAGCATGCTGCCATCAACCAGCAGGCTGCGGCAGACCGCTTCGCTCATGGACGCATTCATCGATTCACTCACGCGGCCTCCTGCGGCAGTACCAGCTTCCGTTCGCCGGTGGCGTGTTCCAGGTTGGCGACGATGCGGTCGGCTTCGTCGAACAGGGCTTCGAGCCCCTGGTCCTCGGCCAGTTCGAAGCGTGCCAATAGCGCCCAGGCTTCGTCTAGCGCGGCGGTTGCCTGCACACTGTGGCGCGCGCGGCGCAACTGCTGGTCGAAGGCGAGCGGCTGGCCAGGGGCAGCCAGCGCCAGCGCGGGCATGGTGCTGGCGGCCAGGCACACCAGGTCGAGGCGCTGCAACAGCGCCTGCTGCTGGCGGAACAGGGCCTGGCCGCTCGGCAGCGCCGCCTGGCGCACGCGGCACATCAGGCAGGGCAATTCCAGGAACAGGCGGCGCAGCGCGCGGGCATCGGCCACGCCTGGATCGAAGCGTTCCTCGGTTCCGATGGATGCCCGGGCGACCGCCGGCGCGACGGCAGCCTCGGGCGCGACCCCGACATAGGGTTCGGTGGCGGCTTGCAGCGCACGCGCCCGCAATTCGCGGGCGAAGTCGCGGCTGCCGCGCAAGTCGACCGGTACGCAGTCGTCGACGGTCACGCCGAAGCGCGTGTACAGCAGCTGGTTCAGGCCGGCGCGGAAGGCGTTCCACTCGTCGAGCGTGGTGCACGGCGGCAGCGCCAGGTTGCCCTGCGCCAGTTCGCGCTGCAGCGCGTCCTCGATGCGCGCGGCAAAGCCGGCCAGGCCCAATTCGCCGGCGCCTTCGCTGGCCAGGAACAGATCGAAGCGCTGCTGGCTCACGCGCGGGTCGGGGCTGTCGATGGCGAAGTGCAGGCGCAGGCCGATCTCTGGCGCGGCGGCAAACGGCAGCAAGTCGCAACCGTAGGGCCCCGGATGGAAGCACCAGCCGCTCTCGCCTTCCAGCAGATTGACGCGCCCGCCGGCGCTGATGCGGCGCGTGTGGCCGGCGCGGTCGACGGCCACGCCGACGGTCTGCGCCGGCAAGCTGCAGCCGGATGCGATCGGACGCGCGATCGCCTCCGTGCCGAGGCCCGCGGCATCGAAGGCCGGCGCACGCGCCATCCGTTTGAACAGATCGAACATCATGTCACGGCGCCGGCAGCACGCTGAAGGCGGCGCCCCTTTGCTGGAAGTGCTCGGCCGGCGCCTGCGCGAACGGCCAGGCGCATTCGCATTCGCCGTCGGCATCCAGCCGGCCCTGCAGGATTTCGGCGCCCGCGCCGTCGAGCACGCGCAGCAAGGCCGATTCGCGCAGCAGGCGCGCGGCGAACGGCGCTTCGGGCGACAGTTGCAGGATCACGCGTCCCGCCACGAAATGCAGGCGCCAGTAGCCGTCATCGGTGGCGAGCTGGCCGAGTAGCGCGCCGCTGTCGGCCGCGCGCAGCATGCCGTGGCTGCCTGCCCACAGCTTGTCGTTGGCGGCGGCGCGGTGGGACGCCGCCAGGGTGCGCAGGCGGCGCACGGTCAGCGGCGAGTCTTGCAGCGCCGCGCGTTCGCCCTGCGTCAGTGGACGGCTGCCGTCCAGCGCCGCCAGCAGCACGGCATCGGCCAGCACCAGGCGGTCGCCCGGCACGCGCCGGTTCAATAGCAGGCGTTCCTGCAGCTTGCGGTCGATCTCGCTCGTCGTCTTCATTCATCCTCCCGTTCGTGGTGCTGCTTCCAGCCTGGCGATGGCCGCGTCGCGCCGCTTGCGCAGCGTCGGCAGCGAGACCCCGTCCAGCGCCGCCAGCTGCTGCATGGTCGGCAGCGCGCCGGTGGCCGGGTCGCGCCAGGCGTCGGGATAGGTGTCGTCCTCGCCGCCCAGCAGCTTCAGGTACACGGCCAGGCGCACTGGCAGCGTGTCCTGCGCCAGCAGGCGGCCGGTCCAGCTGCCCGGATCTTCGGCCGCGCGTGCCGCAGACAGAAAGCCGGGGGGAAGTGAAACCGCCTGCGCACGTTCGGCTTCGAACGGGTCGTCCTCGAGCACACCCGCTTGCGGTCCAGCTTCGGGTGCGGGTGCATCCAGCTCGTCTTCGCGCGCTTCCAGGATCAGGTCCGGACCGGGCGTCGTGCCCTGTGTCGAGTCGTCGAGCACGCGCCAGTAATCCTCGAGCCAGGCGCCGGCCGTGTCCTGGTCGTGCAGCCAGTCCTGGTCGCGGTTGCTCGATATGGCCTCGTACTCGCCGATCTCGGCCAGCATGTCCGCAATCTTCGCCGAGCTGTTCTTCAGGCTGTCGAAGCGTTTCGACTTCGTGTGCAGCGGCCCCGGCGACCCGGTAAAGCGCTCCAGCGTCTCGCTCCAGCGCATGATCCACTCGGGCCGGCAGCCACCGATCGTCCCGATCTGGCGCACTTCGATCGGCACCGAGAATTCGACCGGGCGGCCGAGGATGGCGCCGACCTGCGCCGTGTGCTCGCGCCAGCCGGCGAACAGGCGCGCGATCTCGCCGTAGGCCGTGTCGAGCATGCGGTAGGCGTAGATGCGGTTCGGGCTGCAGGGGCGGCCACAGGCGACCTGGTAGTTGTCGGCGTCGACCTTGTCGCGCAGGACGGCGAACATGTCGTTGACCTTCTTGCGCAGCAGCGCTTCGCCGCCCGGCTGGCGCCAGAAAGCGGGGGCGCGCGCATGCTCGGCGGCCAGCGCGGTGCGGAAGGCGTCCCAGTCGCCCGGACGCGCCGCCAGTTCATAGGCCAGGCTCAAGGCCAGCTCGCCCACGGTCTCGCCGTAGCTGTTGCCGCCCGCCTGGGCGCGCGCCGTGCGGCTGGCCGCGTGCAGCGACTCGGCCAGCAGATCGACGTACAGCGCCAGGGCTTCCTCGCCCGGCGCCGGCGCCAGCAGCTCGGCGGGGTCGACGCGCGCGAACGCGTCGAGCGAACAAGCACCCAACAGCTTCCTGACCTGCTCCCAACCCGGTTCCTGGTAACGGGTTCCCGGCAAACGCATACCTTCCTCGTGTCTGTGTAACGTGTCCGCCAGATAACGAACTTTGCAAATCATGCCACACAAACACAGAATCAAGGCGCGCTGGAGAAGCCTAGTTGGCCTTCTGTTCAGCCTTTTGCGCCAGCATCGAGCGTAGCAGCCCGGCCACCACCGGCGCCGCGTCGCCCCCGCCCGTGCCTTCGGAGCGGCTGACGAAGACGGCAAACGCCAGGCGCCGCTCCTGGCCGGGGATGCTGCCCGGCTCCAGCCAGCCGGTGAACCAGACCGTGGCCAGGCCGTCGTCGCCGACCGGGGCGGTGCCGGTCTTGCCGTACAGGCCGGCGCGCAGGCCGTCGAATTCGGCGCCGCGGAAGGCGCCCGCCGCCGTGCCGTGCGCGACTACGCCGCGCAGGCCGGCGCGGATACGGTCCAGGCGCACGCCGAGCTTGCCGCCGGCCTGCGGTTGCGCCTCCTTGCCGTCCAGCGCTAGCAGCAGGCGCGGGTTGATGGCGCGTCCTTCGCCGACGGCGCCGGCGGCCAGCGCCATGTGCAGCGGCGTGGCCTGCATGCGCAGCCCGATCGCCATCTGGCGCAGCTCGTGGCGCGAGCCCACCGGGTCGCTGGCGGCGATGCTGGCCTGCAGCGCATCCCAGTTGCGCCAGCCATAGTCGGCCGGCAGCAGGCCGCCGTCCAGGCGCAGCGGACGCTCGAAGCCGAGCCGGCGCGCCATGGCCAGGCTCGGACGGACCGCGTCGAGCGCGCCGGCGTCGAGCGCGCGCAGGCTGGGCGCCCCGCCCTTCGGCTTGCCGAGCAGGCTGCGGTCGGCCAGTTCTGCGGTCCAGGCGAACCAGGTGTTCAGGCTATAGGTGAGCGCCTGCGACAGGCCCAGCTTGCCGTCCTGGGCGCGGCGGTCGAGGTGCTGGTCGCGGAAATTCGTGATGCGGGCGCCGCCGGGGTGCACCGGATAGGTCGCCGCATCGGTGCGGAAGTCGTAGCCGCCGCTCGCGGCCGTGGCGTTGATGGCGGACAGCGGCATGCCGTCGAGCAGCGCGTCCAGGCGCGGATTCGATTGCGCCGCCAGTTCCAGCCCGAGGGCGCTGACGATTTTATAGGTCGAGCCCGGGCTGCGCTCGGCGCCGCCGTCGTGCTGCATTGAAGCCTGACGCAGCGGGCTGCGCGCCGGATCGACCCGGTCGAAGTCGCGCAGCTCGCTCCAGGGCGCCTGTTCCGCGCCAGCGTCGGCACGCGCGCTAGCGGCGGCGAGGATGTCGCCGCTGCCGGTGTCGAGCAGTACCAGGCCGGCCTGGCGCCCAGCCGGCGCCGTGGCGCCGCCGTTGCAGCGCGCGCCGTCCCAGTGGCCGCGGCGCAGGCCGATGCAGTCGAGCGCGCCCTGGGCGGCGCCCTGCAGCGCCAGGTCGAGCGTCAGCCTGGCGTCGTGCGCACGGCCATTTGGCGTCGGCAAGCGGCCCAGCATGCCGGCGATGCTGTTGGCATGGCCCTCGCGCACGCCGAGCAGGGTCGTGAGGCCGGCGGCGCTGGCCGCTTCCAGCGGACGCCCGCCCTGCCACAGCGGCCTGCCCTGGCGGTCGGCCAGCAGCACAGGCGACGCGGCCGGCGCTGCGGTCCGGCCGGCATCGGGCAGCGGCTGCCAGCGCAGATCGCGACCGTTGAGCACCAGGTGGCGATAGGCGGCGTCGCCCCCCGTGCCGAGGGCCGCCATGTCGAGCGGCGCCGCTTCCAGCACCACCTGGCGCACGCCCGGCTGCAGGGCCAGCACCAGCTCGCGCACATCGTCCGGCCGGGTGCAGGCGCGCCCGCCGCAGACGGGCCGCGTATCCATCAGTTGTGCGCCCTCGATGCGCGTGACGCGCCCGGCCAGCATGATCTCGATGCGCTCGCCGCCCTGGGCGGCACGCGGCAGCGCCAGCGCCAGCCGCGCGCTTTGCGCAGTGGCCGGCCAGTCGGCGATCCGGCTCCACGGCGCCCAGCCCTGCGGCAGGCGGTCGAACAGGCGCGCGGCGGCCAGCGGCATGGCGCTGCTGGCGCCGACGGCGACCGGACCGGCGCTGGCCTGCCAGGCGGTGGCGGGCGCGTTCGGACGCAGGCGCCAGGCCAGCAGGCGCCGCTCGCTGTTGAAGACGCGTACCTGTTCCAGTACATAGGCGCCGTCGGCGCGGCTGTGCAGGCGTTCCAGCAGCTTCAGGCCGGCGGCGTCGAGCTGGACGCCGTCCCAGCTGTGCAAATCGGCGCTGCGCTGGGCCGGATCGGCGGCGCGCCAGCGTGCAAGGTCGCGCGGCGCCACTTCCACCAGGCCGGACGGCGCCAGGCGGATGAAGCCGTGCTCGCGCAGGCTGTCGAACAGCGCGCCGTCTTCCAGGCGTGGCGCGGCGGCGGCCGGCACGCGGTATTCGCCGGGCGCCAGCGTGGCCGTGCGCACCTCGCCATGCACCGGGAAGGCCGACACCAGCGCAGACGGGGCAGCAGCGGCTGCGGGCTGCCAGCGCTGCAGCACCAGTTCGCCCGCCCGGCAGGCAGCGCTGGCGCGCCGCATGACGCGCAGCGCACCGCTGTCGCCCCAGACCAGCCAGCCTTGGCGGCCGAGCTGCCCCTCGCCACCCTTGCCGATCGCGCCCAGGCTGGCGTCGCCGATCCAGCGCGCGGCCGGCGTGCCGCTCCACTGCACGCGCAGCGGGGCGCCGCCTTTGGCCGAGCCGGTGATGTCGAGCTGCGGCATGGCCTGGCCGGCCAGCACCACGTTGCGCAGGGTGACCGGGCTGGCGCTGGTTTCGTTGCGGGCGCCCCAGCGCGCCACATCGGCAAACGGATAGCCGACGCGCACCGGCGCGATGCGGCCGCCGCCCCCGTCCAGCATCTGCTCGCATAGGTCGATCACGACCGGACGTTCGGCGCGCATGCCGGAGACGACCAGCAGCGCGCCGTCGCCATGCGGGTTCAGGCTGACGCCCGCTGCGGCGGGCACGCTGAAGGGCAGGCCGGGCAGCGCCGGCTGGAAGGCGTCGAGCTCGCGCACCAGGCCCGCGCTGGCAGCGTTGCCGCCGGCGGCAGCGCCGAGCGTGCGCGCATGATGGGCAATCAGGATGCCGCCGCCGATAGCCAGCGCCAGCGCGGCCACACCCAGCCAGACGCCGGCGCCGGGATGCGGACGCGCCTGTCCGCTTACCTCTGCTGCAGCCGCACGCGCCTGCCCCGTGCGTCCGCCGGCACGCAGGTTGCGTGCGCGCCGGCGCGCCCGGCGGTTCGACGCCAGCCCGCCCAATACCGTGGCGATCATTCCCCCCATTGCTCTCCTTCCGCGCGGCGCCGCTGTGGCCGCTCATCGCGCAGGTCTAGCGGAGGGAGGGAGAAAACATGCAGATACGGCCGCGTAGACGGACGTTCGGCGCCGTTCTTGTGCAGGTCATCCCGCCTTTTGTGCGGCTCGTCGCAATCCGCTGTCACCCTTGGCGGCCCTCGGATACAGTGCATCCATCGAAACCCCACCCGCAAGGAGAACACCGTGAAGATCGCCAAGCACATGGAAGCCGTTTTCGTCGTCGCACTCGCCGCCGCCGGCTCGTTCAGCTACTTCGCCGACGGCGTGACGCCGGCTCAGGCCGCAGCTCGGCAACAACCAGCCGCCATCCAGGATTCGAGCATCGCCACCGAAACCAAAATGGCTGTCGTGGTCGTGAAGGGCAAGCGTCCGAGCGCCGCCGAGAAACAGCAGATGCTGCTGGCCGATCGCCGCGCACCAGGGAGCACGATTTGATTTCCCGCGCGCGCCGGGCAGTGTCTTGAAACCGACATGCCCGGCAGCGGCTTGATCCCTCCTCTGCCCCCGCATTCCTCTCCGCATCTGCCCTCCGTCCTGCCTGCTTTCCCTCCTGTTCTTTTCCAGCCTGTCACACGGGCGCGCAGTTCTGTATCACTTGTAAGCACATGCTTCAAATTCGCCATTTCGCCGAAGCGAGCGCTATAGTGAATCATCCGCTTTGGATTTGGAGAACGAACATGAAACGCAGCCTCACTCTCGCTACCCTGATCGCCATCGGCGCTGCCGCGTATGCACCGCTGCCTTCGATGGCGCAGGGCCTGGAAGTCTATATCGGCAGCGCGCCGCCGGCGCCTGTCTACGAACGCATCCCTGCCGCACGCCACGGTTACGTCTGGGCGCCGGGTTACTGGGAGTGGCGCGGCCACCGTCACTTCTGGGTGCCGGGCAGCTACGTAGTCGACCGCCCGGGCTACGTGTATGCGCCGCCAAGCTGGCACCAGCGCGGCGGGCGCTGGTACATGAGCCAGGGTAACTGGTCGCCGCGTGACCGTTATTACGCGAATAACGACCGCTACTACGGGCCGGACCGTCATCGCGGACCGGACCGCGGCTGGAACGACCGTGACCACCGCGGCGGCAATTATGGCCGCAACGATGGGCGCCGCGATTACGACCGCGATGGCGTGCCGAACCGGTATGACCGCGACCGCGACAATGATGGCGTCAGCAACCGCCATGACCGTGACCGCGATGGCGATGGGGTGGGTAACCGCCGTGACCGCAGTCCGGACAATCCGTATCGCCGTTGAGCGGTGGGCGGAGTGGAATGAAAAGCGCCTCGTGAGAGGCGCTTTTTTATTGCTTATTTGCTGGCTTCGCCGGTAATCAGTCGATGAGACAGCGTGGACACGGGTGTCCACCCTACAACTTCAAGGACCTTACCGCTTCAAGTGCTTGTCGAGGAAAGCCAGGATCTTCGCGCTGGCCTCGGCCTGGTTCTTTTTCTTCGAGAACCCGTGACCCTCGTCGGCGAACACCACGTACTCGACTTCGACCTGGTTCTTGCGCACCGCCTCGACGATCTCGTCGCTTTCCGGCTTGATGACGCGCGGGTCGTTGGCGCCCTGGATCACCATCAGCGGCTTGCGGATATTCGCGGCGTGGAACAGGGGTGACGTCGCGGTCAGGAAGGCCTTGTCCTTCACCGGGTCGCCGATCTCGTCGTACAAGGCCTTGCGCTGCGACTCCCAGTACGGCGGAATGCTCTCCAGCGTGCGGATCCAATTGCTGACGCCGAAGATGTCGATGCCGACCTTGAAGGCTTCAGGACGGAAGGCCATTGCCGCCAGCGTCATGTAGCCGCCGTAGCTGCCGCCCATGATGCCGATGCGTTCCGGGTCGACCCAGCCCAGGCTGGCGAGCCAGGTCTTGGCCTCGACGCAGTCCCACAGCGGCTCGTGGCCGTGCTTGCGGTCGTCGGCGGTGAAGAAGGTCTTGCCGTAGCCCGAACTGCCGCGGTTGTTGATGCCCAGGACCGCGTAGCCGTGGTTGACCAGGTACTGGATCTGGGCGCTGTAGCCGCGCATGGTTTGCCCGCCCGGACCGCCGTGCACGTAGACCACGGCCGGCACCTTGTTCGCGTTCGATGCGCCCTTCGGCTTGTAGAAGATCGACGGGATCACCGTGCCATCAAACGACTTGAAGCGCACCACCTCGGCCTCGACCAGGTCGTTCGGATCGATCTCCGGGCTCAGGCTGCGCGTGAGCTGGGTGGTCTTCTTGCTGCGGAAATCGTGCACGTACAAGTTGTTCGGCGAGCGGTCGCCGTTCACGTAGAACGCCACCAGGTTGCCGCTGTTCGAGAACACGGCGCCGCGCATCTCGCCGCCGCTGGCCTTGGGCAGCGCGACCGGCTTCTCGCTGGCGCTGTCGACGACGCGCATGCGGATGCTGCCGTCCTCGTTGACGTAGCTGATGCGGTGCCTGCCGTTGCGCGAATAGCCGGTGCCGGCGATGTCCCAGTCGGCCTTTTCCACGTCGCTCACGGCGCCGGTGGCCAGGTCGTAGGCGCGGATGCGGGTGAATTCACCGCCGTCGTTGGTGGCGAACAGCAGGCGCTTCGATTCGGGGTCGAAGTCCTCGGCGCTGTAGCTGGCCGTGCCCTGGTGCTGCGAGATGTGCTGCGTTTCGCGGGTCTGCACGTTGTACAGGTAGACGTCGCTGTCGGCGGTGGTGTTCGGCTTGTCGAGCGCCAGCCAGCGCCCGTCGCGGCTGATCGCGGACACCGTGCGGCCGGTCTCGTTCTGGTAGACCAGGGTGCGCGCATAGGTCCTGGCGTCGTAGCGGTACAAATCGAAGTATTTCGGATCGCGCTCGTTGGTGGCGACGTAGAAGGCGTTGCCGTCGGGCTGCCAGCCGGCGAAGCTGGCCTTCAGTTTGGCGCCCGGCGTCAGGTCGCGCTCGGTGCCGTCGAGCTCGCGCACGAACAGGTGGTTCTGCTCATTGCCGCCCTGGTCGCGCGTGAACAGGATGCGGTCGTCGTTGTAGAAGAAGCCGACCGCGTAGGTGCTGTCGGTGGTCGAGTTGGTGAGCGCGCGCGGGGTGCCGCCGCCGACCGGCAGCACATAGGCGTTGAAGATGCCCGAGGCGTTACTGCTGAACAGGACCTGCTTCTCGTCGCGGCTGAACGAGGCGCCGCTGACCGAGGTGGTGGCCATGAACTGCTCGATGGTATAGCGCTTGGGCTGCTTTTGCGCTTTCTGCGCAGGCTTGGCGGCGGCGACCGGGGCGGCGGCCTGGGCCGGGGACAGGGCCGCAGCCAGGCAGGCGGCCAGCAGGGATAGGCGTACGACGTGGTGGGACAAACGCATGGGCTCTCCTCTTTGACAACGATTAGATTACGCCAAGCAAGTGTTGCAAGCTTTGCATGCCGTGTCAACGTCGCCGAAAGCGGTTATGCTCACGCCATGAACGACCTCGACCGCCTGCAAGGCGCCGCCAGCAAGACCGAACTTGCCGCCAGCCGCAAACTGGCCCTGCGTACCAGGATTCCCCTCGAAGACGCCTT
>Ga0265798_10011682_pt1 | contig 10671 bp, 13 predicted proteins | sample P3T30metagenome_FD_192430 | JGI IMG/M metagenome (GOLD analysis project Ga0265798, IMG submission 192430) | Plant litter microbial communities from East Loma Ridge, Irvine, California - P3 T30 | ecosystem: Environmental > Terrestrial > Plant litter > Unclassified | place: USA: California... | reverse complement strand
ACGGCAGTTTCAGAGAGGAACGAAACGCGTGGAACGATGGCTGATGATGAACATTGGGCCCTGCCCTTCCCCGTCCTATTCGAAACACGGCGATGACGTCAGTCAATTATATTTATAAACCTTCTTTAATTCTCATTCTTCATCGAGATGTGCTTCCGTTAGAGGTGTTGGGGGTCCGTTTGTTTTATACCCGATTTCGGTGTACATGATACACATTGCAATGTGGATGTATCTTTGCGGCGTCAGATTGATAGCGAGTTCCTTCTGGTATTCAAGAGCGAGTTTTTTCTTTCTTTTCTTCTTCTCGCTGTTGCTATCTAGACCAAACAAGATGACAAGTCTCTGCTGTCACAACGTCATGCACTCAATTAATCCCAACCAACGGTGCATCTTACTACCACGTGCCAAGAAGAGTCACCGGTGAAGATGATGAACTGTACCTGACCGGAAGCTGACTACACACATGTGCTGGCACCAGCCGCACCCGGCAAAAGAATAAAGGATTTTTGTGGCATTGTTTGTCGACGAAGGGAAAAGAAAGCAGATGTTCAGCGGTCGTGATTGGGTGCAGAGCCCTGTCCGAAATTTTGGATCAGTGTTTCAAGAGGTGGAAAGGACGCCAATGGCGATATGCCGCCTTTGGAGCGGGGATTACTTTTTGGTAAGATGCGCGAACAGTTGATCGATTGGCGTTGGGGAGCAGACGTGAAAAAAAAAGGCACGTCAGGCCAGCGGGAAGCCAAGTTGGCGTTGGAAGGGCGTTGCAGATCGGGCAGGCGCACACGAGACTTGGATATGTCGTCCGGGACCAGCACTGTAGATCCACCATCGTCGCCACAGTCATGCCTGTTGTTTGCCTTGGGCGATGCTCTCAATCGCTGACAGTCCGTTACGCAGCGCATGTTTCAATGTTCACATATAGATATTTGTGTCGCAAGGCATCCCCGCGCCTTGCTCCAGGCCCACCCGCTCGAGGATGCGACCAAAGGTCCGCGCATGCTCGAACATGGCCGAAATGAACAGCTCATTCCAATGCCGTCTCTGCCAACGGGCGCATCCCAGCACGGTATAAACAGACGGGTCGTCTGCCAGTTTCGTTCCGCAAGCGCTATTGCCACGCCACTGGTCCACGATGCTGCACGTCTCCGCTCTGCCTTGAGCGCTTACTTTGAGCTCGCAACCAATCAGCCCCCACAACCACACATGCCGACTCAATGCGCACAAGCCTCGCTGCGAACTAACATGTGAGGTTGACGACCTCGACGGTAGGGATGCATTGCCATTGGGCGCCTACACAAACTCAGAGGAATGCCTCATCTATATCATGTGAGCCGCTGTCGTCCTGTGAGTCGCGAGTGGTCTGCTGTTCCTGAAGGCCGGACCTACAGGCGAAGCGCATTCTAGAAGCGAACCACCAGACGACCGACAACACATCTGTCGACAGGCTGGGATTTTTATCCGGGTAGTTCGCGCTGTCAACGTCTTCCCTGCCTCTTCTTTTGTTCTTTCTTTCTGCTGCCTCTTTCTAGTGCTTGACTTTGTTTTATTTACTTTTTTTCTTTCTTCGATTGCCTGCTGCAAGCGCGACCCGCTTTACACCTGACCGTTTGTATTGTTGTTGTTGTTTTTTTGGTCATGGACTAGAAGCTGCACTGGTTTGCAGTACAAGGAAAGATGATGGAACACAGAGGAATGCAAGAGCGGGAGCAGACGTCTCCATGGCTGGCCATCAAATTTGGATGCTGTGCATCAAGGGACGACGTAGTCGAGGAGAGAACGGACACGCTTAGGGCTATTGGTACGTCTACATTTCCGTCATATTTCCTCACTGGCTTGTACCTCTTCACCCATCAACGACACTACATTCCAGCGTCCTGTCGACCAGGTCGGCCTCTCCCCCTCGGTCTACTTACATTGCACCTTTGTTGCTGTTGAGATGCATCATGCAACTCGCTTACGCGCTACTTAATGTGGTTAATGTACCCCTCTGTCTGGCCCTGTAGTCCAACGCCATGTCAATATATTGGAACAACAAATCACTTGTCCGGTCAAACACCAAAACTAACACTGCTGATCAACAGAAGAGGCGGACTTGCAAATTTGCTACGAACAACCACGTTCCGTAGTTCCACCCTGCGCCGAGCCAACACACCCACGTCCATCCACAAGCCAATCTGTAAGCCGGCATGTCTCGCAATGGGTCTCCAACAGCCGTGAATATGCTGCACGTGCTTCTTCTCACGCCAGCATCTCAACCCTTACTCGGCCACGGCGCACACAGACCCGGCCTAGCATAAGCCGGCCAACTGACTTTCGACACTTTGATGGCCTCGATGACATGCCTTCCATGTTCAATGACGCGTCTATGCCTGTCCGTCGCCGCCGTAGTTTCCGTCCACTCGAGCTGTCCATTTACCTCCCCGATGGATGTGGCCATCTTTCCCCACTACCTGATTTCGAGGATGAAGGATGCTGGACTAGTCTACCGTCACAGTTGACACGCCCCGCAGAAGCCCACGTCCGTGTGAGGGATTCACGTACAAGTTCCATATCTTCGAGCCCGTCCGCATCTTCCTATCTCATTCAGCGCAAGCCAGTCCCTGCCCATTCCAGATGTAATAGTGTGCAAAGCCAAAACAGCACTGTTACACACGAAAGACGACTGTCAGGGACCACCATGGGCACCATGGCCACTCCTACGCTAGCTTTCCTACCAGACCACTCGCCAATGGCTGTTGACCAAACTTTTGAAAAGACTACGCTTCAGCGCTCGCGTACGTCTGGCACACTGTCTCCAGCGCGTGTTCTCTCGCGTCTCCCCTCACCATCTCGCAACCGTGCCAGCACAGCGCCCTCTCGACCCGGAAGTCTCCGTCGCACAAAAACCGATGTCGACGATGCCATTCGGGAACTCAACACTATCATTGAGGAGCGTCGAGCCAGCGCATATCGTGCAAGCAACCAGACCTCTACAGTCATCAACCGACCCCCTCCCTCACCATCCCATCACGTACCCTATATCGCGCCATCAATGCGTATGCACGTCCGCTCCGAAACACTTTCTGATATCGGCTCTGCGTTCTCTGCACCTTTGGGCTTCAAGCCGCTGCCCACCACACCGGAATCGGGTACCCCAGGGAGACGAACAACGGCGGGCCTCAGCCTTGCCCCACCGGCCTTCTTATACAATGGTCCCTTGACCTCCAACCCCATTACGCCGCCACCACCTGCCACGCCTACTAGCCCCATTGCTCGCCTGGGCGCATGGATCAAGCGCTCTACTTCCTCTCTGGCGTCTAGTTCCCGACCTGCAACCCCAAAGACAGCAGGTTCATTTTACAAGTGCGAAACTCCACCCGCTTTGCCTCTTTCCGTCTCCCGGCCTTCCACGGCGGGATCGCGCACACTGCACACACGACAAGATTCCCAGGAAAGCAACGGAACTGCTACTGTAACACTTTTCTCATCATACCCATCCACACGTTCTGGGTCACCCACGCCCACATCTCACTCTCTTTCCACGGTAGCTACCGCTTCACCGCCAAGGAAGTTAAGGCGCGTCCCCGCACCTCTGACGCTTATCCAAGACAAGGAAATCGCAGTAGAGGCTGCTCTCATGAGCGCCCGCAGCACCAGGAGCACTATGAACGCCAAGCCACCCATGAGCCCCAACTTCCATCTGCTCAAGGGAATGGAAATCACTGCCAAAGACGTTGGTATCAACGGACGGAGGAGCATCATGGCGCCGAGTCCGGGCGCGGTGGGCGTTGCATTCTAAGCGCAACGGTGCAATCACGCAGCTACGAATGGTATGGGTACGGATATGGGTCTGGGCTGTGCCATTAGTTCGGCACTTGGTCATGGAAAACGGCAAAATGGGCAACAAGCGGGGCTTCTGGGGATTGCAACTTTCTTTTCAGCGACTTGGGCATATACCCTCCGCTCTCCCCCGCAAAAGCTGTCTCGCATTGTGGGGAGACGGATGCCCGGCGCCCATACCCTTTTTCACTTCAGCGCTACATACCCTTCTTTACTAGTGTATATGTAGGGGCTTTTTTTTTAATTATAGGTAGAGAGTAGAGAATTCCATCTAATGAGGAAGGCATCTTTATTTGGAAACTTGTGTGCACGTTGCTCATAATCTTGTCGCAAATGTGCCGCAATTGAGTAGATGCGCCAGTGTCTAGGTATGCCCTATCGCGTTTCTGTCTTCTTATATATTCATGTTCTAGAGTTTGGCAGTAGGACCTACGAATGTTGACACGTTGTTCACCAAGATATCAACATTCTTTCCACTTCAAGTGATGTCATTGCTCCGCTCCACTTGACCCGCAAACAACCGCAGTACCGAACCAGCAACACAATCGCAATCGCAATCCCTAAACACTACAACTGTGTAGCTTACAATTGCCATCAAGTGCTGCGTATAGTTACCGCTCTCTCCACAGTTACAGCCATGTGTCAGACACAATGCGACGATTTCGGTTGAACGGATCGCACGGGTAATGTGTGGATGCCGTTATTCCCGAGATAGCGACAAAGTTACAAATGCACAGAGTTTGTTGGCGGGGGGGACACGTTCACTCACACCACACTCGGACGTCTACAGCATCACGCGGAGCAAACCATTCAGCAATTGTGAGAATTCAAAAGCCAAAGCACGTATTGACTATGGGAATCACAGTGTAAACTTTAGCGCAACCGCAAAGCGCCACTACAACTAGGTGGTGTAGTAAAAGTCAGGGCGCATGTCGCCCATCTCCTCAATCTCATGCTCCGTCTTGCCCTGGATCCAAATGTCGCGCTTGCCCTCCTTCCTGAGTTTGTTCTCGCGCTTGAGTGCAAAGTGCATGAAGACAGTTCCACCGAAAAGGAAAAACAGCTGGTAGGCAAGGACGACGGCGTGGCCGGTACGATAATGCGGCTTCTCCTTGGCGTTGTAGATGTTCGAGGACACGACACCGTTCATGTTACCCCAGCCAACGACCACACCGACCATGACACCGCGTTTGAGCGAGCCTTCGACATTGTTGGAAGCCCACGTTAGGGTGTTTGACACGGTAGGGTAGATACCCATGGCGCCGAGGAAAGTTCCAGCATACTGAACCTTTGGGTTCGTGGTTGCGAGCAGCATGGTGAAGCCAATGCAGCCGATGACGGACACGATCATGTTGCAAATACCGCGCAACTTGGTCTTGTCGGCTACATAGCCGATTACAACAGTCAGAGCGGCAGCGACGGCGTAGGGTGGAACCGACAACAGCTGGGCCTTGGTGCCCTGGTGACCCATACCGAGAAGAATGGTGGGAAGGAAGAGGGAGAAGCAGTACAAGGGGCACAAGCAGCCCATGTAGATGACCGCATATCCCCATGTCTTCCAGTCGCGAAGGGCAGCGTAAACGTGTCGACGGTCGATGCCTCCTACTTTGGCGCGGGCTTGTCCATCCAACTTGAGTCTGCGCACTGCTCGGAGCTTCTCGTCGGCGGTAAGGAAGCGGGCCGTGTCGGGGAAATCGAACGTCATCCACCAGCAGGCCAGGCCAACGACGACGGTCATGAGACCTTCAATGATGACTGTAGTTGTCAGCGCTCATGGAACAGAAAAAGATGTTGTACGCGGTACTTACAAATCCATCGCCATCCCTCGTAGCCAGCAGTGCCATGCATCTGGGTGATGGCCGCCGCCAAGAGACCACCAAACGAGCCTGCAAGTGCGGCAGCGGAGAAGAAGAGAGCAGCACGGAATCCGAGTTCTTGACGCTTGTACCAGCAGCTGCGTGATTGTTAGCATGGCGCCTTCCTTTAATCGGCGGGGAAAATCGTACGAGAGATAGTAGTTGACGCCAGGGAACAGGCCGGCCTCGGCAATACCAAGGAACCAGCGGCAGGCAAGTAGGCCGGCTTTGTTGTGGACAACGCCCATTAGGGTCATGATGATGCCCCACGCCAGGATGATGGCTGTGAAGAACACACGGGGTGACCATTTCTTGATGGCGATGTTGGTCAGTGGCTCAAAGCCAGCATAGGAGATGAAAAAGATGGTCAAGGCGTTGTTGTAATCGCGGCCCCCCATCTTCAGATCCGGCTCCATTTTCGCAACGCGCGCATTTCCAATGTTTGTGCGGTCCAGGAAGGAGAGCAGATACAGAAGCGAAAGCCAGGGAATCAGCCACATGTCCATCTTCCAGACGAGAGCCTTGTCCTATCAAGAGTTAGGAAGTGGTGAAGTGAAGGAGGGGCGGCACAACTTACAAGCCTGGCACGTTCCTCAGCGCTTTTCCCTACATCTGGGTCGGGATAGTCGTCGAGGTCCGTCGGCGCACTGAGTTGAGAGCTGTTGACATCGTTGGTGTAGACCTCCTCGCCCTTCTCGGTGGCCGAGAGAGAGGTGTGCTGCGGAGTGGCTGCCATTATGCCTGGTGTCTGGGCGTAAACTGGAGTACAGGAAGCTGAGGAACTCGCTTGAAGGAGGCAGCCAAGGTCTCTATATGTACTCCAGGTCGCGTACTGGCAGTGTGTGCCGACTCGCAACGAGAGGGCCTCTGCCTGATATGACCGGGTTGTTTTTAGTGCGCCGCGGGACCCCACGGGGCGGTTAGATGGGACGAGGATGTGGATCTGTCAACTGCTGCGTCCAAGCGTGGCTGTGGATGAGGGGTGCCAGAACGAGTTGATTCGATTATTTCGACGCACTTCTACTTGGCGCTACACGGCCCCGTACCACGCCATCTCGTCTTGTGCGGTCGTCAGACCTCCCAAGGATCCCGTCCCGTTGCCAGCCAAACCGCGGCCTGGGTAGCGCAACTCTATTGAGTTTTACCGTTGCGGTTGCGCATCGGCTACTCAGCAAATCTAAACAAAGACCATACCCTGAAATTAAGTTTCAGCCTCGCACCTCCATTTCCCTCTCCAGGAATTGGGACCGGTCTCACTGCGGCCCAGCTCCAAGGCAATTACTCCCACCATGTCAGTCATTTGGGCATGGTCTATCGGCGTGCCGGGCCAAGCACATGTATTTGGAACTGGCTGGGATCCAGAACGACCGGGGCGGCATTAGATAGAAGCCTGGGCGCAAACAACGGGGCCATTCGAAGCCTTGAGAAGCGCCGCCCAAGACCTTGGCATAACGCCCTTTCACCATGGGAAGCCCTGGATGCAGGCTCGGCGGTAGGGCGTCCTGATTCCACCGGCAGAAGGAAATGCTTCGTTTGACAAAGCAAAACCGCACCGCATCGCGCAAAAAAAAACGACGAGAAACACAACACGTTCATGTCATGGTGCTGAGTTTCAACAAACGCTTATCGGCCAGTCTCTGCCTCCCCCTCCACCCCCCGCGTTCTGGGGTTCGGCGGAGCAGCTTGGCATGGCTGGCTAGTGGGCCGGGCCTAACTAGAGCGTCCCCGCTCTCCCTCCAGGTATCATTGTTAGCACGTCCGCTCTGCAAGTAAGCTCAACACCGGCCGTCCGCTGCCGGGCGAAGAGTGACGATAGCCCAGATAGGGCCGGATAAATGGAGTATTGGCCTCGTGCAATTCGACAACCCCGACGGAACAATGGAAGTCGTTCTGTCTTGGGCCAGGCAAACTCCGAGTATTGGTCTGTGCGATGCATGCGACGGCCTCTAAACCTGGACTACGGTACATGCGTGAGCGATACTGTATGTGGCCACGGCATCACACCAACTTTGCGCCTGTCCACACGTGGTCCCGCTGCAGTATCACTGGCAAGGGCCGCAACTTTGTAATCGTCGCGCTGCCCCGGACGCCACCCCACGAAGCCATGGACGCACATGATGTCGTCTGCCTAGAAACGCCAATGAAGACGTCGAAGACGACGACTCAAGTGCCGGTCGCGTGGCATCAACGTTGTTTTCTCGGCGCATCGGCGAGGGCTGGACGGAGCCCTTCCGCTTCAACGCTCCGTGGTGCATAGTAGAGTGATTGCAGGTGGCACAGTGAGCTAGAGGCGCTACTGCGGCACGCCTGGATGCACGTCAAAATGTGTGTCAGATCTGTCAGCGAATGGAGCAACGACTTGCGTCTATGAGATAACTTCCGTCTCCTTACAGCTAACCTCGCCGCAATTTGCACAATGACCCATTCCAGCAGCACAACAAACGTAGCACTGCAGCCATCAAGATTACACGGCATAGAAGACTCGCTCTTTAGGACTCCAGAACGTGTCCAGAGTCAGGGTCTTGTTTGTGTCTTGGTATTCATCTATTTACCTCACCGATGCGCAAATCGGATATCCGCGTCTACTCCATAGCCCGCGCATCGTCTAGGCGCATACATTCAGCTTGGCTACGGATGGGTCATGGTCGCTGACCTGGGCGTCGAATTCAGGCCAGGTGTTGACGTGGATATGCTCATAAGCAGCCTTGCTCTTCTTTGCTAGCGACGGCGATACAAACATGTGATCGAGCTGTTGGGCATTCATGTCGAACATGTATGTATAACGCTCCACTTTTTCAATCCCGACCACCGCGTCGAGATCCTTGAGCCCTGATATTGTGGCGTAATCCTCGAGGGGCTGCACAAAAGCAAATTCGTTGAAGTCGCCCGCAGTCACAATGCGCGCACTGTTGTCTTTTGAAAGGACATCCTGTTCAACCGGTCAGTTTCTCTTCCGTGCTATAGCTACCATGTAATTCTTCCGGGCTGGAATCTCTAGCGTGCAACAGTGGCGTTTCTTGGTATTACCGACCGTGGGATCAGGGTACGGAAAGGAGTGTGCAACTAGTTCCGCGCCGCACCGCCGCATACTGCCACCGGGAGGTTCTGAACGTACCTTGATGAAGTTTGCAGTGAGACGCGATTGCTCAAGCCGGTCCTCTACAGGTCGCCATGTTAGCCATTGTCGCACACGTCTTATCGTCTCCATGAACTTACCGACACCCCCATTTACAGGTGGCCGCGCATCGCCATGCAGGCTACTGCTTCCGCCCTTGGATCCAAAGTGAACGTTCACAGTGAAGAACACGTCAGGTTTGTTCTTACGTGTCTTCCCGATAACCTCCCACTGCGCAACCAACGGCTTCCGGCTCGCTGTCCACGCCTCGTTTGCAGGATCGATACGTCCAGGATTGTACTTCAACGACGGGCCGGAGAGTACCTCGTTGGCGTCGAGAGCGCCGCCCGGGTTCGGCTTGTAGAGGCGGACAAGATTTGCTTTGTAGAGATAGGCGACGCGGATGTTGCCGCCGGGTTGGCCTCCATCTTGATCGTCAGCGGGTGCGATATCCGTGAATGTGTAGTTTGGGCCACCAGCCGCAGAGATGGCGGCACTAAGTGTGGTAAGTGTGAGGTTCGCAGACACAACTATACGAGGTCAGCATCACCGTCAGTATTCTATTAAAGAGCCGATCGCGTGTAACATGAAATGTGAGAGACGCGAAAAAGCAACCGAAAAGATGTGCCACCTAATTCGATAGCAGAGACTCTGAAAGGTACCGAGAAGAAAAAAAAAACTCACCTCCATCGTTGGTAGGTCCATTGTCGTCCTGCACTTCCTGGACGAAGATGATATCCGGGCTGCCCATGTACTCGACGATATGCTTCGCCAACGCCCCATGATGTGTAGAATTTGGAGCCAGATTCTCGACATTATAAGCTCCAAACGTAAGCCCGTCGCAATTCCCGCTTGAGGCCAGCATTGTCTTGCCTGGGATACTCGGCTCCCTACTCTTTACCACCTTGATCGCCGTCGTGGGCAAGATGCGATAAAATCCAAACGCATACGTGACCACTCCCGTAATCTCTTCAATCTCATCACCCATCTTCGTGTTGGTAGGATTCTTGGTTCCATCAAGCGGCGTCCCAATAACAATAGCCTCTGGATTCGCATCGTTTGTCGTCATGGTCAAACCACCACGTCCATTGCGCCCCGTCGCCTTCCAATCCCCACCCACAACCCATGTGTCCCCAAACTGATTCGGTTTCGTAAGCGCAGTCGGCCGCCTAACCGTCACCAATTCGCCCGTCAAGCTCTCCCAGAAATCAAGGCCGTAGGACTGCGGTCGCAGCTCGGGATTCGCCACACTGACCAAACTAGCATTGTTGGGCAAACCAAACACACCGCCATCATCCAGCCCGCTAAACTTGTCCGCTGGCGGGGCTGCGGTATCAACGCCGATAACCAGCGGTTTCACCACAGCCCCCGATCCCACTCTTCTCTCCAGCACCGGCGCAGTCAACTCGGTTAGGAAGAGATAATCCTTGTTGGACCGAAACTCGACTACTTTCCCGCCAACAACAACCGTATCGCCGACTGTCAGGTTGCTGCCAAAAGATCGGCCAAAGACGTAGATTGAATCAGACGTCCGCTTGTCATTGTCGGGGAAGGGAGAGCGGAGGAAAATGCCATCTGCGGATTTTGCGGTGACGATGCCGGTGATGTTTGAGACTGTGGTGTCGCGGTGGGGAGAGAGGAATGCAGGACCGTTTAGAGAGGAGATTGTTAGAGCGGAAGCTAGAGGGAGGAGAAAGGGGAGGAGATGTAGACAAGGCATTATGTGAATTGGACGCAATGCCTTAGAGAAAGGGAGCGAGCGAGCGAGAGAGAGAGAGAGGGCAAACGAAAAAGAATAAAAAAAGGTAAACACGATACAAAAGTCAACACGATGAAAGATATAAGTGTTTAACCCCAACCCCACTTCCCAGACAAACAATC
>Ga0265798_10011680_pt1 | contig 10671 bp, 6 predicted proteins | sample P3T30metagenome_FD_192430 | JGI IMG/M metagenome (GOLD analysis project Ga0265798, IMG submission 192430) | Plant litter microbial communities from East Loma Ridge, Irvine, California - P3 T30 | ecosystem: Environmental > Terrestrial > Plant litter > Unclassified | place: USA: California... | reverse complement strand
GGTGCTGCAGGTTCAGCGAGTTGCGGTGCGCCTGGTACTTGGGGTCTTCCATCTCGTATTGAATGTCCTCTGGGATAAGAGGCGATGGAGAGCGTGCAGAACGTATCGAACGCTGCTCTTCCCTGGCCAGGGATGTGTTGGAACGAAGCCTGTCATCGGCATGCTGTTCATATGGTTCCTCGTCATCGTAGTAGTCATCCTGGGAAGAAGACCTGGAGTGCATGGAGTGGGGTCGCCTCTCTCCAGACCCGCTGTTGCGCGGCAGGCTCTCTGGGTTGGTGGAGGTAGTTGTCTTTGACCATCGCGAGATCTTGGGAATACCAAAGATGGACGACGAGTTAGACTTGTGCTTACGCTTTGGCGTAGTGTCATCGCTCTGCGAGTTCCGCGCTGCCCTTGAAGCTTGTGGCGGAGTTCCTAGCGATGCACGCTTTTCGGGGAAAGCTTCCTGGGTTGGCGTTGTCATACGCTCGGTGTTCTCGTAGCCAGGGGTACGGGTACGCTCCTCGTACTCCTCGTCGCTTTCCTCCCGTACTGTACTAATACGGTTCGTTGGTACAACATCGTATCCAGAGTGAAGATCTTGGATGCGGCGGGAAGAAGAAGGGTTAGAGAAGTAACCAGATTGGTCTGGCGAAGAGGCAGTGTTGGCACGGCCCTCTGGCTCGTAACCCGCATCACCGCTTGCTCGAAGTTCTTCATACGAGTTGAGACTGTTCGTCCTCGCCTGCTGATCCAACGAGAGCTGGTTGACTTGCTTCAGGCCCTCCACCTCACCAAGCAACTGAACGAGCATTTGCTCGATGTGCTTGATATCTCCATCTCCCTTGCCAGAGCTGAGGCCCTTGAGAGCACGCCTAAAGACATTCTTCTTCTTGGTCTCGATGTCATCGTCTGAAGAGGTACGGTTGATACGAGGCGGTGTCTGAGGCTGAGGACGGGGACCGCCAAGAATGCGTTGCTCCGCAAGGTTGACTCGCTTGTCGGTGGTGTTCATGATCATCGTATCTTGGGTCTTGATGAACTGCCTCAGGTCGTCCAGCTGGTTGCGCATCTCCGCGGCGCTTCGCACAAGGGTGACGAGAATTTCGGTGTCGCGAGCATTGCGCTGGGCGTCGCGAACAGTAAGGTGATCCATGAGCGCCACGATGTCCTTCGATTCGATGCGGTCCATGCCTTTGCCGGTAGCTGCATCGTAGAGAGGAGAAGTCATGCCATGCGAGTTGCCACTAACATGTCGGTCATGTTTGGCACGAGCAGCAAACATGTCAGGGCTGCCAAGGTCCGCGCCATTGTACTCATCGCCGTAGCCGTCATCATCAAAGATCTTTGAGTGATTGCGGTTTTGTGGCGTGTACGCTTCACGTTGGTTAGCCGACTGGTAACCCTCGTCTTTCCAGCCGGTTTGGCCTGACAAAGGAGTGCGGTTACTCTGCGCATAGCCTGACTGCTCGTATTGTTGCTCACCTGGATAGGGATGATCATATTCATCTTCTACGGTGGCCTGGTGTCGTTGATCGAACGAAGCCGGACTCTGCTGCTCTTCTCTTTCGTAAGCAGCAGCAGCGGCCATGGCAGCAGCTCCAGCTCCGAGTCCGAGGGCACCCTTGCTGAAAGAGGTGGGAGTACGCTCTCGCTCTTCTTGTCGGCTGAGCAGCTCGTCGGTACGATCGTGGTAGCCATCGCCTCCTCCGATTGGCCCTTGGATGATCGATGGGTTGGTAGTTACATCCGAGTCATCATCCATGCCGTAACCAATCTCAGGCATCATGTCGTTGTTTCCAACCGGGTAGGCACTGTGATGCATCTGTATCGGCTCATCCATCGACATGGCATCCTCAGACTGTGCCTCGGATTGCGCGATGCTTTGCCTGGGAGAGTTCTCACGAGCAATGTTTTGCTTTGGAGACTCCTCGGCACGTCGTTCCTGTTGCAGAGCTTCGGCCTTGTCGCGGATGGCAGCCCATCTCTGGCCGGCAGGTACTTCGTCGGTTTGGACGTAAGCTGGGTTCGTGTGAACCTGTGAGAGCGTGCTCTTCTTGAGTGGGCTTGTGGCCATAGAGGATCGAACGCTGAGGGTGGACTGTTCGTCATGTAGAGAGGCAACAGCAGACTCCACGGCCAGTGGCGTGTGAACGTATTCAGGGATGGTGCCGACCTTGCGAATGTCCTGAAGATCACCGACCTTCTGCTCGTGGTCGAGGTATTCCACTCCTGTGCTATCATCGGTGTACATGGTCATGCGGTTATAGTTCACAGAGCTGTCCTCAAGTTCGCGTCGGTACATATCGTTCTTCTCGTGGTTGCGGTCGAAGAATTGCTTGGTGTCCTTGGTGGTTGCATCCTCATTGAGGATAGACCTCTTGCTTTCGAGAGTAACGCCCTGAGGTCGCTTACGGGTGCGTGCCGCCGCCTTGGTGCTAGTCGTCGATGAGAGTGATGCAATGGAGAGGTTAGACTCTCTTCGCTCGAACTGGTGGCCGAGAGACGACACCGAAGGTCCACTACGGATGGAGTGCATTCTGCGTGGTGAGCCCGTAGTTTGCGCATCTCCCCGATAGCTAGCCTCGCTCTGGATTGGGCTGACAGTGTCACCACGTCTTGATTGCGTGTCGCTTTCGATCTCATATTCTGAAGCTTGGGGCCCGGATCGCTCGATTGCGCGGGCTTTAGCAGCAGCTGCTGCGTTTAAGCTAGCGTCGGTCGCTTCTTTCGAGCGTGAGGTCCAGCTGCGGTCACTCTTCGGAGTTGATGTGCGAACCTCGTTGGTAGATTTGTTGCTATGAGACGTGCCGAGCGTCTGTTGGAGAGCATTAGGTGTGCGGGTTGGTGTGCGCGGTGATGGCGAGATGTATCCGCGAGGGACTTGTTGAAGAGGCGTCTCAGCACCGGTGCCTGTTATGCCAGTGCTGACCGATGACCTCGACTGCGGTCTCTCTTTGGTCTCGGTCTCTGCGGATAGGATTGAGTCGCGAGTGAGCTCGGATCCTCCAATGAGCTCGCTGTGGTTGAAGGGTAGGGGAGGGACGCGTTCCTTGACACGAGGCTCCTCGTGCACACTTTCGGATACGCTTGCGGATCGACTGCTGCGAGAGGAGCGGTGCTTGCGCTGTTTGCGTTCTTCTTCCTTCTCTTCCCGTGAAGTGTGATGCTTGAGAGCGGCAGTGGTAAGGCCGGCTCCAGCAAGTCCAACTAAAGCAGCATCTCGTTGAGACATGGTGCTGTCTTTGCTACTGCTCTTTCTCCGATGGGTCTTCTCCTTCTCCTCACGGGTAGTCGAGTCAGCGTAGCTTGAGATGGAGCCCCGGCTGGATCGTCGCTCGCTCTTGCGACTTGATCCGCCAGCCAGCGTCGTCCCTGGATCGTCGCCATCGCGGTTGAGAACAACCTTGGGCTTGTTGCTGTGCAGTTTGGGTGCGCTCGAGGATTTGGACACACGGCGTCTGGATGGGTCGCGAGAGCCGGCTGATTCGACGGTTTCGAAGGTGGCTATGCTGTCGCGGTTCGCGCGGTCGAACTTGTCCATGTTCCTGGAGGTGCGGTTCTCTTCTTTCAGCGCATTCAGCTCGGGGAGGATGAGGCGCTTGATGGCGTCCTCCACTGTGGCCAGTAGTTTGGGGTTGTTGATAGAGGAAGTCCCAGAGACGTGGGAACGACGGTCGGCGTTTGAGGAGAGGTAGCTGGACTCGGTGCCGCTCGCTTGCTCGACGTCCTTGCTCCTTCTGCGGTGCGACTTGCGGGGCGAGGCAAGCTCGTCTTCCCGCCGTCTGGACGTGTCTCTTGACTTTGAAGAGCTGTGTTTTGATCTGGCAGCACCGCCTTCTGCGGCCTGCTGCGCCAGTTTCTCCATGACGCGCTGTGTGATGCGGTCTTTGCTGAGACTTCTGCTGCGGTGGTGGCGGGGTGCCTTGAGGGTGTCCTGGATGGCCTCTGATACCATGGACTCGGTGACTGCGTCGCGTTCCATGCTGCGGCTCCTGCGCCGCGCGGGCGGGAGGATCTCTGTCTGGCCAGTCATGCTGTCTGCGGGCATGGACGATATGTCCGAGGGCATGGGGAGGAAGCGGCCGCCGTCGGTAGACAGGTCGCTGTGGTTGGGCAGCAGCTCGATGTCGACGGGCGGCAGGGAGGAGATGTTGGAGAGGTCGGAGTAGGCGACGGTGCGCGAGTCGTAGAGCTCGGAGTACGACTTGCTGGTCGCGAGCGAGAGGCGCTTGGAGTAGGACGGCGCGTGGGAGTTGCGCTTGGCGGACGTCTGGGTGATCTGGACGTTGTCGCTCGCGGTCGAGTGCCTGCTCTTGCGAGACGAGGGGGTGACGCGGACGCGCACGCTGCCTCGCGAGCCGGCCTGGCCTTCGTCCTTGCCGGACTCGAAGTACTCAATGAGCAGCGACGTCTGCGAGGGGAACTTGCGGGAGAGCCTCGCTTGGCCGCGGGGCTTGGTGGGCGAGGTGGTGTTGATGGTGATGGGGGTGCCGTCGTCGGGGACGGAGTACGAGGTTCTGTCGGTGCGGTTGGAGACGTCGGTGTTGATTTCGTCTATGTGGTAGGTTGATTCGTCTGCGGAATCGAGAGTCGAGGGTTCAGTAGGTGCCGGAAGAGGAGGTCGTTCTGTATCTAAAACCATCGTAGAATCTGAAAGATTCTAGAAGGCGGGGTGGGTGACGGAAGACATGTCCGGCGCCGTTTTCCTCGAGGACGTTATGGGAGGGAAATGATGTTGGCGATGGTGTGGGTGCAGGGCCGCACCGTGGCTGTTTACGTTTGCGCAACCTGGATGTTGCTGGTGCGCGAACAGCGAGGGCGGGTGTACGAGAGGAGCCGTGATAGCGGGCGTGAACGGGACGGGGGTCGTGAACGGGGACGTGAGAGCCCAGTTGCGGTCCAGTAGGCGGTCGAATGCGTGCACACAGCTCCAGATGTCTGCGGCGTGCGACGCTCTGCGACAATGGCCGCCGACGTTCAGGCTAGCCAGCGTCAGACACCTACTCAGCAATGTGAGAGGTCACGGGACTCACCAGACCAGGCAGCACAACAGCTCCCGTCTATCGCAGGTAGCAATGGCTCTGCAGCTCCGTCGCGCTCTTCGCTGGTGGAGAGGCGGTCCTGTGGTGGTCGCCAACTCCAGCTGTGGTGGAGAGAAAGGCTGGGTCACGGCTGGAGAACAGCAATCCTTGTCGGCGCTAACACGGGCTGGAGGTGAGGCTTGTTGACCTTGCAGATCGAGGATGGCGTGTGGGCGAAGGATTATTAGAATTATTACAATTATCCTAGTGCAATAGTACGATGGGGTATAGAGTTATGAAAGATGATGTAAAGGGCACAGAGTGAATAGAACCACCTGCGACAGGTCGCGTCGTATCAACCAACGATGGGCTACCGGCGATACATCATGACTTGTCTGTCCCCAGCCACTCGGCCGCGTCAAGACCATACAGCGTGCCTGGTGTCCCTCGTGGACGCCGTTGGCCATGCATCCCACTGCAAAGTGCGCGACGAATGCCAGCCTCTACCGTCCCTCCACCGGCTGCCTGTAACAAAGATGGCTGGTCGCACCAAAAGCAACCACGTCGCCTATTCTATTCTTACCCCTCCCGTCTTCCCGCGCCTCCATGCCACAATCTCAAAATCAGGCTCTTGAGATTCCATGTTTTTTGCTGCTTTTCCAGCCAGCTTCAGAACCTCGTGAAATGCTCACCGCCAGACTGTCAAACATCCGTCATGGGCGGCCGTCTCGCTGCTACTAACTACATAGCTAGCTAGCTTCTAGCACCCGTGTCGTTACCAGGGGTGATGGTGCCGCAACCCCCGTGGGCGGCCGCATCCGCTCTCCTGTCTACGCGACGTCATTGGCCCGCCAGCAGCGAGAGCGACTTGCCAGCGCATCCCCCAGGGCTCCATACAAGCCGCGGCGTCTGCACTTTCTGCATTTTGGGAAACTCGTAGGGCTGGCTGCCGGGCACAACTCCGTCAAGTAATATACCAGAAGTGACCTTATGCTAAAGAATGAATATTCCGAAGGATGCAGACTTGGTGAACTGGCAGTTGACGCGGCCGCAGCAATGTTGCGCTTCTGCTGCCTCAGTGGTTGCGCGCCCGAATCTTGCTAGGGCTCACCGGTTTGGTGGCGCTGCTGTACGGGCAATCTTCACGACATTCATTTTCGCTTACAGGTAGAATAAAGCTACCAAGTACGTCATACATATCAGGGACAGAGTTGTTTGAAGTCCAAGGTCCATATCAAATTGACACATTTCGCTTCTGAAGTTACCGACATCCCCATGGGTGCTCAATTGGATCATGCACAGCTGTAAACCCTAGATCATGGCCCGTATGTGATTTTGTACGCCAAACTCCCATCAATGCCTCTCAACTATTACCTCAGAACCTCTTGCCTCCCCTCATCGGTCGTCGGCCCTGCGCAGGCTGACTTCCATATGCTCTCCTTCCCTCCACCTTCTTATCGCGGCTCAAGCTCGCGCCAAGACTGATGTCGATGCGCGGTGGTGTTGAGAAACCGAACGATTTGGCCACCTTGACGAGATCCAGCTTGTGCACGTCGAACACCGACCGCAAGCTATGTGAAGCATACGACTGGAGGTACGACCGGTAGCCATCCTTTGCGCTCTTGTTGAGGTAGTAGTTCTTGCTGATCAAGGCTTCCAGCTGTGACTGGATGTTGAGGATCTTGTTGGAAGGCAACTCAAACTCAACCAGCGGCACGCGGTTCTCTTTGAGGAGCTTGAGGAATCCTACTTCCGATGGCAAGAGGAACATTAGACTTCTGCCCTTGCCATTTGCACCTCGGGCTGTTCGACCGACTCTGTGGATGTAGTCTGTAGACAAGTCAGTAAATGATCATGCATTGCGTGTGGTCAAGCTTACCTCGCGGGTCATCAGGTGGGTCGAACTGAATAACCCAATCCACCTCAGGAATATCTAGTCCTCGCGCAGCAACATCGGTGCAGATGAGTGTACCGCTCTGTGCATTCACAAACTCGAAGAAGCGGTTCGTTCGCGCCTGTTGTTTGAGCTTGCCGTGCAGTCCAAGTACAGGCAGGTCGATGTAGTTGAGCAATTCGCTGTAGAAGTCGACAGATGCGCACGATGACAAGAAGACAATGACCTTCTTCTTCTGGTGTTTCTTGAGGAATGAAAACAGAAGCCTGAATCTGGTGTCTGAATCGCACAGAACGTAACCCTGCTCCAATCCCTGGACCGTGCTATGCTCGGCACGGTGATCGACGTTGATGTAGAGGGGGCCGGCCTTGAGCGATATCCTTGCGAGATCCTCAACCTTGGTGGTCTGTGTTGCGGAGAAAAGCATCGTCTGACGCTCCGTGGGCAAGATCTTGATGATCGACCTCATCTCGTCTTCGAAACCGACTTCGAGAATTCTGTCTGCCTCATCAATGATGAGTGACCTCAAGTTCTTGAAGACGAAGCCCTGCGTGTTGTGTAGATGGTCGAGGAGGCGCCCGGGAGTAGCGATGATCAGGTTCAAGCCCTTCCTGATCTTCTCGGCTTCTGCGTTTCGGTTGGCACCACCGATGCAGATACCAAACGTCTGGCTATGTGGCTCCATGAGCTCGCGCGCTACACCGAAGATCTGCAACGCCAATTCTCTGGTCGGCGATACGACAATGACTCCAGTTCCGTTGCGCGGCTTGAACCGCAGCTGCGAGAGCATCTCGATGGCGGGGATAAGGAAAGCCAGAGTCTTTCCACTGCCAGTCTTGGCCGCTCCTAGCACATCCCTTCCTGATAGCAGAGGTGGTATAGCCTTCTGTTGGATCTCTGTCATGTTCTCAAAGCCCATGTTCTTGATAGAAGTCATCGTTCGTTCGCTCAGGTTGAGCTCGTCGAATCGCGTCGGGTTCGCTGAGGGCATCGTGGTGCCGGAGGGAAGATCAACGGCATTGCTGCCCGTGCCAGAGGGTAGTTCGGCAAGCTCGTCATTGTCGCCTTCATCGTCTTCCTTGTCGCTGTCGTCGTCTGCAGCACTGGCTTCTGCAACGACATCCTCTACTGCCGCTTCTTCTTCCTCGTCACTCTGTTCCTCCTCAGAAACATCCTCCACCACAGGCTCTTCGACGACAGGTGCCTTGTCTTTGCGCGCCTTCTTGCGCGCCTTGGTAGCGTCTACGCCATCATGCGCTGGTGCGATGGCTGGCTCGGCGCTCTTTTTGCTCTTGTGGGACCTCTTCCTCTTGTTTCCCGACTCGATCGCGGCGGGCGACATGGTGTGGAGTGTGTTGGGTGGTGCTGTGCAATGGCGCGAAAAGTTCGACTTGAAGCGCACCGGCTTGCCAAAAGTTCTAAGACCGAGAAATAATTATCGCGCTAGAGGACCCTGGCTCTGTGCACGGACCAGCTCAGCGGCATGCAGCATCGCCGTGATGTAGGAAACACCACTCAGGTGCCCAACGAACAGCTGATCAAGGAAAGAGCGTACCTGGCTGTCGCAGCTTGCACAACTGTATGGCCTCCAGGCAGGCATCTTTATTGGTGGAGGCTCATCCGATACCACCTACGCTCCTACGGCGTACGACCCACAACCTACTCATCTGCAATGTTCGGGAAACTTTCACATCTGAGCATCCTGACATCCCAAGACGAGTCCATCGGCAATGCATTAGGTACAAGATTGCCTTCCACGAGGTGAATTTATCATGGACAGAGTTTCTAGCTAGTTTATGTTAAGTATACCCGTCATTCATGACATATACGAAATATCGTTGCCCCGAGGCCTGTTCCCATACACAATGTCATCCTTAAGCCCATTACTATATGAGTTGCAAGCATGCCTCCCTCCCTTATCCCTAGTGATCACAATTCACCCTTGCAAGGCATCCAATACATCCGCCTCCAGACAAGCCAACAACCCCTTCGCCTCACCCCTATACCCCCACTTCTCAGCCGCCCTCTCAGCCCTCGTCCGCGAATTACTCGCAAACAGATACCTCGCTAGCTTCGGAAACCCAGGTAGATTGGCCATCTTATCCAGCTCCTGCAAACTTATCTGCACTGGTTCCGCATCGTGTATAACACCATGTTTGTGTAAGATTTCAGCGGTCGCTTTTGCAACACTAGACTGAGAATGCTCTTGCGTGCTGGCAAAGTAGTACCCGTTATCGTTGAAGAAATCGTGGGGAGAAGAACGCGAGACTGCGGCTTCTACGACGTGCAGGTAGAGACGCATCAAGTCGTCGATGTGAACCCAACTCCGCGTGTTGGTTCCGTCGTTGTAGTAGAATGGTTTACCACCCATGTTCTTCGCTTCTTTGATGAAGAAGGGGATGAGCGCACTGTGTGTCTTCGCTAACCCTCGACCTTTACCGTAGATATCAGGGGGACACATGATGGCTATGTTGATCTTATCTCCATGTTTTGCAATCGTGTCGTGTAAGATGGTCTCGGTGTTGCGGTGCAGGGCCGTAGGAGGCAACTGGCGGATCTCAGGCAAGGAAGTGGTGTCTGACCATATCATTGGATTTAGCTTTCCTAGATACGACTCGTCGGCCCAGTCTGATACTATTCCTGTGCCGGAGAGATGGAGTAGGTAGCCTGGTGTTGGACGTCGGAGTAGACCGGTGATGATGGCGTTGAGACTGGCTTCGTGGTCTGAGTCGCCGTTGTGAACGACGATGTCGGCGTTTTGCGCGGCAGAAGCAATCAGGTCGGCGCTGGAGTAGTCGCCGGTTAGGATGGTGATGTTGGGGTAGGTGGATGTGAAGGTTTCAGGGGTTCGTCGGAGGAGCACAGTCATGTCGTATTCTGGGTGGGTGGCCGCGAGGGTATGGAGAACGGAGCCACCGATGTAGCCTGTTCCTCCTGTTCTGGGGAAGGGTCAGTCGGGGGAATGTTAGATGGGGAGGGTGAGCCTGTACAGGAAGATCTTGGGTGCCATAATGAATTCTCAGTCAACGATGTGTGTTTGAGCGAAGGATGACTATTTAAAATGCTGTAGTGTTGAGGACTCTTGAATACGCTCGAACTTCATGAACAAGGTGCTGCGACTCCACTTTGATTGGTAATACAAGTTGTAACACTATTTTCCCTAGCACTCGGCTATATAGCATCATAGCTGACTCATTATGGGTCCGAATCATTTCGATAGTGATCCGGAGTTGATTTGAACAGTATGCTAGCCTGATGCCGATAGCATCCGACATACCATATTCACGAGAGCTGGTAGGGTTTTGTATGCTCACACCTGTATTGTTCCGTGTGGTAAATATTGCGGTCGTCGACGACACCCAAGCAAGGTCATGCCATCGTTGCTTGTGAATCCAGACCGTTACGAAGTCAATCGAGCATAGTCATCATTCAATAGATTTTGAGAGAAATTACACGGGGCTCAAATATTACCCAAATCCCTCCACGCTCACGCTCAAACCAACGAGAAGACATCTTGCAACCAACAGATTCGTCCAAACCCACCTATCGCATACGGCCGTCAAGACCCTGAAGATCACGCTCCAGATCGCTTCCGTTCCATCCACCTTGATTGAACGCTTCTTGCGGCCTTGGGTCTTCGTAGCCAGCGCGGTCGTAGTTGTTGGGTATCGGGACTTGCGGCGCCTGGTTTCCCCCAGCGCCTGCACCGGGTTGTACGCGCACCATCTGGCGGAAGCGACTGACTTCATCCAGGATCATCTTCTTCATCTC
>Ga0265798_10011679_pt1 | contig 10672 bp, 5 predicted proteins | sample P3T30metagenome_FD_192430 | JGI IMG/M metagenome (GOLD analysis project Ga0265798, IMG submission 192430) | Plant litter microbial communities from East Loma Ridge, Irvine, California - P3 T30 | ecosystem: Environmental > Terrestrial > Plant litter > Unclassified | place: USA: California... | reverse complement strand
CTTTATGGCGTTCGCTGCCGGCGGCACGGTCGCCCTTGCCGCCGGGCAGGTCCATGCCCATGATAATAACGTTCGGGCTTATCCGGCTGGCACACCATCCGGTGGCCGTGACCCAGGTCCACACGATCCGGTTCGGGAAGCGGAAAATCCTGACATTCTCAATCCGCCCGCCACGGATAGCGGTACATTACCTAACCTGCGCTACAGTTTCAGTGATGCGCACGTCCGCAAAGGGAGCGGCGGCTGGACCCGCCAGGTGACACAGCGTGAGTTAGGCATTTCAACCACCATTGCCGGCGTCGATATGCGGCTTAATACCGGTGGGATCCGCGAATTGCATTGGCACAAGCAAGCAGAATGGGCCTATATGACCTACGGGACGGCACGCGTGACCGCCTTTGATACCCAGGGTGGCTGGTTTGTTGATGATATTGGCGTAGGTGATCTCTGGTATTTTCCTCCTGGCGTGCCGCACTCTATTCAGGGTCTGGGACCTGACGGTTGTGAATTTTTACTCGCTTTCGATGATGGCAACTTCGACGAAGACAGTACCTTCCTGCTTTCCGACTGGTTTAAACATATTCCGCCAGAGATCCTCGCTAAAAACTTTCAGGTTCCTGTTTCCACCTTTGCTCAGCTTCCCTCACCCGCTGATGAATATATCTTCGCCGGTAGCCTCTATGATCGCCCGGCTGACGCCTCTCAGGTCGGCAAGAAATCATCGCTCCGTTTCACCCATCACATGCTGGCGCAGGATCCTGTTAAAGCACCAGGCGGTACGGTGCGGATAACCGACTCATCAAATTTCCCTATCTCAAAAGCGGTGGCCGCCGCGCTGGTGGAAATAGAACCGGGTGGACTGCGCGAACTGCACTGGCATCCCAATAATGACGAGTGGCAATACTATCTGGAGGGTGAAGGCAGGATGGGCGTGTTCGCCTCTTCTGGTCAGGCCCGGACGTTTGATTATCGGGCGGGAGATGTCGGCTATGTACCATTTGCAATGGGGCATTACATTGAAAATACCGGCAAAGGCCCCCTGCGCTTCCTGGAGTTGTTTAAAAGCGATTATTACGCCGATATCTCGCTCAACCAGTGGCTGGCCAGTACCCCGCCGGAACTGGTTAAACAGCACCTGCACCTTGACGATGCCTTTATGGCAGCCCTTTCGCAGATCAAACATCCGGTAGTGAAGTAGATGTTATGGCCGGGTACCCGGCCATAACCGACAGGTCTTGTCTGGACAAATTCCGCCCTTTCCACGCTGCGAAAAATCGATCTGATGCCGGGATTTTCTCTTCGTAAAGCATTCGTCGCATAGCTTCGCCGATGCCAGAGTCGTATACACTACAGCCCTGCGCCGCCTGTGGATGTTGCGGCATCAAAAATGTTTTCGTCTTTTCTTGCGCTGATCTTCAGCGCCTCACCGGAAAACTGCCATGTTTCACCTGATTTTCAGCTTACCCAGCTGGTATGTTATTGCGCGTGTCATTATTCCCTTGTCTCTGCCACTGACCATAAAGATCCTGCTCGCCGTAGTGGTGCTGCTGGCCTCACAATATCTGCTGGTAAGCCGCTTTACCTCGGGCGGGATTTTCTCTGCTGAAATGCCCCGCATCATCATCATTCTGTTTAACTGGGCGTACAGCACCGTGCTGCTGCTGGCGCTGCTTCAGATGCTGATGGATGTGGTCATGCTGCTCGCCCTGCTGTTGCGTCATCCGCTGGAGCTGGTTCCCGCAGTTCGCTATCTGGCCGTCGTGCTGTCTATGGGGCTGGCAGCCTTTGGCGTTCAGCAGGCCATACGGGTGCCGCCGGTCAAAGAGGTGACGCTGGTGCTGCCCGGTCTGCCCGCTGAGTTCGATGGATATCAGCTGCTGCAGCTGACCGACCTGCATATCACCCGGTTGTTTAATGCGGCCTGGACCGCAGCAATGGTTGAACGGGCGATGTCTCTCAAAGCCGATCTGATTGTGGTAACGGGCGATGTGATCGATGGCAGCCTGGCGCATCGGCGGCTTGACGTCGCGCCGCTGCGCGGACTGGCAGCCCCGGATGGTGTATGGGCCATCACCGGCAATCACGAATATTTCTTCCATCAGGCGATCTGGACTGCGCATCTGGCCTCTCTGGGGCTGCAGCCTCTGCTCAACAGCCACACGGTTATTCAGCGCGGAACCGCAAAGCTGGTCATTGCCGGCCTGCCGGATGCCTCCGCACCTGGCAGAAACGCGACAGGCCCGGATCTGGCCCGCGCGCTGGAACAGGCCCCTGAAAACGCGCCGGTGATCCTGCTGGATCATCAGCCACGCAATGCACGCCAGAACGCCGCGCAGGGCGTCGATGTTCAGCTCTCTGGTCATACACATGGCGGCCTGATTATCGGCCTGGACCGGCTGTTTGCTAAACCCAACGCCGGATTTGTTTCCGGGCTCTATCAGGTCGGCGGGATGCAACTCTATGTGAATAACGGCACTGCACTCTGGCCAGGTATGGCGGTCAGGCTGGGCCGTCCCTCCGAACTGACCCGGATTACTCTTCGCCGCCAGCCGTAATCGCGTGAAGAAATAGTCTCAGAAAAGTGCGGTTTTCGCAGGTGTGCATAAGATTGAGTGAGACAAAGGAGATCACCATGACGATGTTATGTACCGCCTGCGGAACGGCTTATCCCGCTCATTCCACTCATCAGCACTGTAAAATCTGTGATGATGAACGTCAGTACGTTCCGGCCGCCGGTCAGCGCTGGATCGCGTTTGATGAACTGCGCGCCAGCCACGCCAATAAGTGGACTGCCCATAGCGATGCGCTGTTAAGTCTTAAAACCGTGCCAGCGTTTGCCATCAACCAGCGCGCTTTTCTGCTGCGCACGCCGCACGGCAACGTGCTGTGGGACTGCATTGCCAACCTTGATGACGCCACATACACGCTGATCGCGGCGCTGGGCGGCATTGATGCTATCGCGATTTCACATCCGCACTACTACACCACCATGCAGGAGTGGGCTGAAGCGTTTAACGCGCCTATTCATCTGCACGCCCGCGATCGCCAATGGATTGTGCGGGAGAGTCCGCATATCCGGTTATGGCAGGGCGAGTCACTGACGCTGATGCCCTCTGTGACGCTGTTACGGCTGGGTGGCCATTTTCCCGGCGGCAGCGTGCTGCACTGGGATGAAGGGGAAGGGGTGATTCTGGCGGGTGATATTATTCAGGTCACGCCGGGTGCACATGGCGTGTCGTTTATGTGGAGCTACCCGAATATGCTGCCGCTGTCAGCTGCTACGGTAGGCGACATACTGCATCGGCTCTCCGGCGTGACATTCGGGCAACTCTATGGCGCGTTTGAAGGTCAGGATATCCGTCAGCAGGCAAAAGAGAAAGTGATGCGGTCGGGAGAGAAGTATCAGACCTGTCTGCAGGATCATCAGGCATAGCGGACAGTAACGCGGAGAATAGAACAGCCGCCCACAGGAGGCGGCTATTTTAACACACTTATGTGGTCTGGAATACCGCGACCATGGTACGCAACTGCCCTGCCCGCGCGGCGAGTTCATCAGCAGAGGAAGCTGACTCTTCAACCAGCACGGCGTTCTGCTGCGTAACCTGATCCATCTGGTTCACCGCAATATTAACCTGCGAGATACCGCTGCTCTGCTCTTCGGATGACGCTGAGATATCGCGCATCAGCTGAGAGGTCTGTTCAATGGCACTGACGCTCTGCTTCACCTTGTCGCCTGCGTTCTGCGCCATAGAGATCCCTTCCTGCGCGTGGCCGACCGACTGCTCAATCAGACCCTTGATCTCTTTAGCTGCACTGGCTGAACGTTGTGCCAGCGCCCGTACTTCCGACGCGACAACCGCAAAACCTTTACCCTGCTCACCGGCGCGTGCCGCTTCAACGGCTGCATTCAGTGCCAGAATGTTGGTCTGGAAAGCGATACTGTCGATCACCGACGTAATCTCTTCAATTTTACCTGAGCTACCACGAATTTTGTGCATGGTCTCCATCACCGAATCCATTGCTGCACCACTGGAGAGTGCAGCCTGCGTGGCAGATTCTGCACGGGCAGAGGCGAAGCGCGTGTTATCCGCGTTCTGCTGAATGATTGCCGCCAGCTGCTCCATGCTGGCAGCCGTTTCAGCCAGTGAAGCCGCCTGTTGCTCGGTGCGTGACGAAAGGTCGCCATTGCCACGGGCAATCTCTTCTGAGGAGTTGGCGATGGTGGCCGCGTTACCTTTGATATCCGACACCAGTTGAGCAAGACGCTGCTGCATCCGCATTAACGCATTCAATAGTTCGGCCATTTCATTGCTGCCGGAAACGGTCAGCGCGGCAGTCAGATCGCCTGCCGCGACGCGGGTGGCAACTTCGACCGCTTCTTTTACCGGACGGGTGACAGAACGGGTGATCATAACGGCCAGCAGAATAGCCAGCAGCGCGACGGTGAGCAGGCCTGCCAGCAACAGGTATTGCGCATCACGGCGCTCCTGGATCTGCGTTTGCATCATTTCTTCCAGACGATGGCTGGTTTGTTCGCCCAGCTCGCCGTAACGGTTAATCGCCTGGGTAAAGACCCGCACATAGTCAACCGCTGTCACGCTGGCGTGACCACTAACCAGGACACTATCGGCCAGATTCAGTGCGCTTAGCGCCTGCTGGTTCGCATCCTGTACAAGATTTCCAAAGGTGGTTTGAAGCTCTGGTTCAATGGAAAACACTTTATCCATGTTGCCGCTAAACTGTCTCAGCGCCGTTCTGCCATAATCTAGCTGAAATGCCATACGGCTGCGATCCGCATCCGATACATTTCCCCCCGCAATCAGCGACGTGCCGTTAGCACGAATCTGCCCCAGCGTTTCAGTTAGCTGCGGCAGGCGACTAAAGATACTGACGATCAGCTGGTAGGTGTTCAGATCGGCATCCAGCGATAGCTGGTAGAAATCAAGTACATCCTGGTTAGTATCGAGCAGCGCCTGAATCAGCTGAGCATGTCGCGTCAGACTGGTTGCCAGGGTCAGTTTGCCCGCGTTGATATCGTTCTGCAGCTGGCTCCACTCCTGATTAACCCGCTCAAGCCGCTTCAGCGGCTGCGCCTGCTCATTGTCCTGACGTAAGTCGTCAGCGATCGTCTGAGATAAGCGATTAACCTCACTGACCAGCGCTATACGAGGGGCGTTATCAGGCTTGTTCAGTGAGATAGCGATCGCGCTTTCCGCACGGTGACGCTGCAACAGATTCAGCAGCTTGAGCACCTTTCTTTCAACCGGTATTCCGGTCAGTTCTACATTCTTTGCATTAATGAGCTGGTTGCCCGTCTGAATAAACAGAAAGGTGGGTAAAATAAAGAGCACCAGCGCAAAAGATCCCAGTAGCAGGAATTTCGCTGGCAGATTAATTCGGTCGAGTAATTTCTTCATTCTTTTCGCTCTGATGTGTGAGGCGTGCAGGTGTGTAGTGCACAAAATTAGTAGTGAATTATTATTTTTACTTTTTCTTTTGCATAGCCAGACGTGCCTTATGCAGCGCAATGTCGCTATGAAGAAAGGAGTTTCGTATAAAAATCAGAAGTACATATAACACAGAAGAGAGTATAGATTGCGCTTCGTTATTTTACAGTGAATAAAATGACAATATTTACTTCAATATACGCCTAAGTCAAACTTAATAAATTTCCTTGTAAATCATATGATTAAAATAAATCAATCCGGCATAATACATTAACATGCAAGCCTGACTTCAGCGTTATTGTTTTGAAAATAAAGAAATTCAAGTTACGTCATGAATAGCCGATACCTGATATCCTGCCTGTATCTGACTCATTATCTCCAGACTGTTCCACGCAAATAACCACGCCGGGCAAATTCCAATTTAAACTTTATAACCCTAAAGAGTTACCTGCACTTTTATAATGAAATCGATTTCATATTATATTTATTTCAGGAAAAGTCGTTTTATTTATTCTGATTAATGATAAAAAAGCCCCCACATTGTGGAGGCCCTTAAGTTACTGCTCAGCCATTAAAAACTTTCCCAGTTCGCCTTAGTCAGGTCGATGGTCTGGTGCTCAGGCTGCTTTGCCTGCAATACCTGACGCCGCACTGCAGCGGTCTGCTGCGACTGCACTGCATTGTGATTGCTTTCCAGCTTAAAGGTCGCCACCAGCCCCGACAGCGTTTCTGCCTGCTCCTGCAGCGACTTAGAGGCGGATGAGGCCTCTTCCACCAGCGAGGCGTTCTGTTGCGTCACTTCATCCATCTGACCAATGGCCTGATGAACCTGTTCAATGCCTTTGCTCTGCTCAGAGGTAGCCGCCGCAATCTCATTGACCAGATCGGCCACCTGCTGAATCGCCTGACGGACATTTTCACTGTTAGATCCAACGCCGCTGGCCTGCTCTAAACCATGCTCGACCTGTGAAACCGATGTTGAGATAAGATCCTTAATTTCACGGGCGGCAGAAGAGGAGCGCTGCGCCAGATTGCGCACTTCAGAGGCAACAACGGCGAAGCCGCGACCATGTTCGCCCGCACGCGCTGCCTCAACAGCCGCATTCAGCGCCAGAATATTAGTCTGAAAAGCGATGCCCTCAATCAGTCCGGTAATTTCAGAGATTTTGGCAGAGCTGGCACGAATGTCATCCATGGTACTGAGCATCTGCTTCACCGCCGTCCCATTCTGGATTGACATGTGATTCGCGTTATTTGCCAGGCTGCTGGCCTGTTGCGCACCTTCTGAGTTCTGTCGCACCGTTTCGCTCAGTGTCGCCATGCTGGCTGAGGTTTGCTCCAGTGAAGCCGCCTGTTCTTCCGTGCGTGCAGAGAGATCTTCGTTGCCTGCGGCAATCTGCGTTGATCCGGTACTCACCGATTGCGCGGCGTGACTGACTGAGAGCAGCGTGCCGGAGACGCGCGCCAGCAGCTGATTAAATGCCATCGCCGTTTTGCCGATCTCATCCTTACTGCGGACCTCTGCGGTATGAGTCAGGTCGAGGGTATGACTCACCTGCGTCATGGTATTGACCATGCCTGAGAGGCTCTTTTTGATGCCGAGAATCACCTTAGCGGAGAAACCGGCCAGTATCAGAATAAGCAGCAGCGATCCGCCAGACATCGCCCACAAGGTCTGGCTATAAACGCGCTTATTTTCCGCCCTGAGCTGTTCACCAATATCGATATTCAGCTGAATCTGACGGGAGAAATCCGCTTCCATCTTACGGGCTGCAGCACCAATACCGTTCTCACTCTGTAAAAGCGGCAGCGTGACCGCATCATTATGGGCACGTGACGCGGCAAGAAACGCAGGCAATGCGCTACGGACCACATCCAGATTTTTGTAAGCCAGCTCCGTCAACGCTTTGTCTTCATTGTTCGAGATGTCGTTAGCCATGTAGTAATCATTGAGCGACTTTATCTGCGTCAGCAGATTCTCAATGCGCTCTTCTGCAGCAGGGAATTTTGACGCATCGCTGGTACTGTGGTGGCGATAAAGCGCAATACCCAACTGATTGGTAACGCTGATCGATTTATTGAGATCGCGAATGCTGGGTATCGCGTTCATCTGTACATATTCAAAACGGGATTGAAAGCCCGAAATCACTGATAAAGAGATTATCACCAGCGCAATGAGTGACATTGCAAGCAGTGAAAAGATCAATACCAGACGTTGGGTAATAGTCATACTTGCCCCCGGCAAAAAAAGAATAATTGGACATGTTTCAAAGCTGAATGGTTCTTATCGGTTCCTGGCTGGAGGGCTTTAATTTATTACGTCGAATATATTTTTTTATTTTTCCTTGCGAATGGCACAAATTGAACTACCCAGAAAACTATTCTGGCATTTATTCATTTTTATTTTGACACACCCTTTTACATCTCATCATCTGCAATAAATTCACCAGATGGCCTGTCAGAAGATTTCCACTGCCGGATGGTCACAATGAAGCGGCAGCAGCCATTCATCGGGATCTGATAATTAGCCCGCTAATTCAACAGCCCTGTTGACGATAATTGTTGAGGAGAAGATGATTAAATTCGTGAGATACCGTGGCAGAAGCAGCAACGGAAGGATTCTGGAGCTACAAAGCCGAAGGGGTGAAAAACCAGCATGGCAGTCTTTCATCAGATTTTCTGATAAGAGGGTGACTGGCTGCCTGTCAGATAACATGCGCCCGAATGAGATTTTAGCCTTTTGTGTCAGGACCAGATTAAATCAGTGAAATCGCTGGCGGAATGCTGAATCTGGTCTATGCTCACTGGCCCGACCAGGCTTTAGTCTGTTGGGTAGCAATAACGCTTAAAATAAAAAAAGGTAGTCGTCATGGATTTAGCCACATTTGAAACCAGAACCGGTCTTTGGCCACACATGCAGTTTACAGATGTTGAATATGAAGTGTGCAGCGCGGGTGTAGAGATCTACGCCATTGATGTCAGTCGTCAGACCAAGAGCAAGCTGTTTATCTGTCGTGTCACCAACGAACAGCAGGCAGCGTCGCTGACGGCACAGTTCAAAGAGTGGTTACCGAAGTTAAAACTTAAAAAACGCAAAGTCGCACTGAATCTGGCGCGCATAGCATGTGAGAAGAGCTACCCCGCGAATCCTAAATTTCAGGATCGGTCTGACATCCGTCGGAACACATCCAGGCTCTGATGCCTGCTTCATCCTGCCCCTGTTACAGCGGGCAGGCTGAAAGGTTTTCTTAACTGGTCTGCTGCGGTACGTTTTAATAACGCGCCGCCGGCACCTGGAACAGCCGACATTCCCCAGGCTCAATTGAGATATCACTGAAAGTTGTGATATGCATCTCTATCCAGGTATTCGCAGCCCGAAGCGTGTGAGGTGAGTTGCGTTGTTCCAGTTCAGCCACAAAATCCCGGGTACTCACTGTGCACTGACCGGTATCATCCCGCCTCATCGCCTCTCTGAATGCTGACCAGACCTCATCATCCTGTGACATCTCTACCCCACACCGGCTCTCACCCGACAAAATACTGTATACATAAACAGTACAATCATTCACTTAAACGGTCAAGTCTGCTCTGTATCCCTGTCTCAGATCGTTAAAAAATGGCTTAATGGTGGCCATTTATAGCAGAAGCCTCAGGCGAAACGGGACTTTAATCCTAATCTTAGAAATCGTTTTCATATCTGATTAAAGTCTTGATTTAATGGTCAATTATGAATTGTTAGATTTTTAATTATTTGATATCTAACTAAAAAAACAGTTAACCGTAGCGGCATAAACATCGTTTTTGCCCTATCTTTGAATGGCTCTGTAATGAAATCCACTTCTTTTACAGAGTGATCTGACTCCTACCCTTGCCCCCTTTTACAGGGGGCACTTTTTTCAGATAACGCAGATATCAATATCTGATTGTCTCTGCAGACCGGCAACGTTCATGCGTTCCGGACTACTCTGCTGGTGACGTTAAGGAAGTGTCTGGAAAAGTGGTTGATTTGTAACCTGATAATTCATCAGCTGAGCTTACATCAGCAGAAGTGTGAAACAGTGGATTGAATCTCAAAACAATTTTCCGTTATAGCAAATAATCGGATTTTACCGGCTTAAAAACCTCGCCAGAATGACGTGGCAAGAAGAATAAAAAGTGCGTAATAATCTGGCAATATCAGATTGACCAGCGCCTCACCAGGGATGCTGTAACGTTATAATAATGTGCTATATCTGCTGTTCGCCCCCGCTTTTACGGGGGTTTTTCTTTCCCTTCATTTCTACGCCCGGTTATTGCCGCACCGCGATCTGATGTCCTGATTGTCTAATCCTGTAGTACTACCTCAATCTACGATTAAATTAATGCTGCAAATATAACGGCATAATGGTCCTAGTTGTGCCCTTAACCAGCAATATTTCTGTGATATGTTTAATCGGTAACTTTCTGCCACGTGAGTCTGATTATGCTCTCCACCCTTATTTACCGCAGCCAGCTTGCGGTTTCTGTCTCGCCAGAGAGATTGAAAGCGCTGGTGGAGCGCGCCAGTATCAAAAATGCCGAGGCTGAAGTTACCGGGATACTGCTCTATGACGGACAGCAATTTTTTCAGGTGCTGGAGGGTAGCGTTGACAACGTTCACACGGTTTTCCAGCGTATCAGTCAGGATGAGCGGCATTTTAACCTGATTGAACTGATGCGGGATTACGCCCCTGCGCGTCGCTTCGGTCATGCCGGTATGGCCTTGTTTGATTTACGTGATTATCAGAAACACACCGTAGTGGCAGCCCTGCTTAAGCGGGTCACCCTGAGTGATGAACGTATCAGAGATGACCGGGTGGTGAAGTTCCTGCGTTCTTTCGTCGAGGGGCGGGATAAAGAGACGTTTATCAAAATTGATCCTGCCAGTCAGTGGACGCTGACAACACCAGTGACCTTCGAATCTCAGCCAGCCTGGCAACCGGTACCGGGTCAGCGTTGTGAATTTGCTTTACAGCCTATCGTGGATACAGCAAATCGCCGGATTGTCTCCTGTGAAGCCTTGATACGTGGTCAGCACGGCGCTTCACCCGCTGATTACTTTTCACAGTTGCCAGAAAGCGAGCGCTATCAGGGCGATCTGCACTCTAAAACCTACGCTTTCCAGCTGGCCAGACATCTGGGTTTGCGCGATCAGACGCTCTCCGTCAACCTGCTGCCCATGTCGCTGGTGGTAATCGATGATGCTG
>Ga0265798_10011678_pt1 | contig 10672 bp, 8 predicted proteins | sample P3T30metagenome_FD_192430 | JGI IMG/M metagenome (GOLD analysis project Ga0265798, IMG submission 192430) | Plant litter microbial communities from East Loma Ridge, Irvine, California - P3 T30 | ecosystem: Environmental > Terrestrial > Plant litter > Unclassified | place: USA: California... | reverse complement strand
CTAAGCTCCTCCTGTGAGCGGATGTCTTGGACCTTGTCGCATACCAGCTCTGGTGTAGAATTAGCGCTGCCTAAACTTCAAAGACTGTACACGTCACTTACGCTCCAATGTCTCTAGAGCTGCAAGCTGTGCCTTTTCGTAGCCCAACACAATGTCGCTTGTCTTGAGGCCCATTCTTATCAACTCCTCTGCCTTCTTCAGCAGCTCACCAGCTAACACGATGACCAGGTTGGTCGCATCACCCATCTCTGCCTCTTGCTGCTGGCTGGCCATGACAAGCAACTTGGCCGCGGGGTGTACGACCTCGAGTTCGCGCAATATGGTTGCCGCATCCGAGGTCAGGATCATCTTTTGCAGGTGGTTGATGACAATCTTGTTACGGCCATAGGGGCCCAGAGAAGTCTGCACAGTCTGGGCAATCGTCCGGCAGGCATCGATGTTGCGAATAACAGCGCCATCTTCGGCGTCGTAGCTGTTGCGGGGTGGTTAGCTGGGTGTTTACAGGTATTGCGGGGTTGCACATGGCCGTACTTTTGGTAGCCTTGCTTGAATAGGCCGGCGTTGGGGGCGTTGGGTATCGTGAGAGACATTTTGACCGTGTGTGAGGGGTATCAAGGTTGTGGTAGTGGACCTTGGTTCGAAGCTCTGCGCGGCGAGAACGCGTCCAGTCCCAAATTTCGATGCCAAGACTTGGGTATCGGGGGAAGGAAAGCCCGACAGTTTACGATATGGCAAGCTGAAGGTACAGTTCGAGATACGCGCAGTATCATAATCAACGAGCAACAAGTCTAGGCTGCACAAGTCTTGCCCGAGAGCTTCAGTCTGGAGCTTTGGCGTTGGGCAGTGCATCAAGGTTACAATGTTGTACACACGTGCACTTCAACGGGTCGATAGCTAATACAACCAACGCCCCCGACATCTCTCGATACATGTACTGCCGTCGATGGATGAATACTGTCACCCTCCCCCACACACCATGTCTTCACGCGCATCAGAATGTGAGCAAAATCTATCTAGCCGTACACCTTAGGGTTTGTGAAGGTACCGCTAGCGAAAAAGACTGCTCGAATCCCTCTGGGCACAGTTAAATGACCAGGATCTCATGACAGTGAGAGTATACTGGGGATAAGGAAGTGCCGTAGAGAAGAAAAGTTGGGCGGCGCGCCGAAGAAAAGTTATTGGGATGCGTGCTTACCTAATCCGTGCTAGTCCCAATGCACTTCCGCTCCCCGAACTTTTCTTACATGTCCAAGTGGGCAGCCGTAGCAGCATCGTGATACGGCCAAGGGGAATTGATTGGGAGACATGAACGCCGGACAACAGACGACGAGGCGGCTGGTCTCAAGAGCCGGTATGCGTGGCAATTGGATAACAGGCATCCCTGAATGCTGACGAACCAAGGTCAATCCATATGTCGCTCATGTAGAGACACCATAACCCGCACCTACGCATCCGCCGCCGCTGCCGCCGTTCAGACCGAGGATCAAGTTGCCCAGCATATTCCTCCCGTCGCTCAAGTCTCGCCCTCGACCGCATACTCTGTGAATGCTGGTGTCGTTCTGTCTCGCCCACCACAAATAACACGCGACCTGCATCCATTCGAGGCTGCCTTCTTCCTCTACCAGAAACGTCTCAACGAGCGACTGGCGCTGCCATTTACCCGTTACTTCTACGTCAAGAAGCGAACTCCCGCCGATCTAGAATGGAAGCGGAAGATGAAGCAACGGCTGACCCCCGCACGCGACATCGGACGGTACAAGGGCTACGGTGACGAAGCGTGGAATGACGAGCTTCTTGTTGGGGCACAGGAGAGCAATTTTGAACATCAGGTCGGGAAGCTGCTAGAAGACGCTGAGCAATCCGGTCTAGAAGATGCGCCGGACACCTCAGGCGCAAAGAAGATGGAGCGTGAGCCGGTTGAAAAGCCAATGTCGAGGGTGACGGAGGCAGACCAGAAGAACGACACCAAGAGCCTGAGCCGCGCGTTACAAAGGACGCTGTATCTGCTGGTCAAGAACAAGGAAGGGCAATGGCAATTCCCGCAGGATCGGTTGAATGATGAGCATCTGCATGGCGTATGACCCCACCTTACACTTGGATGGAAAATCGAGATTACTAACTGCGTTCAGGCGGCAAACCGCATCATTACCCACGCTGGTGGTGTAAATATGAACACTTGGCTCGTCGGACACGTGCCAATAGGCCACCACCAATTGGACTATTCTGAGCCACGACCCTCAGGAGCCCTCCAGGAGTATGGTGCCAAGACCTTCTTCATGAAGGCACGCATCATGGCTGGCCAAGTCAATCTAAGGGAGAACAAGCTTGGTCTTCAGGACTTCAAGTGGTTGGCTAAAGAAGAGCTGAAGAATGAGGTGGACGGCAGCTACTGGCGAGCGATCAAGAATATGTTGGCCGAGCGGTGATGTATTCACCCACACCATACGAACATGTATGAGCGAGTAACGTGTAACGTACGATACATTTTGTAGTATTATGTAAAGTATGGACGTGTACCATACAACAAGCCATGTCATCGTCATGTCTGAAATCGCCTTCCCAGCGTCTCATCAGGTCGTTTCCATGATTACCGTCCTCGCCTATCTCTTACTCAGACACTTCTCAAGTAAGCAATGATGTCACATGATCCAAAAGTATCCAATACAACACAGGATTCATTGAGTAAGCCGCAATAGCCACCCATGAGCAAACACAAGCAAGCTAACACGTCTACGGAGAACAGACTGCCACCACGCTCAACAAGGGATATAGGATCCCAATGTCGCCTAATAGTACGCGAGCGCCATTAACCGCACCAATCGATCTTCATACGACACCACATAAATAAAGCAACTTCAGCAACTTACCTAGCCCATCAATGACATCACACACAAAGACGGCAGTGGAATGTCCATCGCCTATACTCCATCGCAGCAGCATAAGCCACGGAATGCAAGACCGAACCACTACACCTGTATAAGTCTGAGGCCACGACTAGCAGACACAATGGGAAGTCCTCAACGTACCCAGCTAAAGCCTTCCCTGGAGAGGAGTTTGAAAATCTGTCTCCGGTTCAAAAAAAAACTCTGCAAGAAGAGGATGTTGAAACCCTCAAAGATAGCGAACTACAAAGTCGGGAAGTTCACGCAAAGGGTTGCGACGATATGCTTGTGGAGACGGTCAAACACGAGATTGAAATAGAAACCCCTCCTCTGACTTATCTGAGTAGACATCAACGAGTGCTATCGGGGAGTTTCTCTTTTCAATTTTACCATTTAGCTAGCCTTGACAATTTAAGCTACTGGCAAGCTAAATGTAAACCTGAGATATACTTTGTATCATCTTTGTCTCTCATACTGTTAAAACCAAGCTATGCGACGGAGTCTATATCAACGATCGGCACCTTTATACTGCTGCTTTTCCGATGCAAAGTCCACAATTGACTATGAGCTAGTTTATCACTCCGAGGAACTAGATATTTGACTTAAAGTCCAAGTGATTGGTTATAGAAATACCAATGGATATCTGGATTTATAGTACAGTCGACCTATTTGGCATATTGAGCCATTTAAATCCAACGCTTCCAATCTTTACAAGATCAATACAATGAAAACACCGTCACATTCCTTATAAACTTACCTAGACAGGGCGGGTCATTGTGACGTGGTCAAGGACGATGAAGCCGAGGAAGAAGAGAGTGAGGAGGCTACAAAGTACCTAGAGTGCGAGGTTAAGTTGGCGAGAGGCGTCAAGGTGAGAGTAGGATTTCAACTCTTACAGTACATCATCACAAACACTGCATGAGTGTAAAGAGCTATGAAGCAAAACAAAATAAAATCAATTTGAAAATCAAGCAAAATCAACTATATAACTTTTTTTCAATACCACACTGCTTCTCCTCTTACCTCCACATTCTACCTTCCCACCTTACACCTTACTCACACTTCTCCCAATCATAGCTAAATCCCTGCTGCGCACCATAGTACTGTACACCCAGCTCCTCACTAGTAGTCTTCTCACTATCCAACACGCCCCTCTTTCCCTGCTCACCCTGAACCCACATCTCGGTGCGAAAAGTAAACGTACTACTTCCACACTTGGACTGCGGGATAAGTTGAGGCGGATAACTGATATTTGAGTAAAGCGGCTTAGCATACTGGCCAGATTGAATGGGACCATTGAGTGTAATGGTATCAGCGATCTATTTGTGCCGCCCCCATAAATTAGTATACAACGACTCATAGCCAACAGTAATAAACCTCAGATTAGAGGGTGAGAAAGATAAGAAAAAAAACTTACCTCTTTCCTCTCCTTGCCCTCTCCCTCATAATATGCAAAATCCCAATACCCCACCACCCCCTCGTCCATCTCGTACGTAGCCAATCCCCTCGTTCCATTCTTATGCAGCCTCAACCTATACGCCTCTCCCTCCAGTGTGTTACCCACATCGCTATACTCTTTGTATGACAACGTCGCTTCGCACCATGTATGTCCCGGTCCTTGCTGAAGATCAACGCGCATCCACGGGTAGGCGATGAACCAGTAGTAGATTTCGGAGCCGTCGACGGTGTTTGAGCCAAAGGTGGGGCGTGTAGTGGTGCCGCTGGTGGGGGAAGGAATCTTCCCGCTGTCGGGGCAGCCGGGGCCGCGAAGAGAGGTTATGGTGAAGGCCCAGGAGGGCGGGAGGGTGCGGACAGCGAAGGTTGTCGCAATACCTAGGAGGGCTAGAAGAGTAGCTGTGAATTTCATGATCAGTAGTGATTGTAGAGAGTAAGATTCTTTCTTTCCTCAGAGGGGTGGTGCGTTTGCTTGGAAGTGAGTTCGTCAAGGCTTTTATACAAGTGCTCGCGTCGCTATTACGATGTTTGTGATTAGGGCAGTATGTCTCAAGAGATATTAACCATGTTACCCCACATGTTGATGGAACCGACGTGAACGCTACTATGGCATGGCTGCAGGTAAATAGAGACCTGTTGTGCAACAACTGCAATGTGTGTGAAATATCCATGGAACTACTCACCCTCATTGCCGACAAGCCAGATCATCGGGTTGAAGTCATGTGGCAGCCACCCCCAGTGCGACTATTCGCGGCTGTATGGCGCGACCCGGTAAGACATCGTCGTTTAGCAGTCGTGATGCAAGGGCATCCGTATTCATCTCCAGCAAAATCTATCGATATGAGGGCGAAACAGAACTCTTGCGGGGAAACCTGGAACGGGATTATTGCAGCCGGACGTTAAGGTGCTGACGCTGTGCGGCAGCCAGCCGCGTCCGTCAGCAAATGTGAGACATGACGAATAGCAGTTGTCATCTGATCATTCAGCTTCCGCATGCGTGCAATGGGCAGTGTTTAGCCTGTAGTCCTCATCAGACGATTAGGTAACTGCAAAGGAGCGAGGTATCCAATGGGTTGCTGTTTAATCATTCTCAACGTGTTGCTACCCAAGTTGGGGTTGAAGCGTCGCTGATTTGACTGGAGCTTCTGAAATGTTGTGGATTCACTGTAGATGAATATAGTGTGGACAGCTATGAGTGCTGGTCAGGTGGCCTATGCAGACTAATTCTCCCAAAGAGATTGCAGAAATATAGTCTCTGGCCGTAGAGAAACATCGTATATTTCATACTGTACGGTGATGGTCGCCAAGATACGTCAATGATGATATGAGACAGGGCGAAGATAGATTCAGTTCTAACACCCCCCAAAACTTTAGCCCTAAGATGCCATGACCATTATGCTGGATTTCATCCATTGAAACATCGTCATTTGGGGCCATAAAACTCCAACCAGAAAGCTGACCAGGTTTGACAGTGTCAAGGATAGTCATACTATGAAGTTTATAGTTGGCGGTTTTCCAAAGAGGTCATCATAACACTCATAGTAATAGGAAGCGACAGGCGACATGAAAGAAGGGACATCGAAATGACATTACTTTGTTGACTTCCATTGCTATCGATATCTAGTATCCTACAGGAAATCTCAGACTTTGTCTAGTGGAAGGGCAATTGAGTTGAGCCGGTCTTCTTTTAATCCGATATGTAGTCATAGATTGCATTTACCAAGCTCTTCTCTAGATGATTTGGTCAGTCGTACTAGCTATCGGATAGCCCCAAAGAGGTAATGCAGTGCGCTAGTACGATCAAGAAAGGGCCGACAAGTTTTGGTTGGTGCTCGATGCGATGAGCGAGCTAGCAAATCTTGATACCGTTTCTAGCGGGCGGGGCCCCAGATACACGAGTTGAGAAATCACTGCGCCTTACTTGGCAGTGATAGCTCTCGTGCAAGTCGCGCGTTCAAGTCATCCCATACGAGACAGACGTATGAGATTGTGGAGATTATAAGATCCATACCTTCAACGTTCTGTGCCATCCACCTATTGGTTGGAGTTAACCCGGGCCGTTACCCCACACATTGACCAAGTCGTCCAGTATCGAGATTGATGGAAATTTACTAATATTCAGGACGGCTCTGAGAATCTCAAGAATCTCATGTTGCCGATCTTGTGTCTCTGCGCAAAGTGCGGCTACCTTGACGTTAGCAATACAATGCATGTGTGGCGAGTTTGCTGAACCAACCTGCGTATATAGCCTGGAAGCTGACAAAAGCCGAGGGCAAATTCTGCGCCTGTTCCGCCATAGCAATTCCACAGATTGTCAAAGTGCTTTCACGGAGAAGCTTGAAGCGGGTCTGGTACATTGTGAGTCCGCCCGTGGACGGCTGGTTCAGAATCATAATGATTTTTGCGAAATGGTACATCTGAATAGCAGCAGCATGTGCAGGAGGATGTATCCATATGGGTGCAACATGGCTCACTTCTGTTACTGAAGCTGGTGATCCTGATTGAGGTGTTGACGCAACTGGAATTGGCTCGAAGCATGGCGGGAGAATACGTTTCCAAGCATCTAGCATCCGTAAGAGAGTTTCCCCCGCTTCAATGTACCCAGTAATATCGCCTTGTTTGGGAGTCGCAGCGAACTGCACACATTTAGCAGCAATGTATATGATGCGCGTTGCCAATCCCTCTGATGTTAGCTCAGACATGGGGATCTTGGTTGATGTATGGTCAAGGCCGGTCGCCCCGTCCGAAAGGCCGCCCATATATCTTGCCGGAGCCATGCCCACCAGACTGCACGCTGTAGACCATCAAGTGACTCGCCACTCGTGCCAGAATTCTTTTGAATCCAGAAAGCCCCCCTTAGGTGACGGTCCCAATTACTATGATCGGAATTACTGGCCGTTCCAAACATCTCGTATGTGGAGATCATGATGCCAGTCGTGAGAATTTCACGAGAAACTGTATACGACTGGTACAATAGGTTTTGCGATAGATAATGGAGCGTCTCATAATAAAACTGTTCAGCCATCCTCCTGGCAGTTGGTGGGGTGCTCAAAGTCGACGCGGGTGTGCCAGGTTGTGGCTGGGACGCTTCGCTTCCAGTACTCTGGTCCTGGTAGAGAGCCATGTGGCATGCACCTACAGCCAAGATGGATTTAAGCAGCCCCACATTACGCAACGCAAGATGCGGAACCCAGTTGGCGAAATGTCTCTCCGGATCGAAAAGATCCAGGATTGGCGCCACCACACTGACATAGTGTTGGAAATAGATCACCTCTTCTCCCTTCAGTTCGATTCTTGTCTCCGTATTCCAGGGCTGGGTAGGGATAGTGATCGCTTGAGCATTCACGTTGTTGAATAGGTTATCGCCTACTTCTAGAGCAACTGATGGCCGTGGGGACTGTCTTCGTGACAGACTGGTAGCATCGAAGTTCCAGCGAGTATTCGGAGTTTGGCCCTGCATACTGTTGATTGCGTCTTCTGCGAGCAAATCATACCTTCCGAAAGTTAGTCTCCATCAGTCTTGAGTGCTAGATCAACATTACCATTCGACAGGTCCGAAATTGGGTGTCAGGCTATCCCCGAATGTGAACAGGCTATCGTCAAGGAAGAAACCATCGTCCGGTATGACATGGTTAGTAAGCTCCGGTTGTGCTGTGGGGAATGGGATCCACGATTGAATGGGATCGACCGGCTCTGGAATTATCCTATCCGCCGGCACTGACGCCGCCGGTTCAGTATCACTAGTTGACGGCAGCGTCTCGATGGCACTTGAAACTTCATCTGGCTTACGAGTACTCAGTGCTCGCGGCCGTCGAGTTACAGAGGGTTTCTCAGCATAGATACACTCGCGGTCTACTCTTTCACAATTCTTGCAACTCGGAGAGCCTTCATCGCACTTGACCCGACGTTTGCGACATGTTAAGCTATTTCATATTAGCGAGTTGTGTCGCTAAATAGTCCAGTTGTTTCTTGAAAGTGCAATGCTCGTACATTGCAAAGCCATTTCATTTCCACCATTAGTGATGGGTTAGCTTTGCTCTGAGGTCATCAGAGCCCCGCCGATCCTTTATAAACAAGAACATTGAAGACTCACCAACCTGTTGAGGTCCTTAGTCCACGTGATTTAGAAGGCATCCTTAATCGTATCCAATGCGTTGAGGTGGCACAGCGGTGCGAGACGAGCGTCCCGAGACGAGCTGGCTCGATGCGGGCAACAGGTAGATTGAAATATCAGACATGCGGAGTCTAGCCGCAGTCGCGTGGAAAAAATGGAGAAGCCATGTGTCCCGCCTGAAGCTACATGACTCGCTACTGGAAAGTACAAATACGGTCGAAGATGTGCGAGTGCCGAGATCTGGGGTGACGGATTGGTATAACGCAGGTAAGATCATGCCCGAGCTTTGAATTGTATTACGTAAGCGCAGACCGCGGCGAGGAATATAGAGGCTAGGTCTATACCAACTCTTGCATTGGGCCATGTTCTTACTGAAACCTAACCAGGTTGCATAGTTGGATTGATTCTTCGACTAATGCGGTAAGCCAAAATGACCACCTGTGTGACCCTTACACTCTGGACAATAGGTCACTCATATCACGAGAGCATATATGGATTATCTCTTCTCAAGCTTGAGAGTGTGGAGGGTCTCGGCGTATGTTTAGTTGGTGAGATACGGCACTTTTTTTATGATAAGTGTACACCAAGTAAACAATACTGTGAATAAAAACGAGCGAGTATCAAAATGGGGTATCATTATCTATATCATTTTCCAGTCGCAGCTTTGGCTGCAGCCGCTTCCCTTTTCCTCTGCAAGTACCTTTCCTTGGCACTACTGATATCGCTTGCGGTCTTCTGGCTCTTACGTGCGCGTTCTAATTTGGCTTGTTCCTCTGCTTCTTCATCCGCCTTCCTCTTGTTTGCTACTTCAATTTGCTCTGCTATCATGGCGGTTTGTCGTTCGCGCTGGGCATTCCGGCCACCCTTGATATTTACATGGGTGGGTGGTATGTATTTTGGCGCTGCAGTGGCAGCAGGTATGAAGGCGGGTTTGGGCTTTGCAATGATGTTGAGTCCAGCTTTGAGGAGCTGACTCTTATCTGCTATCTGGCCCTCATCATTGAGCATGATGTTCTTGCCTTGCTTGCGAAGCTCTTCGACAATTTCGGCGTCCGTCTTCTCTTTCTTCTCTTCCACAACAGGCTTGATACCCTCCTTGAGAGCTTCCGCTGTAGCCTCGACGGCTTCCTGGTGTCTCCTCTCACGCTCCGCAAGCATCTGTTTGTGGAAACCCTGCATACCGAACTTTTTCTTCTTCTCTTCCTCAGCCTCTTGTCGTTTCTTCTCCTCTTCTTCGGCCTTACGCGTCTCTTCCTGCTGTATTTTGTACGCGCCAGTTACAAACTTTTCCTTGTCGGCGAATTCATCACCTTCGGCTTCGCGTTCGCGCTGCAGTTGTTTGTCGCGCGCACGCAACTGATCCTTTTTTCGTTGCTCGGCGGACTCGAACAGCGCGTCCATGTATTTGGGCTTCCGCTCCGCGGTGTCGTCGCGCTCGGCTGCTTCTTTTGCGGCAAGCATCGCCTGCGTCGCCTCATAAGCAGCATCATAGTCGTACAACGTGGGGTTGGCTTCCAAGGCTTCTTGTGCGCGTTTCTCAGCTTCGGCGGCGCTGGCGGAGTAGGTGATAGTGGTCGGATCATCTTCCTTTGGTTTGGGCTTCTTGGTAGGAGGCGCTGGTGGTTGGCCTTTCTTTGCTTTGGCAGGCGCAGGTTTGGACGACCCTGAAGAAATGGCGGCGAGCGTGTCTTCGAAGTTCAGTTCGCCGATCTCCTGCGCATCATCTGCCACCTTTCCCTTTCCCTTCGCATCTTCATCTTCATCGTCCAGTAATGGCCTTTTCTTTTTCCCGAGGCCTGGTTTGGCTGCTGTTTTCGCAAGGGGATTCGCGCCCTTGTTCTTGAGGTTGAGTCCGAATTTGAATGACATGATGGGCGCTGTTGTAGTGTTGACATGCGCGTCGCGACGAGTTGAGAGACTATGCCAAGACCCGACTGAGCCAGTGAAATCATCGGCACCTCCGCGACTTCTCCGCATTCACCTTGCTGCAGACTGCGGTTGCCTTCCCATCGCCCGCGCATCACTAATTACACATGCATGACTGGCAGTTGATCTATCATAGTCCCCACCATGGAGGAGCAGGCTAGCGATGCGGCGGCGGCGGCTGAAGGCCTCTACAGCAAGGCTAAAGCTTCACGGTTTCACTTCAAATCCGGTTCTAAGCGTCGCTCAAGGCGTCATGACAGCGAGGGCAAAGACGATGGGACCGATGACGAGCTGT
>Ga0265798_10011677_pt1 | contig 10672 bp, 11 predicted proteins | sample P3T30metagenome_FD_192430 | JGI IMG/M metagenome (GOLD analysis project Ga0265798, IMG submission 192430) | Plant litter microbial communities from East Loma Ridge, Irvine, California - P3 T30 | ecosystem: Environmental > Terrestrial > Plant litter > Unclassified | place: USA: California... | reverse complement strand
TGGCGCTCGACGGCAGCATCACGGCGCAGTCGGACAATGTGCTGATCTACGCCACCTCGAACCGGCGCCACCTGATGCCCGAGAAAATGTCGGACAACGCCAGCTACCGCCACGGCGAGGATGGCGAGCTGCATCCGGGCGAAACGGTCGAAGAAAAGATCTCGCTGTCCGAACGGTTTGGATTGTGGCTGTCGTTCTATCCATTCCGCCAGGACGACTACCTGGACATCGTCGGCCACTGGCTGGCGGACTTTGGCTGCACCACGCAGCAGATCGAGGCCGCGCGGCCCGAGGCCCTCCAGTGGGCCCTGCAGCGCGGTTCGCGCTCGGGCCGCGTGGCCTGGCAATTCGCAAAGGACTATGCCGGCAAGCTGCCGGATGCATCATCGAATGACTGAAACACTTTCCAGCAAACCGCCCGTCGACGTCGCGGTCGGCGTCCTGATGCGGCCCGACGGCGACGTCCTGCTCGGCCAGCGTCCCGACGGCAAACCCTATGCCGGCTATTGGGAATTCCCGGGCGGGAAAGTCGAGGCGGACGAAGACATCTTCGCCGCCCTGCAGCGCGAGTTCATGGAAGAACTCGGGGTGCAGGTGGTGAGCGGCGAGGCCTGGTGCTGCGTCGAGCACGTGTACGAACACGCCCACGTGCGCCTGTATTTCTACATCTGCCGCGAGTGGATCGGCGAGCCGCAAAGCCTGGAAGGCCAGGCCTTCGCCTGGCAGGGCGCCTTCGGCGTCAGCCCGCTGCTGCCGGCCACCATCCCGCTGCTCGAATGGCTCGACCGGGTGCGCTACCCGGATTAGACAACAAGGAGAACGTGTGAAGGTCATCATCCTCGGCAGTGGCGTCATCGGAACCGCATCGGCGTATTTCCTGGCCAAGGCCGGGCATGACGTCACCGTGATCGAGCGCCAGCCGGGCGCCGGGATGGAGACCAGCTTCGGCAATGCCGGCGAGATCTCGCCCGGCTATGCCACGCCGTGGGCCGGTCCCGGGGTGCCGATGAAAGCCCTCCGGTGGCTGGCGATGCAGCACAGCCCCCTGGTGATCCGCCCCCGGCTCGACCCGCAGCAGTGGCGCTGGATCCTGCAGATGCTGGCCAACTGCAATACCCGCAGCTACCAGGTCAACAAGGGCCGCATGGTGCGCCTGGCCGAGTACAGCCGCGACGTGCTGGTGCAGCTGCGCGCTGACACCGGTATCGCCTACGACGAACGCAGCAAGGGCACCCTGCAGCTGTTTCGCACCCAGAAGCAGTTCGATGGCGCGCACACCGATACCGAGGTGCTGGAGCGCTCCGGTGTGCCGTATGAACTGCTCGACCGGCAAGGCTGCACGCGGTACGAGCCGGCGCTGGCGCGCGTGCCCGGCAACTACCTGGGCGGCCTGCTGCTGCCGAACGACGAGACCGGCGACTGCTTCAAATTTACCCAGGCGCTGGCCGGGCTGGCCAAGGGGCTGGGCGTCAAGTTCCGCCATGAGGTCAAGATCGAGCGCCTGAACGTCGAGGGCGACCGCGTGGTCGGCGTGGTGACAAGCAAGGGCGAGCTGAAATCCGAGGCCTTCGTGCTGGCGCTGGGCAGCTATTCGCCGCTGATGTTGAAGCAGATTGGCATCCACATCCCGGTCTATCCGGTGAAGGGCTATTCGATCACGGTGCCGATTACCGACGCCTCGGGCGCGCCCGAATCGACCGTGATGGACGAGACCTATAAGGTGGCGATCACGCGCCTGGGCGACCGTATCCGCGTCGGCGGCACGGCCGAGCTGTGCGGCTACGACCTGCGCCTGCACCAGGCGCGGCGCGACACGCTCGAACACTCGGTAACGAACCTGTTCCCGGACGGCGGCGACGTGCGCCAGGCCTCGTTCTGGTGCGGCCTGCGGCCGATGACGCCGGACGGCACGCCGGTGATCGGACCGACGCCGTACCGCAACCTGTTCCTGAACACGGGACATGGCACGCTGGGCTGGACCATGTCGTGCGGCTCGGGGCGGGTGCTGGCGGATATCCTGTCGGGACGCCAGCCCGAGATCGGGCTGGAAGGGCTGTTCATGGACCGCTATGGACGGCGTAACAAGGCGGTGGTGGTGCCGGCGGGGATCAGCCGCTAGGTTTCACGTCGGCCCGCAACCCAACCACGTCGTTCCCGCGAAGGCGGGAACCCAAGTCCGTACTGCAGCCACAAGCGCATTTTCAAGAGGCGACTAAGGCACACTTAGGTTCCCGCCTGCGCGGGAACGACGTGCTGGCGGCAGCTTATTTTTCAAACAGCGCGGGAGTCGCGATCAGCGCTCGCCCGGCGTCTCATCCAGCGGATCGGCCGGCGCGGCGCCGGGGATCACGAATTTCTCTTCGGCCCAAGCGCCCAGGTCGATCTTCTTGCAGCGCTCGGAACAGAACGGACGGAATTTGTTCGCTTCGGTCCATTCGACCTGCTTGCTGCAGGTGGGGCAGGCTACTACGGTCATCGGTACTACCAATCAAGAATCAGAAATTGCAGAGGGTCAGGTCGAACGGCACGTCTTCTTCCAGCGGCTTCGGTTTGCAGTCGCCGTCCTGGGTGGTGAAGCGTACCCACAGCATGTACTTGTTGGCCGAGATCTCCGGGATCGCCCGCATCGAGTCGTCCAAGGTCAGGCGCAGCATCTGGTAGATTTTACCCTGTAACATCTGCTGGTAGCTGCCCGCCACGGCGATCATCTTGACCGGCGCGCCCGAGTTGCGCAGCAGGCGCAGCACCAGGGCCAGCGCCTCGAGCAGCGGGGCGAGCGGCCCGAACCAGCCCATGATGTCGGCATGGCGCTGCTCGGCCGGGCGCTTTTGCCAGGCGTAGTAGGACGGCAGGTCGAATTCGCAGGCGCCGCCCGGGATGATGGTGCGGCCGCGGATGCTCATCAGCCATTCGTTTTCGCGCACGTTCTGGCCGGTCTTGCCCTGGCTGGTTACCAGCGCGCTGCTGGCTTTGTCGAGTTCTGCCAGGACGGCGTCGAGGGTGTCGGCCGCGACCGCGGGATTGCTGCGGTAGGCCAGCAGCGACTGCTTCTGCCGTTCGAGTTCCTGCAGCAGGTCCGACTTCAAGTCGGCGCGGCCTGCCACTTCCAGCATGTCGAAGATCGTCGCGAGGGCGACATGGTGCTGCATCGGGTGTTCCTGCTGTACGAAGAACTTGAACTTCTCGTACAGGTCCTCCAGCCGCAACAACGTGCGAATCCTCTCGTTGAAAGGGTATTCGTAGACGATCAAAATGACATTCCTCTGAATGTAGGCTGGCAAGCAACTTGGTGATTCTGAACCATACGAAGCAAAATTACAAACACTGCATCATACTTGTTACATACTCAATGCAAGATACCGCTCGTGCAAGCGAATTACCTGGGGTAACAGGGCTTCCAGGCCGTCGTCGTTGTCGATCACGTCGTCCGCCGCCGCCAGGCGCTGGCCCCGCGTGACCTGGGTCGCCATGATGGCGCGCACCTGGTCCGCCGGCAGGCTGCTACGCTGCATGACACGCGCGACCTGGGTCTCTTCCGAGCAGTCCACCGCCAGCACGCGCGATACCCGTTCGCTCCAGCTGCCCGACTCGATCAAGAGCGGCACCGCATAGATCACGTACGGTCCGGTGGCGATGGCCGCCGCCGCCGCGGTGGCGGCGCGGATGCGTGGATGCAGGATCGCTTCCAGCCGGCCGCGCGCCCCGGCATCGGCAAACACCAGGCTGCGCATGCGCGCGCGGTCCAGGGCGCCGTCAGGGGTAGCGAAATCGGGCCCGAATTCGGCCAGGATGGCCGGCATCGCCGCGCCGTGCGGGGCGGTCAGGGAATGGGCGATGGCGTCGGTGTCGACGATCGTGGCGCCCAGGCCGGCAAACAGGTCGGCCACGGTGCTCTTGCCGCAGCCGATGCCGCCGGTCAGGCCGACCGAGAAAGCCTGCTTCATGCGCCGCCCAGCAGGCCGGCGCGGAAGCGGCCCAGCTGCTCGCCATACAGCATGGCGATCAGGCCGGCCGCCGCCAGGTAGGGGCCGAAGGGAATTGGCTTGTCGCGTCCGCGCTTGGCAAACACGATCAGGCTGACGCCGACGATCGCGCCCACCACCGACGACAGCAGGATGATGGTCGGCAGGGCGGTCCATCCGAGCCAGGCGCCAAGCGCTGCCAGCAGCTTGAAGTCGCCATAGCCCATGCCTTCCTTGCCGGTGGCGAGCTTGAATGCCCAATATACTGCCCACAGCACCAGGTAGCCGGCCGCGGCGCCGATCACGGCGTCCTGCAGCGGCACGAAGGTGGCATTGATGTTCATGAGCAGGCCCGCCCACAGCAGTGGATAGGTCAGGTCGTCCGGCAGCAGCTGGGTGTCGAAGTCGATGAAGGTCATCGCGATGAGCAGCCAGGCGAACAGCAGGCTGCTCATGCCGGCCGCGCCGCTGCCGAGGGTCCACACCAGCAGGCCCGAGACGACGGCGGTGAACAGTTCGATTGCCGGATAGCGCGCCGAAATGCGCGTCTTGCACTTGCGGCATTTGGCGCCAAGGGCGAGCCAGCTGATGACCGGGATGTTCTCGATGGCCGTGATCTGGTGGCCGCAGCAGGGGCAGCTCGAGCGCGGCACCATCAGGTTGAAGCGGTCAAGGTGGGGCGGCTCCTTGCCGCTCTCCTGCGCCACGTAGTTGTCCGACTCGCGCTGCATCATCTTGGGGATGCGGTAGATGACCACGTTCAGGAAACTGCCGACCAAGAGGCCGAGCAGGGCTGCCACGAGGGTGGGGCCCAGCAGGGCAGGGGGCGCAAACAACAACGATTCCAGGGGCATGACGTTCCGGTCCGAGACGAATAGGCGGCGCCATCCGACTACCGAAGGCCTGCCGCAGAGTGATTCCTTACATCAACCTCATTGTAGGGGTTTTCCCCGCGTTTGGCGAAGGCGTTCTCCTTGCACCGCTGCATCGCAAAAATCACACGCTTATTCCATAAATCGAAAGTTTTCGAAAGTTATTTGATATTTCGAAATCCTTCCATTACTATCTGCTTATAACGAAGAAACCTGAGGAGGACGACGACGATGAAAACCCACTGGCTTGGCTACGCCCTGGTGACTACCCTGTTGTGGGGCGTGTGGGGCGCCTTCGCCGGACGCCCGGTGCAGAACGGCTTCCCCGAGACCCTGGTGTATGTGGTGTGGGCGCTGACCATGATCCCGCCGGCGCTGTTCGCCCTGGCGCGCGTTAAGTGGCGCGTGCGGCGCGACGGCTCCGCCATCGCGCATGGCCTGGCCATTGGCCTCCTGGGCGCGGGTGGCCAGATGATCCTGTTCCACGCGGTGAAGGAAGGCCCGACTTACCTGATCTTCCCGCTGATCTCGCTGTCGCCGGTGATCACGATCGCGCTGTCGTATGCCTTCCTGCGCGAACGCACCGGCGCCATGGGCGTGGCCGGCATCGTGCTGGCGCTGTGTGCGCTGCCGCTGTTCGACTACGCGCCGGAGCAGGGCGGCGTGGCCTATGGCTGGTGGTTCGTGCTGGCGCTGGGCGTGCTGGTGGCCTGGGGCCTGCAGGCCTATTTCATCAAGCGCGCCAACGCCATCATGGATGCCGAAAGCATCTTCTTCTATATGGCCCTTAGCGCACTCGCCTTCATTCCAGTGGCGCTGGCCATGACCGACTTCTCGCAGCCGATCAACTACGGCCTCGACGGCCCGGGGCTGGCCGCGATCACGCAGGTGCTCAATGCGGTCGGCGCGCTGACCCTGGTGTACGCCTTCCGCCACGGCAAGGCGCTGGTGGTCTCGCCCCTGGTCAATGCCGGCGCGCCGCTCCTGACCACCATCATTTCGGTGGCGATGGCGGCGACCCTGCCCAACGGTTTCAAGCTGGCCGGCATCGGCCTCTCGCTGGCGGCGGCGCTGTTCCTGGCGCTGCAGCCGGATGAGCCGAGCGCCGCCTGACACCCCTCTTTCTGGAGTCAACCACAATGCAAGTGCTTCTCGACCTAGTCCAACGCCATCACGCGGGCCAGCCCGTGGGCATCCATTCGGTGTGTTCGGCGCACCCTTTGGTGATCGAGGCCGCCTTCGAAAGCGGCCTGGCAGCCGAAGGCCCGGTGCTGGTCGAGGCCACCTCGAACCAGGTCAACCAGGACGGCGGCTATACCGGCATGACGCCCGACGCTTTCCGTGATTTCGTGTTCGGCATCGCCGCCAAGGTGGGCTTCCCGCGCGAGCGCATCCTGCTTGGGGGCGATCACCTGGGCCCGAACTGCTGGCAGGGCGAGCCGGCCGCCAGCGCGATGGCCAAGTCCGAAGTGCTGATCGACCAGTATGTGGCTGCGGGTTTCCGCAAGATCCACCTCGATTGCTCGATGTCGTGCGCGGGCGATCCGGTGCCGCTGCCTGACGAGGTGGTAGCCGAGCGCGCCGCGCGCCTGGCCGTGGTGGCCGAACGGGCCTGGCAGCGCGCGGGCGGCGAGGCGCCGGTCTACATTGTCGGCACCGAGGTGCCGGTGCCGGGCGGCGCCCATGAAGAGCTGGACGAACTGGCCGTGACCACGCCTGACGCGGCGGCGCTCACCATCGCCGCACACCGTTCCGCGTTCAATGCGGCCGGCCTGGAGGCGGCGTGGCCGCGCGTGATCGGCCTGGTGGTGCAGCCGGGCGTGGAATTCGACCACCACAAGGTGATCGACTACCGTCCGGAGAAAGCGCGCGCGCTGAGCCGCTTCATCGAAGGCAAGCCGACCATGGTGTTCGAGGCCCACTCGACCGACTACCAGACGCCTGGCCTGCTGCAGGCGCTGGTGCGCGACCACTTCGCGATATTGAAGGTCGGCCCCGGCCTGACCTTCGCCCTGCGCGAAACGCTGTGGGCGCTGGCCGACATCGAGGCCGAGATGGGCCTGCAGGGAGAAAGCGGCTTCAAGGAGACCGTGCTGGACGTGATGCGCAGCGAGCCGGATTACTGGCGCAAGTACTACCACGACGCCGGCAAGCTGCAGTTCGACCAGCAGTTCAGCCTCTCCGACCGGATCCGCTACTACTGGCCGCATCCGCGCATCCAGGCCGCGCAGGCGGCCCTGATCGCGAACCTGGAACGCCAGCCGGCGCCGCTCACCTTGCTGAGCCAGTACCTGCCGTTCCAGTACGACGCCGTGCGCGAGGGCCGGGTGCGCAACGCCCCGCTCGCGCTATTGAAAGAAGGGGTAGCCCGCGTGCTGCGCCAATACATGCGCGCCTGCCAGCCGGGCGCCGAACCTAGGGAGCAGTGAACATGCAAGCAGTACAGGAAGCCGTGCAAGACGGCGCCAAGATATTTGGACAGGATGTGGCCAGCCTCGATGCGCTGGGCGGCGGCGTGACGGCGCGCGAGATCATGCAGCAGCCGGCCGTGTGGCCGCAGATCGATGCGCTGATCAGCGCGCAGCGCGCCCAGATCGACGCCTTCCTGGCGCCGCTGCTGGCGCGCCCGGACCTGCGCATCGTGATGGCCGGCGCCGGCACCTCGGCCTTCATCGGCGAATGCCTGGCGCCCGGCCTGCTGCGCCAGGGCCGGCGCGCCGATGCGGTGCCGACCACCGACCTGGTGTCGGGCCCGGACCGCTATTTCCAGCGCGCCGCGCCGACCCTGGTGGTGTCGTTCGGGCGCTCGGGCAGCAGCCCGGAAAGCGTGGCGGCGGTGCAGCTGGCCGACCAGCTGGTGGACGAGGTCTACCACCTGGTGATCACCTGCAACGAAGAGGGCCAGCTGTACGGCATGACCCAGGACCGCGCCAATGCGCTGGCGATCCTGCTGCCCGACGCCACCCATGACCGCGGCTTCGCGATGACGACCAGCTTCACCTCGATGCTGCTGGCCGCGGCGCTGGCGTTCCGGGTGCTCGCGCCCGGCGTCGCCGCGCGCGTGGCGCCGGCGTCGACCCAGGTGGCCGAGCGCGCGCTGCCGCTCCTGACGCAACTGGTGGCGCAGGGCTTCAAGCGCGTGGTCTACCTGGGCAGCAACGAGCTGCGCGCGCTGGCGCGCGAAGCCGCGCTGAAACTGCTGGAACTGACCGACGGCCAGGTGGTGGCGCTCCACGATTCGCCGCTGGGCTTCCGTCACGGTCCCAAGACCATCGTCGACGACCAGACCCTGGTGGTGGTGCTGCTGTCGAACGATCCGCAGACGCGCCGCTACGACCTCGACCTGCTGCGCGAACTGCGCGGTGACCGCCGCGCCGGCCGCGTGCTGGCCCTTTCCGCCCAGGCCGATGCCGCGCTCGGCGACGATGCCTTCGTGTTCAGCGGCGCCGACGATGCGCAAGACCTGGAGCTGGCGCTGCCCTATATCGTGTTCTGCCAGGGCTTCGCCTTCCTGCGCTCGCTGTCGATGGGCGTGCGCCCGGATACGCCGAGCATGTCCGGCACCGTCAACCGGGTAGTGCGCGGCGTGACCATCTATCCTTTCGTATCCCCTGTCGACTCCGAGGCGGCCCATGTTCCTCGGGGTTGACGGCGGCGGCACCAAGACCGCGTTCGCGCTGATCGACGCGCAGGGCAGCGTGCTGGCGCGCCATGAAGACGGCCCCACCTACCACGTCGACGCCGGCATGCCCGCCGTGGCGGCCACCCTGCAGCGCGGCGTGCAGGCGCTGCTGTCGGGCGCCGGCGTCGATGGCGGCGCGGTCAACTTCGCTTTCTTCGGCCTGCCGGCCTATGGCGAAGACCGCACGGCCCAGCGCGAACTCGATGCCGTGGCCGGCGCCATCTTCGGCCCGGAGCGCACCCTGTGCGGCAACGACATGGTGTGCAGCTGGGCCGGATCGCTGGCCTGCATGGACGGCATCAGCGTGATTGCCGGCACCGGCTCGATGGCGTACGGCGAAGTCGCCGGCCGCCGCGCCCGCGCCGGCGGCTGGGGAGAGCTGTTCAGCGACGAGGGTTCGGCCCACTGGATCGCGCGCGCCGGCCTGACCCTGTTCTCGCGCATGAGCGACGGCCGCGCGCCGAAGGGCGCCTTGTATGGCCTGATGCGCGAGCGACTGGCGCTGGAGGACGATCTCGACCTGTGCGCCGTGGTGTACGGTGAACTCGGCGCCGACCGCAGCCGCATCGCCCAGCTGGCGCGCCTGGTGTCCGAGGCGGCGACCCAGGGCGACGAGCAGGCGCGCGCCATCTTCGTCGACGCGGCGCGCGAACTGGCCGCCATGGTCGACGCGGTGCGCAACCGGCTCGACGTCGCGCCCGACCTGCCGCTGCCTGTCTCGTACACGGGCGGGCTGTTCGGCGACGGCTCCCTGCTGCTCGGTCCATTCGAGCGCGCGCTGGCCGCCTGCGCCAGGCCCTATCGCCTGCAGGCGCCGCGCCTGGCGCCGGTGCTCGGCGCTGCCTTGTACGCCGCCCGCAACGCCAGGCAGCCATTGAGCGAGGCCGCGCTGGAGCGCCTCGCCGCCCAATCTTGATCAGACAGGAAAACGCCATGCGCATCCGACTTCTCTCTACCTTCCTCCTTGCCGCGCTGGCAGCGCCAGCCGGGGCGCTGGCCGCCGACAGCTACACCATGCGCGACTACGAGAGCGTGCCCAAGATCGACGCCCACCTGCACCTGCACGGCCTCGAGCAGGGCCCGTTCCTGGAACTGGCGCGCAAGGCCAATTTCCGCGCGCTGACCATCAACGTCGACTATCCGGTGTTTCCGGCGCTGGAACAGCAGGAGCGCGTGGCCAGCAAGCTGCACCACGAGCATCCGGCCACCGTCGGCTGGATCGCCAGCTTCAGCGCCAATAACCTGCTGCAGCCGGCCTGGATCCCGGCGACCCTGCACCGGCTGGATGCGGCGCTGAAGGACGGCGCGGTGGGCGTGAAGGTGTGGAAGAACATCGGCATGTCCGAGCGCGATGCGCAGGGCAAGCTGGTGATGGTCGACGACGTGCGCATCAAACCGCTGTTCGACGCCTTCGAGCAGCGCGACGTGCTGCTGGTCGGTCACCAGGGCGAGCCGCACAACTGCTGGCTGCCGCTGGAGAAGATGACGACCAAGAACGACCGCGAATACTTCAAGAACCACCCGCAGTACCACATGTACCTGCAGCCGAAGATGCCGAGCTACGAGGACCAGATGGGCGCGCGCGACCGCCTGCTGGCCAGCCACCCGCGCCTGCGCTTCGTCGGCGTGCACATGGCCTCGCTGGAGTGGAACGTGGACGAGCTGGCGCGCTTCTTGGACCGCAATCCTACCGTCAGCGTGGACATCGCGGCGCGCATCGGCCAGATCCAGTACCAGTCGCAGCGCGGCCGCGAACGGGTGCGCCAGTTCTTCATCACCTACCAGGACCGCCTGATGTACGGCTCCGACCTGGCCCAGTCGGCCGAGCAGAGCCAGGCCGACTTCGTGGCAGACCTGGATGGCGTATGGCGGCGCGACTGGCGTTACTTCAATACCGACGACGAGACCACCACGCCAGACCTGGACGGCGTGGTGCGCGGCCTGGCGCTGCCGAAGGCGGTGGCCGACAAGCTGTTCCGCCTGAACGCCGAGCGGGTGTTCAAGGGCGCGTGGGACGGTGTCGCCACGGCGCGCTGATGCGAAAAACACGCATGCTTATTCGTGCTTCATACGTAAGTGAGAAGAGGAGCAAAAAATAGTCTGAACTTTCGTTTCTTGCATTGCCATCCTGTATCATCAAACCGGTTAATGAAGCA
>Ga0265798_10011676_pt1 | contig 10674 bp, 5 predicted proteins | sample P3T30metagenome_FD_192430 | JGI IMG/M metagenome (GOLD analysis project Ga0265798, IMG submission 192430) | Plant litter microbial communities from East Loma Ridge, Irvine, California - P3 T30 | ecosystem: Environmental > Terrestrial > Plant litter > Unclassified | place: USA: California... | reverse complement strand
CCACAACGCCACGGATGCTGATCTCGAGGTCGCTGTCGCAGAGGAGGACTTTCTCGATGCGAAGAAGGAGCTCGTGCCCAGTGTGAGTCTCGACGAGCTAAGGCACTACGAGCAAGTGCGCGATTCCTTCGAAGGCGCGGCTAGGAAGAAGGATGACCCTGCGCCTGTAGAACAACGTCCACAACAACCAGTGCAAGCGGCCAAGGAGAATAGGCCCAAGCTAAGCGAGGTCATGAAGCGTGCGAATGGCAGCAACGCGAGCATGGGCAGGACTCCAACGATCAATGGTAGTGGGAAGCGCTTCGCGAATGCGCAACCGGCGGTCGATGGTGCAGAGGCATCGGATGCTGACGATGACGATTATGTGGTGAGGACGGACAAGCTGAGTTTGAATGGGACTGGGGTCCTATCGAGGCCAGTGATGAGCAGAGGCACCTCCAAGGGCAAGGGGAAAGGGCGAGATATTGGAAGCCAAAATTTCGAGGACGGGGAAGATCTGTACGACTGATACGGGAACACATACTCAAGGAGAGATCATTGTGTACACCAATGGCATACCCAGCCTCCTGAGGCCCGTTTGAATCCCTTACATCTGATCATTAATGGAGAAATCCAGCTGGGTCCGACCAGCTCTTCAAACGCTTATTACATATCGCAAGCGTGCGCAGACACGATCAGGACATCAGATGCCTAGATAGGCGCACAAGACCAACACGAAAGCGAAAAGTTTGTTCTTTTACAGGATCTCAACTCCACTGACAGCCGTCATCTATCACACACAGTCGAAATCTATCCCTTGCCTCAGTCAGCCGCACAGCTTGCTCACCTCACTGTCAGAGATCCAGTGCGACCCTCCAGCACAACGATATCCTCCACTCTGTCGGATCCATGCATAGCCTACCGGGCACCTGCCCAGCTGCGCCAGTTTCTTCTTCGCTTGAGCTTCCCGGCGTAGCTTCTCTTGCAGCTCTCGCGTCTTGCGCTCAATCTCTTCAAGTTCTCGCTGGCGCTTCGCGTCAGCACAGGCCTTTAGAAATCGTCTTAGTTCTTCTGCCTCCTTCTCCAATCGCTCCTTCTCTCTCTGCTCCTCGTCGGCCTTGCGCTTGTCCGCTTGTAGCTGAGCCCATACTGCATCGCTCACACCAGCGTCCCTGATGGCTGCGACAGGGACAGGCTCATCGTCGTCCTCCTCCGGATCTACATCTTGCACTTGTGATTCGTTGTCAGCTCCAGCTTGGGTGACTTGCTGTTCAACGCTCTGGCAAGTGGCAGCATCGATGGATGAAGCTGTTGTTGGGCGATCTTGATTCTTGGTGCGTACGGGAAGCGAAGGCCCATCTGCCTTGAACGCACTGATGGCCTGGGAAGATGCAGCTCTCTGACGTCGCTCCAGGATGAGCCTGTCAATCTGTTGAATGACGAGGTCCTCTGTGACGGCCAGCGAGTGTGGCTGGGCTGACTTCATGATGGCACCAACAATGCCTCTAGCAATCGTCTCCACGTCTCGCCCGTTCGCAAAATTGTCAAGCAAGGACAAGTCACCGAACTTTGCGAGGGCTCGTGCTCGAAAGGCTTCCGACGGCGTCGATAAGACGAGAGTGTCGATCTGTTTGTTTCTATTCAGCGACAGCCGTAATAGATTCAAGCAAGCTTCCGGTGCAAGTTCTCGGAAGTCGACTGTCTCCGGAAACCGCGAGGACAGACCAGGATTGACATCCATCAGTGTGTTGATCTCATCAACATACCCGGCCAGAATGATGACTAGCTTGCTGAGGAACCGAGGTTTGGTTATGCAATCGACCAATTCATCTACGGCCTCTTTTGCGAATGGCCCGTCTCCAAGGCGGTATGCTTCGTCCACGAAGAGTACTTTCCCAAGCGCACCCTCGATGAGCTTCTGTGCTTTCGGACCGGTCTGACCGACATACTCCCCAATGAGGTCTTTAGCAGAACACTCCACGACTTCAGCAGTCGCCAGCATTCCCATGTCACAATATACGTGGCCCATTTTTCTCGCCGTCGTCGTCTTTCCGGTGCCTGCGGGGTGTTAGATTGGCAGATGTTACGTCGAATGAGCTTCTTACCTGGTGGACCGCGAAAGAGAAAATTGAACGGGAGCATACTCCTTGGATCCATGTTGGCTCGCTTCGCGTTCTCCGCAATATTCTGGTAGTCATGCATCTGTTGCACGATGCCCTCGCAGCCGACAACGCCTTCAAAGAGTGTCTCAAGATTGCCGGCCGCATTCTCTGCTCGCTTGTGGTTGGGATCAAAGTCCTCTGCTTCCAATATGGCGTTGGGAGCGATACGTTCTCGTCCAATGCGCTTCTGCTGTCGCATCTTGGCGTCATTGAGCAGAATGTCGACTTGACCCGCGTTGCCAAAGTTGGGTCGGTTTCGCATGCGACCTAGGACGTCCAGTGCTACACCTCTTGCTTTGTCAGAGGTCGTGAAAGCTTGAGAACGCAGCTTGGCGTCAAATATCACAGCCAATTCGGCGTCAGTGAAGTCTTCGAACAGAAAGCCAGAATCGATGGGGAATCGTCGAGCCAGGCCAGGGTTGACGCTTTGCATCATCTCCTCCATCTGCTCCTTGTATCCGAGCAGTAGTACGCAACGGTCGTCGCCTGGTATGCTTTGCACTTCCGCAACAATGGTGTCGATAACCGCAGCTTTATAGGGGTCCGATTTGCTGCACAAACCGTAAGCCTCATCCAATACTAGTACCTTGCCAATGGCAGCATCGAGGATGGCTTTGGTATTTGCTTCGGAGGCCCCAAGAACGTTACCAACGAAGTCGGCCGGGGTTTTCACGATCACTAATAAACATGTCAGTAATTATATATCTCAGTTGGAAGAAGAGATTCTTGCCTTCGTTGGTACTAAGCAGACCAAGGTCTGCCAGTATTTGTCCGTATAGCTTTGCAACAGTCGTCTTTCCCGTGCCGGGGCTGCCCAAAAACACTTTGTTGAGGGAAAAGTCCATGATTGGCTTTTCTTCCAATTCCCTGTGATAGTTGTACTTGATACTGTCGAACAGCGCGCTTACAGAATCCTTGACGGAAGAAAGTCCCGTCAAGCCCTGTAGCTTGAGCCAAGCCTTGTTCCGACTCAGCACGTCCGCCGGTTTGGGTCCTATCATATCTTCTGGTGTGAGGAAGAGATCATCCGGAGTCTTGCCTTTCCGGCGCTCGCGGCTGATTCGCTTGGCTTGACGTGCTGCAATGACCGATATAGCGTTTTCAACTGCGCGCGCATTGCCAAAGCCTGCCTTGCCTCTTCCTCGCCCAAGCCGGCGGGCAACGATACGGGCGTATAGCCCACGAACGCCGCCGTCTACCTGCATGCGCCCAGCGTACTGCTTGGTCAGTCGATAGTCGAGTATGTCTAGAATCTCATCGTCCTCGTAATCTGCGAACTGAAGCGTCCTCGGGAATCGACTTGGCAACCCAGGGTTATGAGCAAAGAAGGACTCCATGTTTTTGTTGTAGCCCGCGAGAATGAAAACGACTTTGCCGGTCAGATTCTCAACCTCTGCTAGCAGGAAGTCCAACACAGCTCCGCCGCCGAAGCTTGAGCCAGATGTAAGCTGATACGCTTCGTCAATGAACAGAGCACCTCCACCGTTGCGCTTGAGGCTGTCCAGGATCTTCTGGCAGCCTTGCACACCCTCGTGTGCGAGCTTCGCCCCCGTTGTTTCAACAAAGTCGCTGCCAGGCAACGCTCCCACGGATGCAAGAAAGGCTCCATAGAGCCGAGCAACTGTGGTTTTGCCAGTGCCTGGATTGCCGAGCAGGCACGCGCCAAACCGTTCTTTCGACAGACTGACATTCTGACGAACAATGAGATCGATCTTGGCTTTCACGTCTAGAAACTCTTCTTTCACGTTCTCGAGGCCAATCATTGACATCAGCTCATCAAGCTGCGTGTTGCTTGCTCCCTGATACTTCTTCTGATGTTGCCAGTCTTGCGCTGCAACTGACTTCTCGCTCTCGCTTCCCTTATGAGCTTCGGTCTTTGACTGCAGCGGAGGTGGCTTGTCTGCGGCGGGCTGAAGGCCGCCTGGATGCTTCAGCTCCGCTGAGGGTACGCTTGCCCCTTTCTCCTTCTCCATCTCAATCTTTTGTCTGCGAACGTTCTCCAGGTCCATTCGTTGTTGACGAAGAGTATTGTCTCGGTCCTCGTCCTCGCGATGCTCGCGCATGATACGACGCTCATGCTCGATCTCGCCTTGTATCTCGGACAGCCGACGTGCGTACTCTTCCTGCTTCTGCTGACGAACTTTGTCCAGCTGCTCGTCGCGACGTCGCCGCTCGACGGCTTCACGAGCATGGGCATCGCACGTCGGGCAGGAGGCTAAAGGACGAGCACAGCGCCATGTCATCTTGTGTTTCTTTGGGCACTCGCCACTAACGCGCACCTCGCAAGCCATCTTCGAATGATCACTTTGCGGATGACATTTCTGTGGGCACTTGTGTAGGCCGCAGTTCAATTGGGCCTCACAATCAGCCGAACAACCACCCGCGGGGCAGAGCAAGTCGAAGTCCGCTGGTTGCTTCAAGACCACTTGCCGCTCTGGGTGCCGTTGGCATTTCGCTGGAAGACCATTAAAGATCTCGTCATTCTCGGAGAGCTTCTGGAGGAACGGCTTCCAAGTAGAGACTCCCTTGCGGCTGGCCAGGAACGTCTCGGTGTTTCCGACGGTGATGAGACACCTACGAGCACGAGAAAGCAAGACGTTTAGCCGTTCTGGCGATGCCATGAAACCTATATCGCCGTCGGCATTGCTGCGAGTAAGACTGGCGATGATAACATCGCACTCCTCTCCCTGATAGTTATCTGATAACGGTTAGTCTCAGGCATAATATCGTTCGCTGAAGTACATTACTCACCGATGGTAGAAATCTTGATGGGGCGCTTTGTCTGCGCTGCACTTGCCGAGGACATCAGTCCGGCCCTGACGAGATCGAACGAATCGAGATCGTTGAGTACTGGGTCGTGCTCTCTGCTCAATTCCAAACGCAACAGACTTAATTGTCCAAGATATGGCGTGAGCACGGCCTGATCACCAGTGCCATAGCCCTGCTGAGCCATGTATCGGACTATCTTCAAGATCATGGATACCTCCCATTGATTTTGTTTGCTGACAGTCTTGCCCATGTCGCGACGGTCAGCCACGGCCGGGGCAATCACTTCAGGATTCCGATGGTCGATGAAGATGACACGACCGCATAGCCCACGTATTGGACCTCGATTGAGGGTCGCCCGGGCATCGACGAGATCTGGATACGTCAAATCTCGAACATGAGTCGAAATTTCTGGACACATGCGATGCTGTTGGCGAAGAGTTGTGTGTGGGAATCCAGCCAGTATGAGCCGTTCGAACAGAGATCGATTGAGATCATACCCCTCATCTTTCTCGACGGTCAGGGCGAAGTTGTTCACCTTCGGTCGCAGCTGTTTGTGATCACCAATCAAGACAAGCTGTTTAGTACTTGGGGACAAGGCGGTCAAGATATGACTCTCGAGGATTTCACCAGCCTCTTCGACAATGATTATGCCGGGCGCAGCACATCGTAGCTGCTTTGTGTATTTTGCAGCAGCTGTAGTTGTACAAGCGATAATGCGCTTCGTTTGGATGATGTCGCCGTCTTTCTGACTCCATGCCTCGCGAAGTGTATTCTCGCTTCGGTCGTATGCCTCAACAAGGCTGCCGATGCCGTTGACTTTGTCTTGAAGAAGCTGCTGAGTCCATGTTCGGATTTTTGCGTGCCTGCTGTCTCGGTCCATAGCCCATATCCAGGCATGCTCATTCGGAATGAGCTCGGAAAGTGCACCGGCGTCATGTCCATGTCGCCATCTATCGTAGAGATAATGCTCGCCAACTCGCTTACCTTTCTTGCCCACGATCTGCATGTCAGAATCCTCCAAGGGGTTCTGAAAGGCGGAGAAGAAGGCAGAATCTTCCTCGGAAAACTCCAGGTGCTCAACAATATCGTGTTTGCTGGGACTAAAAGTCTTCAGTGATGTCACCAAGGTTCTGAGACTAGTTTCATGCTCCTCGGCTTCTTCTTTCGATGCGTTAATGACTGAGTAAGGACGGCTGCCACGGAACGCCTGCTTGAAAAGCTGGAGAGGCTCGGTACGATTAGTAGATTTCGCACCTAATCGAACCATATCGCCAGCCGGAATGCCGATATCCAGCAGATCCGCGAGAAATTGGTCAAGAGCATGGTTTGTATAGCAAATGACCAGAATTTTCTCAGCAGTCTCCTGCATAAGAGCCTTTGCAAGCAAAGCTCCGATGAATGACTTTCCGGTCCCGGGCGGACCCTGGATGAGGCTGACCGTCTGTCGAAGCCCGGACAAAAGCGATTGCCGCTGAGAAGAGTCAAGTGACACAGATTTCTGCAAGCATAATCTGGTTTTCATGTCGAGATCCTCGTCAGTTTCAATCGCCTCGATCAGATCGGCAGGTGCGATTGGTGATATGCGGACAGCCGCCTCGACCTCTTCTGAGGAGATGGCAAAGAGTTCTTCTCGGAACGGTAGCTCGACCGTCGACTGTAGGCAGCGGAGAACAGGCTCGTATGCGAAAGCAGGGGTATCGACCATCAGGAACTCGAGTTGGTCAGAGACTTTCAATGCCATCAACAGCTTCTCGAGGGCGGTTCTGTCCGGCGTTCGGAGAACAATCGCAGGCTCGCCCTCTGTAAGCAACTCATCGACTCGAAGCAACGTTGCGAAGGTGACGATCCGGCCTCGACCCAGCACACAGCCAAAAGCCTGATGCTTCAAAAACTTTGGGTTGTCCTTTAGAAAAGTCTTGCGTTCCGCCGTATTCCTTTGCGAAAGTTGCTCCAGACCTCTTCGGACAGAGAGGGCTAATGCGAATGGAGTCTTAAACCTAGCAGTACCGCAGTAGCTGCCGGCAAGAGACAGACCTTGCAACTTGAGCCGTGGTCGACGGTTCTTTGCATTGCTAGAAGGGCCGCTGACATCGATCCGCAGCTCGGCCAAAAAGTCCTCACGCAGTAGTCGAAATTGGTTGTCGATGTGCATGCCTGCTCTGTCCTCGAGAAGCTGCTGGTTGATGGCGTTTGCGGGCCTGTAAAACGCCGGCTGTTTGCTCATGAGTTCATCGTCGGTCGGATAGATCGCAATCTTTCGAAAATCGTGGTGGTCATTATCATGGCGTCCTCCAGGTCCAAATTCATCCTGCTTGACACCGGCTGTTTTTGTAAGTAAGACATGTTTGATGCGATAGCCGAGTGCGCGAAGGTCGCGATCACCGGCAGCAAGAAACCTTTGTTGCTCCGTAATGTTACGCGCCGCTGTGTCGATATTGATCGGAGGCTTTTCCGTCCAGGATAGGAGTTCCAACATCAGCCATGCAAAACTAAGCTCCCCTTCCGGATCGAGTTCCTGATTCGAATGTGCAAGTACCAAAGCATTCCACAAGGTTGGTGGATGGACCGTGACTGCGAGTAGCTGCTTCAGCAAATCCCCTCCGCAAGCCTGGCCAACATATGGCTTCATGAGAAAGGCAACGAAGTCCTTGAAAGCACTGTTGAAAAATTGCGACGTGATATCAAATCGCAGTGCAAGCTTGAGCGACTCCATAGCGTGCTTGCTTCCCACAAGGCGTTCGACACAGCTGGCTACATCTTGCGAGCCGCTGATAGCTTCGAGAAAAAGCTTTCCATCATTTGCGCTCTTTGGGCTTCGCTGTCCGTGTATGTATGAAGTCAACAGCTTTGACAGCCGCGTGGCACGTTCCGCAGCCATTGTCAGAACAGGTGCCGTCAGTCTACTGGTTCTCTCCAGTATTTCACTTCAGCAAATCATCCTCCTCATGATGCGTGCTGGTAGATAGATGATCGTATGCTTCGCTTCGGAGTAGGCTGAAGCACCGAATGTCAGAAGTGTGCTGTACTGGGAACAAGAAAAGAAATGGAATGTTAGAGGGCAAACGGATGGTAGTCCCAGCATGTTGAGCCGCGATGGTGCAAGGGGTGATAAGGCGCATTGTCGTTTGCGATCGAGCTCCTGCATGTATTACCTTGCCGGAGTTGCAGCATGAAAACGAACCAGTCATTCTGTGAGCGCTGTCCTGGCGTGCTCGCAAGCATCGTTGATTCGGCGAATGTGCCCGGCTGCGAGCATAAGTGCGACATGAGACAGATGTAGCTGCAGAGGCTTCCGGGCGTCTCGCAAGATCTATCGTTTTTCGTCTCATTTGGTCGAACTGAGACATTGATGCCAAAAATCCGGTCTATAGACGTCGAATTCATCCTTCTTGATCAACGATTGTGGTGGTTGTATGTCGATGGACGATAGGCTGTAGGTTTGTGAACGTGAACGGAGAAGTGAGAGGGAAAGGAATTAGCCGTGATGTACATCGAAGATACCCGATCGGGACGAAGGGGCAGTGCCAAGCAGTCGTCTATACCGGCTGTAGAAGGTAGGGTCTCGCAGGACATGAGGCACGGTGCCACGTTGCGGTCGAAGTAGAGAGGTAGTTACCTACAGTCCGTTGACACGTCCGATCGAAGACAGGCTTATCCTAGACCCTTGTAAACCAGGGATCTGGACGAATAGGAGCTGTTACTAAGCGTGTTTACCGTGTGCGACTTTCGATCGGACGTGTCAATGAACTGTATACATACCTTACTGTACAGGGTCTCTCAGCTCACCTTCCCAAAGTGAGGCGAGTTGTTATTCTTCGCGGTCGACGAATGTTGCTCAATTAGGGCTAGCTATGGTCTCAAGCAGCCTTCCTTCCCCAACCAATCAAGGCCACGCCTGTCAGCGAGAGAGGAGCTTCAGGATGCCTGCTTCTCACAAACTCCATAATCCTGCCACGAGCATCCGCCATCTCCTCCTCGCTGAAGTCGGCTGTGTATTCTGCCACCCACGGGAATATCTTGATCATATCGACTGCTGCTTCATGCGTCTCGAAGGGAATGGCGATATTATATTTCCTCGCTTGGACGTCGCTAAAGCCTGCGCTCTCGAGCGTCTCTTTCACGCCATCGATGCGGCCCCATCTTTCTTCCGGTCCAGGCACCTTTCTACCAGGCCGCAATTCTTCGAAAAGTCGCGCCATAGTGCTCCACTCCACATCGAACATGCTTGTCTCGATGAAGATGCCGCCCGGTTGGAGGATGCGATAGGCTTCCAAGAGCGCCTTCTTCTCTTCACGAAAAGCGAAGTAAGCGTATGTGGACAGCAGATGGCTGACCTCGCCGTCACCGATAGCGCCGCTAAGGTCCGTCGCGTCCCAGTTCTCGACTTCCAGTCTATTCCACAAAGAGCTTGAGGACTGCCGTTCGGCTTTGTGCGCACGCAACATGTCAACGAAGCTGGGTGCTACGTCGGCTGCGACGATCCGAGCACTGTCCGGTATCTGTTGGGCGATCGTTGAAGAGTCGAGAACGCTGCTTATGGCCGGGCCGGTTCCACAGCCCATGTCGATGATGAATGTGGCCTTACTCCATGGCAGAGTGTTCTCTACGACTTCTTTAAGCTCCTTGCAAGCGGCGCCGACGGGGTTCAGAGCATCCGTCTCGTCGATGATTTTGCTGTAGGCGTCTGCCACCCGGGACCAGTTCTTGCCTGAAGGCTTGTCGCTCATCTTGGTAGCTAAGTCAGGGAGCAAACAATTTTGGTCGGATTTTCCAGCTCGGAGGCTCTTTTCGAAGTAACTGTGTAGCCGCAAGTTCTACCTGTCCAAGCAGCCCTTATTTATCTTTGCAACAGCCTGTGTCTCGACTTCTGCGAGAGCGACACAAAAGTCGCCGGACGCGAAGCTTGCGAAGGATTCCGCCGGAGACATATCGTTCTGGTGTTGCGAGGGCGAACAAGCAACCAAGCGAGCAATATTCGCCCATGTTTAGCCTGGTGTTATAAGCGACGTGTCCTCTCGTCGTCCTTCTAGCCGGCTCGACGCTGAGTACTCATGTTTACGCAAGCGAGAATACATCCTGGTCTACTGAGTGGATGGAGGCCCGATGTGACTGTACGCATGCTAGCATCGCTACCTTGAGTGGACCAGCAAGCAGGACAATCGTTGTGTCGGCCACTCGGCCATTCTTTCTTTTTAGCCTCGCAATCTGACAGATTTCATGTTGAGACTGCGCTGCTATCTCTGAGCCACATCAGTGTTAGGTGGTGTGTACTACGCGCCTGTGAAAGGATGATCCGGGAGGTGATACGACAAGCTCAGATCAATCTTGAAACCGAGAGCGGTGCCTGCGATTGTGAAGCAGCGGCGCTCTTTTTGATGGGACGACACTGGGCTCACAATTAAGAATTGGAGGCGTGAAGTCTGAGAGACGCGAAAAGTGCGCGGCAATGGAATACTCCGTACGTCGCATGCCAAGCCGTGATGAAAGGAGCGCGTCGTAGGGCTGATATCGTGACGGTACAGTACAGTATCGTGAGCAAAGAGTTCTTGTTCCTTCGAATCGAGGTCAGAACCATCAATCATATCCTCTTCGAGAGCCTCTTCGAGAGAGGCAAAGAGATGCGGCTTCAATGTACGTTTTATATCGGTTGCCGGAATCGTATCAGGTACAGCAAGTTCACCTCTGGGACCTTTGTTCCGTGAGCATCCGAGATATCTTCCGATCGTCATGGGTATAACACACGACATAACGTGTGCAGGGGGGA
>Ga0265798_10011675_pt1 | contig 10675 bp, 10 predicted proteins | sample P3T30metagenome_FD_192430 | JGI IMG/M metagenome (GOLD analysis project Ga0265798, IMG submission 192430) | Plant litter microbial communities from East Loma Ridge, Irvine, California - P3 T30 | ecosystem: Environmental > Terrestrial > Plant litter > Unclassified | place: USA: California... | reverse complement strand
GGCCCCCTCTCCAAAAAAGAGGGGGAGCCACGGCGGCAGAATTCGCACTTTTATCTATAATTTTAAAAGGACGTCAGGCTCCCCCTCTTTTTTGGAGAGGGGGGCGGGGGGAGGTTACCGCCCGTAAATCCTATCCAGCACCTCGGCCACGCGCACAAACTCTTCAGCCTCCGGGCTGAAGGTCTCGCCCTGGGCTAGGCGCTCGGCCCATACCACGCCGGCGCGGCCCGACCACGCATCGGGCGGCACGCTCAGGCGCTCGGTGCGGGTGCCGTAGTAGTGGTCGGCCACGAAGTCGTAGAAAGAGCCATTGACGTTTTTGAACGCCACGCCGCCCTGCGTGCCGTAAAACGTGGCGCTGATAATCGCCTCTTGCCCAGCCGGTAAATTCCAGGAGCAGCTGAGCTGCACGTGGGTGCCGCTGGCCAGCGCCAGGCTGGCCGTGGCGTAGTCCTCGACTTGGGTGGTGGGGTCGGTCAGCGGCTGGCCCTTGGCGAACAGCGCGCTGCGCACGCTTTGCACAGCCGGGAAATTCAAGGACCACAGCGCCAGGTCTACCAGGTGCACCCCGAGGTCGATGACGCACCCGCCGCCCGACTGCTGCGGGTCGTAAAACCACGGCTTGTCTGGCCCATACGCATTGTGAAACACCAGTTCCACGGCATAAATATTCCCCAACTCACCCGACTGCACTACCTCGTACACGCGCTGCATGGCGGCGGTGTGGCGATACGAAAGGTCCACGCCCAGCAGCTTGTCGGCGGCGCGGGCGGCGGCCACCACCTGCCGCACTTCGGCGGCCGTGCGGCCCAGCGGCTTTTGGCAAAATACGGCTTTGCCGGCGGCTAGCGCCTGCACGCTTTGGGCGGCGTGCAGGGCGCTCGGCGTGGCGATAACTACGCCCGCTAGCTCCGGTACGGCGAGCATGGCGGCCAGCGAGCCAACCGCTACGGCGGTGGGGGCGCTTTGCAGCGCTTCGGCCGTGTTTTGGGGGGCGGGGTCGGCTACGTAGGCAACTTCGGCGGCGCCTTGATTAGCGATGGCTTCCAGGCGGTTGCGGCCAATCCAACCCACGCCTAGGAACCCTAGCTGGGGCTTGGCGGCGCGGGTGGCGCGGGCAGTAGCCGGCGCGTGTTCAAGCACTTTTTCAGCCATCATCAATAAGAAATAAGTGCTTTCATGAAGCCCACGGGCCGGCTGGCCAGGTGGTGGAATGCCTCCTCGATAGCGGCCAGCGGGTAGTGGTGCGTGTAGAGCGCGGCGGGCCGCAGCCTGCCCTGCTCCACGGCCGTGATGGCGGCACGGATGCCCTTCATATACTGCTGCGGGTCGCGCTCGTGGGCGTTCACCACGTCGAGGCCGCGCCAGTTCCAGAGCTGCACATTTACCTGGCGCAGGCCGTCTTGGTGGAAGCCCGCGATGATGAGCGTGCCGCGCTCGGCGCACAGTTCGCCGGCCAGGTTCAGGGGCCATTCCTTGCCGGTGCACTCAATGACGCGCTCGCAGAATTTGCCGTCAGTCAGGGTCTTTACCCTTTCGATAATCTCCCAGTGGTCGCCGAGCTGGATGACTTCGTCGGCCCCGCATGCCTGCGCCACTTCCAGCGAAAAGCCGCGTTGCGACAGCGCAATGACGCGGGCCCCGGCGTGCTTGGCCAGCTGCACCAGCAGCGCCCCCAAAAAGCCGATGCCTACGATGGCCACCGTCTGCCCGGCCTCGATGCGGCTGCGGCCGAAGATGTTCATGGCGCAGCCCAGGGGCTGGCCGGCCAGCGAGGCCGGCAGCTTTACCACTTGGTCGGCCTCGGCGAGGTCGTACTCGGCGTAGGCGTGGTACGAGAGCGCCGCCACCCGGTCGCCGATGCGCAGCTCAGTCACGTCTTCGCCCACGGCGTCGATGATGCCCCAGCCCTCGTGGCCGAGGTTGCCGGGTTCCTGGGGGTAGGAAAACCACTCGCGGCCTTCCCACACGGGGAGGTTGGAGGCGCATAAGCCGCAGCCTTCCAGCCGGATGCGCACCTGGCTGGCGGCGGGTGCGGGCAGCGTTATTGCTTGTACTTCGATGCGTTGGGGTGCGGTGAGCACGGCGGCCTGCATAGTGCTGATGGCGGCGGCGGTGGCCACGGCGGGGCGCTCCAGGGTGAGAGGGTCTTGCATTACGCGAGGGCTACTTTCGGAGAAGATTTGGGGGCGGCGGACCGGGGGATTTTGGGCTGGGGCAGGCCCCGGCTTTCGCACAGCCACTGGTAGAGCTTGGCCACGCCCTGGGCCACGCTGTGCCGGGGTAGCCAGCCGGTGGCTAGCCGGAATCTCTGAATATCCGACACGTAGTACTGCTGGTCGCCGGTGCGCCACGGGCCGAACGAGAGCGGGATTTCCGCGCCTTTGTACTGGCCGATGGTTTGGAGTAATTCCAACAGGCTCACGGTGTTCTGTACGCCGCCGCCGATGTTGAAGGCCTGGCCCGCCAACTGCGGCATGTGCTGCCGGGCCAGCAAAAAGGCATCGACCAAGTCCTCCACAAACAGGATGTCGCGCACCTGCTGACCGTCGCCGTAGATACTCACCGGCTGGTTTTCGATGGCCCGAATGGCGAAGTGCGCCACCCAGCCCTGGTCCTCGGTGCCGTACTGGTGCGGGCCGTAGATGCAGCTCATCCGAAACACCACCGTGGGCAGGCCATACGAGCGGGCGTAGTCGCGCACGTACTGGTCGGCGGTGCCCTTCGAGCAGCCGTAGGGCGAGTGAAAATCCAGGGGCCGCTGCTCGCCGATGCCGTGCGCCCGGATGCCTTTGTCGGTGGGCTGGTAGCGGGCGCCGCCTAGGGTGAGCTTCAGGTCCTCCAGGCCGCCGTACACTTTATTAGTGGAGGTAAACAGCAGCGGCGGCGGCACGGGCTGCGCCCGAATGGCTTCGAGCAGGTTGAGTGTGCCGTGGGCGTTGATGTCGAAATCGGTAATCGGGTCGTCGAGCGAGGTCGTGACGGCCACCTGGGCCGCGAAGTGAAACACGGCCTCGGCGTGCTGCACCACCTCGCGCACGGCGGCCGGGTCGCGGATGTCGCCCACGTACACCAGCAGGTGGTCGCCGTGGGTGGCGTGCAGCCAGTTTAGGTTGTGCGCCACGCCACTACGCGAAAGATTGTCGAACACCAGCACGCGCTGGCCGGCGGCCAGCAGGCGCTTGGCGAGGTTGGTGCCTACAAAGCCGGCCCCGCCGGTGATGAGCGTGTAGGGCGCGGCAGCCAGGGTGGCGGCGCGCGGCGCGGCGGGCAGCGCGGCCAGGTCAATAAGAGGCGCGGAAGTAGAGCTAAATAATTGTGCCATAGGTTGGGCGCGGCGCGGCTAGTTCGAGGGAGAAAGGAGAGAAAGCGCGGCTCAGACCGTGAGGCCGCGGGCGGCCAGCTCGGCGCTGGCTTCGCTCACCCGGTCGTAGGCAATCTGCCCTTCCAGCCAGGCGGCCAGCTCTTCCAGCCCACGGTCGAACTCCACCTGCGGATAAAAGCCCAGCACGGCCTGCGCCAGGCTGATGTCGGCGTAGCAGTGCCGGATGTCGCCCACGCGGTACTTGCCCGTTAGCTGCGGCGCTAAGTGCTCTTTGCCGAGTACGGCGGCCAGGCGCTCGGCTATCTCGCTGATGGTGTATCTGTTGCCGCTGCCCACGTTGAAGACCTGGCCGTTGGCTTCGTCCTTTTCGAGGGCCAGCCGGCAGGCCAGCGCCACGTCTTTCACGTGCACGAAGTCGCGTTGCTGCTGCCCATCCTCAAAAATCATGGGCGCATTGTTGTTCAAGAGGCGCGAGGCAAAAATGGCCAGCACACCCGTGTAGGGGTTGGAAAGCGCCTGCCGGGTGCCGTACACGTTGAAGAAGCGCATGGCCACCGTCGGAATATTGTAGGCGCGGCCCACCAGCAAGCACAGCCGCTCCTGGTCGTACTTCGAGAGCGCGTATACCGACGACAGGCAGGGCAGCTTGTCTTCGCTGGTCGGCACGGGTTGCAGCAGCTGGCCGCCGGCGTCGCGCAGCTCCCAGTGGCCGGCTTTCAGCTGCGCCAGTGGGCGCTCAGTAGCGGCTATTAGCTCGCCGGCCGCGTTGCGGTACAAGCCCTCGCCGTAGACGCTCATGCTGCTGGCTACCAATAGTTTCTGCACGGGGTGCTTGATGAGGGCTTCCAGCAGCACGGTCGTGCCCACGTTGTTGACCTCGGTGTACTCTTGCAGCTGGTACATGCTCTGGCCTACGCCCACCAGCGCCGCCAGGTGCACCACAGTGTCCACGCCTTCCAAGGCCCGGGCCACAGCATGCGGGTCGCGCACGTCGCCTACCACCAGTTCCACAGCGCGGTGCAGGTAGGCGGGGCGCGGCTGGCCGGGGCCGTGCACCTGCTCCGAGAGGTTGTCGAGGGCGCGCACTTCGTAGCCGTGACTAAGTAATTCATCCGCCAGATGCGAGCCGATGAAGCCGGCCCCGCCGGTTATCAGTACTTTTTTTATCGTCATAATGCGGGAAGCTGAAAAAAATAGAACTTCAGAAAACCGGACAAGGGTAATTTGCTGGCCAACCGCCGGGCGCAGGGAGCAAAAAGCCCAACCAGAGGTACTTACCTGCTAAGGCTGGCTAAGTACCTGAAAAATACTTAGTAGCGTTTTGAAAGGCAGTTGAGCTTTAATGCCTTATGGCTCAGTTAATTAACCATTGTATCTGAGCGAATGTACTCGCCGAGGCCACAAAGTGTTCTACCCAGTAGAATATTCTGCTTTGTAGCCTCGTAATCGCCCCTGGGGCTACTGTGGAGGCAATAAATCTGCCGGCTAGTTCGGCGCGGGTAGCTGGCCCGCACACTGTCAAGTAGGTATTGGCTAGCATGGCAGTGCTTAGGGGCGAGGCGGTCGCAGACCAGCAAAAAGACTGGCGCAGAAACTATTTTCTCGCGGGCTAGCCATGCCGAAATAATTGCTGGCAGTGAGTTAAAAAAGACAAATCATCTCATGCCCCTCTCACGCTTCAAAGGAGTAGTTTAATCGGCTTTGCCGCTGGCGCTAGCTTCGTCTTTAGCTAATTGGGTAGTTATAAATCAAGAATTTATGTATTATTTGCCATTTGTATTTTGCTGCCCGGCAGTTGGCTACGTACCGTCACCAGCACGCAGTGGACATAGCCTTCCTCCTATTTGCTCGCCGCTAGCTTCTCGCGCAGCACATCCACGCTCTTGGTTGCCACCCCTACCCCGCGTAGTGTCTGGGCTCACGCCTCACCCTCAGCCGGTGGCCACTCTAGTAGCTGCCAGCCCATAAGGCGCAAACAGAGAACGAAGGCAATTACACGGCCCTCCTTAAGCAACCCTTACGCGAAGGGCGAATCTGTTTGGGCTAATTCGGATACCCGCATCCTCACCTTAAACAGGTCGAAAAGGGTGTTATAAACTTGTTTTAGCGGTATTCACCGCCTACTAGCAGAATGCGGAAGCCCACGCAGTATTAAATAGCACAAAAAGCTCAGCTCGGACAGCTGCAAAGACCTTTTTATACCATAAGTGTTTTTGTGGCTTTATATAACTCTTTACCATACCACTATTAGTTTCTATTAACATCAACTCGCTTCTAGCCCCACTGCTTGGCTTCTACTCCGGTAAGCTATAAGGCAGGCGCCTAGCCCTGGTTGGTATTGGCTGACGGTTATGATTACCGTTTCCTCTGGGGAAAGGTCTTAAGTGCCTAGGCCGTTTTATAATAGTGGCTATTTACTGGTAAGCTTACTACCTGCCCGATTTCAAACAAGCGGTGGCGGAAAATTCGTTTTGTCCGTTCACAAAGGGCTTCTAAGCTAGTTCCACCTTAGCTACTGCTAGCGCCGCCTGTAGGTGGCTGCTACATGGGAGCTGTGGCCCAGGCGCGGGCTTGCTCAATGGTTGCAAAAAACTGGCTCGTCAGCTTGGTGTTGGGAATAACGGTGGCAACCAAAGAGCTGACGCCCATACGATTCATGGCGTCCAGCGACTCTACTGCCGCAAAGCGCTAGCCACCCATATTGCTCAAACCTTTGAATACAAGCTCGCCACCAAATTCTAAATCGGCTTGGCGCAAGGCGCGCAGCAGCCGATTGTCGGCAATCAGCGCACGTACGCTATGCACTTGCGCTAGGCGCATGGCCTCTTGTAGGCAGGCCCGGAAATCAGCGCTGGGCACGAAGTCTAGCCATTGTAGCTCAAGCGTTTGGTGGGTAGTACTATGCAGAAGGATGCGCAGGTACTGCGTGTTGAATAAGATTTCCATTGGGTGAGAGGCAACGGCTGGGGTAGCGAGAGGGCTGCCTTGCGGCAGCGGACTACATTTTCAGGTAAGTGGTGGCCAAGTATGGTAAGCGCCTTGGGCTAGCGGGTTTGTAGCTCTTGCTGAGTGCTTGCTTTGGCTGCTGCCAGCGAGGAATAATAGGTGATGCCCAGCGTAGCAGTCGTCGTGGCCGTTTGCTGGGCGTAGGGCTGGGTAGCAATTTTACCAAAAATACTTTCGGCCACCACCCCGCTCACCACGCGCAGCCCTGCGGCGAGCGCATAAGGGTTAAACCCGTCTTGCAGCCAACGCTGGGCTTTCTCGGGGATGGTACTCAGCTACCGCACATCACCCACCCAGCCCCAGGGCTGGCCGGGGGCTCGAAGTAGGCCAGCGCCGCGCCTTGCAGGGCAATAAAGCCTGTCTTGTTGGCAAAGGCGTGCCACTGGGTGCTGGCCCACGGCACGGCGGCAGCGTAGGAAGTGGCTAGGATAATCTATTCGCTCATGCAGGATGCCTGCCCGCAGTGGCAGGTGACGTAGGGCCTATACGGGCGCGCGCCCCTGGCAAGTCGGGGCGCAGCCCAGCGGGGCGCGCACTTTCTTCCTAAGTCTGTATCCAGCGCTCGGGGCTGCGCGTAGGTAAGGGCGTTTTCTGTAGCCCACTCAATCACCCTGCTGCGCAAAGCTCATGGATACTGGTGCCCCCCTCGTCCCCAATGAGGTGCGTCTTCGCTCCTTGTTTGAAAACAGCCCCGAACTGATTCTCTTCCAGGATACAGCCGGTATTATCCTCGACGCGAACCCGGCCTTCCTGGCCCTGGTCGGGGAACCCAGGGAGCAGGTGCTGAACCGCCCCTTTGCTGATTTTCTGCCCGCCGATGTCCGGCCCTTGTTTGACCAGAAGCTGCGCGAGGCCGTGGCCGGGCACGTTGTACGCTTCGACATGTATACCCACCCCGGCCACTCGGCCATCCGGCACTGGGATGTTATGAAGCTCCCCCTGCGGGAGCACGGGCAGGTGCTGGGTGTGCACATGCTGGCACGCGACATCACGGAGAAGAAGCGTACCCAGGAAGAGCTGTTTGCCCAAAACCAGGATTTACAGCAGTTTACCTACATCGTGTCGCATAACCTGCGTGCGCCCCTGGCCAACGCGCTGGGGCTAGCCGACCTGCTGGCCCAGGAAACGGCGGGCTCCCCAGACTTTGAGCAAACGCACGCCTTGCTGCAAGACAACCTGCACCAACTCGACCTGGTGCTGCGCGATATGAATGCGATTCTCAGCATGCGCGACAAGCAGGGCCTGACCAAGCCCGAGCCGGTGGCGCTACGGACGCTCGTGGAGCAGGTGGTGCACAGCCTGCAAGACGTGCTCGACGAGTGCGGCGGCTCGGTAGAGCTGCGCCTGCCGGCCGAGCTACACGTGGCAGCCCAGCGCGCCTACCTCTACAGCATCTTTTTCAACCTCTTGTCCAATGCCATCAAGTACCGGGCGGCCCAGCGGCCGCTACGCATCGTGGTGACGGCTACGCGCGGCCCGGCGGGCGAGGTTACGTTGGAAGTGGCCGATAACGGGTCGGGCTTCGACCAAGCCAGGGCGGGCGACAAGGTGTTCAGGCTTTATCAGCGCTTTCACCCCCAGCACTCCGGCCGGGGCGTGGGCCTGTACCTAGTCAAAATGCACGTCGAAAGCCTGGGTGGGCGCATCAACGCAGCTAGCCAGGTGGACGAAGGCGCGCGCTTCACTATTTTGCTACCCGCCCCACCTTCTACTCTACCGCCTGATGCACACGCTACTAATTGAAGATGACCTAACGGCGACCTTTCTCACCAAGCGGCTATTCTACCACGAAGCCGTGCCGGGAGAGCTAACGACCTTTGAATCACCGGTGGCCGCGCTAGCCTTTATCCAGGCGCAAGTGGCGGCCCACACGCTGCCCGATGTCATTTTGCTGGACCTGAATATGCCCGTACTCAGTGGCTGGGAGGTGCTCGATGCTTTGGCGCCCATGCAGGAGCGCCTGCTGGGCCGCTGCCTGGTTTATGTGCTCACCTCTTCGCTGGCCACCAGCGATATGGCGCGGGCGCAGACGTATCCGCTGGTCGCAGGCTTCATCCACAAGCCGCTGGACCGGGTCGAACTGCACGCCATTCAGGAGCGCGTACGCGAGCAGCGAAGAGCTTGACCCAGGGCGTTGGGGTGAAGCTGGCTGCGAGGCTGCTAAGCTGCCTCGGGGCTGCGCATGGGCTGCACAGCGCTGCCACCAGCTAAAAACGCGTTAATTGCGGCGGCCACCTCGGCAGGATTAGTCAGGTGCGGGGCGTGGCCGCTAGCCGCTAGCGTCACGAGGGTGGCGCAAGGCAAGTGAGCCAGCAGGTAAGCACTGGCTTCCTCCGGCACGGCGGGGTCGTCGTGGCATTGCAGCAGCAGCGTCGGCACCCGTACCTGCGGCAACAGCGGGCGAAAGTCACCCAGAAATGCCTGTTCCACCACCTGGGCCGCCAGGGCCGGGTGCACCTGCGTGGCGTACGTGACCAGCTCATGGCTGAGCACGGGCGCCGCGGACTGCCCCACGAGCATCGTGGCAAAAGTGCTCGCCCACTGCACGTAGTTGGCGTGCATCTCGGCTAATACCTGCAAAAGGTCTGCCCGCTCGAAGCCCCCGTAGTAGCCGGGCTCATTGAGAAAGTAGGGCGACATATTCAGTAGCACGGTGGTCGTTATGCGGTCAGGGGCTTGGATGGCCGCCAGCATCGCCACTGTGGCCCCGGCCGAGTGGCCCACCAGCACCACCTCACACAATTGCAACGCCTGGCAGATGGCAACCACATCCTGCGCGTAGCCCGCTAGGGTAGCGTAGCGCGGCGGGTCGTAAGTGGCATACTCGGACTTACCCACCCCCATTTGGTCGAAGAAAATGAGTTGGTAATGCCCGGCCAGCATCGGCGCGAGATAGTGCCAGACCTGCTGGGTGCAGTTGAAGCCATTGCAAAACAGCAGGGGCCGCCCGGCCCCCAGTACCTGCACGTGGTGGCGGCGCAGCACGCCCTGCGCTGCCTCATCAAGAGTCAGTTCCATAGCCGGCGTAGTGGGGAGGGTAGGCGGCAGCATAGGACAGAGCGCGACTACTACTGGTGAAGCAAGAATAGATACCTTGGGCCCGCAACTGGTGCCCGCTTGAGCCAGCAGACACCTGCTATAGGCGGCACACTGCCGGCAAAATAATGCATTTTGTCGGCTTACAGTCTGACCGCCACCAGTTTTGCATCCAGAGCAGGCGGGCGTGGCCTAGTAAAAACAACAGCTAGCGCATATAAGTTAATTTAATAGTTGTGCTTGAATTGGTGCGGCGAGCAGCTGCCCAAAGCGAGGTGGCGGCGCCTTAAGGCTGAAGTAGCTGTCGAGGTAGTGCCTACTTCCAACCAATCTTTTGCCAGGTGGCAACTGCGCCGCCCATTTGTCATTTGGCAAAAACTGGCCTTTCGTATACCAGGCAGCGCTCGTTGCACAAGCCATAAAGTGTGGCCTTACGCGCGCGCTTAAGTTGCCTGCGCAAGCGAAGAAACCACCTGGGCACCTTTCTAATATTACCGGGAAAGTTGCTGGCCACTTAGCAATTGCCAGCTGGCACTGTCGCTTTACCACGCCGCAAAGCAGACGGTGTAAGTAAGTATCCGTATGCCTTTAGGGCGCGTACAAGAGCATGTACTGAAACCCATCCCCATTCCTTTTCCCCATTAGCGATGACCATCCGTTTTTTACTCCTTGGCTACGCCAGCGCAGGGCTAGCTTTAGCGGGCTGCTCCCACGCCGACTTAGCGCCCCAGCCTACTGCCACCCGCCCGGGCATAGCCGCCGCTACTGCTACCAGTTCGGACTATGCGGCCTCCACTACCTCCCCGCAGCCCAGCGCCGCTAGCTTCACGTACGAGGCCGCGCCGCTCGTCATCCGCGAGTCGGCCGGCTTTACCGGCCCCGGCCCGTTCGTGATTGAGAACCGCCACTTCGCAGCCAAAACGCCCGAGGGGTGGCTAGTGGATATTTACATGCCCAACGGGCAGCAGGTGATTTTGCGTCACTGCACCTTTGCCCAGGATGGGGCGGGGGATTTCATCCACATTACCGACAACAGCCGGGTCACGGTGGAAAACTGCCGCTTCTACGGTACCGGCTCGCAGCCCATTGGCACGGCCCGCGGGCGGGCCCTCTACGCCTATAAGCCGGCGCAGCTCGTATTTGAGCACAACTACCTACTCAACACGGCCGGCACCAAGGTCTAGTACTGGGCCGATAACGTTGCGACCGCAGCCAATGCCCTGCAATGGCGTTATAACCGGGTGGAAAATATCTGTGGGGGCACGGGCGGGGACTACCGCCAGGCACTACAGTTGCAACACGTGGAGG
>Ga0265798_10011673_pt1 | contig 10678 bp, 10 predicted proteins | sample P3T30metagenome_FD_192430 | JGI IMG/M metagenome (GOLD analysis project Ga0265798, IMG submission 192430) | Plant litter microbial communities from East Loma Ridge, Irvine, California - P3 T30 | ecosystem: Environmental > Terrestrial > Plant litter > Unclassified | place: USA: California... | reverse complement strand
GCCACACACAACACCAACAACCCTTCCCCCCTCCCACACCAACCTTTCCACCCTCGCACCCGTCCAAACCTCCAGATTCCCCCTCTCCTCACATAAATGCGCAATCGCACTACTCTGCCTCCCCCCCTCACTATAACTCCACGGAAACACACTCACGCCCAAAACATCCCCATCATTCGGATCCAAATTGACCGCCTCGCCCGCATTCCTCAGCGCCTCAATTTGCGGCCCCACGCCCTTTTCCAGCACGCGCGGAAGCCCGATCTTCAGGGGCCCGCATGTGCCGTGCGCAGCTGCAGAGGGGTCGGAGTAGGTTGAGTTAGCGCTGCAGTTGTATGTTTCCATCGCCCGAAACTTGTCCCTCACACTCTCCCAACTCCAGTCTTGATCCTCCACTAACTCTGCCCAGCGCTCGTAATCTTCACTACTCCCATACAAATACACCCCGAAATTCAGAATCGAACTTCCGCCCAGACCCTTCCCACGCGCGTACGGTATCTCTCGGTTATTGAGGCTGGGCTCTGGTTCGGAGACGTAGCCTTTTTTACGAAAGTCAGTGAGTTTTTATAGCTACTATTTGCGAATTAGGGAGATGCAACGTACCGTGATTGAGGTCTGGGCGTAGCGCGACGGCGGCGAAGCGGTGGAAGGGGGCGCGTAGGTAGGGGCCTGTGGGATTAGAGCCGGCTTCTAGGAGGAGGATTGAGGGCGAGGTGGGGGCGCGGGAGAGGGTTTGTGCGAGGAGGCAGCCTGATGTCCCGGCTGTTTGATTTGTATTTGTTAGTGGGATGTTTGTTTACTAGATGCCTTTGGGGGGAGGGATGGGGTGTGGTGGGGTGGGGTATAGGTACCTCCGACTATGATGAAGTCGTATGTTGAACTCATCTTGATTTGTTACTTTGATGTTTGAATGCTGGGTGGGTTGTTGGAATCTAGAGTGCAGCGAGCTGCCTGTATCTTTATAGTGCTGGCATGTACCACCATACTACCATTTATTGCCGCGCTCTGAGTCCCTGCATGCAGTACCAGCACCCCAGTCGTACCAAGAATGCCCCCTACATCAAATGACTAGCCGTGGAGGGTGTATGCTGACCGCATATCTGTACCAAGAGTAAATACACACCCCCTCATACGGGATAGCTCGTTTGAACTAGCGAATCAGCTTCGCTGTCATTTCGGAAGCAAAGTATGTCATACCTGTGTAATCTCAAGAGCGAAGCGCGATTCTAGTGCTTAGAGTTGATTTAACATGTACATGTACGCGATGTGATAAACTATGGGAGTGAGAGGAGGTGGCTTCGTCTGACAGATAGTCAAAACCATGATCTTGCTGACAACATCTCAAATCGTTTCCTCGAGTTCTTCTTACACGAAATACATCAGCATAGCGGTATGACGCGTGCACCTCTAGCCAAGCTCTCGCTCACACCGTTCGACGCACGCACGCATGTGTAAGCAACAAGCCTTCTAAGCAATAACTTACTCTGCACTCCGGCGGAAAACGTCTGTCTACCGCAACGGGTCGATCGTCGCAGCTTCAGTGTGCTAGATATTGAAGCTATAGGCGTCACGTCACACCCCTTTCTCTCAACACTTCTACTTGAAGGGCTATTTGGAATTCAAGCCTTGCTCCCACTTGGGGTACTAGCTCGCAAAAGTAAGTCTCACTTGTGTCGAAAGATTTTGCGATATCAGATAGTATCTCACGTAGTCATGTCCACAGCAAAGTACCGGGGTCCGCAGGACCGCTTTCATTCTTTTGGCAGCGGCAAATGCAACACAGTGAAGTTTTCGCGATTCGCGCCTAAAACATCCACCCCTTCCCCTTTCTCCTCCAGCCGTTCTTTCACCCAGCACATTTCTCAGGCACCCGCGGAAGCGTCGTCCCCCTCTCCCGCGACAAACTCCGACTCAACCTCGTAATTTCATTCTGCGTAATCCTCGTCGACATCAAACTCGCAGGTATACTATTCCTCAACCAGTCCGGCTTCCTAAACACCCTCTTCCCGTCAAACGCCACACGCTGATCCTCATCTACCTCCCTACCCAAAACACCATCTTCCTGATCAAACGCCCGCGCTCTGCCGCCATCACGACCCGCTGCCGTAACGAGACTCCTGTGGTGTAAAGGCGAAAAGTTAGGAATCTTGCGCGCTATCAGGGCCCGCAGATCGGGAAGCGATGCGGCGATGATGGCAAAGGAGATTTGTATCGCGACTAGAATATTGACCGAGGAGCCGAAGTAAGTATTGCTGCCCTCGCGCTTCTTAATGAAGGGGATTTGTAAAAGCGCGACGACACACACAATGAAGCCCAAGCCGAAAATGATGATTAGTCCGAAACGTTGGCGGACTCTGAGCTTGGATAGGCGCCATACATATGGAATGGGGAGGGCAAAGATCATGCTGTCAATGATGCTGTCTCCGATGGCGGCCGAGTAGCTGTAGAGAGCGGAACTGAAGCACTGGGAGCCGCGGAAGTCGAGCCAATCGCTGGTCCAGAGTTTTCCGATATCTTTGCAGTAGACGAGGAGTACGGTGAAGACTTCGACGAAGAGGATCAGGGCGAGACCGATGAGTACGTAGCAGCATCGCCTGAGTGAGGTCATTCCTGGAGGAAAGATGCGGAGGTAGTACGCTAGGATCGAAAATCGCGTGAAGGTAACGGCGAAGACGTAGGCGATGCGCCGCTCGAAGATGTGCTGTGATGGTCAGTTATGGTTATGTGAAGACTAGCGTGCTACGAACCTGATAGTAAGGGACTTCAGTCGCTCTGTCGGGACTGCGATGTATGAGTTAGCCCAGTTTTGAGATGTGCTCAGTGGTGGCCTCTGACCCATTCCGATCATACCCCCAATTGTCGTCCGCACTCATACAGGAAATAACTGTGCGTGCCAAAGCAGCCCCCTGGAGTTCATCAGTCCTGTTCTCAGACTCAAGCTAGAAGTACTTGTCTACTTACCGTCCCCAAAAGTATAAGTATGTCATCAGCGGCCAGTTTTCGCTTGATAGCTAGTCTTGAATAGACTCTCAGGACAACCGTAGTCAACGCCAGTACCATCAACGGAATCTCCACTGCGAGCGCTGTCCGATATCCACCTGTCGCATCTCCTCCGTACTCGACATCGACGATAGGCTGCGCTATGGTGGGATAGAATTCCACCATGTTCCTCGCAACGTACCTAGTCAGACACGCTGTCCGCCGCTCGAAAGGCGCATGAGTCGATAGGCACTAGCAGCTGGACTGTGGAACAACGATGTCAACATCGAAAGAGCTACCATCGAGAAAGGGAAGAGCATGCTAGCGGGGTATGCTGATGTTCAAGTCCGTTGGTCCACGGCCAAGCCCCAAGCGAAGCTTCTTTGCTGACGTGCACAAAACGGCTTACTGATCCCACATGCGTAAGCCACACGCCAATCAGAACCAGGACTCGAGATACTTGCGCATGAAAAACGCTTGGTATTGGGTGCTGACAGACGAGAAAGCGGATCGTAGCGGTGTGAACCACTTTTCGTCAGCGATGCGATTGGTGTGATTCCAGGGCCCAGGACTCGGTATGGGCGCATGGGCCGTTTCATGTCAGTGCAAGGTGGAGAGAACGTGGAGAAACGGGGAAGTCGGACGACATTGGTATCAGGGTCTGAATGTAGAACGAAGTTGCAATGGAGAGACGTAAACGAGGTGAATGGCAAAGTGACTTCCTGAATCGTGTGTCTTTGTGTGGAAACCTCGAAAATACGGAGCGAGTGTGTTCGCTGTAGATCAACGCTTGATGCTTCCACTTCACGTCGGCGACTCCGTAAAAGCGCGCTTTGATGTACGCAAATGCCTCAGAAGATGCCGTCGACCTTGTCGATCTGATTGAAGTCGTATGCATTTCCGTACGGGCGGTTCAAGTAATCTTTGAGCACTTGGTCAGATGGCGCAAACGAGGCAGCGATCTGCAATCCGGTCCTCTCCGGTGTAAGTCGATCGCGCAGGTCATGTGCGAATTCGACCTGCATCTGATTGCGATACCACGGCGCAAAGTGGACTTTACGAGATCAGCATCAAGACGCCCTTCAAGGTTCATGCAAAGACTTACTCATTGCCAACATGACCCGAGGTTTGTCGCTTAGATTCGGTTTCCCGCCGTGCCACAGTCGCAGATCTCGAATGATGATGCTGCCTTTCTTCACCACGGGCTGACAAGGCGGACGAACCGACTTTCGAGCTTCGAGGAGGTGCTTCTTAATCCTGCCGCTGGCTCGGTCACCGTGCTCGCCTTCCTGATCAGCAATGGTAGTACCGTTGTGAGTGCCGAGCCATATCTCGGTCGAGCCGTTATGAGGGGTCATCTCCACGAGCGCGACGTTTATTACCAAGGCAAAATGAATAGATGGATGGTCAAAGTCTGCATCATTATGTGTCGGCTGAGACGCTGGCGGAGAAGACTCTGTCGAAGGAAGAGCGGTGTTACCAGACACGAATCGTAGAGAGGGTTGAGGCCCCAAAGTTGTAGAAGTGACTTGCGTGACGATCGAGTCTGGAAGTGGTTAGAACACGTGGGTGACAGGACAATCGCAGGTCAGAGATTGTGGGGTGAGGAGGTAGGAGATGGGAATAACTCTGGCTTACTGATATAGATCTCGTCGCTGAACCACTCTTTTGTCAGTGGTGGGTCCTGTTGGATATTGCCCTTGTTATAGTTGAAAGGGCTATCTTTCCTCGCTTGTAACTCGTACGCATCTTCCACCATCTTCACATTCAAGCGATCGAGGACGGCATGGTCAATCATGTCTTCCAACACAACCAGTCCATCGCGCGACAGTGCTCTGATGGCGATTTCAAGATTACGCTGACTGAGGCGACCATCTTTGCGTTCAGATGAAGAGGTGCTGATTGAGATGGGTGTAGATGGTAGGCCTGAAGACATTGTGAGAAAGCTATGACGTAAGTGAATCGCAGAAGGAAGTCGCGTCCAACTGGAACGTTGAAATTTTCTGAGATGTTATTTCAACACTGTGTGAGTACAACATCTGCATTTATACAAACCTCCACCTTGAGACTGAATCATGCTATGGCGCGGAAGAGTCAGATGGGATGACAGACTGGAGGGCGCTAAGCCATAAACAGCAGTGCAACCGGTGCTTGGCGTCTCGTGGAGACAGGAGAACGATATGCGGGGGAATACGAGCGGAAGTGGAGGTACCTATCTGCATCTCGGTGGCCGGCAAGAAGAGGATTGAAGCTCAATCTCAAAAATATCATTGTCGGATGGGAATAGCCGTGGATTTGGGTCAATGGCTGCGTCGCTTGAAGCCAGTATACACTGGGCGATAGGCACTACTCATCATCATCTGAATGCCTTGAGCAGTCTCTGTACCACTTGCAAGTGGATGAATAGAAATGGCCCGAGGTCCAGCGGTGCAACCTTTGTCGCGTGACTGCAGCAATTCATAGCTCTTACTTGGCGAGGTTGAGCTGCAGGTACAAGCACATTGATGAGCCCTAGGCGCAGCGGTGATCTTGCGTGCATCCTGCTGGAAGGATTCGCACATATTTAGTGCTGCATGGCCGTGCGTAACGGCTGACATGAGGCAGGCCGCTTCCTTCAACGCAAGGGATGATAGAACGGGTGAGTGTGCCTGAATTTGAAAAACATGTCGAAGAAAGAGTTGTTCCTTGCAAGTGCTTGATTAAAAATGTTTATACGCAGTGCTACGCAAGGCTGATGCATCTGTTGAAGACGAAAAAGGATGGTGGCGCGGTACTTGTGGTGCCTGGATCGTCAAAGCATGCGGTCATGCGGTCTCGGAAGGCGGCACGATGCTAGGGGCGCCCTACTCCTTTGCGCTTCGACAACACATCCTCGGCGCCCTACACTGCCTCGATAATACATAATCCTGGAGGGTACTTCCGTATACATACAGCGCAATCGGCTCATTGCACATTGTGCTCTCTTCACACGCCGTCAATCAATTAGCGCTCGCCATCAACACTACTCGTCCACCTGCAGCTGTTCACGACATATCGCACGACCAAACGACGAACATTGCACATCACACGACCCCATACCACCAGCGCGTAGCATACTCCCACACACCCGCGCCATTTCGCAGACGAATATAACACTTTCGACCCCAGAAGCACGCGACTTCTTCACCAGCCAGCAATACTCACGAAAGCGCGCCTGTCGCACCAGAGCGTCAGAAACGTCATGATGCCGTCGCAACGCCGGTCAAGATTGATTGGTGTGCTCATACTCCTCACCATTGTCGTCGTGCTATACATGTCGAAGGGAGCGCATCAGACAAAAACTTCAGACTTCTACACAAAGACACAGCAGGCGCTGCAAGAGCGAGAGCACGAAGAGGCAGCAAAGCAGCGCGATGCGGACAGCGTGAATGTGCGACTCGCGGCAGCAGCGGAGCAGGCGAAGAAGGCCGCAGACAGCAAATATGCATCGAGCAAGGATGCGATAGAGGGGAAGACAGTTGCGGGTAGAGTCACGGTCGACTCGAAAGACGACAAGACACCTGGCGTAGCTGCGCAGGGCGGACGGACACACGAGCAGGCCGTCATGCACGAGGACGAGACGCCCGAGGAACACGAGGCGGAGCTGGAAATGAACGCCATCCTCAAGAAGGGCCCAGGTACGTTGCTCAGCGGGTGCTCGCATGCGCATTACTAATCTCGCCATAGTCATCATCTTCTCGAAATCCTACTGTCCACACTCCAAGAAAGCGAAGCACATCCTCCTCGAAAAGTACAAGATTGTGCCAGAGCCGTACGTGGTCGAGCTGGACCTACACCAACACGGTCCACAGCTGCAAGCAGTCTTGAAGCACATGACCGGCCGGAGAACGGTGCCAAACGTCCTTCTAATCGGCAAGAGCATAGGAGGCGGCGACGAGATGGAAGAACTAGACGAAACGGACACTCTCACCAGCACGTTCAAGGAGATACTCGGCGGTCGCATCACCGAAGTCGAGCATCGCGGAGCGCGCGCAGAAATCAAGCGATCACGGCGCGCTTAGTCGCGTGCGTGTTCTACATTTTACTTCATTGTGTATATTTATGGTAATGTCTGGGTGGCGTATGCGTTCAACTTGTTACAACGCGCGTTTGGGTATGGCTTGCTTGGACAGCTACGGCATTCTTCGGTCTTGCAGGGGTCATGGTCTTGGTGAAGGATATACCCTCTGTTTTGCAGTATCTCAAGCTGTCATGCTTCAAATGCATCTCTTACACTACATGTCGTCTTCTGCCTTCACAAGCTACTAGTATCACCTCGCTCCAATGGCGGCACCTTCACTCACCTCTTCCACCGGCCGAAGAAGAGTCTCAGTCTGATCAAGAAAGACATCAAAGTTACACGTTCACAACGGCATCCACTGCAGCTTGTCGATGTTGTGAGGAGAAGGTGAAGCTCTTCCACGCCGGCTTCATCGCTCCTTCCTCACTTCTTAGCGTTACCATGGTGTCGTGCCTTCCACAACAGTGTAGCAAAGCTCACTCACTACACTCACCAACCTCCAACCTCCAACATCTACCCACCATACTCCTTGAGCCACCGTCTCATCATTCTATCCCAAACTCCACCTCGCCAACTCAGGTATGCACCTCCAGCTCCGTTCACCTCACCTAACTGACTGCCACAGCGCCACGATGTGCCACTACTGGAAGAAGCAACACACCTGCGGCCACCCCAGCGACCGCCCCTACGTTGAGATGTGCCTCCCCGGCATCGTCAGCAACACCATCTGCTCCGACATTGGCTGGGCCGACCCACGCAAGAGCCACTTCCCCTGCTGGACCTGCATCAAGGGCGAAGCCCGCGAGGAAGCCGCAGCCACGAGGCGTGACCAAGACCAAGCCGTCACCAAAGCCCACCATCTCCGCGACATCGCACTCCGCGAGAAACAGGCTGCCGAGCAGCGCGCCAAGGAGGAGCGCATTCGTCGCGAGGCACGCGAGAAGGCGGCGCGTGAGCGTGAGGATGAGGCGAGGGCTCGGGAGTGGAGGGAACGCGAGGAAGAGTGCGCGAAGAAAGAAGGTGGGGCGTGGATCGAGACGGGGAGTGTCAAGAAGATGAAGGGTCGTAAAGGCTTGTTTGCGGGTCCGCCGGTGGTTATGCCGCTGTCTGCTGCACCGCCTGTGCTTAACACGCTAGTTACGAAGGATAGGGTGGAGAACGAGAATGGTGGCAATAAGATGAGTCCGAAGAGGGAGGGCAAGGGGCTGGAGATGGGTGGTAGGGCTGGGACTTGGGGTCCGCCGAAGAAAATCCTGAGCCGTAAGGAGAATTTGGGGATGAAGAAGTGATGGGGGCAGGTGGTTCGACGGAAGAACTCGCGTGGGATTCGAATGAAAAGTTCATGGGAAGGAGCCGTTTCATCCAGAGGGTTACTTGACATGGATCTTTGCTTTGTTTTCACTACGGCCATGTGCGGTGGTTCAAGCAGGCGAATGAGTTCTATGTCTTCTGAAGGCGCGCACGGATTTCCTTGTATTTTCACAAGTGCAAGCTTCGAAACTGCGATGGAAAGATCTTACTTTCATGCAATACCATCGGCACAAATAAATTGTTCACTACCGTTCGATGTACGAAGCTCTTCTTCAACAAGGTTTAAGCCAGGCGACAACCTTCTGACTACACCTCGACCGCGTTGAGCTTCTACAACCCAACCTATTCAACTCAGCCCTGCAACGACCACAGAATGACAACCACAGTTCGAATTTCCTTCAGACGCTCACCGGACTCTCCACGAGTTCTTTACTGAAATCCATCAACGACAGTAAGCATCTACGCATAGAGAGTCTTGGCCGTGGCATGCTAACCTATCATCCTCATCCGCCCCGCCCTAAACCACGTCGAGCGCCAATAAACTACCCATGCAACCACCCATATTAGCAACGTCCAACATCTCAATTTACCCGAAAAAGGGCAACAACTTTCCCCCTCTCTAATGACACCCAAACTACAAATGTAACCAGATTCACGTCTAAAACCATATTACACACACACCGCCCTACCTTATCTCCCCCAAACATCCATCTTTCAACATGCCAACCTGCTCAGCACCAAAATGCACCAAAACAGCCGACGAAGTGTGCGGCAAATGCTGCACTTGCTGCCCCGACGGCGCGCATTGTGGGATTTGCAAGATACGCCTAACTCTACTGCCCCTTCTTTCACACCTGAAGGAAAAGCGTGTGATCGAGAACAACTGGCAGGGTATCCTGAACCCGAGTGATCCCGGCAAGACCGGTGGTGGTTTGATGGGGCCCAACCGATACACCGCCTGAAGATGAACAAGGTGTTTCAGAGAGTCGACATGGATTTGAAAAGAGAAGGAGACTATATCAATCGACTGGTCCTGATTCAGGACTCCAGTTGATGGCGAGGTATAAGTAGGATGGCTAGCAGAGTTGCTGAATGTATTGACATTGGCACTCATTCATTTGATCTTTGGCGTATCGTTTTGTGCAGACGGAAGAGACGGAGACTATACCAACCCACTGGCCCTATTTTAGGTGTCTAGTCCGATGGCGAGGTATAGGACGGCTTGCGGAGTTGTTGAATTTATCGACATTGGCACTCGGATATTGGATTTTCGCATGACATGTGGCGTACACGGCGCATCGGATGATACCCCATAGGAAGCGCTCGTAGCGGAGAGTATGTAATTGTAACTTTCATGAGTGTTCATCTCACTGCAGTGATTATCTTTGCTTTACTCATATTCCCAGAATACTTCTCCCTTTCGCGTCCCCTCTCTTTCGCATATCTGCATCCCTTCCTTTAACATCGCCTTCCGCCCCAGCAGCCAGCAACAATTCAATCATACGACTCCGCTCCCTGCCCTCCAATACCTTCGACGTCAACGCCAGGTACAGCGGCGTCTCGCCCTCGTCCGATTCGTGATTCACGTCCGCTCCAGCATCCAGAAGGAACTTCGCCGCATCATACCTTCCGGGCGTTTTGACAGCGACAATCAGCGGTGTTCCCCCGGAGTCGTTCGTTGCGTCTATCGAGTGGCCAGTCGAGCTCAGGTACTTCAGCGTCTCCACCTGATTGCCCATTGCCGCGGCGTGCATGACACTGTGGTACCGATTTGTCGGAGGAAGACGCCTGGAGATGTCCGCGCCGAACATTATGAGTGTTTGTAGAATCTCGTGCGACATCTCGTATGCCGCTCTGATGAAGAAGTACCCGAATTCTGCATGCACGACCATTGGATTCGCCCCCTCCCATAATATGCGCTCAACGTCAGCGGCTGTAGCTTCGGCGGGCAAATTGGCCAGAATCCTGTCCACTGCGACTCTTGAATCGAGATCAAGGATCTTGCGATTAGCTTTTGCGACGGCAATTTGGTCGCTCGTGAGTCGCTTGTGGAAGATTGAGACTTCGGAGCTTGCGACTGTTGGGGAGTATGATATTGATGCTTTTGTTGTTGAAGAGCTGTGCGTGGCGTACTGTGCTGTTACACCTGAGCACCAACTCTTGGTTTTCTTCAGACGCGATTCTTGCGCGACGAGCGTTCGGCTAGTGGAGACGCCGTCGTCCGTGTAGAAAGTACCTCGCGACGGTGTCATTTTTTCACGTGACATCTGTGGAGACACGCGCTTGCTGCCTCTTTTCGATGCAGATATTTCGGCGATGCGTGAGTGGCGAAGTGGTTGCGCGTCTCCT
>Ga0265798_10011667_pt1 | contig 10683 bp, 7 predicted proteins | sample P3T30metagenome_FD_192430 | JGI IMG/M metagenome (GOLD analysis project Ga0265798, IMG submission 192430) | Plant litter microbial communities from East Loma Ridge, Irvine, California - P3 T30 | ecosystem: Environmental > Terrestrial > Plant litter > Unclassified | place: USA: California... | reverse complement strand
CGACCGTAAGGGCTTTGTGCAACTCATCGACGCCAGCGGCTTCTGGCAAAAGATGCGCAAGAGCCTGGGCAGCAAGCGCAAGGAAATGAGCGATGAACATATCGCTACCGTCACGCGCCTGTTCGGCAACTTCATCGAGGCCGAGCTTGTTACCGTGTTTGACGCAGCCGGCGCTGCGCTGGGTGCGCCACAGCTCGTGACTGGCACCGACAACCCGCCCGCTGCGCCAGAGGGCGGCAAACTCAAGCGCGTGCCCATCTCACGCATTTTCCGGAACAAGGAATTCGGCTACACCACCATCACCGTCGAGCGGCCGTTGCGCGACGAGGCCGGCAAGCCGGTGCTGGGCATGAAGGGCAAGCAGAAGGGCAAACTCCAACCGGACAGTGCGTTGCGCGATACCGAGAACGTGCCGCTGGTTGACGACGTCCAGGCCTACTTCGAGCGCGAGGTGCTGCCACATGCACCTGATGCGTGGATTGACGCGGAGAAGAGCAAGGTGGGGTATGAGATTCCGTTTAATCGGCACTTCTATGTGTTCGAGTCGACACGCAGCTTGCATGTCATTGATGAGGAGCTGAAAACGGTGACAGCCAGCATTATGAAGATGCTAGAGGAGTTGGCGGAATGAGTTTGGCTAAGTATAGAGAATACAAGGACAGCGGCCTTGACTGGCTAGGGCAGGTGCCAGCGCATTGGCCAATAAAGCGTCTTCGCTTTGTCGCAGAATTAAACCCGTCTAAAGCTGAGCTCGCTAGTATTGACCGTACAACCGAAGTTTCCTTTTTACCGATGGAAGCTATCGGTGACGATGGCTCAATCCGTTTAGAGCGCACTCGCACCATAGCAGAGGTTGAAACTGGCTACACCTACTTCCGTAATGGGGATGTCACGCTAGCTAAAATCACGCCTTGCTTCGAGAATGGCAAGGGAGCCCTTATGCAGGGCCTCACAGCAGGCATTGGATTTGGAACGACTGAACTCATCGTTGCCCGCCCCAAGGCGTCGCAAGTCCTTGGCACGTTTCTGAACTGGATATTCCGTTCGCCTAATTTCCGCGCGCAAGGTGAAGCGAGCATGTATGGAGCTGGCGGCCAAAAGCGTGTTCCTGATGATTTCGTGCGTAACCTGTCTTGGGCGTTACCACCGTTGAACGAACAAACTGCCATCGCAGCATTCCTCGACCGCGAAACCCTCAAAATCGACGCGCTGATTGTTGAACAGGTAAAGCTCATCGCTCTGCTGACCGAAAAGCGCCAGGCCACTATCTCCCACGCCGTCACCAAAGGCCTGAACCCCAACGCACCGATGAATGATTCCGGCGTGGCGTGGTTGGGGGAGGTGCCGAAGCATTGGCGCGTCGGAAAAATACAGTCCTTCGCTCGACGAGAGTCGGGACATACGCCAAGCAGACAGCGTCCCGATTATTGGGAGAACTGCACGATTCCTTGGTTTTCATTGGCAGATGTTTGGCAGATTCGCAATGGTGACTTGAAATATGTGCGAGAGACCAAGGAAAAGGTCAGTGAACTCGGACTCGCCAATTCGTCTGCGCGACTTCTTCCAGCTGGAACCGTCATCTTGTCCAGAACAGCGTCAGTCGGATATTCAGCCATTATGGGCTGTGACATGGCGACCACTCAGGACTTCGTAAACTGGGTTTGCAGCGCTCTTCTGAAACCTGAGTTCTTGCTCTACGTGCTTCGTGGAATGCGGACTGAGTTCGACCGGCTCATGATGGGTTCAACGCATCAAACTATTTACATGCCGGACATCGCCAAGCTTGCAATGGCACTCCCTGACGAGAGCGAGCAGACGAACATTATCGGATTCTTGGATTTCGAGACAGAGAAGCTGGCGAACTTGATTCAAGCTGCCGAGAAAGCAATTAAGCTGCTAGTAGAGCGTCGGAGCGCGCTTATCGCCGCAGCAGTTACTGGCAAAGTTGATGTACGCGGCACAGTGCCGCAGGCCGCAGCCGAAACTTCGGAGGCCATCGCCGCATGAGCGACATCCAACTCTTCCGCCTACATGGGACAAGCGCCGTTACCGAACTGGCCAGTCAGGCCGCGCCACTGGAAAAGACCTTACAAACCCTCATCGAAGGTCAAATGGAAACCTTCCTCGGTGTGCGCTTTCTCGCCAGCGAATACGCTACCGGCAAGACCCATCGGGGCCGCATCGACTCGCTGGGCCTGGACGAAAACGGCTGTCCGGTCATCGTCGAGTACAAGCGCCATAGTACCGAAAACGTCATCAACCAAGGCTTGTTTTACCTGGACTGGCTGTTGGACCATCAGGCTGAGTTCCGGTGGCTCGTGATGGAAAAGTTCGGTAAGGAGACTGCCCAGCAAATTGAATGGGCGGGCACGCGACTACTGTGTATCGCATCGGACTTCACTCGTTATGACCAGTACGCGGTACAGCAGATTCCACGTAACATCGAACTCATCCGTTACAAGCTGTTTGGGGAAGACCTCCTACTGCTGGAACTTGTCAACGCGCAGACCGTGCCGGATGCTACTGCGGTGAAACCGGCGCCGACTTCTGCATCTTCTGCCGAGCACGAAACGTCCAAGCCAGTCGGGAAAGACAGGTCGCTGACTGAAAATTTGGCGCTGGCTACGCCGGAGATTCGCGTGCTCTACGAGCAGACCACTTCGCTGCTGCTGTCGCTGGGTGACGACGTGCAGCAGAAGGGCCTCAAGCTGTACACGGCTTTTCGCCGGCTGAAGAACTTTGCTTGCGTCATTGCCTATCCGAACCGTTTGCTCATCACACTCAAGCTCGACCCCGGCACGGTTACGTTCGAGGAAGGCTTCAGCCGCGACGTCAGCCAGGTGGGCCATTGGGGCACGGGCGACGTTGAACTGTGCCTTCTTGGTCCTCTCGACCTGCAGCGGGCCCAACCACTGTTGGAGCGCAGCTACGCCGAAAATTGAGCGCGGCGCTCACATACGCACGAAAGAATAAATCAGGAAACAACATGAGCCAGAACCTGCACCAGGAATACCATTTCGAAACCGAAATCTGCGCCCACCTGGCTGCCAATGGCTGGCTATACGCGGAAGACGATGCCGCCCGCTTCGACCGCGCCAGTGGCCTGTTCCTGCCCGACCTGCTGGCCTGGATTGAAGCAACGCAGCCTGAGAGCTGGCAGCGCCTCGCCAAGACTCACGGCGCCGCGCTGCCCCAAGTGCTGGCCGACCGCATCCGCAAGAATATGAGTGAGCGCGGCACGCTGGATGTGCTGCGACGCGGCGTAGAGATGCTGGGCCTGCCGGCGCCGCTGGAGCTGGCGCAGTTCAAGCCGGCGCTGGCCATCAACCCGGCTATCCAAGTGAAGTATGCGGCCAACAGACTGCGTGTAGTGCGTCAGGTTTGCCATTCTCCCAACAATCCGAAGGCTGAACTCGACCTGGTACTGTTCCTGAACGGCATCGCCGTGGCTACGGCGGAACTGAAGAGCAACTTCACGCAGAGCGTGCACGATGCGGTTGACCAGTATCGCCAAGACCGCCATCCGCAGCCTAAGGGTGGCGTGCTGGAGCCTTTGCTAAGTTTCCCAGGTGGCGCCCTGGTGCATTTCGCCGTTAGCCAGTCTGAAGTCATGATGGCTACCCGGCTGGCGGGAACGGCGACCACCTTCCTGCCGTTCAACCGGGGCAACGGCGGTGGCGCAGGCAACTCGCCCAATCCCGATGGCTACGCCACGGCCTACCTGTGGGAAGAAGTCTGGGCGGTCGATAGTTGGCTGGACATCCTGCACCGCTACCTCATTTGCAAGCGCAACGACAAAAAGCAGCCGCAAGCCGTCATCTTTCCGCGCTACCACCAGCTCGATGCCACGCGCAAGCTGGTGGCCGACGTTCTGGACAATGGCCCTGGCGAGCGCTACCTGATTCAGCATTCGGCCGGCTCGGGGAAGACCAACTCGATTGCCTGGAGCGCACACTTCCTGGCCGACCTGCATGACGCACAGCATAACAAGCTGTTCGACAGCGTGCTGGTGGTCAGCGACCGCACGGTGCTGGACGCTCAGCTTCAAGAAGCCATCTTCGATTTCGAGCGCACCACCGGAGTAGTGGCCACCATCACCAACGAGCACGGCAGCAAGAGCTCCCAGCTCGGGCAGGCGCTCAAGGGCGGCAAGAAAATCATCGTCTGCACCATCCAGACCTTCCCATTTGCCTTGCAGGCCGTGCAGGAACTGGCGGCTACCGAAGGCAAGCGCTTCGCGGTCATCGCTGACGAAGCCCACAGTTCGCAGACTGGCGAAGCGGCGGCCAAGCTCAAGCAGCTATTGTCGGCGCAGGAATGGGCCGATTTGCAGGACGGAGGCGAGGTGGATGCCGAAGCACTGCTGGCAGCGCAGATGGAGGCTCGCGCCGGAGTGAAAGGTCTGACCTACTTGGCCTTCACCGCGACGCCCAAGGCCAAGACCTTGGAATTGTTCGGCCGCAAGGGGGCGGATGGCTTGCCCCAACCCTTCCATGTCTATTCGATGCGCCAAGCCATCGAGGAAGGCTTCATCCTCGACGTGCTCAAGAACTATACCAGCTACAAACTCGCGTTCAAGCTGGCCCACGATGGGCAGGAATGGGACGACAAGGCTGTCGAACGCAGCACTGCAATGAAAGGCTTGATGCAGTGGGTGCGGCTGCACCCCTACAACATCGCCAGCAAGGTACAAATCGTGGTGGAGCACTATCGCGAGAACGTCCAGCCGCTGTTGGAAGGGAAGGCCAAAGCGATGGTGGTGGTCGGCAGTCGCAAGGAGGCCGTGCGCTGGCAGAAGGCCATCCGCGCCTACGTCGCCAAGCAGAATTATCCGCTGGGGGTTCTGGTTGCGTTTTCCGGCGAGGTAGAGGATGTCGAAAGCTTCCCTGAGGCGGTGACCGAGACCAGCGAGGCTTTGAATCCGGGCCTGCGAGGCCGGGACATCCGCGAGGTGTTCAAGGGACCGGATTTCCATATTCTGCTAGTGGCAAACAAGTTCCAGACCGGCTTCGACCAGCCGCTCTTGTGCGGCATGTACGTGGACAAAATACTCGGCGGTATCCAGGCCGTGCAAACGCTTTCGCGCTTGAACCGCTCGTATCCCGGCAAGGACGCCACCTATGTGCTCGACTTCGTGAACGAGCCGGCGGAAATCCTCAAGGCCTTCAAGACTTATTACGAGACCGCCGAAATGGAAGCGGTCACCGACCCGCACCTGGTCTACGACCTGCGCGCCAAGCTGGATTCGACCGGCTTCTACGATGACTACGAAGTGGACCGCGTCGCCAAGGTGGACCTGGACCCGAACGGCACGCAAAAGCAGCTCGACGCCGCTATCGCGCCCGTTGCTGACCGCTTGCTCAAGCGTTACAAGTCTGCCCAGCAGGACATGACGTTGGCGGAAGAGAAGCATGACGAGAAGGGCGCGCGTGCTGCCAAGGACCAGATGGAAGCACTCCTGCTGTTTAAGAACGATATGGGGGCCTACACGCGCCTGTATGCCTTCCTGAGCCAGATTTTCGACTATGGCAATACGGACATCGAGAAGCGCTTCTTGTTCTACAAGCGCCTCGTTCCGTTGCTCGACTTCGGTCGCGAACGGGATACAGTGGACCTCAGTAAGGTCGTGCTGACCCACCATATCTTGAAGAGCCATGGCAAGCAGGCTATGGGGCTGAATGCCGACGGCAGCTACAAGCTGCCGCCCATGGACGCGGTCGGCAGCGGCAGCGTGCAGGAAAAACAGCAAGCCTATCTGAACGAAATCATCGAGAAGGTGAATGGATTGTTCGAGGGTGAGCTGACGGACGATGACCAGCTTGTGTATGTCAACGGTGTTCTCAAGGGCAAGTTGCTGGAAAACGAAACCTTGATGCGCCAAGCCGCCAGCAACAGTAAGGAACAGTTCGCCAATTCGCCTGACCTCAAGGACGCCGTAATGCATGCCATTATGGATGCGCTAGACGCCCATCAGACTATGAGCACACAGGCGCTTGGCTCAGAACGTGTACGCGAAGGCCTTCGCGACATCCTGCTGGGGCCCGCCCAACTTTACGAGGCGCTGCGTGCGAAATCAGGCCCTCGCAGCCCAGTGGCGCGTCCCTGAGAGCGGCACTTACGGAAGATGCCCGCTTTGGGCGGGCATCTTGAACCATGTACCTACGCAGTTCGCCGCTTGAAGTCGATATGGACGACGTTATCGCCGGAGTTCGACCGGGAAGTGCTGGCCAGTGCGACCAGAACTTCGCCAGGACCATGCAAAGCTTCATGTTCCTTCCGGTCGGCTTCGTCGGGCTCAGCCGCGTTCGTGGTAACGAGTTCCGCCAATGTTAGGTTGGCACCTTTCTTGAGACGGCGTATCCCGTGGTGAGTGGTCGTCTGCTCATCGTCCGCGAAGGTCGCATCCAGACGCTTTGCAAGGCTCTGCGTGCACAGGTGCGCGTAACGCAGCAGCATGCGCACATCACGGTGACCGCTGAAATGCTGGAGGTCCACCAGCGAGAAACCGCCCCGCGTGTTGCTGCCTGCCTCGGCTACGCGGGAAATTGCTTCATGACGCAGGTCATGCACCCGTAGTTCGGCGGTCCCCGTCAGGCCTGCTTTCGAGCAAATTCGCGCCCATGCCTTGCGCAGGGCGTTCACGGTGACCGGGAAAACTAGGTCGCCGTTACGTGGCAGTTCGCGCAGCATTTCGACCAAGTCGCGGCGCAAGGGAAGCTTGCGTGCGCGGCCATTCTTTGTCTCCGGGAGATAGGCGGTTTGTGTTTCGAGGTTGACGTTCGACCAGGTCAGGGTCAGCGTTTCGCTGCGGCGTGCCCCGGTCATCAACTGAAATTGAATGAAGGTCTCGAACAGGTGCAGATGGATGCAGGTGGTCTCGGCTTCATGCCGATAGCGTTGGCGTGCATCCTTGATAATCTGCTTGCGACGGTAGGTGGTCGTAGCGCCATCGGCCTCCTGGCGCTCATCGTGCATCATCTGTTCAAGACGCAGGCTGATGGACTGCTCGCGGTCCTCCTCGCGCGCTGCGTGAAGCAGACGCGTTTCCTCATCGAGCAGCAGGCGACGGTCCCGCTCATTGTAGTAGCGCGGGCGCCGCACTCCGTCCATGGGATTCTTTAGGACGTGAATGCGCCAAGTGTCGATAGCGAGGTGGCAGACTGCCGAAAACAGGTCGATTTCACGGTCTACCGTTGCCGGTTCGACGACCTGGCACCGCTCGTCGATGTAGTCCGTGAAATCGTCCGGAACGACCGCAGCAAATGGTTTTCGGATGAACTTCCCCATTTCGGAAGGCTGTCCAACACGCGTACCAGTAGTCTTACGTTTCTTCATGCTAGCCACCTTCGGATGCGGGTTGGGGTGCACCGCCACGATGGCTGCCAGGTCCTCGCGGGGCAGGCCGGCGTCTTCCAGCAGCGCGTTGATTTTGTAGCCTTCAACTTCAAAGCTCTTATGGCGAGGCGCTTCCTCGCGCAGGTAACGAACCAGCAGGTCGGCCAGGCTCGCCTTTTGGCCGCTGCCGTAGTCGATGAACAGGCCGCGCCGCAGTTCGCTCTCAAGCCGGTGCTTGATGTCGACAGCTTCTGCCTCGCTGTGAGCGACAATGCACTGGTTCTTGGCGCCGACGCTGCGCGTGCGGACAACGTAGTGGTCGTTCAGGCTGGTCAGGCGGGGCTTCAGCCCTTCGTCGCGCAGCTTCTGGACATATACTTGAATGGCCTTGTCAGCGCTGTAGGCGAATTGCTTGGTAAGGTCGTCACGGTTCTTGACGGTGACCTGGATGCGGGAACGGTTTTCGATGGATGCCATGGTGGCGATGCTCCGTAGTTGTGGAACACCGTATAGCTCGAAAAGTTATCCATGCCAGATGCAAAATGTGGCGATTGCCACTGATTTGCCACTGGGTCATCCAGAAAGCAAAACAGCGAGTTGATAACTCGCTGTTTTGTAAGGGAATTCGTTGGTCGGGGTGAGAGGATTCGAACCTCCGGCCTCTACGTCCCGAACGTAGCGCTCTACCGGGCTAAGCTACACCCCGACTGAATTTGAGGCGTAGGGAAGCGGCGCCTCGGGATGGCTTCACTATAAATATTCTCAGTGGTTCCTGTCAACTGCGAAGCTGCAGAGCTGGAGCAGGCTGTCCTTGTACACGCTGTCGGGCAAATCGGCGATCGACTCGGCCGCGCGTTGTGCGGCGGCCTCGGCTTCGCGGCGGGTGTAATCCAGGGCGCCGCTCGAGGTCACGGCGGCCAGCACCGCGTCGAAATGCTGCTCGTCGCCCTGCTCGATGCAAGTGCGCACCAGTTCGCGCTGCTGCGGGGTGCCGTGTTCCATCAGGTAGATCAGCGGCAGGGTAGGCTTGCCTTCGCGCAGGTCGTCGCCGACGTTCTTGCCGATCTCGGCGGCGTCGCCGGCGTAGTCGAGCACGTCGTCGATCAGCTGGAACGCGGTGCCCAGCGAACGGCCGAATTCGCCGGCGGCGGCGATCTGCGCGTTATTCGCGCCGGCCACCAGGGCGCCGAGTTCGGCGGCGGCCTCGAACAGCTTGGCGGTTTTCGAGCGGATCACGGTGAGGTAGCTCTCGTGGGTCACGTCCGGATTGTGCATGTTCAGCAGCTGCAGCACTTCGCCTTCGGCGATCACGTTGGTGGCGTCGGACAGGATCTGCATGACGCGCATGCTTTCCAGGCTCACCATCATCTGGAACGAGCGCGAGTAGAGGAAGTCGCCGACCAGCACCGAGGCGGCATTGCCGAACAGGGCGTTCGCCGTTTCACGGCCGCGGCGCAGCGAGGATTCGTCGACGACGTCGTCGTGCAGCAGGGTGGCGGTGTGGATGAACTCGACCACCGCCGCCAGTTCGTGGTGCGCGGTGCCGCGGTAACCGTGCGCGTTTGCCAGCAGCAGCACCAGCACGGGGCGGATGCGCTTGCCGCCGGCGCTGATGATGTACTCGGAAATCTGGTTCACCAGTGGAACGTCGGAGTGCAGGCGCTGGCGGATCACCGTGTTCACCGCCGCCATGTCGTCGGCGATCGTCTGGGTAATGTTGTTCTGTTGAGCGTGTTGGGTAGCGGCGGACAAGGCGAACCTGCGTAAACGTTGATCGTTGAGTGCGGCGATTATACGTCAAGCATGCATAAGTCGTGCCATTTGCCCAACTGTAAGGAAATGCACCCCTACGGGGCCGTCGTTGCCGCAATGCCACGGACCACGGCGGGCCAGCCAGGCTTTTGACGCAAGTCCGCCATCCATGTATAATCCTCTGTTCCCCGGCTTCAGACCAGCTCAGCGCGATGGCGCCGGTGGGAATTCTTTAAACATTTGATGAGGTTTCAATCATGTACGCGGTCATAAAAACCGGTGGCAAGCAATATAAAGTTGTCGCTGGCGAAAAACTCAAAGTAGAACAGATACCGGCAGACATTGGTTCCGAACTCTCCATCGATCAGGTCCTCGCCGTTGGCGCGGGCGAAAGCATCAAGTTTGGTGCTCCTCTGGTCGAAGGCGCGACGGTTCTGGTGAAGGTCGTTTCCCATGGTCGCCACGACAAGGTCCGCATTTTCAAGATGCGCCGTCGTAAGCACTACCAGAAGCGTCAGGGCCACCGCCAGAACTTCACCGAGATCGAAGTCGTTTCGATCAACGGCTAATTGCCCGGTCTATTTTAAACAGTCATCCAGGAGTATTTAAATGGCACACAAAAAAGGCGGCGGCACTACCCGTAACGGCCGCGACTCAGAAAGCAAGCGCCTCGGCGTGAAAGTGTACGGCGGCCAGGCGATCACCGCCGGCGGCATCATCGTGCGTCAGCGCGGCACCCCGGTTCGTCCAGGCGTGAACGTTGGCCTCGGCAAAGACCACACCCTGTTCGCCCTGGTGGACGGTACGGTCAAGTTCGTCAAGCAAGGCGTCGGTTCGAAGCAGTACGTCACCGTCGTTGCAGCTGAAGCAGTCGCTGCGTAATTGACGAAAAGCGCCGTCCTGAACGGCGCACATCCTTGCAAGGCGCAAGCCTTCCATCGAAAGGCTCTGCCCACGGTAGAGCCTTTTTAGTTTTTTGGCGGTCATCATGAAGTTTATCGACGAAGCAAGAATTGAAGTCATCGCGGGCGACGGCGGCAACGGCTGCGCATCGTTCCTGCGCGAAAAGTTCCGCCCATTCGGCGGGCCGGACGGCGGCGACGGCGGCAAGGGCGGCTCGATCTGGGCGGTTGCTGACCGCAACATCAATACCCTGGTGGATTTCCGTTATTCGAAAGTGCACACCGCGCGCAACGGCGAACCCGGCCGCGGCTCGGACTGCTACGGCAAGGGCGCGGACGATGTCGTCATGCGCATGCCGGTCGGCACCCTGATCATCGATAACGTGAGCGGCGAAATCATCGCCGACCTGACCGAACACGGCCAAACCGAACTGCTGGCCAAGGGCGGCGAGGGCGGCTGGGGCAACATCCACTTCAAGACGTCCACCAACCGCGCGCCGCGCCAGAAGACCGAAGGCAAAGAGGGCGAACGCCGCCAGCTGCGCCTGGAGCTGAAGGTGCTGGCCGACGTGGGCCTGCTGGGCATGCCGAACGCCGGCAAGTCGACCTTCATCACGGCCGTCTCGAACGCCAAGCCGAAGATCGCCGACTACCCGTTCACGACCCTGCATCCGAACCTCGGCGTGGTGCGCGT
>Ga0265798_10011665_pt1 | contig 10684 bp, 8 predicted proteins | sample P3T30metagenome_FD_192430 | JGI IMG/M metagenome (GOLD analysis project Ga0265798, IMG submission 192430) | Plant litter microbial communities from East Loma Ridge, Irvine, California - P3 T30 | ecosystem: Environmental > Terrestrial > Plant litter > Unclassified | place: USA: California... | reverse complement strand
CAAGGTCGACTCGCCCTCCGGAACGGCCGTCCGCACCGCCGAGCTCATCGCCGAGGCGCGGCGCGACCTCGGGCCCGTCTCCGCCCCCTCGTCCGACCAGCGCGCCCGCGGCCAGCAGGTCGCGAGCGTCCCGGTGCACAGCCTCCGGCTGCGCGGCGTCGTCGCGAAGCAGGAGGTCGTCTTCGGCGGCGAGGGCGAGACCCTCACCCTGACCCACGACACGCTGTCGAACCGTGCGTACGAGCAGGGCGTCCTCGTGGCGCTGGCCGCCGTGCCCGGCCTCACCGGCGTCGTGGTCGGCCTCGACCGCGTCCTGCCGCTCGACTGATGCGCGGCCGCGTCGCCGTCGTCGTCATGGCGCTGCTCCTCCTCCTCTACATCGTCCTCACCACGCAGCGGGCCTGGCTGTTCATCACGACCGGCGAGCCCGTGGCGGTCGTCCTCGGCGTCGCCCTCGTCGTGCTGCCGGTCATCGGCGTCTGGGCGCTCGTGGTCGAGCTGCGCTTCGGCTGGCGGACGCAGCAGCTCGTGCGCAGGCTCGCGTCGGAGGGCGAGCTGCCGGTCGACGACGTGCCGCGCCGCGCCTCCGGCCGGTACGAGCGCGAGGCGGCCGACGCCGCGTTCCCGGCGTACGCCGCGGCCGTCGAGGCCGAGCCCGCCGACTGGCGCCGCTGGTTCCGGCTCGGGCTCGCCTACGACGCGTGCGGCGACCGGCGACGGGCCCGCAAGGCGCTGCGCTGGGCCATCGGGCTCGAGGCGAAGGCGAGCGGCGCGACGGCCTGACGGCAGGGTCGGCCACGGCAAGGCCTCTCGAGAGCTCGGAGGTTCTCCCTCGGGCCCGGCGGGCCTACAGCGAGGCGGTGAGGGCGTCGACCGCCTCGTCCACCGTGCGGTGACGGAAGGCGAAGCCGTCGGCGAGGAGCGCCTCCGGCACCACCTGCTGGCTCGGCAGCAGCATCTCGCGGCCGGCCTCCTGCATGAGGCCCGAGATGACGAACTCGGGCACGGTCAGCGCGTAGGGCTTGCCGAGGTCGCCCGCGAGGCGGCGGGTCAGCGCGTCGCTCGTGGCCGGGGTCGGGCCGGCGAGGTTGACGGGTCCGGCGAGGCTCGAGGCCAGCAGGTGCACGATCGCCGCGGCCTCGTCGTGCAGGCTGATCCACGGCCAGAACTGGTCGCCGGTGCCGAGGCGCGAGCCGAGACCCAGCCGGGTGAGCGGCAGCAGCGGGGCGAGGGCGCCGCCGGGGCCGACGACGACGCCGGTGCGGAGGTGCACGACGCGGGTGCCGGAGGGCGCGTCGCCGGTGGCGGCCTCCCAGTCGGCGACGACGTCGCTGAGGAACCCGGTGCCGCGGGGGCTCTGCTCCGTCAGCCGCTCGCCGGGGCGGTCGCCGTAGATGCCGACGGCCGAGCCGCTGAGGAAGACCGTCGGCGGGTGCTCCGCACGGGCCATGCCGCGCGCGAGGGTCTGGGTCGCGCCGACCCGTGACGCGAGGATCTCTTTCTTGTAGCCGGGCGTCCACGGCAGGCGGCCCAGGTTCGCGCCGCTGAGGTTGACGACGGCGTCGACCTCGTCGAGCACCGTCGGGTCGACGATGCCGGCGGCGGGCACCCAGGTGGTCTGCGTCTCGTCGCGGGCCTCGCCGCGGACGAGGGTCCGCACGGCGTGGCCCGCCTCGTGCAGCTGACGGACGAGCTCCGTGCCGACGAGGCCGGAGGCGCCCGAGACGAGAACGGTGAGGGGGGCGTCGGTCATGGTCCTGGCTTCCGGGAGACGGGCGGGGGCGGCGCGGGGCGGGCCCTCGGCGGGCGCGCCCCGTCCTCGAGAGCGTAGGCGCGCCTCCTCGGGGCCGCCCGACCGGGGGCCGCCCGGCGGGAGGTAGAGTCGTCGCCGTGACCGACGCTCCCGCCTCCTCGCCCGACGCCCCCGACGCACCCCAGGTCGAGTTCCGCTCCGACGTCACGGTCGAGCTGGTGCGCTCGAGCGCGCACGACAGCGACGTGCTCTTCGCCGCGCGCGTGTCGACGATGGGCGAGCTGACGCTCGAGGGCGCGCAGGCCTCGGCCGACGGCGAGCAGGCGACCAAGGGCGCCGGCCTCATCAACTACCTGATGCGCGACCGTCACGGCTCGCCGTTCGAGCACAACTCGATGACCTTCTACGTGCAGGCGCCGATCTTCGTGTTCCGCGAGTTCATGCGGCACCGCATGGCGAGCTACAACGAAGAGAGCGGTCGCTACCGCGAGCTGAACCCGGTCTTCTACGTGCCCGCCCCCACCCGCAACCTGCAGCAGGTCGGCAAGCCCGGCGCCTACGACTTCCTGCCCGGCACGCCCGAGCAGAGCGAGCTCGTCCGGGCCGAGACCGAGCGCACGTCGCGCGAGGCGTACGCCTCCTACAAGCGGATGCTCGACGCGGGCGTCGCGCGCGAGGTGGCCCGCATCGTCCTGCCGCTCAACATCTACTCGTCGATGTACGTGACGGTGAACGCGCGCTCGCTGATGAACTTCCTCAGCCTGCGCACCAAGCGCGAGGGCACGCACTTCCCGTCGTTCCCGCAGCGCGAGATCGAGATGTGCGCCGAGAAGATGGAAGACCTCTGGGCCGGCCTCATGCCGATGACCTACGCCGCCTTCGGCACCAACGGCCGCGTCGCCCCCTGACGCCTCCGGGTCGTCGGCGACGACCCGCCTCCGCCGGGGTCGCCCCGAGGGGCCGAGACAGTACGCTGGTCGTCGTGTCTGACATCAGCAACCCCTTCGGGCAGGTCCTCGTCGCTCTCGTCACCCCCTTCACCGCCGACGGCGAGGTCGACTGGCCGGCGACCGAGAAGCACATCGACGACTGCATCACGGGCGGCGCCGACGGCATCGTCGTCACCGGCACGACCGGCGAGACGAGCACGCTGACCGACCCCGAGAAGCTCCGCCTCGTCGAGGTGGGCAAGTCGGTCTCGGCCGGTCGGGCGAAGATCATCACCGGCGGCGGCTCGAACGAGACCGCGCACGCGATCCAGCTCTACAAGGCCAGCGAGAAGGCCGGCGCCGACGGCGTCATGATCGTCACGCCGTACTACAACAAGCCGACCCAGGCGGGCGTCCTCACGCACTTCCGCATGATCGCCGACGCGACCGACCTGCCGGTCATCCTCTACGACATCCCCGGCCGGGCGGGCATCCCGATCAAGTACGAGACGCTGCTCCGGGCCGCCAAGCACCCGAACATCGTCGCCGTGAAGGACGCCAAGGGCGACTTCGCGGAGGTCAGCCGGGTCATCAACCAGACCGACCTCCTCTACTTCTCGGGTGACGACTCGAACGTGCTGCCGCACCTCTCGATCGGCGCCTCGGGCCTCATCGGCGTGACGGCCAACATCGTCTCGGCGCCGTACCGCACCATGATCGACGCGGTCAACGCCGGCGACCTCCACACGGCCACCGCCGCGCACAAGATGCTCGAGCCGCTCGTCCGCGCCGTCATGACGCACGTGCCCGGCACGGTCGCGGCGAAGTACATCCTCCACGGCCTCGGCCGCATCTCGAGCCCGCGCGTCCGCCTGCCGCTCGTCGGCCCGGAGGACACCGAGGCGGCCCTCATCGAGGACGAGCTCTCGCACGTCGGCGCGATCCCCGGCCTCGACCTGAGCCGCTTCCGGCCCGACCGCAACGCGGCCGCCGGCGGTGCGCTGCCGAAGGTGCACGGCACCACCCGCTGACCCTCGTGGGCGGTGCGCCGCCCGCCGACGGAGTCCTCCTCCCGGGGCACGGCGCCCCACCAGCCACGAAGGAACAGATGCCCACGACGATCCAGGTCCCGCGCCCCCTCGAGAACGGCACGCTCCGCGTGGTGCCCGTGGGCGGGCTCGGCGAGATCGGCCGCAACATGACGATCTACGAGATCGACGGCAAGCTGCTCGTGGTCGACTGCGGCGTGCTCTTCCCGGAGGAGCACCAGCCGGGGGTCGACCTGATCCTGCCCGACTTCTCGCCGCTCCGCGACCGGCTCGACGACGTGCTCGCCGTCGTGCTGACGCACGGGCACGAAGACCACATCGGCGCGGTGCCCTACCTCCTGCGCCTCCGCCAGGACATCCCCCTGATCGGCTCCCAGCTGACGCTCGCCCTCATCGAGGCGAAGCTCAAGGAGCACCGCATCAAGCCCTACACGCTGACCGTGAAGGAGGGCGGGCGGGAGACGCTCGGCCCGTTCGAGCTCGAGTTCGTCGCCGTGAACCACTCGATCCCCGACGCCCTGGCCGTGGCGATCCGCACCTCGGCGGGCCTGGTGCTCCACACGGGCGACTTCAAGATGGACCAGCTGCCCCTCGACGACCGCATCACCGACCTCCGGGCCTTCGCCCGCCTCGGCGAGGAGGGCGTCGACCTCTTCCTCCCCGACTCGACCAACGCCGACGTGCCCGGCTTCACCGCGCTCGAGCGCGACATCGGGCCGGTGCTCGACGACGTCATCCGCCGTGCGCCGCGCCGCGTCGTCGTCGCGAGCTTCTCGAGCCACGTCCACCGCGTGCAGCAGGTGCTCGACGCCGCGCACGCCAACGGGCGCCGGGTGGCGTTCATGGGCCGCTCGATGGTGCGCAACATGGGCATCGCCGCCGACCTCGGCTACCTCATCGTGCCCGAGGGGGTGCTCATCGACGCCAAGAAGGCGAAGGACCTCCCCGACGACCGCATCGTGTACATGAGCACGGGCTCGCAGGGCGAGCCGATGGCCGTCCTGGCGCGCATGGCGAACCTCGAGCACCAGATCGAGATCGGGCGCGACGACACGATCATCCTCGCGTCGAGCCTCATCCCCGGCAACGAGAACGCCGTCTACCGCGTGATCGACGGGCTGACGAAGCTCGGGGCGAAGGTCGTGCACAAGGGCAACGCGAAGGTGCACGTCTCCGGCCATGCCTCGGCCGGCGAGCTCCTGTACTGCTACAACGTCCTGCGGCCGAAGAACGTCATGCCGGTCCACGGCGAGCACCGCCACCTGTACGCCAACGCCGCCCTCGCGGTGCGCACCGGCGTCCCGGAGCAGAACACGATCCTCGGCGAGGACGGCATCGTCGTCGACCTGCGCGACGGGGTCGCCGAGGTCGTCGGCCAGCTCGACCTCGGCTACGTCTACGTCGACGGGTCGACGGTCGGCGAGATCACCGACGCCGACCTGAAGGACCGCCGCATCCTCAGCGAAGAGGGCTTCATCTCCGTCTTCCTCGCCGTCGACGCGAGCACGGGTCGCGTCGTCGTCGGCCCCGAGATCCAGTCGCGGGGCTTCGCGGAGGACGAGAAGGTGTTCGACGACGTCATGCCGAAGATCCTCGCCGCGCTCGTCGAGGCCGCCGAGAACGGCACGCGCGACACCCACGCGCTCAGTCAGGTGGTGCGCCGCACGGTCGGCCGCTGGGTCGCCACGCAGCACCGTCGCCGCCCGATGATCGTGCCCGTCGTCATCAGCGCCTGACCCCGCCGGAGGCGCGGGTCGCCTCGTCCTCCCCGGTCGCCGAAGTCATCCGGGAGGGTGAGGCGCCCCGTTCTCAGGCTCCCTAAGGTTCGAGGGTCACACGACCACGAACCCCGGGGGAACACCATGCGCGTCGCCAAGACCTGGATCTTCCCGATCCTCAGGATCCTCATCTTCGCGGCGATCGCCGTCGCCCTCGTCAAGCTCGCCTTCTTCGCGCCGGTCGAGGCGGCCTCGGGATCGAGCGCCGTGCCGACGGGCGAGATGGTCGAGCCGCAGGTGGCCGTCGCGATCGGCACCGTGACGAACGACGTCTCCGTCGACGCCACGGTCGAGGCCGACGCCACGGTCGCGGCCCCGGCGACCCTCGCCGGCACCGTGACGGAGGTCTTCGTCACGCAGGGGCAGGCCGTCGCCGCGGGCGACCGCCTCGCCTCGCTCCGCAGCGAGACGCCGCAGGACCCCGTCGTCCAGTCCGACGGCACCGTGACGGAGCGCAAGCCGATCGTCAAGACGGCCGTGGTGACGGCCCCGGTCGCGGGCACCGTCGGCGCCCTCGGGGTGATCCGCGACCAGGAGGTCACCGTGGGCGACGCGGTGGCGTCGGTCGCGCCTCCCACGTTCCACGTCACGGGAGCCCTCGCCGCCGACCAGCTGTACCGGCTCGTGAGCCGCCCGGCCGAGGGCACGGCGACCATCGCCGGCGGCCCCGCGCCGTTCCCCTGCACCGGCCTCGCCGTGGGCGGTCTCGGGGGAGGGGCCCCGAGCGACGAGACGACCGGCGACGCGGGCTCGACCGACGCGGGCGCGGCCACGAGCGGGCAGTCCGTGACCTGCGCCGTGCCGGGCGACGTCACCGTCTTCGCGGGCCTCGCGACGAAGCTCACGATCCCCGCCGGCGTCGCGACCGACGTCCTCACCGTGCCGCTGACCGCCGTGGAGGGCGCCGCGGGCAAGGGCATCGTCACCGTCGTCGGCGACGACGGCACCGAGGAGGAGCGCGAGATCGACCTCGGCATCAACGACGGCACGACCGTCGAGGTCACCGGCGGCCTCGCCGAGGGCGAGATGGTGCTCGAGTTCGTGCCGGGGGCGGCCGCCGTCGACCCCTGCGTCGACCCGTCGACCGGCGAGGTCGTCTGCTGATGCCGCTCATCCGCCTCGAGGGCGTGACGAAGACGGTCCCGCTGGCCGACGACGCCACCCTCGACATCCTCCGGGGCGTCGACCTCGAGGTCGACGCCGGCGAGCACGTGAGCATCGTCGGGCGGTCGGGCTCGGGCAAGTCGACCCTCCTCAACATCCTCGGGCTCATCGACGCGCCGACCACCGGCGGCCACTGGTTCGACGACCGCGACGTGAGCACGCTCCGCAGCGGGACGCGCGACCGGCTCCGGGGCGCCCAGGTGGGCTTCATCTTCCAGCAGTTCAACCTGCTGCAGGGGCGCACGGCGCTCGAGAACGTCATGACCCCCCTGCTCTACGCGAGCGGTCGCCGCTTCTGGCGACGTCGCGCGATCGCCGGGGCGATGCTCGAGAAGGTGGGCCTCGGCCACCGGGCCGAGGCGATGCCGCACCGGCTCTCGGGCGGCGAGCAGCAGCGCGTCGCCATCGCGAGGTCGCTCGTGCGCGACCCGCGCGTCATCCTCGCCGACGAGCCGACCGGGGCGCTCGACATCGAGACGGGGGCGACCGTCATGCGCCTCCTCGACGACATCTCCTCCGACACCGGGGCGGCGCTCGTGACCATCACGCACGACCTCGCGGTCGCGGCGCTCGCGTCGCGGCACTACGCGCTCGACGCGGGCGTGCTGTCGGCGGCGCGGCCCCGCGTCGAGGCGGTCGCGCCCGCCGCGGCCGTCGGGCCCGTCGCGCCCGCGCCGGAGCCGGGCCCCGCGTCCGCGCCGGCGGTGATCGCGTGACCGGGTTCCTGACGAGCGTCGTCGGCGCGTTCGTCGAGGCGTGGGCGGAGCTGCGCGTCAACAAGCTGCGCGTCCTGCTCAGCCTCGTCGGCGTCGCCGTCGCGGTCTGCTCGCTGACGGCGGTCGTCGGGCTCGGCAGCATCGTCGAGCAGTCGACCCGCGAGTCCAACGAGCGCGCGACCGGCCGCCCGGCCAGCTACGTGCTGTACACGTCCTCGACGGGGGCGGCCGAGGTGCCGTCGGCGGCCGTCGACGAGGCGTTCCGCTCGGCCGTGGCGCGCTACGACATCACGTACGCGAGCGCGAACGCGTACTCGTCGCGGGCCCTCCAGCTCGGCGACGGCCTCGTCGAGCTGCCGACGCAGGTGGTCGACGTCCCCTACGGCGAGATGCACCGCGTGGGCATCGTCGAGGGCCGCTGGTTCGACGAGGCCGACGCGTCACGCCTCGCCCCGGCGGTCGTCGTCGACGAGCCGCTGTGGCGCACCCTCGGCTCACCGCCCGTCTCGTCGCACCCGACCGTCGAGATGGTCGGGTCCGACACCGTCGTCGGCGTGGTGGTCGGCGTCTCGGCCGAGCAATACTCCGGCGGGACGGGGTCGATGTACGTCCTGCCCTCGGACGCCTACGACCTGACGCCCGCCTCGTCCGGGGCCTACGGCTACTCGGACACCCCGCAGTACGAGATGTGGCTGCCGCCGGAGATCGGCGACGACCTGAGCGCCACCGTGGCGGCGAACGTCGAGTCGGCGCTCGGCGACGACGTCCAGGTCGACGTGAGCCGCAACGACTACCTCGCCTACGGCGGCGAGGACCCCTTCCTGCCGATCAAGCTCGGGGTGACCGGCGTCGGCGTGCTCGTGCTCCTGCTCGGCGGCCTCGGGCTCGTCAACATCGCCCTCGTGACGGTCCGCCAGCGGATCCGCGAGATCGGCGTCCGGCGCTCGTTCGGTGCCACCGCGCCCCGGGTGTTCTTCTCGGTCATGCTCGAGAGCGTGGCGGGCACGGTCGTCGCGGGGGCCGTCGGCGTCATGGTCGCCGTGCTCGTCGTCGAGAACCCGACGGTGCAGGGCTGGGTCGGCCAGGGGTCGCTCGACGACCTGCCGCCCTTCCCGGTCTCGGCGGCCCTCGTCGGGCTCGGCTCCGCGACCCTGATCGGGGCGGTCGCCGGGCTGCTGCCCGCGCTCGTGGCGGTGCGGGTCAAGGTCATCGACGCCATCCGCTACTGACGCGCCGCCCGCCTCCGGCCCACGTCGGAGGCGGGCGGTACCGTGGAGCCCATGGCCACGCCCACCAAGCAGAACCCGCGATCGCGGTCCTCCTCGCGCGCGTCGGGCGGCCGCGGCGGCGACACCGCCGCCACCAAGAAGCTCCCCGCGACGAAGAAGGCGCCGGCGGCGCCGGCCCCGTCGGTCGACGAGTCGAGCACCAACGTCCTGGCCGCGGCGTGGATGGGCCTGGCGCACATGACGGGCGGCGCGTTCCGCGTGCTCGGCCACGAGACCCTCGACAAGTCCGAGCGGCGCGACGGCGTGCCGTTCTTCCTCGTGCTGCTGGCGATCGCCGGTGCGGTCGTCGAGTGGCTCAACCCGACGAGCGCCCTCGCGATCAGCTTCGACGCGTACACGTTCGGCGGCCTGCTGGGTCGCGTCGCCTACGCGCTCCCGGTCATCATGATCCTCTTCGCGGGATGGCTCTTCCGGCATCCGTCGTCGGTGCACGACAACACCCGGCTCGGCATCGGACTCGGCCTCCTGCTCGTCTCGGTCAGCGCCCTCTGCCACATCTTCGGCGGCCAGCCCCAGGCCGCCGAGGGCGTGCGAGCCCTGGCCACCGGCGGGGGAGTCCTCGGCTGGCTGGTCTCGTCGTGGCTCGTCGCGCTCGCGACCGAGTGGGTCGCCGTGCCGCTCGTGATCGTCCTGCTCGTGCTGTCCGTGCTCATCATGACCAAGACGCCGCCGAACCGCATCGGCCGGCGACTGGGCGAGCTGTACGAGTACCTCTTCGGCGCGACCACCACCGAGGCGGAAGCGGAGGCCGCGGCGGCCGCGTCCGGAGACGAGGGCGACGGCGCCCCCGACACCCTGCCGTGGTGGCGTCGCACGAAGAGCGGCCGCGAAGAAGACCCGGCCTACGACACCCCCGTCGTCGGCACGAGCGCGGCCACGGCGCCGACCGAGGTCGTCCCGCGGGGCCGCCGCGGCAAGCGCGGCTCCGAGGCGACGCCGCGCTTCGTCGACGAGGCCGCGCAGATCCTCGGTCCCGAGCCGGTCGCGCCCGCGCCCGCCGAGGCGGCGACGGACGTCTTCACGCACGACCTCCTCGACGAGCTCGAGCACGCGGAGGAGGCCGTCCGCGCCCAGGGCGTCGACGTCCCCCGGCACGACGCCGACGCCGCCGCGACGTCGGTGCTGCCCGTCCCGTCGGCCGTCGCTCCCGTGATCGACCGTTCCGAGAGCGACGTCGCGGCCCAGGTGCTCGCACCCGACGACGACGACGACGTCCTGGCCTCGCTCGACGTGGCCGACGACTCGCCGGCGGCTCCCTACCGGCTGCCGGCCGCCTCCACCCTCAGCGTCGGGCCGCCCGCGAAGGCCCGCAGCGAGGCCAACGACGAGATCGTGCGCTCGATCACCGAGGTGCTGCGTCAGTTCAGCGTCGACGCGAAGGTCGTCGGCTTCAGCCGCGGCCCGACCGTGACGCGCTACGAGATCGAGCTCGGCCCCGGCGTCAAGGTCGAGAAGGTCACGGCCCTCAGCAAGAACCTCTCGTACGCCGTCGCCTCGAACGAGGTGCGCATCCTGTCGCCGATCCCGGGCAAGAGCGCGATCGGCGTCGAGATCCCGAACACCGACCGCGAGATCGTCTCGCTCGGCGACGTGCTCCGCTCGTCCGCCGCGGCCAAGAGCGTGCACCCGATGACCATCGGCGTGGGCAAGGACGTCGAGGGCGGCTACGTCGTGGCCAACCTCGCGAAGATGCCCCACCTGCTCGTGGCCGGCGCCACGGGCTCGGGCAAGTCGAGCTTCGTGAACTCGATGATCACGTCGCTCCTGATGCGCGCCAAGCCGACCGACGTGCGCATGGTGCTCATCGACCCGAAGCGCGTCGAGCTGTCCATCTACGCCGGGGTGCCGCACCTCATCACGCCCATCATCACGAACCCCAAGAAGGCCGCCGAGGCGCTCCAGTGGGTCGTGAAGGAGATGGACATGAGGTACGACGACCTCGCCAGCTTCGGCTTCCGCCACATCGACGACTTCAACCGCGCCGTGGTCGCGAACGAGATCGTGCT
>Ga0265798_10011660_pt1 | contig 10686 bp, 6 predicted proteins | sample P3T30metagenome_FD_192430 | JGI IMG/M metagenome (GOLD analysis project Ga0265798, IMG submission 192430) | Plant litter microbial communities from East Loma Ridge, Irvine, California - P3 T30 | ecosystem: Environmental > Terrestrial > Plant litter > Unclassified | place: USA: California... | reverse complement strand
GTTTTGCGACTCATCGGCGTTGTGGGTCAATGCGACCGGGTCGGGTCGCTTTTCGAAGTCGTTCTCGAGGCGTGCCGCGAGTGTGTCCTTTCCGGACTTGCCCGTAACTGGAAGTGTCATATTGTCAGCTGGAAAGAAGATTGTGAAGCCGTAGGAATTGTACGACTTTTTGAAAAACATCTACTTCTCATGAACAATGTGTCTTGACGTCATGGCTAGCTACTTTGGGGTGTGGCTGCGCGATGCGAGACGTCACGGGCCTGTCAATGAAGCCGTGCCACAATCTGAACTTAAGCAATCACCGTAAGAGCGTGCCAGAGAGGTATTGAACACTGTGAAGAAAGACCGGGCCAATGCCATTGATCAAAAGCATGGGAGAGTTGCCAGGGGTACGCAAAATATATCCTCAGCTCGTTTCACATGAGATGCGCAATGCCTGCTATGAGCCTCCTGTCGTTCACAACAATCGTCATGTCCCGAGAACGTTCTTGATATGACCCTTTCGTGTTGAATATCTCATGTTGCTGTCCGATACATTCAAAATGTGCGTAGCATCTTACAAGCTGGAAGAATGAGTCGATGTCGTAGGCGATGCTACGTATACCTCTGGGGCTTGTCTTGCAATACTATCTGCACTGCATTTTGCTCAGAGGACAGTGAAAGTTCAGTACTACGAGAATGGCCCTAACCTTCGATATGAATAGGCCATTTCTCTACAGCTTCATAGAGCATCAGCAGACTACCCATGAGATATACTGCGGGTGCCCATACCAGAGCCAGTGTACTCTGATACTCGCACCAATCTGTGCTACAATATCCCAAACAAGCACTCCAGATCCAACCTATGCTACCCACCAGGTTTGTCATTCCAACCCACCACCCGACCATGCGCGGCGCGGGCTTCCACCACTGGCGCTGCACTTCGAACAGGTATAGTATCGAAGCGACGAGGAAGCAGATAGCCCCAAGCAGGAAAGAAGGATAGTATAGCCCATAGAGCACGCCTTGCGGGAGGTTCTTGTATACACCTGGTAAGGTGAGGAGATTTGTGACCCAGTAGATGGCTGTACCAACGAAGAGGATGAGGTTTGCGTTGAAGCCAATTTCTCGACGGTAGTGAACACGAACATCCTGCCATGTGGGCCACCATTTCCAGGCTTGCTCAGGTCCTGACTGGGGACGCGCCTCCACCTTAAACGTCTTCGTATGCATTATTCGATGCTTTATGCGGTCGGGGTTGTGGATATGCGTGCAGTTTCGACGGTCGGGTTGGAAGCCGGAAGGGTTCTCAGTCGCTTTCTCTTCGTCAGGAGACTCGAGTTCAATGTTCTCATTGTCGGAGTTTAGGCTCTCCTCCAGCGCCCAGCCAAAGCAGTCGCTCTGGTTGGCGTTCACCGCTTCGACCACGAGGAGCATGCCGCCCAGCAGAAACAACATCCCACGAAAGAAAGATATCGCGCCGCTGACGATGGTCGGGTCGGCAGCGAATCGTTTCTCTGGATAGGCGACTGGAAGCCATTGCAGGACGCCAGACATAATGGAGCATATCGAGCCGACAGTAAAGACGACCCCAACCCACCACGAAACGTCCCACCAGGCTATGACTGTGATCATGCGCACGAGCGCTCGAAGAAGGCGAGTAGTACGTGCGGTGCGCGAGGGTGCTTGGCCGTGATTGAGAAGAAGGATATGCCGACCTGGAGCAGAGACTCGTCAGTACAGTCCAGAGTGTATACATAGGATAGCTGGAAATGTACCCTTTCGATTCTCGCGACTCCACCACTCCCATTCTGTCCCGCTTGCGTCCCCATCTTCGTTGTTGACAGCATAGCGCCGTGAGTTGGCATTTTGGAAGTTCAAGACCTTGTGCGAACTACCGTGAATGTAATCCAGCTGCTGCGACGAGTCCTGGAGAAAGTCTTTGTCGTTGCTGGGGGCGGACATGGCTCGAGAATTGTACGAGAAGGGAACACCGCGATCGGGCTATCCATGTGTGAGGCTTCATGTCCTTCAAGCCATGTCGTCGCCATAGCTTCTTGCATCATGTTGGGCCCCCGTGAAATGCGTCCTGAAAGCGATAGATCATCCCATCGACGACAAGATGATGATGGGTGATGTCATGGTGTGGAGAGTTTCGTGTCGATCTTGGCAGGGACGCTGTCGGCTAGCGTCTGGGGCTTCCACATGTCGCGGGCCCAGTCCCGACTCTCAAGTCAATGACACGACGCAATCGCGATCACTTAACACCAAGAACGAGCGCGAAATTTCAGGCGACACCTTTTCCCATTTGTGATGAGTTCTTTCGGTCTGGAGAGTCATCTGTGACCCGGTGCGCCATTGGAACCGCACCTGGGCACGTATGAGCATGTTTCGTGAAACAAACCAAGCTATCGGAGACCACCCATATCAGTAATCGGCCTTACATCTCTCTAAGGAACAGCGTGCATGAGTAAAAGTAATGTCAAAGTACCGAGTCAGAGAGCTCGGGATTTTGTGATGCGATGGTTCCTGCATCTAACCCCCATGCCCCGCCCTGCATTCATCGCCCATCAATCCCAAGGTTATCTAGCAACAGCCGCAGGCCATGCAGTACTTGCAGTGTACAGCATGTGTTAGAGCTGTCGAATAACACATCCGCTCTGGTATCTTCGAGGGAGCCCGGCAAGTTAAACCTCCCCATGGTGGAAAAGGACTCGCAGACGGGTCTCCCATGTTCATCGCGTCTACATGAAGGTGCCACGCGTACGACAACTCTTGGCTTTTGTGTATAGTCTGCTAATACATCCCGTTGATGAGGTTTGCGCACTCAAGCTGGTAGAGAGCTAACAATGGCTTCATTTCGGGCGCATGGCAGGACGGGTGCTTCGGCGCCGAAGCGTAATCATGCAAACAGCTTCACACCAATGGTTTGGACAACGCGGAATGCGATGGGATAGATGATTACTGACCAGATATGAAGTAGAAGACATGCGCTGTTTTTCTGGATATAAAGCGGGTGCCCTTATACCGATATTCCTCACCACGTTCATTATACACGGACATCCACCTTTCACCATGCTTCGCCGCCATTCTGTCAGGCCTAGTGGTCTACTCGCTCTCATCTCGAACATCGTACTTTTTGGTTCCCTTTTGCCAGGTGCTGCAGCCCAGGATGATGCCACCAAACTCAGAGACTGTTTGAGTAGCTCAAGCATCTTGGCCTCCTTAGCGACCTTTCCTGATGCTACGAACTGGGAGACTATTACCTCGCCATGGGCTTTGCGGTTCAACCCAGAACCAGCCGCAGTTGTTGTTCCGCGCAACGAAGACGAAATCGCTGCTGCGTTGGCATGCGCCGTGGATGCGGGTGTCAAGGTCTCCCCACTGAACGGAGGACATTCCTACGGAGCTTACGGGCTGGGTGGTGTGGATGGCGCACTTGTGATCAACATGGAGCGTGTCACGGAGACCACATTCGACGAGGCGACTGGGCTGTTCACGTGAGCATTCTGCAATCAACATCAATGTACTCTATGCTAATAACCATAGCTACGGTGGTGGAAGCCGAGTTGGGCCAGCTGTAACATGGCTTTGGGAGAACCACGGGCGCCACTTCCCCCACGTCCGAGCTAACTGGGTAGGCCTTTCTGGGTCTTCCATCGGTGGTGGCTTTGGAACCACCAGTCGTTTTCTCGGAATTCCTATGGACAATCTCGACAGCGTCAAGGTGATGCTATACAACGGCACAGTGGTGACTGCTTCACGCACGGAAAACCCAGACCTGTTCTTCGTTGTTCAAGGTGCAGGCTCTTCTTACGGCATCATCCTGTCTTTGACTACTCGCACTTGGAAACCAGAGTTCGACATCGTCACAAACTTCACAATTTCACTTGGTGCTGTTGATCTTGACACAGGCGCCCAAGCCCTGATCGATATCCAGGATTGGGCCATGACTACAGCTCCCGATACCTTCGCTCTGCGATGGCAACTTGCAGGCGAATGGAATGGTAGTGGCTATTTCTATGGTAACCCGGCCGAGTTTGATGATCTATTCGCTGGTCTTGTCGAACGTCTCCCAAACACTACCACAACTACTGTGCGAACGGCGGATTTCTGGGCTATGGAGAACTTCGCTGTTCCACAGCTCAACGGAACTACCGACGCCTTCCCTCCGCGCAGCATGTATCTGCAAGCACTGGTTCTGCGCAAAGATCAGCCTTTCACCTTAGAGTCCGCCAAAGCGCTCTACCAGTACACTACACTCGCCTTCAACCGCACTGACCTGACTGAGTTCGGCTTCTTGGACCTATGGGGTGGTGTGTCTAGGGATGTTGACGACTCAAAGCAAGCGATGGCCTACTCCAACAACCAGTGGCTCATCCGCTGGGAAGGACGTCTTGCTAACGGCCTAACCGAATGGCCTGCTGACGGCATTGAGTATATGCAAGCTGGATTCCGGCCTTTCCAGGAGCAGTTGAAGAAGGAAGGTGTACCCCTGAGGGGCTTTGTCAACTACAGAGATACGGAGCTCTCCGTTGAGGAATGGAGCGTGAGGCTATACGGGGACAACTTTGAGAAGATGAAGAGGATCAAGTCGAACCTAGATCCACAGGGTGTTTTCACGACGCATGCGCAGAGTATTCCATCGTCCTGAGTTCTCGACAAAGGGACCATCGAGTGAAGGTTCTATTGAGTGGTTCATGAGATGCGAAGGCTTGTCACGATGACAGTTCGCATTTGCATGTATATAGGCAGTTGATTGTCAATGAAGTCGAGTTCAGGTCATTCACTCTTGAGGACGGTTGGTAAACATCAATTTAGAGGTATTGCAGCATGTGTTTGACAACTGTCGATGCACCGAACCGGCCATTCTGATTCATTAAATCTATATTATATACAAGAAAATGCGCTGTCTCGAAGATCTCACATGGTGGACCATCAACAAGAACTTGCTGTTTAGCAAGTCAGCTCGAAAAACGGTGTGTTGTTCTGGAGGGGCGTGATGGCGAAAGACAAATCGGTCTGGGCAGCGTTGGCGTCCTTCAAGGTGTACCAGAACGTGGTACGGCTGCCAAAGAGCGAGCAGCCAACTTCGTCCCAGTAACGCTTGGAGTTCTCAAGGGAGGCAACAGCGGAGCCAGAGTTGGGCCCAACTAGACTTGCGTTAGTGTGATAGTCTTGGATAGTATCAAGGCAAAACTTACTTCGTGGCCATCCGGTCTCAGTGACCCAAACTTCCTTTCCATCAGATACGCTCTCAGTCTGACCAAGACCCGCAAAGAAGTTCTCACGTGCCAGGTCGATTGAGTTTGGCCTCGTGGTCTCGAAGTATGGGAATGAGTTGTGTCCAAGCCAGTTCACGGCGCGCGCAACACCGCGGTTCTCGGGAAGAACCCACGCAGTGAATGTGTCGACATGGCCGATAGGCTTGCCCTCGAGCGCGGTGCCACGGATCCAATCACGCATCCAACCAATGTAACCCTCGATCTCGGCACCAGTAGCACCAGCGCCAGCGTTGTTCTGTACACCTTGCGGACTGCTGCGGTACAAATCCTCAGATCCTACGCTGATGCCGATGATCTTGTCTGTGAAAGCAGTTCCAAGTTCCCTGGCACCACGGATCAAAGCGTTGAGTTCGTTCTCGTAGGCCGCGCGTCCGGCGCTGGCCCAGAGACCGACCAGGAGTTGGGTGTCGGTGTCGATGGCTGCTTGGAAGGCAGAGATGGGATCGGCCGCGGTACCGCATTGAACCGAAGTGTAAAGACGGGCGGTGTTGAAACCCGAAGCTCCCTGCAGGCTCTTTGCCTCATTGAAGAAGCGAACGAAGTCGTTGTAGCCGCGGCATGATCCGTCTGCGTTGGTGGCACCGTAGTTGAAGCCTTTGCTCTGGGCGACAGCGGTGGTCGCGAGGGCGAGGACAGAAGCAGCTTTGGCCCACATGTTGAGTATTAAGAATAGGGTATTAATTCTAGTAAAACGAAGCGATACAGGTGTAGAAGCCAGGGATGGAGCAACCTTTTATTCCTCCGTAGAGCTGAAGTTTAAAATAGAACGTTTGCCCCTGCGCATCATCGCTGGCTGCATGCCAACCCAGATGACGTGGATGAGGCTCGTACTTTTCTTTGCCAAGCGTTGTTGAATGGCGATCTGCCGAGCGCCATCCTGGGCGGAAAGCTCTTTCAACAATCCACCGTGTGGACAGTTGCGCGAAGCCTCGTCTACACAAGCAAACAAATGACTGCGTGCGACACAAGTTGCTGTGCGTTTTCGCGAAAGAAGTTGGGGAAGGATGGGGAAAGTCGCCAGGATCACTACTAGTTCTCGTGATGATGCAGGCCACGGAGGCGACCGTCGACATGTGCCATGCGTATTAGCACGAATACGATCGATATCCCGGGCAGCCGAATCGGATTTGCGCTGGTCTCGAACGCGCGGTGTGGTGAGGATGCGGTCAAGTCGCAGCTGCCCAGACGGAAGATGTGGGGTAGGGAATCATAGCGGCGCGAGGGTGTGGACCACGTTGCATTGCGGACAATTTCCCGCCGGGTCAGCCTTGATGCTGCCATCCGCGTCCTTCGATGCTCGTGGCACTAATGAATCCTTGCCGTGCGACATCGCATCTGGCAGCTGTCATTTACAGAGCTTCGAAATGAGGCTGCGCGACGGAACTGGGATCACTCACGATGGACGCAGGGACGCGCACCTGAGTGGTGGCTCACCGGTTGTCTAGCGAGGCATGGGCCTCAATAAGCCTGAGAATTCGCGCACGGTGCGACAGATGTCGTGCTGTTGGTCTAGAGCCTTCCTTTGTTTTTGAGGGATCCTGAACAAAAGATGAACTTATCCTCGTCTTCCATCGGTGACAGACTGTGGCGGTGCTTGGGTGTCGAAATGTCGCGTTGATCAGAGTTAAACCCTGGAACATTCCACTCACGGAAACGATGATGAATGCGATAACGAAGTGATGTTGCATAGTACTCACCCCGCGAGAGGCACGGTGAATACAGGTGGAAATGAACGTATGGGCAGCAAAAAGCCATGTTCTGTTTGTGCAACGTCGCGGTCCTTTTCGCATGAAATACACTTGGCCGCGACATTTGCTCGACGTGGGTTCTCTCCACCACTCTTGATAAGACTTGAAACATGTCCACCACAAGTTCTGAGCTTGACGCCTCCTATCTTTGAGGTGCCGAGTGGTAAAGTTATATTGACGGTGCAGTGTCTCATTTGACAGACCAAAGGATAGTTCACCTGGGCAGCGCATAAATGTCTTGTGACAAGTAGGGATCTCGAGGTCACACTTTGGCACATCCTTAAGCGACCTCGGGATGCTTTCTGATCACAACATCTCAGAACATGAACGCTTGAAGCTTAGCTGGTACAACAACCTTAGAAAACTAATAACTAGCCTGCCTTCTTCAAATAACCCTCTAGTTGTTTCAGCACCGTGTTGGTTAAGAATTCGGGTACTAAATTAGAGTGGTTCTTGTCTAAGGTAAGTGCAGACTAGTAGTATAACATAACAATCTGTAACGTTAATCAAGAAACGTGCCGCTAGAACGTACCTACTAGATATTAAGCGCGCGTCTCTACCTAGATACGCCTTACTCTAGAATTAAGCGCTTTTTATTACTTAAGTATAAGAATATAAAGTAAAAGCTTTACATAATTAGAAAATTACAAGTTCTCTAAAGTAGCTAATATACTATTAAGTATTTAGTATCTTATATCTAATTCTATAAGTATTTTTTATTAAAGAGCTAGTTATTAAGTAGAAATTAAGATTCTAAGTAGTAATACTTACAGCTTATAAGCTAATTCTAGAAAAGTAAGAAATAATACTAGTATACTAAAAGATATATAACTACAAATTTTACTTATTCTTAAGAGTATAGTACTAAGCTTAAACTTAAAGTATAAGCTCTACTTTTTTATCTACTTATTTAAGTTATTTAATATTATTAAATAGCTATAGATATATAGTAGTACTAAAATCTTTATATTATAATATAGTATTATTATATATACTTATTAGCTTATTAGAGTAGATTATTAAAATAGAGTAAAGTAATAAAATATAGTTCGTAAACTTATATAGTAGTCTTAAAATATATTATAGTGTAGTAATTAGTTATCTAATTAGATTATATAATTAGAAAAAGAATAAGTACTTTAATAGCTCTTTAAGGTAGAGAGTAGCTTTCTTAGATAAAAATACTATACTAATTACTTATTACTACTTACTTTACTCTTCTATTCTACTAATTATAGGTTAAATACTTTTTACCTCTACTTAATATTCTATTATACTATATTTTTAGTAACCTAACTAAAGAGAACTAATAGTCTATTAGTAGAAAAAAAGCTATTATAATAGTAGTATAGTATTCTTAGCGTAGTTTTAAAGAAGTATAATAGTATAAAAGCTTAGTATTAAGCTGCGTAGAACTACTAAGTAGAAATTAGTAAGAATACGTAGCTTCTTAGTATCTAACTAAAGATAGTAGATTACTATAAAAGAACTATAGCGTAGCTAGATTACTATACCTAATAAGAAAAGAGTAAGTATAACTTAGTTACTAAGAAAGTAAAATACTAAAGTAGTAAATAAGTTTTAGAGCTAAAGAAAGGTCTAATATTAAATCTAAATTAAAAAGAGAAGATATTTATATAGTAGCTATACTAAAGAATAGTAAGAGCTTTAAAAATAGTATAGCTCTAGCTCTAGTAGTAGATTAGAAGAAGAGAATAAGAGAAGTATAGTACTAAGAAAAGAGTAACACTAATATTAAATAGAAATTAACACTAATAAGTACTACACTAGTAATTATAATACTACTATTACTAATAATAATAGTATCTAATACTAAAGAGTAGTAAGAAGAAAGCTACTATATTAGCTACTTTAAGCCTACTAACGCTAATACACCTATCTTTAATAAAAAGAATATTACTAACTTTCTAAAGAAGTATAAGTTTAAATATAATTAAGTAGACTAGAGCTAAAAAGATTAGAAGAAGTAAGTACTCTACTTCTATATCTATTACTATAAAACTTTTCTTTAAAAGCTTTCTAGCTACTCTAGTAATACTATAGACTAGATAGCTTTTAAGAAAAAAATTACTAAACTATATATAAGCTAGAATAAGAGCTAAAAGCGTAGTATCTAAGTCTTTATTAAGAGTAATATTAATAAAGTTTATTACTACTAGCCTAGAGTAAAGATTACTAAGTACTACTAGAACTTTCTAGTCTACTTTACTATAGCTAAGCTCTAAGCCTAAGTTCTAAAGAAAGAGAAAAATTACTTCTTCTTTTAAGAATTAGCTAGAGAGAATATAGATTAGATAATATACTTAATACTAAAGAAAGATTAACCTAAGCTTAATACTTTTTCTAGCTTCTAGATTAGTAAAATCTATAAGTTTATCTAAAAGTATTAAGAGTAAGAGAAAGAATTAAATACGCTTAACACTAACTATATATTAGTAAGTAGAGTTCTTACGTAATAGAATATTACTATATTAGAAGATAAATTACTATAGTCTAAAGAGCTTTTATAGCTATAGAAGATTTAGCTAGTATTTTACTCTAAGCTCTAAGTTTAGGTAGCGTAGCTTTAGGTTAATTCTATAGTAGAGAATTTAGTGCGCTACTTTAAGAGATATACTATAAGTATAGAGTAGTTTAACTAGTTTATAAATAATAATATAGTAATACACTATCTTTTTTTAAAAGAAAAGAACTACACTAAAGTCTATAAGCGCTTAGTAATTAGGTAAAAGAGTAATATCTATCTAGTTATAGAGTATAATAATAGAAGCTTTAAGTTCTATTATCTACTAATATATAACTTCTAAGTTAATAATATAGAAGTAAGTAGAGACTTAATATTCTATTAATTTTATAGCTAAGAGAGCTATAGAATTACTAACTACTTTAATATAAACTTTCTAAAGAATAACTACTAGTACTATACTAAGAATAAGTCTATCTCTAATAGCTATAACTATATAAAGTACTACTTTAGGCTATTTCTAACTAATATTTAGAGTATCTTTTTAAAAGAAGAATTTACGCTAAGACTATTAGAGAGTAAGATTCTAGAATAAGTTTTTAAATCTCTAAAGAAGTAATTTAGAGTTAATAACTTCTAGCTTAAATAGCTAATATAAACTATTCTACTAGCGCTTTTTAATAAGGCTAGAAACCTAATTACTACTAAGTCTAAAGAATAGTCTAGTAAGAGCTATACTAAAGAAGTATTAGAGAATAGCAACTTACTTATAAAGTAAATAATAGCGCTTTAGAATACTACGCGCTTTTTTAAAAGTATATTATATACTAGTAAAGTATATATAGTAGAGCTTTAAGTAAATACTACTAGATAGTAAGATTAGCTTCTAAAAAAGAGTAGTAAAGCTTATTAAAAAAATATCTAAGTCTAGTCTAAAGTAGCTATTACTATAAGGCTAGCTAATATACTTATAATAAGAAAGAAAATAGTAGTACGCTCTTACGCTAGAATAGAGAAGCTAGAGAAAGATATAGACTTATTTTAGTATTAAGTAATAGTAAATATATAGAATAATATTAACTAAGAAGTCTAAGGCTAGCTACCTTTTAAAAAATTATACTTATAGTAAAACTAGTTCTAAGATACTCTTAGTAGAAGTACTATAAATAAGAATATTATTCTAGCTCTA
>Ga0265798_10011658_pt1 | contig 10687 bp, 11 predicted proteins | sample P3T30metagenome_FD_192430 | JGI IMG/M metagenome (GOLD analysis project Ga0265798, IMG submission 192430) | Plant litter microbial communities from East Loma Ridge, Irvine, California - P3 T30 | ecosystem: Environmental > Terrestrial > Plant litter > Unclassified | place: USA: California... | reverse complement strand
GGCCGATTTCGCCTTCCATCTGGCGGGCCTCCTTCTCGGTGTTCGAGATGTAGTCCTCCATGATGCCGATGGGGTCGGTGTTCACGAAAATGCCCGCCAGCGTGCGCAGCACCCGCTGCCCAGCGTACCACAGCCCGGTTTGAATCCGCTTGTTGGTGCCCAGCAAAAAGAGCACAAACAGCGCCCCTAGGCCGATGCCGAGCTTCACGCTATTAAACACGATGTCAACGAGGTAGGGCACGATTTGGCCCCAGTAGTACACGCCCGCGCCGGCACCGGCTGCCAGCACTACCCAGCCAGCTACTTTTTCGGGTTGCTGCCACTTGGGCAAGCTTGGGTTGAGGTCGGTTGAAAGAAGGGTTTTCATAATTCAGAAAGACGGTTACTTGTTGAGTAAAAAGGATTTGGTAGCTTGTTGATGCACTTGCAATTCGGCCACGGCCGCGGCATTGGCCAACTCGTAGCTGGCGAGGGCGGCCTGAGCTTTGGTGCTTTCCTGCTGCATTTGCTGCTGGGCTTCTTGCAGCTGCTGGCTTTTCTCGGCGAGCTGCTTGCTGAGGGCGGCCACATCGGCTTGCAGCTGGGCTTCCTGGTTGCGGAGCTGGGCTAGGGCGCTGGGGGTACCTTTTAGCGGCACCGCTTCGCCGGTTTTTTCGCGGTGGTGGGCCTGCACCTTGGCGCGGTCGTCGGCCAGCTTTTGGGTGAGCGCGTCGGCCGAGGTGAGCAGGGTAGGGAGGTCGAGCCCGGTCACAGCCGCGAAGGCGTTGAAGGCCGTTTGGTAGAGTAGCGGGCCGCTGAGGCCACTGGCCGCCAGGCTCTTTACCATTTTGGTAAAGGCGTGGAAGTCGCGCCCGTCGCCGGCCAAGAGCTGGGCAATGTGGTCAAGGTGGCGCTGCTCGGGCTGCGCCTGGCCGGGTGCCAGGTCGGCCAGCGCCGGAGCGGGGGCAGCAGGCAGCGGCCGGGCGGCAGCCGTTGCGGCGGGAGCGTGGTGGTCTTCTTCCACGAAGAAGTCCTTGACGCCCTTGGCCAGATTATCCAGAATAGCCATTGTTCAGTGTAGGCAAGTAGGTGAGTGATGTGTACCTAATGCCAAGACTGATGCCGACTCGGAGGATTGGCTTGTATATTTTGTATAATGTGCTTTATATCAGAAGTATAAATAAAAAATCCCGCCCGGCACGGGGCCGAACGGGACGTTATTTTTTCAAAATGGAAAGCCGATTTTTGCTGAAATGAAAATCCGGCGGGGGCTTAGCTGGGGCCGAAGCGGTAACGCAGACCTAGGGCTATGGAGGAATCAAGACGGCGATAGTTGCCGGTAACAGGCACGTTGAAAAGAATATCGCCAACAGCTTCTAGTCGCTGCCCAAAACGGTAGCGGAAACTTGGCCCTAGGTTAGCATACAGCTTATTGGAGGTGTAAGAATCATCGTTCTCAACGGTGGTGGTAGGGGCTTGAGGATAATCGATATAGCTGTAGAAGTTGGTGCTAATTAAGTGCACGCGTTGGTGCACCAGCATAAGACCACCAGCCAAATCGACTTGGAAACGGTGTGCTGGCTGGCGCGTGAGGGTATAGCGCACAAGCAGCGAAGTATTAACGGTGCGGACCGTAGTGGCCGAGTTGCTAGTGTGATTAACTCGGTAGTTGTTGATGTCAGTATAATTGTTATCGTATTCATAATTAGCCTTGTAGCCACTATAAGTTAGCCCTAGCTGCACGGCTAAGCGGGGTCGTAGGTGGTAGCCAAGCGTAGCCTGCACGGGCACCCCGTATTTATGGTCGCGGATGTTGGTGCGTCCTAACCTTTGATAGGGCCCACCATAAACCCCTAGCCCCACGTAGAATTTAGGGGTAATCGCAGGTTCGGTAGCTTGGGCATAGCTAGTGAGCGATGAGCCTAGCAATAGGCTACCTAGGATAAGGCGAGGGATATTCATGATGGAGGAAAAGAAAGGAGTGCTGCAAGTAAGTATCTTTTTGACAGTTAAGCGTTGCACTCTTTATTAAATAAAAAATCCCGTCCGGCGCGAGGCCGAACGGGACGTTCATTGTTCGAAACGAAAAGCCGGTTTTCAAAGACAACCGGCGAGGCGGCTTAGCTGGGCCCAAAGTGGTAGCGCAGCCCTAGGGCCATTGTGGCTTGGGTTCGCAGCCCGTAGCGAGCGTAGCCGTTGCTTATTGGCTGGTCAAATGTTAGGTCGTACACCGCCTCCAGGCGCGAAACCACGCGGTAGCGCAGGCTAGCACCTAGACTCAGCAAGGTGCTATTGTAGGTAGAAGAATAGTCGAAAGGAGTGGGAAGAGCTTGGCTATTGTCGAAATAGCCGCCCGCATTGCTGAAGTAACTGTGCTCGAACTTCACGCCACCAAGCAAGTCGGCTTGAAAACGGTGCTGGAGCTTTCGGGTCAGGGTGTAGCGTGCTAGCAGCGAGGTAGTGGTGCTACGCTCAATAGAAGTGCCTGCTGCATAGGTGGGCAGCGTGCCAGGAGCGGAATAGATATACTGATAGTCGTAAGTGTCTCGATTACCGTTGTAGGCTAGTCCCAATTGTACGGCCAGCCGGGGCCGCAGCAGATAGCCCACCACGGCCTGCACCGGTATGCGGGTGCCGCTGCCCCAGCGGCTTATATTCTGGTGGCTACTGTTATATATACCCAGGCCACCGTAGAAACGCGGTGCAGGCACAGGTGCTGCCGATTGAGCCTGGACAGTAACCGACGAGCTTAGTAAAAGGCTACCTAGGGCGAGGCGCAAAATAGTCATAGCTGAAAAAGGGAATAAGTGTTATAAGTAAGTGTCATTTTGAAGGTTAAGCGTTGCAACCTCCAAGAAATAAAGATTCTTCTCCCCTCAATCTGCCCGCATTCGGTAAAGGGCTGAGTAACGTTTAAAAATGGTAACAAGCCAGCAGCTACGCGTAGGGCAGTGCCGCAAACAAGTTGCTTTCGTTAGGGTTAGAGCAGTTCACGCTCGCTTATGGCCGCTCCTCTCACGTATCCCAAAACCGCCGAGCTGTACGGCCGGCCAGCCGTGGAAATCAATCCGCCGCAGCCCGAACTGCGGGTGGAGCGCTACCAACTCGATGCGATGGAGGTGCCCGCCCATGCGCACCCCGAGCATTTGCTGCTGCTGCACCAAGCCGCGCAGCCTGTGCGCTCGCGCCGCCGCAGCGGGAGTAAGGTAGAGGAAGACCTTTTTCATTTTGGTGATGGCGGCCTGTACCCCGCCGGTGAGTACGGCCCGCTGGCCTGGGACGGGCCGGCCGACGTCATCCACCTGCACTTGAACCCGCAGCTGCTGGAAACCCGCGCCCGCCAGAACCTAGACCTTACACACTTCGCCCTGCGCGACCAGTTTCGGCTGGAAGATGGACTGCTGACCCACCTAGGGCGGCAATTGCTGACTGCCACCGGGGCCGGGCACGCCCTAGGACAGCTCTACGCCGAGTCATTGACCACGGCTTTGAGCCTGCACCTCATCACGCACTACGCCACCTTCGAGCGGCGCATTGCCCATGATAGCGCCCGGCTGCCGGGCGCGGTGCTGGCGCGCATCGAGGCCTATATAGAAGCCTCGGCCGAGCAGCCCATCACGCTGGCGGCGCTGGCCGAGCTGGCCAACTTAAGCGTATTTCACTTTTCCCGCCGCTTCAAGCTGACTACCGGCCGCTCGCCCTACCAGTATGTGCTGGACTGGAAAATAACGCGGGCCCGCCAGCTGCTGCGAGTTGGTGAGCAGCCCGTGACGGCCATCAGCGACGCACTGGGCTTTGCCTCGCCCGCGCACTTTTCAGCTGCCTTCAAGCGGGCGGTCGGCCAGAGCCCGCGCACATTTCAACGCGGGTAGTGGGCTAGGCAGAAAAGCAAGTATTCGTAAGAAACAAGCAAGAATTGGGCGGACCTAGGGGTGAGTGGGGGCGGAATTTTGCAGCACGCAAATCAGCAGCAGGAAGCTGCTGCATCCTCCCTAAATCACTTTCTTATGAACCTCCCTATCGTAGTGGCAGGCGGCACCGGCAACCTAGGCCGCCGCATTATTGAAGCCCTGCTCCAGCGCGGGGCTACTGTGCGCGCCCTAGTGCGGCCCGAAACCGACCCCGCCAAAATAGCCGCTTTAAACCAGCTTGGGGTAGACGTTCGGCCCGTAGACTTGGCCGATGTGGCGGCCCTCACCCAAGCCTGTGCCGGGGCCGGGTGCGTGGTATCGGCCCTGGCCGGCCTGCGCGAAGTCATCGTAGATACCCAAGCGGTGCTGCTCACGGCGGCCGTGGCGGCTGGCGTACCCCGCTTTATCCCCTCCGATTTTTGCAGCGATTATACCCAGCAGCCCGCCGGCTTAAACCGCAATTTTGACTTGCGGCGCGAGTTTAAAGCGCACCTCGACCAAGCGCCTATCGCGGCCACGTCCATCCTCAACGGAGCGTTTGCCGAGGTGCTGACTTACAATATTCCGCTGCTCGACTTCAAGCAGCAGCAAGTAGGCTATTGGGAAGATGCCGATTGGAAAATTGACTTCACCACCATCGACGACACGGCCGCCTTCACCGCCGCCGCGGCCCTCGATGCCGATTCACCTAGGTGGCTGCGCATCGCCAGCTTCCAGTTAAGCCCCCGCGAACTAGCGGCTACGGCCGAAGCGGCCGGCCGTGGGCACTTCGAGGTAGTGCGGCTGGGTTCGCGAGCAGATTTTGCCACGCATATTCAGCAGGCCCGCGCCGCCAACCCAGCCGGCGAGCACGAACTCTACGCCAATTGGCAGCAGATGCAGTACCTGCTCAGCATGTTCAGCGTGCAGAACAACCCGCTGAACAACAGCCGCTACTCCGGCCTAACCTGGACCAGTGCCCAAGCGGTACTAGCCACGCCCAGCAAGGCCACCACGACGCCCGACCCCGAGGCTGCATACACCGACGAGGAGTTAATCAAGAAGCTGCCCGGCTTCACCAACCACTACGCCACCGTGAATGGCGTGCGCCTGCACTACGTGGAGGGAGGCAGCGGCCAGCCCCTGATTTGCCTGCCCGGCTGGCCCCAGACGTGGTATTCCTTCCACCCCGTGGCCCCGACGCTTGCTTTGCATTACCGGGTTATCATTGTAGATATCAGGGGCATGGGCAGCTCAGAGAAGCCCGCTGCGGGCTACGACAAGAAGACGATGGCCCAGGACATCTACGCGCTGATGCAGCACCTAGGGCTCACAAAAGTGTCGTTGCTGGGACACGATATTGGCGGGATGGTGGCGGCTAGCTTCGCTTTCAATCACCCCGAGGCTACCGAGAAGCTCATCCTGGCCGATGGTGCGCACCCTAGCGAAGGCATGCGTTATATGTCGCTGCTGCCCGCACCCGGCGCCTTCGAAGCCAAGATGGACGCCCACCAGCCCTACGTCTGGTGGATGGCCTTCAACCAGGTAAAAGGCCTGCCCGAAAAGCTGCTGGAAAGCCGTTTTCAGCACCTGCTCGACTACCTCTTCGCCTACGTAATGATTGACGAAAGCAAGATGTCGGCCTTCGACCGGGCCGTGTATGCCGCCGCGTATAATGAGTCTGAGAGCATTCGGGCCGCCAACGCCTGGTACCAGACCCTAGGGCAGGATATGGCCGATGCCAACACCTATGCACCGCTTACCATGCCCGTGCTGGGTATCGGCAGCTACGTGTCTTATGAGCACCTAAAGCAGAGCCTGCCCGGCATGGCGCCCGGCGCGCAGGTAATTGGCCTGCTCGACAGCGGCCACTATATGTTTGAGGAAAAGCCTGAGCTAGTGCTGGCCGCTGTGCTCGACTTTTTAAATAGCTAGCAGCTAGTTGATTATTAGTAGAAAATGCGTTGGTCATGCTGAGCGCAGCGTAGCGGAGTCGAAGCATGACCAACGTTTTTCAGATATATTACTAATGCCACACGCCTAGCATTCGGCGAAGCAGGATAATCTCGCCTACGTGGTACGCCGCGTGGTCGCCGATGAGCAGTGCCTCGCGGAATAGATTTTGCCCGTCGCCGTGGGGGAGGGGTGTGAAGAGGTCGGTGGTCGGGTCTTCGAGTAAGTCGATGAACTGCTGTTGGTCTTGCCGAATTGCCTTTAGTGCCGCCTGCCAGCCGGCCTCGTCTACGGGTACGGTTTTGTTGGGCCAGTAGCTGGCCGGCCACTCAGGAGCCACATAGTCGGGATTCACACAAAACTCCAGAATATCGGCTTGTGCGATGCGCAGATGCTCCACCAAATGCCAGATGGTGTAGGGCACTTCGGGCACGGCTTGGTTGCGCACAGATGGTGGCAGCTCGGCAATGGCCTGCTCGAAAGTGGCGTGGGCATTGCCAGCAGTGAGCAACTGGATAAGCTCGGTGACGAGCGCGGCGCGGGTTTGCGGGTCCATAAGCGTGATTTGAATAAGGAGCGTAATTTAAGCAACAGCTAACGCTGCCTATTGCTCAAATTACGCTCCTTACGCTTACTCCAGCAGGCCTAGGCGGCCGGCAAACACCCGGCCCACGTGCAGCGAGTGGCGTTTGGCCGTGTCGGCTACCGGCCCCTCGAAATGGGCATCTACGGTTTCGTGAAATAGCTCTAGCCAGCGCCCAAAGTGGTCGATAGTAAGCGGTAGTGGGAAATGCTTGCGCATGGGAAAGCCGCGGTAGCGGCTGCTGCCCAGCAAAATGCCGCTCCAAAAATCGTAGAGTTGCGGCAGGTGGTGGCTGAGGTCGATGTGGGCAAAATCGACAAAAACCGGCTTCAGCATAGGGTCGGCCAGGGCACGGGCGTAAAAGCCGTCGACCAGCGTTTTAATGTCGTCTTCGGTGGTGATGTCAGGCATGGCATGTAAAACGGAGTGGCACTCCGTTTGGCGTTAAGCAGCATTCGGGCGCAGCAGCGAAGTGCCACTCCGTGCTACACTTCTACAAGCGATAAAGTAGCTTTGAGGTTGCGATGAATGACCCCGAAATCCGCACCCGGCTTTATCCCTTGCTGCAAGGCGGCGTGTATATCGACGAGCTGCCCACCGGCACCACCCGCGCCGATGTGGTGCACATCACCGACGCCTTCATGCACGGCTATGAGGTAAAAGGCGATGGCGACACCTTGCAGCGCGTTGAAAACCAGCTGCGGTGCTACGCCGAAGTATACGATTTTGTCACCTTCATCGTCACCGAAAAGCACCTGGCTAAGCTGCTGCCGCGCTTGCCCGACTGGGTAGGCGTGCTAGTGGCTGAGGCCGAAGGCCCTGGCCTGCGCCAGCACCGCCCAGCCGGTTACAACGCCACCGTGCAGCGGGCGCCGCTGGCGGCGCTGCTGTGGGTCGAGGAAATCAAGCAATTTTTGTTGGCCCGGGGCTTGGCCGGAGCCAGCACCTTGCGCCAGCGCGAAGTTGCCAACTACTTGCGTACCACGCAAACCATCCCCCTGTCGAGCCTGGCGCAATACGTGCGCGAGCGCCTCATGGCCCGCCTACCCGAGCGCATGGCGCTGCGCGAGGAGCGCAAAGCTGAGCGTGAGCGCTTGGCCGCTATCCGCCAGCGCCGACGGGCGGCCAAGGCCAAAAGGCGGTAAGCTGCCCCGCGCCCAAGCACGTATAGGGTCGTAACTTCCGGCAAAAATTCGCTACTCCTATCTTATTTCATGCACGAGTATAAGCTAGCGCCCACCGCGCTGCCGCAGCTGCCCAAGGCCCCTACCGGCATTGAGGGGCTCGACGAGATTACCGAAGGCGGCCTGCCGCTGGGCCGCCCCACGCTGGTGTGTGGCAGCGCCGGCTGCGGCAAAACGCTGCTGGGCATCGAGTTTTTGGTGCGCGGCATCCTCGACTACGACGAGCCGGGCGTGCTTATGACCTTTGAGGAAACCGCCGACGAGCTGGCGGCCAACGTGACCTCGCTGGGCTTTGACCTGAAGGCCATGCAGGCCGACAAAAAGCTGCGCGTCGACCACGTGCACATCGACCGCTCCGAGATTGAGGAAACCGGCGAATACGACCTAGAAGGCTTGTTTATCCGCCTAGGGTACGCCATCGACAGCATTGGGGCCAAGCGCGTGATGCTCGACACGATAGAAGCGCTGTTTTCGGGCTTCCCCAACGAGGCCGTGCTGCGCTCCGAAATCCGCCGCCTGTTTCGCTGGCTCAAAGAAAAGGGTGTGACGACCATCATCACGGCCGAGCGCGGCGAGGGCACCCTCACGCGCCAGGGCCTGGAAGAGTATGTGTCGGACTGCGTCATCTTGCTCGACAATCGCGTGATTGACCAGATTACGACCCGCCGGCTGCGCATCGTGAAATATCGCGGCAGCACCCACGGCACCAACGAATACCCGTATCTTATCACCGAAGACGGCTTTTCGGTGCTGCCTGTCACCTCGCTCAAGCTTGAGCACACGGTATCGGACGAAATTATTTCGTCGGGCGTGCCGGGGCTCGATGAGATGTTTACGCGCCGAGGCTGGTACAAGGGCAGCAGCATCCTGATTACGGGCACGGCCGGCACGGCCAAAACCACGCTTGCTGCCTCTTTTGCCCTCGAAGCCTGCCGACGCGGCGAGCGCTGCCTGTACTTCGCCTTCGAGGAGTCGCCGGCCCAGCTCATTCGCAACATGCGTACGGTGGGCCTTGATTTGCAGCCCTACGTAGAGCAGGGCTTGCTGGTCATTGAAGCCTCGCGGCCCACGCTCAATGGCCTTGAGCGCCACTTGGTTACGGTGCACAAGCTTATTGGCGAGTACAAGCCGCAGGCTGTCGTTATCGACCCCATCAGCAACTTGGTATCGGTGGGCAGCATCAGCGAGGTGCGCAGCATGCTCACGCGACTCATCGATTTTCTGAAGGTTAACAATATTACGGCCTTGTTTACGGCCCTCATCAGCGGGCGCGACGGGCGCATGGAAATGACCGAAGAAGGTGTATCGTCCTTGGTTGATACCTGGCTGTCGGTGCGCGACCTAGAGGGCATCGGCGAGCGCAACCGCGGCCTGAGCATCCTGAAGGCGCGGGGCATGGCGCACTCCAATCAGGTGCGCGAGTTTCTGGTTACTGACCACGGCATTCAGCTGCTCGACGTGGTAATCGGGCCGCTGGGTATCATTACGGGAGCCAGCCGCCTCACCCAGCGCATTCAGGAGCAGGCCACCCTCACGGCCCAGCAGCAGGAAATTGCTCGCAAAGACCGGGAGCTTGAGCGCAAGCGCCGCGTGCTCGAAGCCACTATCGCCAACTTGCGCACCGAGTTTGAGTCGGTAGAGGAAGAATTGCGCCAGGTGAACGACGAAGAACACGCCCGGCAGCAAGAAATGGAGCGCGCGCGCCACTCGGCCACCAGCAACTTAAACAACCGACTTTCCGGTTCTACCCAACGCCCAGCCTAAGTAACTCGTACAAGATAAGATGATGGACCCGAGGGAAGCTGCTGCGGCCACTACTGAGAAACCTAACACCTGGGAGCTGCGCCTGTATGTGGCGGGCCAGACAACCAAATCAGTTACGGCCCTGGCCAACCTGAAGCGCTACTGCGAGCAGCACTTGGTAGACTGCTACACGCTGGAGGTAATTGATTTACTGCAACATCCGCAGCTAGCCGAGGGCGACCAGATTCTGGCCATCCCGACGTTGGTGCGCAAGGTGCCCGAGCCCATCCGCAAAATTATCGGCGACCTGTCGAATGAGGAGAAGGTATTGGTGGGGCTCGACATTCGCCCGCGCGGCACTCACTAAGGCCGCGCATGACCATTTCTACCGAAGCCGTACCTGCTGCCGAAGCCGAATACCTGCTGCACCTCTACATCACGGGCGCCACACCCAACTCGATGCGCGCCGTGCGCAATATCAAGGAAATTTGTGAGGCACACCTGGCTGGGCGCTACGAGCTGCTCATAATCGACATCTATCAGCAGCCCGAGTTGGCCCGGCAAGAGCAGATAATAGCCGCGCCCACCCTGATACGGGTGCGCCCGCTGCCTCGGCGACAGCTGGTAGGCGACTTGTCAAATCGCACTGCCGTGCTAATTTCGCTCGGCGTGGCCCGGTCGGAAAGCGCCTAATGACCCTGATTATGCCTGAGCCTGCTCTCCTAGATGCCAGCGCACTAGCGCGCGAAAATGAGGAGCTGCGCCAGCAGTTGCGCGAGGCCGAAGAGCTTATTGTGGCCGTGCGCACTGGGGCCGTCGATGCCCTCGCCATTCAGGGGGCCGATGGGCCGCGCATCTTCACGCTGGAAGGGGCCGACCAGAGCTACCGCACGCTGGTAGAGCAGATGAATGAGGGCGCCCTGCTGCTGAGCCCCGATGGCACGGTGCTGTATTGCAATAAGGCGCTGGCCAAACTACTGCACTATTCCTTGGAGGAGGTGCTTGGCAGCACTGTCACCAGCTTCGTGCCTGCAGCCTTTCAGGCGCACTGGGCAGGCGTAGTGGCCAAAGGCTGGGCGGGCCGGGCGCGGGGCGAAGTGCCCCTGCAAACGCAGCATGGCAGCTTGAAGCCCTGCGCCGCTTCGATGAACGTGTTGACTCTCTACGGTGCACCGGCCCTGGCTGTGGTGATTACTGACTTGTCGGCACAGCAGGAAATATCGACTATTCGGGCGGCGGTGGTGAAGCAAAACGCGCTGCTCGACCGCAAAAACAAAGAACTGGTGCAGCAGCAGGCCGCCCGCCTGGCCGTGGAGCAAGCCGCCGCCGCAACCAGCCGCGTGCTCGAAGGCATT
>Ga0265798_10011657_pt1 | contig 10687 bp, 6 predicted proteins | sample P3T30metagenome_FD_192430 | JGI IMG/M metagenome (GOLD analysis project Ga0265798, IMG submission 192430) | Plant litter microbial communities from East Loma Ridge, Irvine, California - P3 T30 | ecosystem: Environmental > Terrestrial > Plant litter > Unclassified | place: USA: California... | reverse complement strand
TGTCATCGGCCAAGGACGACTCTTTTCAATTGTACGACTTGCGGGTTGAGGTGGTTTGTCCGCCAGGCGAGCGCATCTTGTGTGGAGCCAAGGAAGGAGACTACTTTACTGTTCAAGGAGAGATGCTTCGTCTTCCCGAAGGACAGGGCATAAGCTTCTACAGCTTAGGTGAGTTTTAAGCACAAATGCTGTACACTTCAAGAACTGATAAGGTTGGCATTTCAGCAGCAGTACTGCCTCTGCTAGCGGCCAAGCAACGACCAACTCACGCGCATGATTGGATGTCCACGGATGCATTGATCGCATGTCCGGATCCGAATTGTAAATCTCAGCTCAAGATCATACGCACCGGGTTGCGGACCTTCAGTCATGCGGATACCACGGTGGTTGGTCTGGAAGGAAACTCTTGAGCTTTGGAGTGAGATATACGCATGGAACATCAGTTTCCCGTGCTTCACCCGGCGTATCGACTATCACGAGATGGTCTTAGGAGCCTTGGCGGGGATGTATGTGTAGGTATAAGGGCCTCAAGCGCACACCGAGTATATGTTCGTAGACGTGTTGTTGCGCTCAACACAGTCGCGATACCGATATATCCAGCTTTTGAAGCGTCGCGGCGTCACTAGAGGCTGCGAACAGCTCTCCAGATAGTCCCAATGAATGTCACCAGTATGATCACCGTACCCAACATCGTCTCCATCGTTGTGCTAAAAGCTGGTGCACCAGCCCACCATGCCCTCAATCGCGCGACGATGTTTGCATATCGCGGCATATCCAGGACATGGAAGTGACACGCGTGTAGTAGCTCGGTAGCCTGGGTCGTGAGAATTGGAAGCGACGGTGCGGCGATGGACGCTGAGGCGATGGCAGAGACAGGTGCGTGGTGCGGGCATGATGTGCGTGTTTGGCGGTGACGTCAGCCGTGGCAGCCGATGTAGGCGCTTGCGAGCGTATGCGAGTTGCTGATATTTCGAAACCCGCAAGGCGTCCGTACAGGAGAGGACTGGGTCGGCATGAGCATGAAAGGCGGTCGCGTGGACAGGGAGAGTTCGTACAGAGCTGGCACAGGAAGATGAGGCGAGCGCACGGGCGGGCTGGAATGACGCGACGCGCCCGTGTTCACAATCAACCCAAATTGCTCACGAAGGTTTACAGCTATTTTGGAGCCTACTCGAAAACCATCTAATGTACAAGCCAGGCGGATAAGCCAAGAAATCTTTTCTACCTGTATTCACTTCCGCAATCGCCCATGACCTTGAACACTTCCTCCCTCCTGCTCTTCTCAAGCACTTCTTCGATGCTCCTCTGATCTTCTTCATCAAGCTTCCATCCATACGTCTTCAGGTTCTCCTCCGTATGTTCACTAACACCCATGCGTGCGCCAATGATGACTGCCCCGACGTATGGGAAGTCGAGAACCCATCTCGTCGCGACGTTCGAGATGGAGACATTGTGTTTGGTCGCGATAGCCTTCAAAGTCTGCAGTAACGTCTGGAACAGGTCCCAGTCGCCCCAAGTCTGGATCATCTCAAAGTATTTCCGTTGAGAAGGTGTTGTATCGGGGCCAAACAGCTGTGGCTCAGGTTTGCCGAGCCACTTCTCAGCCAGAAAGCCTCCACAAAGAGTGCCATATGTGAGGAGTTTGATATTGTGTCGCGCGCAGACCTCGCCCATCCCAAAACGTGGGCGTGCATCGATAAGGGAAAATTGGACCTGGTTGGTAACGACATCGATCTTACTGTCAATGACTTCTTGGAGACGCGCTGTGTCGAAGTTGCAAAGGCCCAGATGTCGAACTCGTTCGTCTTGCTGCAACAATCGTAGTGCTTCGATGTACTGGTGGTCGTTGTAATCTTGCCAATGGAATTGCAGAAGATCGACCTTGTTGGTGCTCATACGCTGGCACCGCTCTGTGACGTTGGCGCGGATAACTTCGGGTTTAACGGTAATCTTGTGGAACACGCAGTACTTCGTGGCACCGAAAACGGCCTCAGGGTCAGCTAGCGAGGCTCTCAGTCGTCCAAATATAACCTCAGCATCGCCATAGTGGTCAGCCATGTCAAAGGCAGTAAAGCCACCTGCAATATATTCTGCAAATTGCTTGAACATCTGTGTTTGTGACGCAGTACCCCACGATGGACTAGACAGCTGCCAGAGGCCCGCGAACAGTTTTGGCAGCTCAATACCCTTAACTCTGAAAGTCTCGATAGAGGTTGATGTCTTCCGTCCAGTAATCTGACTTTGGCAAGGACCATTCTGGTGGGCTAGTGTTGGTACACTACTCTCGCGGCCAAGCATAGTCGCCAGAACTGCAGTGCTTCGTTCGAAAGGGAAGTCCTGCACAGCGTCAAACCATACTTGGTGACACCACAACAATGAGTCGAAGAGCGAGTCCATCGCCGGCCTCTCCTCTTCGTTAAGGTCTCTACTGCCATTATCGGACAATAATCGCTTTTGTATCGCAGTTAAGGCCTGCACGATATCACCGTCAACAGATGCTAAACCGTGCTTGAGTTCTGTCGAATGAGGTACGGTGAGTCTGTAGACAAGGTCGACGGATTCGAGTACGATCCTGTTGAGTATTGGAAAGCTGTCGAGAACCAATCCGCATCCTATGGCGCAACGTAGGCGCTGCTGAGCCCATGTGAAGTTCGATGTTGAGGCAAATCCCTCGGCCGTCGATTTGAACAGCTTATCGACGGGCTGAGTGGCGGTTTTCTTGAGATAGATCCGCGTCTGTTCTTCGAGAATGCTTGTGACTGATGGCTCCGTTGTCAAGATGACTCTGATTACGCTTCGAAGTGCGTCCGCCGGTAAATTTGCTATGATGGTGTCGGTCATCATGTTGACGTGTGCCGTCTTGGCTTTCGAACGTGGTATTTGCGTCATATTGCTAGTTGTGAAGTATCTTGATGTGCGTTGAGTTGATATGGACTTGGATTACCTAGATGTCGAGAAAAGAACCCATGCGATGGTATGGTGCATGCATGCATAAGCTAAGGAGAGCACGTGCCATGCCGCCGGCGACTCAATCTATAGTAGAACACCGGCGATCTGCACAAACGATAGAAGTGGACCGAAGTCGTGGCATAGTGCTGAGACCGGTTTGAGAGAGCCGTGCGGGGTCCGCGGTTCCGAGATGTTCGTATCGCTGCAAGAGCTTTGTAAGTGGGCGTCGAGCTTTCCCCTTGAATGCCGTGGAGGGAAAACGATGGGAGCAGGTGTCATGTCAGAAAGGACCTCGGGAAGGCTTCCAAAGCGATTAGCGTGTGAAGATAGCGATAAGACACCTGGATGCCTTACTCTTTCCAACAACACACTACCCAACTATTGCTATTGCGTCCGTTCCAGTCCGGTCTGATCTCAATGTCTAATAAACATATTCAAGATGACAGAGGTTGATGACGCGCCTGGTCGCCAACCCCCGAAAGCCTTGTGAGTCCGCTCCGGGTCGACTGCAGTTGCGTGACTGATCTGTTTGAAGACCACACGCTTGCCTGCAATGTCGCAAAGTCAAGATGAAGTGCCACAAGACGGCGCAAAATACGCGGTGTGTCAGGTGTACGCGCAAGTCGTTACAGTGTGACTTTCTTGACCACCGGCGCGGTCGAAAGCATGGCTTCAAGTTCGCCATTCCTGCTTTTTCCATCAGGCAAAGTGACTGATGTGTTTTGTAGATTGCAGAAATCAGGCTCAAGAAGTCAGCAGGATGCTCCGACACCATCCTTGGATGGTGAAGCTCAACATGTTGATCATGATGTTATTGGAGTGGGTGATGCGAATCCGTCGACAGATGCACATTGCGCTCGAGGGTCAGCATCTAGACAGCGTTCTCGACCCCAGTCAATGCAACATTCAAGCCAGGATTTCTGGACGGAAAACAGAGGCTTCCGGCTTTCTGACATTCTCAACCGACAGATCACAAGAGGAGACTTCTCCTTGCAGAATGTGCTAAGTACTGAACACGGACATGCCTCAGAAGAATGCACACAGGGCACCTCAGATAATGATCCGATCAGCAAAGGCGTCGTCAACCTTCAATTTGCTACCGATCTATTTGAAGGATTCATGAAGCACCTCAACCCCTTCATCAGCCAATTGGATCCTACGCTACATACCTTCCAGTACGTCCGGGGGATGTCGTCGTTCCTATTTACCGCCATTCTGGCGGCAGCGGCAAAGCTTTTGCATCCTGCGCTACGCAAAAATTTGCTTTCTCATGCTGAAGAGCGTTTCCTGGAGAGCTTCCGCAGTGGTGCAAAGTCTGTTGAGACGGTTCAGGCCATACTAATTCTGACATATTGGAAGGAGCCTCGCGATAACCGTGCATGGTTAAATGTAGGCCTCGCTATCAGAATGGCCATCGAGCTTGGATGGCATCATCTTGGGAGTGATGGAATGAGACCCCCGGAGAATACGACTGATCTTGAAGCGATGCGATTCAGGAACGTGGAAAGAACCTGGTTGGTGCTCTTTGTCTACGACCGAAGGTAGGGGTAGGATGGTTTCGAACTTATCATAAGATACTGACATGTGTACAGCATCAGTATGCAGACCGGTAAGCCTTGGATGATTGAGAGGAGCAACTATCTAGAATCAGCGAGCAATTGGTACCTACATCCTCTTGAAATGGCTAATGACCGGCTACTTTGCGCATTTGTATCCCTCCGCCTCATCACTTCCACCCACTTCGAGATGATGACGACAAAATATGCTCAACAGCAAAGAAACGACACGTCACGCTATCGATCCACGCTACGTATGATTGATGCAGAAATTGTGAATTGGCAAAAGAGGTGGACTGGGAAAGTATCTGAGCGAGGCGAGGACTGTCATGTAAGTAAGGTCCATGCACGAAGTGATGCGAGAAGTGTACTGACTTCGCCCACCATTTTTTAGTCATTTCTGATCCCGTTCTATGGCAGCTACGCGCGGCTACTCTTATACACTTCCTCACTACGCGCATCCATCAAACTGAAGGATATTGTGACTTCTGTCGATACAGAAGCTATCTGGAACAGCTACTCAAGCGCGCTCGATATGCTTAAACTCGTTTCTGAAACTTCGGCATCTCAACTATTGTACTTTGCCCAGGACAGTGTGCATGTCATGATCGCCTATGCCGCAGTATTCCTCATCAAGGTATTTAATAACTCACCTTTAGAGAGCCAACTACTTACATCGGATATAGCTCTTACTTTCAGCACCATCATATATCCGGTCCGAGATGGAAATGCCAGCGCTGGACAGCATTCGTAATGCTGCGACAATATTCGAGAAACTTCAAGCGCCAACCAGCACAAGCTGCGCATTGCAAGCAGCGTTTTTGCGTAATGTTTCCATTCAGCACGAAGCAATGCAGGCGCGTCGTACGTCTTCGCTTTCGCACGTAGCGGCCGTGGACCCTGCCAGCCACCAACCTGCGCCCACCCATGCGCAGACCACGCAGAGGCCTGATATCACCCCAGCGTACAACGATCAAACCACCTTTGATCCTGCGTCGGAAGATACGTCAACCTTCAATATTGACTTTGTAGACGACGAAGCCTGGGCCTTCTTGTTCGCCAACGCTGGGTTTAATATTGGCCAGGGCGCATTCTTATCACAAACCTGAATGCCGCTAATAACGTCACACAATCAATGATTTGCGATAATACTGTATGATCGAACTCGGTTTATTGTAGCACATTTAAAGAACAATCTCTCCTTTTACCTTAATATCGCTCGCCGAGAATCCGACAAGGAAGTTATACTCACCATGTACAAAATCCCAGTCCTTCGTCTGCTCAGACCAAATCCTCAGATCATCCATAAGCACCTCCAGAAGAACATCTGTACTCTGATCTGCCTCGAGGTGGACTTTGGCAAATGATTTGAGCAGCTTGGGAGGCTCACGCGCTGCCTCCGGATATGACACGTAAAGCTGAACCACTTCCGACGCAGAGACCGTTCCAGTGTTTGTCAAAGTCGCAGTACAGATGACGCGCTCAGAGTCAGATGTGGCAGTAGAGTTTGCGAGATGCACAGCCAGACTGCCAAGTTCAAACGTCGAGTATGTGAGTCCGTGGCCAAATGAGAACAGCGGATCGACTTTGTGCTCATCGTACCACCTGTAGCCAACGTTCAGCCCTTCTTCATAAGGTACAACGAGATCTGAAGTGATCTTGATAGCGTCATCCAGTGTCTTGGGGAATGTCACCGGCAATTTACCGCTCGGACTGACATCACCGAACAGCAGTCTTTCAAGCGCCAGGCCAATCTGCTGGCCTCCATACCAGGACTGCATCACGGCATCGACCTCATCGATCCAGGGCATGAGAATGGCCGAGTTGGTGTTGAGGATTACCACTGTCTTCTTCGAACGTTTGGCGATCCGAGAGATGACTGCGTCCTGGTCGCCGGGGAGAGAAAGGCCAATGTTGCTATCAACACCTTCGGAATGCCTATCGGACGCGAAGATAATGCTGATATCAGCAATTTCTGCTAGTGAAGTTGCTTCTTCGTCTCTTGCTTCGTTGCCTACATCGACTCCCAGTGTGACCCCGTATGCGCCAGTGGATAACGAGTAGCCCATGGAATAGTTCAGGGCCAGGGAAACTTCATCTCCGGCTGTCAAGTTCGCGATACCTTGAACAATGTTTCCAAAGTTCGCTTTCGACATGTTGGCGATGACTTGTCCGTTGATGTGAAGTATGGCGTCTCCTTGACCGGTTAGGGAGAAATGGTACATCCCGCTTGTGTTAGCTTTGAAAGTGCCTTCATAGACGCAGGAAAACACCTGGGGCCATGATACCCAGAGCTCCTTGGGGAATGAGGCTGCGGTGATGTTAGGTACAAAGTCGGTTTGGTTGATGGGTCCAGAGAAGTCTGTAGTCGTGTAGTATGTGACATTCAGACCACCGTCGACGAACATGCTAGAAGGCACCGTTGGAAATTGCCCGGTACCAGGATAGGCCTCAGCATAAGTGACTGTCATGTTGCCTTCTTTGCCAGCTCGTTGCTTCAATGCGTCGAAAGGCGACTGCACTACCATTGTCGTGTCAATGACGAAGCCGCCGTGGTTCTCAGTAACCTGGCTTTGGTTGGTCCCGTCAACACCGTATACGGCAACATGCTTGTACTTCTGTGGCGAGAGAGGTAGCGTATTGTCGTCGTTCTTGAGAAGAACGGAGCCATCCTCTGCCATCTTTTGAGCCAGGTCAAGGTGGGACTGTGTTCTTGCCACCGACTCTGCATCTCCAGTGACTGGATTATCGACCATTCCAAGCTTGAACATATACCGCCACGTTCTTGCAACCATATCGTCGATGCGCGACGCTGGTATGGTCCCATTTTCGACAGCCTCAACCAAAAGGTCTCCGTAGTAGGCTGGGAATCCATATGAATCCTCGAGAGAACCTCCAGGCATGCTGATATCTAGACCAGCCATTACAGCGCCAACCGTGCTTCGTGTGGAGAAGTACCAATCAGCGACAACGAAACCTTGAAACCCCCACTCTTGTCTCAATGTAGTGTTCAGAAGCCAGTCATTTTCGCAAGCGAAAAAGCCGTTCAGCTTGTTGTAAGAACACATTATAGAAGCGGCATCTGCCTCTTGAACAGACGCCTTGAAAGCAGGCAGGTAAAGCTCGTGCAGAACCCGATCGTCGATGTGGACGTCAACGGTATCCCAATCAGGGCCCACCCCGAATCTATTTGTGTCTTGGTTGTACCCAGCAAGATGCTTGGGACAAGCTAAAGCTCCTTGACTCTGGACACCGAGGACACCCGCCACAGCCATTCGAGAGGTCAACCATGGATCTTCTGAGAAGGTCTCGGCTGCGCGGGCCCATAGTGGCGACCGGAGGATGTTGATGGTCGGTGAGAGAACGACATTGCGGCCCTTTGCCATATGTTCCTGGGCTAATGCTTGGCCATAAGCGTACTCGAGGGTAGTGTTCCACGAAGCCGCGGCGGCGATTGGGGCCGGGAAGGCGGTGACGTTGTTCAAGTTGTTTCCAACCCCAGCTGGGCCATCTCCCATGCAAATTGAGGGTACCCCGAGAGTCTCATTGCCAGAAATGTGTCCTATACAAGGGTTGACTCCAGTTCCGTTGTCATCGAGCTCGGTATCGCCTTGTACCATAGCATATTTCTGGGTGTTGTTCAACTGGTCGAGGAAAAGTTGCAATCGCTGTTCGTTTGGCAGTGTTGGATCTAGCCATGGCCGATTCGCCAGGGTCGGTGATGATGCATGTACCTGCGTCAAGGTGTATAGCAAGCCTGTCCAGACCGTGATGGAGACATACATCTCGCGGTGAAATAATCGTCCTTGGATCGAATGTGACAGACTTGAAGATAGCCAGAGTTGATGATTAAGTAGACAAGGTACCTACGTGTGCCCTGGGTACTAGTGGATTTTGCGGAGATATTGGTATGATTACTCCGCACTCCGCAGCTTGTTCCTGGGATATGGTAGTAGGCCGATAGAGAAGCCGAGATCCCGGTATCGTGAGGGTTAGTCTGGATGAATGCCGATGCTGATAAAGTCGACCAGTAACATTTTGAAGCACTACTCTATCTCTAGAAATGATCAGATTATCTGAGCCGGCCTCTTGTTATCGCCTAATGGCTCGTGTAGTGGGCCTGACATTAACGTGGCTGGTAAGACGCCGGCGGTCCACATTGAATGCCGGTGACCTCCTGCCCGAAGACGTGGTACTGATTCAGCTAATCCGACATGCGGCAGCAGATGTCTCCCATAACTCTCGTTTACTTAAGTACCAGCATTTCATCACTTCGTATAATATATTGATCATGTTTGTTGAAAGTTTCGCCATACGAGCTCGCGCCGTGTTCGATGTCGGCCGGCACAGCTCGGTGGTATCGGTACCTAGGCAGGTTCGCGGACGGTGTCATTTCGCGAGGAGATCGCGAGCTAATCGATCTAGGGCTGATGGGTATGTCGCATGTGTGATTATAGGACGCAGGTGATGGACATAGCTAGAACGCGTAGCATAGTTGAGCGCAAAAGTGGGAGGCATTGCTGACGCCGGGAAGCTGGCGCTGGGCTGCCATGGGTCCCGCGGGCAGCGCACGTTGTGCCGCAGGTCACGTGCGAACGGCCGCTCGATACGCCGATGTCCGATGCTAGCGTTCTTTGGCCGCCATGATGCCGCTCGCGACCTTGAGATTGTGTCGCAGCTCCAGCCTCAGCGCTATCACTCCCTCGCTGCCATGTAATCAAACAAGTGTCGGCTTGATTGAGGGTGAGAGAAACTTATCACGATCCTCCATTTCTCCTGTTTACCCCTCTCATGTTGCTTCTCCATCGGCGTCCACTGCGAACTCCACGAACTCCAGGTCGCATCACAAGCTCTCGCTGAGATTCACAGTGCTTTCTTCATCATCACGCGCGCAGCTGTCTTGGAGGCTGTCAGGATAGCTTAATGACCTGTTTGCGCAAGATGGTCAATGGCGATGTATTGACGTGTTCGCCATTCAAACATACCTCCGTCCTCATCACACCCGGCGACCGCCCCCATTGATGGGCACATTGAACTACCACAATACTATGTGAACCCTCCGCTGTTCGTAACTTCCAACACTTCCAACTTCACGCATCTCCAGACCATCGAACGCAGCCTCAGCACTACACATATACATATAAATGGAAGACCCAGGCTTGTATACATTTCTGTTCTTTCCCTCATCCTCTCGCTTCCTCTCTCTGTTGCTATATCTCTTAGGTGTCTCAAATCAGAGCCATCACATCCGCCAGCTCATCTTGACACTAGCTGCTACTTCTTGCTTTCTATTTTATACATTTACTTTGCTCACTGATGGCTGCTGGCCCTCCCGTAGGTCAACCCTGGCTCGCCAACGTCGGTAACAACCCCAACATCAACCGCGAACCGCCACCTCCTCCCTATAACGCCGGTCCTGCACCACCAGCTCACCATCCCGGCGTACCCGCAGGTGGCGCTCAAGTCGTCGTAGAACAGCAACACGCCCCCGTCTACGGCCCACCCCTCGGAATCGGCATCGGCGGACCAGCATACGGCGTCCCTCCACCATTCGGTGGTGTCGGTATAGGTGCGTTTCCACCCGTCTTCCCACCTGTCGGCGTCATGGACCCCTTTATGATGGGCGGCATGATGGGCGGATACATGGGACCTGCTGGCGGTCCACTTGCTCCTATCCGTGCGGGCAACTTTCTTCCAGGTGCTCATCACGGTATAGGCTTTGGATTGCACGCGGGCGGTGTACCGTTCCCACCGCCTCCTCCAGGCGCTATCGCCGGCGTCGTGCCTCCATTCGCTCCAGCAGCGCCTCTATGGGCGGGAGGCGGTCTCGCTTTCGGTAATGTACCTGCCATGGGTGGGGTTGTTGGTGGAGTCATGCCTGGTATGATGATGGGCGGCGGTATGATGCCTGGCATGGTGGCTCCTGGTATGGCAGGCGCCCAGCACTTCCGCCCCGCACCCATGTTCCATGACGGAAACCACGGACACCCAAATCAGCCTGCGCAGCAAGATGTCGGTCAAATCGCTGGCGGTATTCCCCCGGGAGTCATGCTCGTCGAGTCGGCCGAACACACAATCTTCTACCGCATCACGGGCAACATCTGCCCTTGGCTTTCTCCTGGCTCACAACTGCCTCTGGAACCGCTCGCTGCGGCTAGTACCACCGGTCTCAACCGCCTCAT
>Ga0265798_10011656_pt1 | contig 10688 bp, 10 predicted proteins | sample P3T30metagenome_FD_192430 | JGI IMG/M metagenome (GOLD analysis project Ga0265798, IMG submission 192430) | Plant litter microbial communities from East Loma Ridge, Irvine, California - P3 T30 | ecosystem: Environmental > Terrestrial > Plant litter > Unclassified | place: USA: California... | reverse complement strand
CCCGAAACAGCTCGCGTACGCCAAACAGCGCACTGAAGAGCATCCACGGGACAAAGTGGTACTGGTCGCTGGTTCATTCCTGAAGCTCGATCGTGAATGGGGCCGACCGGTTTATTACGACCAGATGGGCATCCTCACAAAAAAATTCGGCATCGAGCGCGTACCGTCGGTGATCACGCAAAAGGGTAAACAACTCCAGATCGAGGAGCTCAAGCTATGAGAAAGCTTCTGATGGCGATCGGATTTTTGGTAACCGGCATGCTCAGCTCGATGAGCGCAACAGCTGATGATATCTGCACGGGCAACTTCCCGAATCTCATTTCAGACGTCTGCTGGTCATGCATGTTTCCAATCAAGCTTTTTGGCACCACGGCGCTCGTGTCCGACGGCCAGGAAGACTTTGATAGCGGCGTGGGTTCGAGTCCGTTCTGCTACTGCGACAACCCACCTAAAGTCGGTATTCCAACATCGTTCTGGGAATTCGACATGATGACAGACGTGACAACTGTGCCCGGGTGTTTTCCTCTGCTCGGTGGTGCTCGGGTCAATATCGGCGTCAACAAAGATGCCTTCGGTCAAATCTCGGACGACCAAGGTGGTGGGATCGGCGAGACGCGTGACTCGTTCATGCAGGTCAACTTCTACATCAACCCCGCCATGTATGTGATGGGCGCGATCCTGGATGACACGTGCATGGATCAGCGAGGCATCGACGTTCCTTGGATGTCGTTCGCCGACCCTACGCATAACGATGACGAGCTCGCGGGGATTCTTACCCCTTACGCATTCCCATTCGGAAGCATGTTGGCTATTGGTGCCATGTCGGCAGATGCGGTTGCGGCAACTGCCGGATTTCCGCTCTCAACGATCTTCTGGGCAGCTGGGGCGTACGGTCACATGTACCCATTGACTGGCCACAATGAAGCTCACCTGAGCATGGAGCAAACCGCACGCCTGCAAACCACGCGGATCCTTGCCAAGCTGCACGCGGCCGGCACGCAGTGGTCGGCCATGGGCAGCGATGCCATGTGCAGCTACTACCCCCAGATCATCATGGACAAACGGCAGTACAAGCTGACCCGTTTGTATCCCAAACCTGAGACCGCGAAGATCCAAGGGAAGTGCTGCGAGCCCATCGGTCGATCAACCATTCTCACCGAATCAAATACTGAATTTCCGATTCCAGGATACAAGGACTTTGGCTATGGCATTTTCCGTAAACGCGACTGCTGCGGCGGCGTTACTCTTGGCAACTAGCTTTTTTGCTGTGAACGCGTTCTCTCAGCAGCTTGAGATGCCATCGGACGATGCCATCAAGAAAATCATGAGCGAGCAGGCCGCCTCAAGAAATGCAACATTGGGGGGGAAGATCGACCCGGTCAAAGCGGGCACGTTCAAGGCGGTAGCACCGGTGATCAATGCCCCGCCACCGACTAAGACCGAGTCACTGGATGACGTGGTGGCGCGCTTCAACGCCGCAAAGAACGGCGGCACCGCCAAACCCGGAGAGAATGATTTCATTATTTTCGTCTCGTTCTCTATGCCCAAGGACAAGCTCATAAGCTTGGCCCAACAGGCTAAAGAGACCGGTGCAGTGATGGTGATCCGGGGCTTCAAAAACGGATCTCAGATGCAGACCAAACAAGCGGCATTGGATGTCAACAAGGCGGGCGTGCCGTGGGAAATCAATCCGAACCTGTTCAAAGCATTCAAGATCGATTCAGTGCCGGCGTTCGTCGTCGCCACTTCTGATGCCCAATCTGTGCTGGATGATGGATGCTCGCCAGAAGCGACCTTCACGTCGGTGACTGGTGACATCTCGGCCATGCTGGCGCTGGACACAATCCGTGTGAGGGCACAACCATCCATTTCGAAGTTGGCTGCATCAAGACTGGCCCAGATTGCCAAAAAAGACGCACCAGGTTCGGTTAGATAACCACAATCACACCTGCCCCGGTGACTACGGGCAGTTGCACAGGACCAGTGGCAAACACAGTAAAATGGCCCTCAGCCTGATGCGTAGTGTCACATCCCGTATTTCCTGCCTTCTTAATTTCAGTCGAAAAAAAACGGGACTCATAGAGTCCCGTGATACCTCGTTTATGAACTAAGCCAGTCGACCACCACCGAATGCGGCACGGCGAGCCAATCGTTCCCATTCATCATCGGTCACCAGCGTGCTTGTACGCGTTTTCTCGTAACCGTTAACAGTCTTGACGTAATTCAACCGCACGAAACCCGCCGTGACACTTGGAATTGCTTCCAGCATGTGTACGTTGCGGAACCCGTCGACATCGATGTTGACGGCTGAAAGCACCTGAGCGCGAAACATCTTGTTCACAAACGCCTTTGCCAGTAACAACAGCACCTCGCCAAGGAGCTTTGCCTGGGCTACGCGCTTCATCGTGAACAGGGTCAAGGACAGCCAGAAAGATTGAGCGGTACGTTTGAAGGAAACGGCGTGTTGGATGCGTTGCATGGTCATTCTCCCGGGAAGTGCTAGGCCTTGCGTTGGCCTAGTACCAGGTAATGTCGAACACGCGGTTACAAGCGGTGAAAGACACCATTTGGGCGGGTATTCATGCGGGGAACACTACGCACAAGTCCAATTGATTCACCTTCGATCCACAAAAGGTCGTGAAAACTAGCAACTTCGCCATTGTCTACCTACGCTTTCGGAAATCTTGATTGGGATCGCTCCCATAGGATGAATGGAATGGAAGCTCAATTTCTGAAGCTGGCCGTGGTTTTCTCTATAACCGCGGTGCTTGGCGGGTGCGCAGGAATCACCTTTTATAGCGATCCCGAACTTAAAAACCAAACTGGAATACCGGTGTATCCCTCGAAACCTTACCTGCTGGTGTCACGCACCGGTGCGAAGGAAAAGCCGATCGACACGTCAATCGTCTACCTCCCAGACAGAACAAAAGTCATCTATGCGAAGCCACGGTCCGGCTTTGGCTCTGCAAACCTAACCATGGCCCTGGCCGGGGGCCAAATGACCTCGTTCGGACAGCAGACCGACACGAAAATACCAGAACTCATCACTTCTCTAGCCGGAATGATCACCGCCCGAGCAGGAGCTGAAAAAACGCTAGCAGAAGCACGTGCTATCGAGGATGGGTTCAGAGAAGAAGCCGCACCGTCGGCAAAAGTGTCATCGAAGTTAGTGTTGAGCCTTTCAAAAGACATTTTGCAGAAGGCCACACCCAGCGGATTGCCGGGTCTATTAGACAGCGAACTCAGAAAGCTAAAGTCGATCGCCCAAGCACTTGCGTCTGCGGGCGCAATTTTAGCCGATCCGGCTAAGGCGCCTATGGCAAAACGATCAATATGAAATTGTTAAAGCCCAGGCTAACGCTCTCAGCTCATTTCCTGCCCCTACAGCCAGCACACCACGTGACAACTCATTGCAAGTAGTTCAAGCATGGGCAGCGGAGCTGGGTAAAACCTACACAGCCACTCAGCCGGAAAAGCCTGAGCTTCCGGCATTCGAGCTCTACGAAATAATCCAGCAAACTGATGGGGCTACGGAGCTTCGTCGGGTAGAAGCACCATGAGCACAACCCCTACAGCTCGGTTGACTCGCGTAAAAGCCATCGCTGAAGCCAGAGGGCAGATCGACGAGCGCATGTACAGCAAACCCGGGGTTGTTGGTTCCATGATCGGAGCCAAGATCAGAGGAGGGGTCATTCAACCGACTGTAGGTCTCACATTTTTTGTTCGCGAAAAAGCCTCGAAAACCGACTTAAGCCCGACAGAAAGGGTTCCCGCTCGCGTCCGGATCGGTAACCTGTCTATTGCTACTGACGTCCTTGAGTGGCCTCAGATGAGGGAGCAGTCTTGGGCGGGGCCCACAATAATCGACGACGGGCGCAGCCAGGGTTCCATGACGTGTTTTGGTCACACCGAAGCTGGGGCATTTGGTATTTCGTGTGCACACTGTCTCGTGGGTAAAGATGGCCGCCCAGCGACGCCAACGAATGTGGATTTTTACTCCAACAGCAACCCAGGTTGGAACCCGGCGGGAGAGCATATTTCTTGCATATTCATCAGGCAGAGGCCTGTCCGGTGACTATGGATTTTTAGACTGCGGGTTGTTTGACCTTCAGGATGATTCATTAAGAGCCAGAGCGTTAAACGGTCGACGGATTGATGTCGTCACGGATTTGCACTCGTTACTGCACACCAAGCTGATCGGGGCTAGTACCTTGAACGTTCCGGGATATGACATGCGCAGGGAATGCAAAGTCGTTGGCGTCGAGTCGTTTGCCTTTGGTGAACGAAGCGATCTAGCACTACTGGTCGACCCTCCGGGTACATATCAAGGTGACAGCGGGATGTTATGGCTGACTGCGGATGGGCGGGCAGCGGCCGTGCATGCGAGAGGAGAGGGCCGTGCGGGAAATATTGCTAGTTTCAAAACGGCTTCGATGTCGGCTGCTCGTGTTTGTACGTATCTTGGGGCGCAGCTGTACATCGGCTAAAGCTCGTATCCTATGAGTCTGGCGCAAGCTCCCTCGCATCCAATGAAGTAACCGCAAAAGCCTCGCTGTGCCAGATCTTCCCCCCCTCAAGGCAGGGGCACCGCGTCAACGTCCGGCCTAGCCCTCGCGCACTGCGTTAGCGCGTTTGGTACTCAAGAAATAAAAACCATAACCGATACAGATTCAACGAGACCTTGGCTGCTGAACGGATTACTCCATCGTCAACTTGCCCGACGTCAATACCGACGGTGACCAAGGTGAAGGTCATTGCAAACTGGCTTACGGAGTGTTTTTTGCTATGCAGGGTAAAATTAAACCTTTCGTAAAGGTAGTGCACGACGAATTCAACGATAAGACTCACACGAAGCACGTTAGAGAACTTCGATTTGGCGGGAATCTCATAACGGTAAATAACAAACTCAGGCGTGTGCAGAGCAAAACGAAAAAATTCGACCACTTAGTTCTTGATTGCTCTATGTGGATGAAGGGAATGTGGTTTTTAAAACACGTCATTATCGTTGTTGATGGTAAACAAATAAAGTCCGAGTATCGCGAAACCCGTCATGAGGCGTTGCCTCACAACAACACTTTCGATTTTCTTGAAGTCGGACAATTTTTTTTCGAACAAGCTGACATACTAGCAATCGGAAGGGCAGCTGAAATCAAGGTAAGATTTGCTTCCAAAGAGGAACATCTTGACCCTAAAGTCGATTGGCTCACTGAGTTCCAAAATCATTGTCGTCAATTCTACAACAACGTCTACGACGAGCTTGAATTTGCAGATACGGTAAAATCCCCTCCCTCGGTAGCTTCCGAAGAAGACATACTTGAGAACGTACAGAAGCGTGCGGCCAAGCTGAATGCTCTTCAAGGGAAAAGAAACATTTGGCTTGCTCTATTTCTTATCCCTGTGATTTTTTTGATACTGGCCCTGTTTGGAGGAAAGATAGAAAGTTACCCTGCCATTTTTTGGCTATTCGAATTGCCCGCCCTAGCGGTCTTGGGGACTATGTGGATTGTGCCTCAGTTTGAAATCATCGCGATTCAGAATCAGATGAACAAAGAATGCCCAAACTGCCATCTGCAAACGATCAAAAACACAGGCTCGTCTCGGAGCTTCTACGGGGTTAGATCAAAAGAAGAGATAGTCGCAAACCGGCTTACTGGCGCTAATGAATCCAAGCAGGTTACCGTTTCGGATTATGAGGTGACCACCAGCTACGAGTGCACCAACTGCTTTCACATGTGGAGCCGTTCGTACATTGAGGAGGGGTGAATAACCCAATCGTACTTTCAAGGCAATAGGACTGCGATATAACCTATATTGCGACTTAGAACCTGCTCAAGTTGAGTAGGTTCACAAGGCGAGCGGGAAGGATTTCCTGCTGCGACTCAGGGGCATATCCCCCGTTTACCGAATGGTATTTGGTACGATTCTTAAGCCCCGGCTGCAAATGGAAGGTTGTTCCAGAGACATGGCTACGTCGACTCCAGGTCTGGCCTCCAAAACTGCATCACAAATTCCGAAGCTCCGAACGCTCGCATCCAACAAAGTAACCGAGCCAGATCACTGTGCCAGATCTTCCCCGCCTAATGCCTCCAGCAACGCTGGCACCAGCTTGGACAGGTGGCCTGCGTAGGTCAGAAAGGAGCCGGCGAAAGCTTCGGTCTCATCTTCAGCGTCCGGAATCTCTGCTTTGATCGAATCGTGGAAGACAATTCGTTTGATGCTCAGCTTATCGGTGAGCACAAAAGAGAGATTTTCCGAGAATGTCATGGCCAACCGAATCGGCCGGCGCCCCTCAAGAATGTGCTGGCGCACCTCGTCACGCTCAAGGCTGAGTTGGGCATATGAGACTTTAGACTTCTCCAGGTCGAGGCCTTGTAGATGAACCTCACGATCGACTGTGAACTCATCAGGGGCTTCGTTGTTCATCAACCACGAAGACATTGCAGACGATGGGTCCATCGCCGTCCTGATCAATGAGGCAGGGATAGAGACAGCTTCGAGAAGCTCTGTGACGACGTCGTCGGCCTTTCCCGGCGTGCCGGTATCAATCGCAATAAGACCGGCTATGCTATTGATCCATATAGTAATAATTTCCTGAGACTCGAAAGCTCGGGGCAGTAACTCAAGCATCGACTCCTCTTTGAGCGCCTTCAATTGATCGCGGCTGGGCTTGTACCCCTTGTCGGCGAACATTTTGGCCGCTTTCTTTGCCACGTGCCTTTGTAGAACGGGTTCAGGTACGCGCTTCTCTTCAAAACAAAGCGCGAGGAGGTATTGCTTTTCGGCCTCAAAAACGAGTCCACCACCCGTCCTGGGAGGCACCCACCCCTGACTCTTGAATACATTCCCCGCGCAGGGTTTGAACGCTTTCCTTTCGAGCCTTTTCTCCAGCTCGGCAGGGCTTAGCTTCCAGGGTTCGGTCATCCGATATAGATGCAGGCTGGGAAACATGGGAGAGACCTATTAATTACAATTATCAGGTAGAAATAATACTGACAGATTTATACCATAGCCACACATCTATCATTACGGTGAAAAACAGCATGGCTGCCCCTGCCCAGGTTGAACAACGAGTCCTTCAGCTTCGCGCCTCCATTGGCCTGCATGTCGATGCTTACCACACCCATGACGCCCCATTGATCAGGGATGCCGAGTACGACGGGCTTTTCCGTGAGCTGCAACAACTGGAGTCGGACTTTCCTGAACTGTCTAACGAGGATTCTCCTACCCAACGTGTAGGCGGCGCCGTTCTCGAAGGTTTTGAGCAGGCTGCTCATGACCAGCCGATGCTGTCCCTCAAGGATGCGATGATCGAAACAGAGGCGAGATCATTTGTTGAGTCGGTCGTAAACGAACTTGGGCAGGACGATGATGTAGAACTCTGCGCTGAGCTCAAATACGACGGCATGGCGCTATCGATCCGCTACATCAAAGGCAGCCTTGATCGAGCCCTTACCCGCGGCGATGGCACTACCGGTGAAAATGTAACGGCTCAAGCTCGTACTATCCTGAATCTGCCTCTGACTCTGCCTGTTCCCATCGATCTCGAAGTTCGCGGTGAAGTGGTCATGCTGAAAAGGAATTTTGAGATCGTAAACAGCCGGCTTCGCAGGCTGGGTCAGAAAACGTTAGCGAACACTCGAAACGGTGCAGCAGGCAGCATGCGACAGCTCGACCCTAAGATTACCGCTACACGCCGGTTGTCGTTCTTCGCGTATGGCGCATTTGAGCTCGACGGTCGTCCAGCATTCGAAGCGTCATCTCAGTGGGACCTGATCGAAGGTATGCGCGCTTTAGGGTTCAGTGTTGCCCCAGAAACTGCGTTGGTCCGGGGGTGGAACGGTGTACGGGAGTTTTTCGAGAGTGTGGGAAAGGGGCGCGTCGGGCTTCCCATGGACATTGACGGCGTGGTGTTCAAAGTAAATGCGCTCGATGATCAACAGCGTCTCGGTTGGAATAACCGAACCCCTCGCTTCGCGATCGCCTACAAGTACCCAGCGGAGGAAGTGGAGTCGATCATCGAAGCCATTGTGGTCCAGATTGGCCGAACCGGCGCCGCCACTCCAGTTGCCAAAATCAAACCGGTTCGCGTGGGCGGTGTGCAGGTCGCAAGCGCGAGCCTGCACAATCAGGACAACATCGACGCCAAGGGCATTTGCATAGGAAGCACTGTAATCGTGCGTCGAGCAGGCGATGTGGTGCCGGAGATTGTGCGCACTGTTCTCACCCCTGGCGACGAAGCTCTTACCTGTTATGTCATGCCTTCTGTTTGCTCGTCATGCGGGACGACCCTGCATCGCACTCCAGGAACCGTGGAGCTGTTTTGCCCGGGCGGTATCAAGTGCCCCGCACAGAAACTCGCGAAGCTTGCCCATTTCAGTTCTCGCTTAGGCATGAACATCGACAATCTGGGTGAAAAATCCATTCAGACCCTGATCGAGGCAAGGCTTGTGAACATGCCATCAGACCTCTATGGACTTGAAGAGCAATCGGTCCGTGAATTGCCAGGATTCGCGTCTGTCTCCGCAAAAAATCTCATTGCTGGCGTTTCGAGTTCTAAAGCGCCAGAGCTTCCACGTTTCATTTACTCGCTGGGGATCGAAGATGTCGGAGAAGCAACCAGTCGTTCGCTGGCTAAACACTTCGGTAGCTGGAATTCTTTTCGAACAGCCTCTTACGAGCAGCTGTTGGCTACCGCGGATGTTGGTGATGGCACTGCCACAAACATCTGCCAGTTCTTCGCGGACCCGTTGCTGAGTGCTGAAGCGGACAGGCTCGCGGAGATCACTCAGCCCCAAAGTTATCAGCAGCAAAACGGCATCGCCATGAGAGGCATGACCGTCGTGCTGACAGGCGTATTCCCGACATTAAGCCGTGGGCAGGCCAAAGCCCTCATTGAGCAAGCAGGAGGCAAGGTTTCTGGAAGCGTGTCCAAAAAAACATCAGCAATTGTCGCCGGGGATGCGGCCGGCTCCAAGCTCGATACCGCTCGCGAACTGGGCATTGTGATTTGGGACGAGGCGCAGCTGCTCGCCATAGCTGCGAACTGACGTTACACATCGGCGTTCGGCATACCCAGACATCAAGTTTTCTCTGGAGAACCAGAAAATGGCAGGCAACCAAGACCACTTCAAAATCGATGCGAACGGAAAAGTCTACGAAGTTGATTTCAACTACGTGCGTGATAACGTCCCACTTGATTGGTTTTTCGAGCACATGCTCGATGCAAAAGCAAAACCCGCAGCAGGAGCCGTTCGTTATCACATCTGCCCAAACCCTGAATGCGCTGCTTCTTCAATCCATTCGGTAAAGGTAAGCGTTAAAGATGGAGGGTGGCTGTGCTACGCCTGTGGGAAGCAAGGTGACGTAATTGCAGCGGCAGCTTTTTACTGGAGCAAAACACACCGAGAAGCAGGCTTAGAGCTCATGCGCGCCGACATCGACATGCTGAAGCACTATATACCTCCAAAACCAGAAGATGCGATCCAGCGCGACGACAGCGCCTTGGCGTTGGTGTTGCAGAAGGTGGCAGAGGCTGTTCCCTATCCAAGCAAAGACGCGCTGACCTATTTCGCCGGCAGAGGAATTTCTGAAGCTGTGGCTCGTGAAGCGTCAGAAAGGGGGATTCTGATCACAATTCCTAATGATCCGTTCCGTGCTAAATCTTTTCTGACCGAGGTTGTTGGTCAGGAACTGATGGTCAAAGCCGGATTATGGAAGCCCGACAAAAAAGCTCCGGCCTGTGCATTTCGCCCACTCTGGTTTCGCTCTCAATCGCATTGCGCAGCGGAGTTCAGGTTGATGCGGGACGTAAAGGAAGGAGAAAAGAAGGCGATGCGCTACGGCGGAAAGTCTCCATGGATCTGGGAAGGCACGACCGACGAGTTCATGATCGTAGAAGGCCCCATAGACATGCTTTCCGCTGTCGAAATGGGATCAAAACGAACGATCTTTACTCTTCCAGGTTGCGAAAACTGGGAACCGGAGTGGTTCACCATGATGGCGGAGAAGAACGTCCTTATGGCTCTCGATCCGGATAAGCCAGGCTTTGCAGCTGTACAGAATCTGATGCCTGTGCTCCAGGCGCTGGATACAAAGCTAGGCAACTACAACCCACCAAATCGCGTAGGTGACTTGAACGAACAGCTCAAACACATGCGTGGACTATTAAGATAACTCACCACAGACCCGGCCAAGGCCGGGTTTTTTTTGCCGAAAGAAAACTAAACCTGGTAAACGAAGGAGCCCAGCAGAAGCTGGGCTATGTTTGCTTACTATCGCAGCGGCCAATTTGTCTGGCCGTGTGCGATTACGCCCGGAGTGCGACCGTAACGCTGTGCCAGGGAGGGAGCCAATTCGGGAAAGAGGTCTTCGATGTACGGGACCATCATGGCCACGTATGACTCGAAGGATGGGTGCTGACGCCATTGGCTCGCTTTGATAGCGCTAAAATACGAGCGATCAAACCATCCGCGTAAAACCAACAGTGCTCCCACAATACGATCCTCCAAGAGGCCGGCACTTTTCGCCTGGGCGTAACCATCCTTTTTCAATACTTCTCGCTCTACGTACGTGCCGGGGCGATAGCCGGTAATCTCGTGAACTTCCATGATCCGCTCATGAATCTCGCGATGCTGCTGCTGATCCTCCTTGAGATCAGCAGCGAACCGGAAGTCGCAGTAGAGGCAATG
>Ga0265798_10011655_pt1 | contig 10688 bp, 9 predicted proteins | sample P3T30metagenome_FD_192430 | JGI IMG/M metagenome (GOLD analysis project Ga0265798, IMG submission 192430) | Plant litter microbial communities from East Loma Ridge, Irvine, California - P3 T30 | ecosystem: Environmental > Terrestrial > Plant litter > Unclassified | place: USA: California... | reverse complement strand
AGAACAGCCTTACCGACAACGACCGCGAGCGGCAGGTCGAATTCACCGCCGAGATCGATGGCGACGACCGCGACTTCGCGGTGAAATATGCCGTGCTGAAGGAACTGAGCGGCGATGAGCCCGAGGATGATGCGCTCGAACTGTTCGAACGCTTCAGCGACGAGATCATCGATGTCTGCGCCGAGGCGGCGATGAAAAAGCCATCGGCATCGCTCGTCGTGATCGACGAGGGCGATCTGGAGTAAGCTCCGTCGTTAGCCAGCATAGCGGCGTGGACGACGGTCCGCATCGGCGTCGCCTGCCCGTCGTGCTGGCGGGCGCGTCGGTCGGCGCGGCGGGGATCGCGGTCGTCCTTCTCATCGGTCTGGCCATCGGTCACTGGCCGTTTGCGTTCGACCGCGCGATCATCGTCGGTCTGCGCGATTGGGGTGGCCCGTCGTGGCTGCCCAAGGTCGCCGCGGACGTTACCGCGCTTGGCGGCGGCGTCATCCTGACGATCGTCGTCCTGCTTGCCACGGGTCTGCTCGCCGTCCAGCGGCTCTGGCTCAGTGCGGCGGCGACGCTTGCGGCGAGCATCAGCGGCGGCCTCGTCGTCAGCCTGGTCAAGACCGAGGTCGCACGTCCGCGCCCGGATCTTGTCGATCACCTCGTTCAGGTGTCGAACATGAGCTTCCCCAGCGGCCATTCGGCAAACAGCGCGATCGTCTATCTGACGCTCGCCGGGCTGGCCTCGCAGGTCACCGTGTCTGCCGCCGCGCGCCGCTATATCCTCGTGATAGCGATCCTCATGGTCGGAGCGATCGGCTGCAGCCGCGTCTATCTCGGTGTCCACTGGCCGAGCGACGTGCTCGCCGGCTGGAGTTTCGGGACATTATGGGCGCTTGGCTGGTGGCTGGCGACGGCGCGCGCACGCGAGGCGATCGGCGGCGAACGTCACGCCTTTGGTACGCCGCCGGCCGACGCCTGATCTCCTTTTTTTCAGTCCTCCCCCTGGCCGGGGGGGACTGAGGATAGACACCCTAGCGCTGCCGTTCGGCGAGCGTGCGCTCCCAGGCTAATGCGTCGCGGACGATGCCGTCGAGATCGGCATGGCGCGGCGTCCAGTCGAGCGTCGCGAGGATCGCGCTGTTGTCCGAGATCAGCATCGCCGGATCGCCTGCGCGGCGCCCCTCGAGGCGGCGATCGATCGTCATGTTGGTGACCTTGTCGACCGCGTCGAGCACCTGCAGCACCGAGAAGCCCGTCCCATAGCCCGCGTTGAGCGTGTGGCTCTTGCCCGGATCGGCGACCAGCAGGTCGAGTGCCGCGACATGCGCGGCGGCAAGGTCGCTGACATGGATATAGTCGCGCACGCCCGTACCGTCGGGCGTGTTGAAATCGGTGCCGTAGACGCCGACATGGCTGCGCTTGCCCGTCGCCGCCTCGACCGCGATCTTGATCAGGTGCGTCGCGCCGACCGTCGACTGGCCGCTGCGCCCCTGTGGATCCGCGCCCGCGACGTTGAAATAGCGCAGCGCGGCATAGTTGATCGGGTGCGCCGCCGCGACGTCGCGCAGCATCGCCTCGGTCATGAGCTTCGACATGCCGTAGGGATTGATCGGCACCGTCGGATCGCCCTCGGCGACCGGCACCTTTTCGGGCGTGCCATAGGTCGCCGCGGTCGACGAGAAGATGAAGTGCGGTACGCTCTCGGCCACCGCGCTCTCGATCAGCGATCGGCTGGCGGCGGTGTTGTTGCGGTAATATTTGAGCGGGTCGCTGACCGATTCGGGCACCACGACCGAGCCTGCGAAATGCATGATCGCACGGACCTTGTGGTCGCGGATCGCCGCGCGGACCTTCGCATCGTCGGCGACGTTCGCCTCGACCAGCGTCGCGCGGGGATCGACCGCCCAGTCGAACCCGGTGACCAGATTGTCGACCACGACCACCTCATGGCCTGCGTCGAGCAGCGCCAGGACCGCATGGCTGCCGATATAGCCGGCGCCGCCCGTTACCATCACCCTGCCATCAAGCCTTGGACCGTCGATCACATGCGTCTCCTCTTTGTTGCGGGGTAGCGGCTTCCTATCTTGGCGGAAAGGAGATCGTGATGACGGATTATGTAACGCTGGCGGGCGGGTGCTTCTGGTGCACCGAGGCCGTGTTCAAGGACGTGATCGGCGTCGAGAGCGCCGAGAGCGGCTATATCGGCGGGCATGTGCCTGATCCGACGTACAAACAGGTATGCGGCGGCGATACCGGCCATGCCGAGGCGATCCGGATCGGGTTCGATCCCGAACAGCTGAAGCTCGGCGACCTGCTCGACATCTTCTTCGCGACGCATGACGCGACGACGCTCAACCGCCAGGGCAACGACGTCGGAACGCAGTATCGTTCGGCGATGTTTCCTGCCGACGACGCGCAGAAGGCCGAGATGCAGGCGGCGCTCGAGCGAGCACAGGCGGACAGCGCCAAGCCGATCGTCACGACGATCGAGCCGATGACCACCTGGTACGAGGCCGAAGGCTATCACCAGGATTATTGGGAAACCTCAGGCCGCTCCAACCCCTACTGCATGGCGGTGATCCCGCCAAAGCTGCAGAAGCTGCGCAAGAGCTTCGCCGCACGGTCGAAGGCGGCGGTCAGCGCGTAAGCCTTGAACCGGTCGGACGAGCCACACCCCCCGTCATCCTGACGAGAGTCAGGATCCAGGGTTTCGGGGGTGTCGCTCGTGGCTCTGGGGCCTGACGTTCGTCAGGATGACGAGGGGTTAGCGATGCGCAGCGCGGCGCAGGCGGTCGTTAATTGCTTCGCCGATGCCGTCGAACGGGATCGGCGCGATAGCAATCCGCGCGCTCGCATTCGCGTCGGCGGCGTGGAGCAGGTCGAATAACCTCGCGGCGGCTTTGACGAGGTTTCCCGATGCGGAGAGCGATACGTCCCCCGCCACATCGCCAAACCCGATCAGCCACTCGTCGCGGTCCGCATCGATCGCGTTCAACCGGAGCACCTTGCTCGGCGCGTAGTGGCTATCAAGCTGCCCCGGCGCGGTGACCGCACGCCCCCCCGGCGAAGGCCGGGGCCCAATTGGGGGACGGTGATGATCCGCGCTATGCCGGGCTACATCCGACGTCCCAATTGGGCCCCGACCTTCGCCGGGGAGGTGATTCAAGAGCGCGTCGGCCGTCACCGGCCCCGGCCGCAGGATCGTCCTCCCCGCCACGATCGTCGACTCGAGCCCCGCCTCGGTCGCCCCATCGTCGAGGATCAGCGGCACGTTCCCCCCCAGACTGGCCGCGACATGTGCGGCCGTGGTCGGGCTGATCCCCCCGCTCGCATTGGCCGACGGCGCCGCCAACGGCCGCTCCGAAGCGGCAATCAACCCCTGCATAGACCGATGCCGCGGCACCCGGATCGCGATCGTATCCAGCCCAGCGGTCACCAGCGCGGCGATCCCCGACTCCGCCCGCACCGGTAGCACCAAAGTGAGCGGCCCCGGCCAGAACGCCGCGGCCAGCGCCAACGCATCCGCGTCGAACACCGCGATCCGCTCCGCCGCCGCCAGATCGGCGACATGCACGATCAGCGGGTTGAAACTCGGGCGGCCCTTGGCGGCATAGATGCGCGCCACCGCCTCGGCATTGGTCGCGTCCGCGGCGAGGCCATAGACCGTCTCGGTCGGCACCGCGACGATACCGCCTGCGCGAATCAGCGTTGCGGCCTCGGCGATCGCGGCTGTGCCGTAGGGTAAAATCCGGGGGTGTGGACGGGTCATTTCACAGGCGTATAGCGGGTCCAAACCGTAGCGATAAGAGGATGCGATGGCCTTCACACCGGCAACCACCGAACAGCGTTTCGTGCTCGATCACGTCGTACGGATCGGCGAACTCGCCGACACCGAACGCTATGCCGCCGCGAGCGACGACGTCGTCGACGCGGTGCTCGAAGGCGTTGGGCAGCTCGCCGCCGGCGAATGGGCGCCGCTCAACCGCACCGGCGACACCGTCGGCGCGAAATGGACCCCCGAGGGCGTCGTCATGCCCGACGGCTTCGCGCAGGCGTACAAGGATTATGTCGAGGGCGGCTGGGGCACCATCGGCGTCGAGGAAGAATGGGGCGGGCAGGGCCTCCCCTTCGCGATCCAGACCGCGGTGCTCGACACGCTGGGTTCGGCGAACATGGGCTTCGCGCTCTGCCCGACGCTGACCGTCGGCGCGATCGAGGCGCTCCAGCATCACGGCTCGCCCGAACAGCAGGCGCTCTACCTCCCGCATCTCGCGACCGGCGAATGGACCGGCACGATGAACCTGACCGAACCGCAGGCGGGCTCCGACGTGGGCGCGCTCCGCGCGACCGCGACCCCGCTCGGCGACGGCAAATGGTCGATCAAGGGCACGAAGATCTACATCTCGTTCGGCGACCACGACATGGCGCCGAACATCGTCCACCTCGTCCTCGCGCGGACGCCGGGCGCACCGGCAGGGACCAAGGGCATCTCGCTGTTCCTCGTGCCGAAATACCGACTCAAGGACGACGGCACGCCGGGCGACTTCAACGACGTCCGCGTCGTGTCGATCGAGCACAAGATGGGGCTCCACGCCTCGCCGACCTGCGTGCTCAGCTTCGGCGACCATGACGACTGCATCGGCGAGCTGATCGGCGCGGAGCTCGGCGGTATCCGCGCGATGTTCACGATGATGAACAACGCGCGCCTCAACGTCGGGCTTCAGGGCGTCCAGGTCGCCGAGGGCGCGACGCAAGGCGCGGTCGCCTATGCGCTCGACCGCGTCCAGTCGGCGCGCGCGGGTTCGCCGAACAAGGAGTCGGTCAAGATCGTCGAGCATCCCGACGTCCGCCGCATGCTGATGCGGATGAAGGCGCAGACGCAGGCGGCGCGTGCGCTCGTCTATTACGCCGCGGGGCAGGTCGATCGCGCCAATCTGGGCGATCACGCCGCGCGCAACCGGCTCGAACTCGTGACCCCGCTCGCCAAGGCGCACGGCACCGATCTCGGCAACGAGGTCGCCTCGCTCGGCATCCAGGTCCACGGCGGCATGGGCTATGTCGAGGAGACCGGCGCCGCACAGTATTTCCGCGATGCGCGCATCACGCCGATCTACGAGGGGACGAACGGCATCCAAGCCGCTGACCTCGTCGGTCGGAAGCTCGGTCTCGGCCATAATCTAGAAGGGGGCGGCGCGTTCGCCGCGCTGATCGCCGACATCCGCGCGGAGGCAAAGGACGAGCGGCTGCTGGCACTGGTCGACGCGTGCGAGGCAATCGGTCGTCGCCTGGCCACCGCGGACGCCGACGACAAGCTCGCGGCGAGCTATCCGTTCCTCACGATGCTGTCGGTCGCGACCTGCGGCTGGCTGATGGAGCGGCAGGGCGGCGTTGCCGGCACAGACGACTTTGGCCGGATGAAGACCGCGGCGGTGCGGTTCTACCTCGACCAGATCGTCCCCGAGGCGATGGGGCTGAATGCGGCGGCCAACGCCAGCGCGGCGGTGCTCTATTCGATCGAGGCGGACCTGTTCGCCGCCTGAGCCGCGCGATCAAGCCCCGTCATTCTGGGTTCGACCCGGGATCCAGAGCCAAGCACGGTATCGCGTGTGGCTCTGAATCCTGACTTTCGTCAGGATGACGGAGGTGGGGGTAGGGGCCCGCCCTCGTGCATGCCCTCTACCCCCGTTCGATCCTCCACCGTCCGTTCGCCCTGAGCGAAGTCGAAGGGCACGTCCTGCACGCAGGTGCTTCGACTTCGCACAGCACGAACGGTATAGGGGGCGGAAAAGGGATACAGAAAACCAGATGTTCGACCTCGACGCCTATCTCACCCGTGTCGCCATGCCCGCGCGGCCGACGCTCGATTCGATCGGGCTCGGTCGCTTGCAACAGGCGCACCGGCTGGCGATCCCGTTCGAGGATCTCGACGTCGTGCTCGGGCGCGGTGTCGCGATCGACAGCGCCTCGGTCTTCGCCAAGCTCGTCACCGCGCGCCGCGGCGGCTATTGTTTCGAGCATAACCGGCTGTTCCTCGATGCGCTGGCCGAACTCGATTTTACTGCGCGGCCGCTCCTCGCGCGCGTCTGGATTGCCGCGACCGACGTTCCGCCGCTGACGCATACGTTCGCGCTGGTGACGATTGATGGGCAGGACTGGATCGCCGACACCGGCTTCGGCGGCAGCTACACGCCCGTTCTCCCGCTGGCGGACGGGGCCGAGGCGACCGCGCCGGACGGCGCGCGTTTTCGGCTGGACGCGACCGAGCAGGGCTGGCTGTTGCTGCGTGACGGCGATCCGATGTCCACCGATGGCCGCGGCGAGACGGGCGGGTTCCAGCCGCAATACAGTTTCACGCTGGCCGAGGTGTTCGACGCGGATCTGGCGATGGGGAACCACTGGACCTCGACCGCGCCGGCCAGTCGCTTCACGCATACGCCGATCGCGAGCATCGTCCTTCCGAACGGCTTTGCCTCGCTGATCGGCCGCAATTATCGCCGCCGGTCGGGCACCGACACCACCGCTGGCGAGATCACCGATCCGCGCGTGTACCGGATCCGGATGAGCCTGTTGTTCGGGATCGATCTCAGCGTCGAGGATGTCGCCGCACTCGGAATCTTCTAGGCCGGCCACCCGGGCGACCGGCGCGGCAGGTCAGATCCGCTCGCGCTCCAGCAGGTCGTGCGCGTCAAGCCCGAGCAGTTCGATATGTCCGAGGATCCGCGGCCACTGCGTCGTCACGAAATTCTCGCGCTCGGCGACGCGCAGCGCTTCGGCGGCGCCCGGCATCACGAACATGCCGACGCCGCGGCGCACCTCGACATAGCCGTCGTCCTGAAAGCTCTGATAGGCCTTGGCCACCGTCAGCGGATTGGCGCCGTGTTCCGCGGCAAAGGCGCGTACCGATGGCAGCTGGTCGCCCGTGCGATAGTCGCCACGCAGGATCCCGGCCGCGATCGTGCTGCGGAGGCGGAGATATACCGGGCTGTCGTCGCTGCTGAGCGCTGTCATGCTTCCCTAATACAGCAATTCGGCGATTCGTCGAGTCCTACGGCCGCCAGCGCGAGACGACGCGTTCCATATCGGGGCGGGGCCGTTCGTCGAGCGCGCGCGATGGCGTGCCGATGAACATGAACCCGGCGATGCGCTCGTGCGGCTCGCCGAACGCATCGCGAACCGCATCCGAAAAGCTCGGCCACCCGGTCAGCCAGCCGCCGGCAAAACCGAGCGCATGCACCGCGTGAAGCAGGTTCATGCACGCGGCCCCCGCCGACAATTCCTGCTCCCATACCGGGATGTGGCTCGGCTTGGGGGACGACAGCACGACGATGAGCGCAGGGGCCTGATGCGCGAACTGGTCGAGCGCCTCGATCTCGGTGCGCGACGCGGTGGGGCGCTCGACGCGGTACGCATCGATGATCAGCGCAGCCAGCGCGGTCCGCTGGTCCTGCCCGACCACGACGAAACGCCAGGGCGCCAGCTTGCCATGATCGGGGGTCCGCGCGGCGATCGCGAGAATTTGCGCGAACTGGTCAGCGTCGGGACCGGGGGCGGCAAGGTCGCGCGGCTTGCCCGAGCGGCGGGTCGCGAGCAGTGCGAGCGGGCTGGAAGTGTCGTTGAACATCGCCCCGCAGATAGGCACGTAGCGCGGCGATTTACAGCCGCATCCGCGATTTAGCAGGCGGTCCCGCGGCCACCGATATTTACAGTCCCGGCTTTGCCGCTAGGTAAGGCGGCAATGAAGCCGCCGCGTTCGACGGCGGCCCAGCGTAGCAGGGAGCGTAAGAGATGGTGGACACCCCGACCGCGGATACACCGCGAGAGCCGGATATCACCCACGTGAACCCCGCCAGCGGGGAGACGTGGTTCGGCCATCCCCGCCAGCTCGCGCGACTGTTCACCACCGAGATGTGGGAGCGTTTCGGCTATTACGGCATGCGCGCGCTGCTCACGCTGTACCTCACCAAGCATTTCGTGTTCGGCGACCGCGAGGCGACCGGGCTGTACGGCGGCTACACCGCGCTGGTGTATCTGACGCCGCTCGTCGGCGGCTATCTCGCCGACCAGTATCTGGGTTCGAAGCGCGCGGTGAAGTTCGGCGCGATCATCATGGCGATGGGGTATCTGCTGCTCTGCTTCGGCGGCGAGACCGCCAAGCCCTATGCGACGATCGCCAGCCAGCGCTACGAGATCCAGGTCGAGGAGCGCAACGGCAGCGAGGTCCGCTATCTCGCCGATCCCGCCGGGCGCCTTCAGATCAAGGGTAACGACGACGGTACCGTCTCGCTGCTCGCCGCCGACGGCTCGGTCGCGCGCACCGTCGAGAAGGGTGGCTTTGCGTCGGGCGCCGAACGCAGCGAGTTCTACGTCACGATCATGCTGCTCGCGCTCTGCATGATCTCGGTCGGCAACGGCTTCTTCAAGCCCAACATCTCGACGATGGTCGGCGAGCTCTACGCACAGGGCGACAAGCGCCGCGATGCCGGGTTCACGATCTTCTACATGGGGATCAACCTCGGCTCGCTGTTCTCGCAGCTGCTCTGCCCGTTCCTCGCGGTCGCGTTCGGCTGGTGGGCCGGCTTCGGGCTGGCGGCGATCGGCATGCTGTTCTCGTGGACGCTGATCCAGTTCGATGGCGGCAAGTTGAACGGCTATGGCGAGCCGCCGGTGCGCAGCGGCCCCGATCGCGCGCTCGGCATCTATGCGCTCGCGCTGCTCGGCATCCCGATCTTCTACCTGCTGTTCGTCAACCTGATGAACGCCGAGCCGCCGGTGCCGGGGTCCGGGATCATCGGCTACATCGTCTCGCTGTCGCTGATGGGCAAATTGCTGTTCGGCACGTTCCTGGTCGCGGTGCCGGGCATCCTGATCTGGTCGTTCGTCAATGGCGAGCGGCGCGAGTTCCAGATGATGCTCGCGGCGATGGTGCTGATCGTGTTCAACGTCGTGTTCTGGACGCTGTTCGAGCAGGCGGGCTCGTCGCTGACGCTGTTCGCGGATCGCAACACCGATCTCAGCGTGTTCGGGCTGTTCAGCATCTCGGCCGGGCAGACGCAGTTCTTCAACGCGTTCTTCATCGTCGCGCTCGCGCCGGTGATGTCGATCCTGTGGACCAAGCTTGCCGCCCGGGGCATCGAGCCGTCGATCCCGGTCAAGTTCGGCATCGCGCTGATCGGCGTCGGCGTCGGCTTCCTGTTCCTCGTCTGGGGTGCGAGCATGGTCGGGCCGACGTTCAAGGTCGCGATCTGGTGGCTGGCGGGTCTCTACTTCATCCACTCGTTCGCCGAGCTCTGCATCTCGCCGGTCGGGCTCAGCATGATCACCAAGCTGTCGATCGCGCGCGTCGTCGGGCTGATGATGGGCGTGTGGTTCCTGTCGATCTCGGTCGCGCAATATGTCGCGGGCATCGTCGCGCAGGTCGCGAGCGTCGAGACGGTCGGCGGGCAGGTGACCAATTTGAAGGTCAGCCTCGACACCTATGCGGGCGTGTTCTGGACGATCGGGCTCGTCTCGGCGGGGATCGGCGTGCTGCTGCTGCTGATCTCGCCGCTTATCAAGAAGTGGATGCACGGGGTTCAGTAAGGCTGCTGGACCTGCCGACGGATCATTCCCCATGATCCGTCATTGCCTAAACGATCCGTCATCCCCGCGAAGGCGGGGATCCCGACACTCTGCGGTTCGTGATAGACCACGGTTCGCCAGTCTGGATCCCCGCCTGCGCGGGGATGACGATTATGAGAGGGTAGGGCCCGGTTAGATCCGCGTCATCGACAGCGCCTTCTCCCCATACCGCGGCCCGGCCGTGCCGCCCTTGGGGGCCGCCGCATCGAGCTTGGCCAGATCGTCCGCCGACAGCGTGATCTCCGCCGCCTTCATGCTGTCCTCTAGCGTGACGCGACGCTTCGACCCCGGGATCGGCACGATGTCGTCACCCTGCGCGAGCAGCCACCCGAGTGCCACCTGCGCCGGGCTCGCGCCATGCGTGTCGGCGATACCCTTCACCACCGCGACCATTTCCATGTTCTTGGCGAAGTTCTCGTCCGAATAGCGCGGATCGTTGCGCCGATAATCGCCCTCGGGCAGATCCGACCGCCCGGTGATCTGCCCCGTCAGGAACCCGCGCCCAAGCGGCGAATAGGGCACGAACCCGATCCCCAGTTCGCGACACAGCGGCAGGATTGCGTCCTCGATCCCGCGCTCCCACAGCGAATATTCGCTCTGCAGCGCGGCGATCGGATGCGTCGCCGCGGCGCGCCGGATCGTGTCGAGCCCGGCTTCGGAAAGCCCCAGATGCCGCACCTTGCCCTCGCGGACGAGCTCGCCCATCGCGCCCACCGTCTCCTCGATCGGCACGCCCGGGTCGACGCGGTGCTGGTACAGCAGGTCGATCGTCTCGACGCCGAGCCGCTTCAGCGATCCCTCGCACGCACGCCGCACATTGGCGGGGGTGCTGTCGACGCCGGTCATGCCGTTGTCGTCATAACGGAAGCCGAACTTGGTCGCGATCACGACGCCGTCGCGCTTGCCGCGGATCGCCTTGCCGAGCAGCTCCTCGTTGATCAGCGGACCATAGATCTCGGCGGTGTCGAACAGCGTCACGCCCAGTTCGATCGCGCGGTGGATCGTCGCGATGCTCTCGTCCGCGTTCGCCTCGCCGTACATGCCCTTGCCGATCCCGGCCATCGGCATGCAGCCGAGCCCGA
>Ga0265798_10011654_pt1 | contig 10689 bp, 8 predicted proteins | sample P3T30metagenome_FD_192430 | JGI IMG/M metagenome (GOLD analysis project Ga0265798, IMG submission 192430) | Plant litter microbial communities from East Loma Ridge, Irvine, California - P3 T30 | ecosystem: Environmental > Terrestrial > Plant litter > Unclassified | place: USA: California... | reverse complement strand
GAGCCGCTCTCCGGCAGCGACTCGGCACGCGGGCTCCGGACGACGGCTCGTCGTGAGGGCGACACGTGGGTGCTCGACGGCGAGAAGCGGTGGATCGGCAACGCGACCCTCGCCGACGTCGTCGTGGTCTGGGCGAAGGACGTCGCCGACGACCAGGTGAAGGGGTTCCTCGTCACGACGGACACGCCGGGCTTCACCGCGACGAAGATCGAGGACAAGATCGCGCTCCGCGGGGTGCAGAACGCCGACATCGTCATGACCGGCGTGCGGGTGCCCGAGTCGCGGCGGCTGCAGCGTGGCGACTCGTTCCGCGCCACCGCCGAGGTGCTCCGCCTGACCCGGACCGAGGTCGCCTGGCAGGCGATCGGCATCGCGGTCGGTGCCTACGACGCCGCGCTCGACTACGCCCGGACCCGCATCCAGTTCGGCAAGCCGATCGCGTCGCACCAGCTCGTGCAGGACCTGCTCGTGCGGTCGCTCGCGAACATCACCGCGTCGATCGCCCTCTGCACGCAGGCGTCGGCGATGCAGGACGCCGGCGTCGGACGTGACGAGCACTCGGCGATGGCGAAGGCGTTCGCGACCGCTCGGATGCGCGAGACCGTCGGGTGGTGCCGCGAGGTGCAGGGCGGCAACGGCATCGTGCTGCAGCAGGGCGTGGCACGGTTCTTCGCGGACGCCGAGGCGATCTACTCGTACGAGGGCACGCGCGAGGTGAACACGCTCATCGTCGGTCGAGCGATCACGGGCCAGGCCGCGTTCGTCTGACGCCGGGTCTGCGCGCGCGGTGACGCGCGGGCGGCCCGGGGCTGATGCGCGTGCATGGTGCGACGGCCCACGAGTCGATCGACGCGTGCGATGTCGAACCATGCGTGTGCACCTGATGTGTGTGCATGTTCCGACGTCCCACGAGTCGTTCGACCGGTGGAACGTCGGAACATGCACGTGCACACATGCGTGTACATGTTTCGACACAAGCACAGCGACACGCAGACAGCGACACGCACCCGAAGCCGCCGCCGCGCCGCCGCCGCAGCCGCGCGCTACCCGAGCAACCCCGGGCGCTCCCACTCCTCGCCGAGCACGTGCTGGGCGAGGAACGCGAACACCGTCTCGTACCAGACCACCGCGTGCTGGGGCTGCAGCACCCAGTGGTTCTCGTCCGGGAAGTACAGGAACCGGTGCGGCATCCGACCCTCGGCGTCCGCGTGGTGCTCGGCGAGCTCGGACCAGAGCCGGAGCCCCTCGCCGATCGGCACCCGGTAGTCCTCGTCGCCGTGGATGACGAGCATCGGCGACACGATGTCCGCCACGAACCGGTGCGGGTCGTTCGCCTCGATCCCCGAGCGGTCGAAGATCGACTCCCAGTACTGCGACATGTCGGTCGTGCCGTTGAACTTGTCGAGCGCCCACAGGCTGGCGTGGGTGACGATCGCGCGGAACCGGTCGGTGTGCCCGGCGACCCAGTTCGCCATGTACCCGCCGAAGGAGCCACCCATCGCCGCCGTGCGGGTCCCGTCGACGTCCGCGCGGGCGACCACGGCGTCGGTGATCGCCATGAGGTCGGTGTACGGCGCCTGCCCCCACGCGTTCCAACCGCGGTTGACGAAGTCGAGCCCGTAGCCGGTCGACAGCGCGGGGTCCGGCAGCAGCACGGCGTACCCGCGTGCGACCGCGAGCTGCGGGTTCCACCGCCACGACCACTGGTTCCACGAGTTGAGCGGTCCGCCGTGGATCCAGAGCAGCAGCGGGTGCGGCCCGTCGCCCTCCGGCAGCACGAGCCAGCCGCGCACGCGGGCACCGTCCGCGGCCGTGGTCGCGACCTCCTCGAGACGCCCCGGCACCTCCGGCAGGGGCGCCGGCGTCGCGAGCGGGGCCGCGGTGCCGTCGGCCGCGATCCGCACCGGGTGCAGCGGCGCCTGCCAGGAGGCCCGGAGCGCCACCACGACGTCGCTCGCCGCCGCCACGCGGAGGTTCGAGTACGCCCAGTCGTCGTGGGTCAGCTGCTCGACGGCGCCCCCGTCGAGCGGGATCCGGAACACCGGGGCGCGTCCGTCCTGGTCGGCGACCGCGAGGAGCGCACCGTCGTCGTGCGTGAACACGAGCTCGGACGGCCAGCGGTCCCAGTCGGTGGCGACGCGGCGGGCGTCCGCGCCGTCGATGCCGGCGACCCAGACCTCCTGCTCGTTCGCGCCGGCGGGGGTGGAGCGGACCGTCCGGACCCAGGCGATCGTGCTGCCGTCGTGGCTGAGGGCGGGCATCTCGTGGTCGACGCCCTCGTCGTCGAACAGGACGGTGCGCCGCCTGGTGGCGACGTCGAGGGCGACGACGACGGACCGGGTGCCCCGCGCCTCCTGGACGCCGACCGCCGCGACGACGGTGGAGCCGTCGGGGGTGACCGCACCGGCGACGTGGTCGAGCGAGCGGCCGGGCGCCGGGGTGACGTCGGTGGGGACGGGCAGGTGCGACGGGTAGGCGTGCTCGTCGGTGGGGCCGTCGTCGGCGGACGGCTGCTCGGCGGCCGTGCCGGGGGTGGGCTCGTGCAGGTCCGCGAGGTCGAGCGCGAGCACGTGCGTCTCGTCCGGCCCGAGGTCGTGGTCCCAGTACCGCACCGGGTAGGTCTCGTGCAGGATCGCCCGCACCTTCCGGTCTTTCCGGCGTCCGCGGAGCTCGGCGTCGGCCGCGACCACGGTGGAGCGGTCGGTGCCGGCCCCGGGCAGCAGGCCCGCGGTGACGGCGACCGTGTCGCTGCCGGAGGCGACTCCGAGCACGCCGCCGACGCCGCCGGCGAGCCGGGTGACGGGGCAGGCCTCACCGCCCGCGGCGGGCAGCAGCCACAGCTGCGCGGCGTCGGTGTCGGCGCCGCCGTCGCCGTCCGGGCGGCCGGACACGAACAGCAGGTCACCGGTGCGGGTGAACGCGACGCCGCCCTCGCCCTTCGCGGAGCGGGTGAGACGGACCGGCGCGGCGGCGTCCTCCGGGTCGGCGGGGACGGCCCAGACCGATCGGCGGTACCCGGTGCGCTCCGCGTCGAGCGTGCTGACGGTCAGGGCGACGCGGGAGCCGTCCGGACTCAGGGCGATCCCGTCGAGGCGGGGGAGTGCGGTGTACTGGTCCAGGTCCGGGAACGACGTCGTCATGGCCCCACGCTAGCGGCCGACCCCGGCCGACCGTCAGCCCCCGGCCGACCGTCAGCCCCACCGCCCGCGAGGGCCCGGCGCCCGCGAGTGCCCGGCGTCCGCCCGGGCGGTGCCCGCGCGGAACCCGGCTCGTCACCGTCGGCGGTGCGCCTCCCGGGTCACGCCCAGAACGCGGCGATGCCCTCGGCGACGGTCCTGCCCTGCGCGAGCCCCGCGTCCGCGGACGGTGCCTGCGTGCTGAGCGACAGCGAGTTCGTGCCGAAGGCCCGCTGCGAAGCGCTGTCGGCGACGACGACCTCGACCGAGCTGCCGGCCGCGCGGAGCGCCTCCACGGCGATGTCGAGCCACGGCCCGAGCGGGGACGGGCCCTCCGGTCCGCAGGCGACGACGAGGACCCGCTCGTAGCCGGTCGCGACGTCCGCGTTCGTCGCGGAGCGCAGGCCGCCGTCGTAGTGCGGCCGCCCCTCGATCCCGACCGGGGACCAGACGAGCGGCACCGAGCAGCTCGCGGCGGTGGCGCGGGCCAGCGGCACGCCGTCGGCGGCGGTGAGGACCCGGAAGGCGCCGTCGGTCGCGTCGATCGTCGTGAGCGCGAGCGGCTTCGCGGGCCACTCCGGCGACGGCAGCGTCTCGCCGAAGGTGGCGACGCGCTCGTCGTCGGTCTGCCCGCCGGTCACCTGCTGCGCGAGGAGCCCGAGGCGGGCGCGGGCGTCCTGCTCCGACGTCGCGCCCTCGAGGACGGCGCCGATGCGCTGCTGGAAGTCGTCGCCGCCGATCGGGACGGGTTCCTCGTAGGTGGTCGGGACGGGGGCGTGCTGCTGGTCGTACGCCTGCTGGACGGCGTGCGCGCGGACGAAGGAGCCCACGACGCTGCCGGCGCTCGTGCCGACGACGAGGTCCGCCGTGTCGAGGTCCGCGCCGGCCTCCTGCAACGCCGTCAGCACCCCGAGCTCCCAGGCGATGCCGGCGACGCCACCCCCTCCGAGGACGAGTGCTCTGGTTCCGGGCGCGGGCGTCGCGCCTCCCGTCCGACAGGGGGGTCAGGCCGCGCCGTGGCTGGCGCGGCTGCGCCGCGACAGCGAGTCGATGATCACGGCGAGCAGCAGGACCGCGCCGGTGATCATGTAGCGGATCGACGAGTCGAGGCTGAGCAGCGTCAGGCCGTTCGAGATCGACTGGATGACGATGATCCCGAGCAGCGCCGACCACGCGCTGCCCCGGCCGCCGAACAGGCTCGTCCCGCCGATGACGGCCGCGGCGATCGCGTTGAGGTTGGTGTCGCCGGCGCCCGAGGACAGGCTCGCGGAGTTGAGCCGCGCCGCCGCGAGGATGCCGCCGACCGTGGCGAACAGCGACGTCAGCATGAACACCGAGATGTAGATGCGGTTCACCCGGATGCCGGAGCGTCGAGCGGCCTCGACGTTGCCGCCGACCGCGTACACGGACCGGCCCCACCGGGTGCGCTTGAGCAGGAAGTTCATGAGCACGACGAGGACGACGAAGAACACGAACGAGGTGCCGGTGCCGAAGTCGCGGGACAGGTACCAGACCATGACCGCGAGCCCGACGAACAGCAGGACGGACTTCGTGACGGTCAGCGACATCGCGCCCGTCGAGAGCCCGGCCTTCCGGCGGCGGGCGGCACGGCGGACCTCGGTGACGAACAGGCCGCCGGCGGCGATCGCGGCGAGGAGGTACGCGAGCCACGGCGGCAGGTACGAGGCCGAGGCGAACTGCACGATCGGGTCGGTGTAGGGCAGGTTGATCGACCCGTTCGGCCCGAGGATGAGCAGCTGCAGGCCGAGGAACCCGAGCAGCCCGGCGAGGGTGATCACGAAGCTCGGGACCCCGAACCGGGTGAAGAGCAGCCCGTAGAGCAGACCGGCCGCGGCGCCGACCGCCAGCGCGACGACGAGGACGAGCCAGAGCGGCCAGCCGAGCGAGGTGAGGCCCTGGCCGAGGATCGCGGCGGCCAGGCCGCTGACGCTGCCGACGGACAGGTCGATCTCGCCGAGGAGCAGGACGAGGACGATGCCGATCGCGATCGTCCCGACCGCGGCGCACTGCAACGCGAGGTTGACGAGGTTGCCCGGGGACAGGAAGTCGGGGGAGAGCGCCTGGAACACCGCCCAGATCACGATGAGCCCGACGACCACCGGCAGCGACCCGATGTCGCCGCCGCGGACCCGGCGGACGAAGGCCTTCGCGGCCCCGCCGAGCCCGGCGTCGCGCAGGAGCCGCTCGTCCTGCAGGTCGGCCGCGGAGGCGGTGGGCGTGGCCGCGGTGAGGGTCTCGTCGGTCTTGCTCATGCTGTCGTCTCCTGCTGGGTCCGTCCGGCCGCGCGACGCGTGACGGCGTTGTCGGTGGCGCCGGTGATGGCGGCGATGATCTCCTCGTAGGAGACGTCGTCGATGCGGAACGTGCCGTTGTTCCGGCCGAGGCGGAGCACGGCGACCCGGTCGGCGACGGCCTGCACGTCGGCGAGGTTGTGGCTGATGAGGACGACGCCGAGCCCCCGTTCACGGAGGCGCTCGACGAGGTTGAGGACCTCGGCGGTCTGCGCGACGCCGAGCGCGGCGGTCGGCTCGTCGAGGATGACGACCTGGGGGTCCCCGATGAGCGAGCGGGCGATGGCGACGGTCTGCCGCTGCCCGCCGGACAGCGAGGCGATGGGGATGCGGACCGAGGGGATCCGAGCGGCGAGCTGCTGGAGGAGCTCCCACGACCGCCGTTCCATCTCCTCCTCGTCGAGGAACGGGTGGGCGACCTCGCGCCCGAGGAACAGGTTCGAGACCACGTCGAGGTTGTCGGCGAGCGCCAGGTCCTGGAAGACGGTGGCGATGCCCAGGGTCTGCGCCGCCGCCGGGTTCGGCACGGTGACCTCGTCGCCGTTGAACGTGATGGTGCCGCCGTCGGGCGTGTAGACCCCGGCGAGGATCTTCACGAACGTGGACTTGCCGGCGCCGTTGTCGCCGACGATGGCGACCACCTCGCCCGGGTACACGTCGAAGTCGATCTCGCTGAGGGCCTGGACGGCGCCGAACCGCTTCGTGATCCCCCGGAGGGACATCACCGGTTCGGCGGAGGGGTGCGGTGCGGGTGCCTCGTTGCTCACGGGGGTCGTGCTCACGGATGTCGTCCTCTCCGGGGTGGTGCCCGCCCGGTCCGTGCCGGACCGGGCGGGCCGTGGTGTCGGTGCGGACCCGGTACGGTCCGGGGCCGCGGGTCGGACTACTCGATCCCGGCTGCGGCGCAGGCCGACGCGTACTGCGACGTGCAGATCTGGTCCACCTGGTAGAGGCCGTCCTTCACCACGGTCGACTGGACGTTGTCCGTGGTCACGGCGACCGGGTCGAGCAGGGTCGACTGCACCGAGGCACCGCCCGCGGTCTCGACGGTGGTCTCGCCCTCCGGGTCCTCGCCCTTCGCGAACTGGATCGCGAGGTCGGCCGCCTTCGAGGCCTCCGGCTTGAACGCCTTGTACACGGTCATGTACTGCTCACCGGCGAGGATCCGCTGGATGCCGGCGAGGGAGGCGTCCTGACCGGTGACCGGGGGGGAGCTCCTTGACGCCCGCCGACTTCAGCGCCGCGATCACACCGCCGCCGGTGTCGTCGTTCGCCGCGTACACGCCGGCGATCTTGTCGGCACCGAGCTTGCTGATCTGGCCGGCGGCCCAGTCCTGCGCCTTGGCCGGGTCCCATCCGGGGGTGTCGTACTCGGCGAGCACCTCGTAGCCGCTGTCGTCGATGACCGAGTGCGCGCCCTTCTTGAACTGCGACGCGTTGTTGTCCGTCGGCGAGCCGTTCACCATGATGATCCCGGAGCCGGACGGCACGCCCTTCTCCTTGAGGGCGTCGACGAGCGCCTGGCCCTGCAGCTCGCCGACCTTCTCGTTGTCGAACGAGATGTAGTAGCTCAGGTCGGGGCTGTTGATGAGCCGGTCGTACGAGATGACCGGCACCTTCTTGGCCTTCGCCTGTTGCACGATGGAGGCGGCCGCTTCGCCGTCGAACGGGTCGAGGACCAGGACCTTCACGCCCTGGGTCAGCATCGACTGGGCCTGCTGGAGCTGCTTCGACGCGTCGCCGTCGGCGTTCGCGTAGATCACCGAGCAGCCGGGGCACTGCTTCTTCACCTCGGCCGTGAAGAGCGGACGGTCGGCGCTGGCGTAGCGGGCGGTGACGGAGTCGGGGAGGAGCAGACCGATCTTCGCCTTCGAGGCGTCGCCGCCGCCTCCGGACCCGGAGTTCGCGTCGGCGCCGTTCGAGCAGCCGGCGAGGGTGGTGATCGCGAGCAGCAGGGCGCCGACGCCCAGCATGGCGCGTGTGGTGGCTTTCTTCATTGAAACGTCCTCCAACAGGTGGACCGCCGACGGTGGCGGTGCCCTGAGTGTGGCAGCGGTCGCCCTTGGCTGCAAGACTTGAACGCAACGCGTGCGGACCGACGTCGCAATCGTTATCCGGGCCGCACTCCGGTCAGCGGGTCCGGGTGACGTCGACCGCCTCGATGGCCAGCGCGAGTGCGCCCGTGACCGCGGCCTTCTCACCGAGCTGCCCCTGCACGACGTCGGGGGTGCCGTCCGCGTCGACGATGAGCATCGACTCGAGGGCGTGGCGCATCGGCCCGAGCAGCAGTTCCCCCGCCCGCGCGAACTCTCCGGTGACGACCAGGCGCTCCGGGTCGAGCACGTTGCAGAGCCCGACCGCCGCGGTGCCGATCGTCCGCCCGGCCTCCGCGATCGCCCGGATGCAGGCGTCGTCTCCGGCCATCGCGCGGAGGACGAGGTCCGCCAGCTTGAGGGTGCCGACCTCGTCGCGGATGCCCTCCAGGACGGCGGGTGCGCCGGCCACGGCCTCGAGGCAGCCGCGGTTCCCGCACCGGCAGACGGGGCCGTGCGGGGCGACGGGGGTGTGGCCGAACTCGCCGGCGACGCCGTGGTGGCCGCGGAAGAGCCGACCGTCGAGCACGAGCCCGGCCCCGATCCCGTTCCCGACGTCGAGGGTGACGACCGTGCTGCGTCCGCGTGCGGCGCCGCTCCGGTGCTCCGCCAGGGCCGCGAGGTTCGCCGAGTTGTCCACCTGCACCGGCTTGTCGAGGCGCCGCTCGAGGGACCGGCCGAGCGGGACGCCGTCCCAGCCGCGGAGGATCCCGCCCCTGGCGGTCGTGCCGGTGCGTCGGTCGATCGGCGCGGCGACGGCCAGCCCGACGGACAGCACCTCCGCCATGGTCGACCCGATCGACTCGACCATGTCCATCACCAGGAGCGCCGTCTTGTCGAGCTCGGCGTCGGCGCGGTGGTCGCGGGCGAGCGGCATGTGGCGTTCGGCCAGCACGGTCGCGTTGAGGTCGGACAGGGCGACCCGCAGGTGCCGTGGCGAGACGTGCACACCGGCGACCAGACCGAGTCCGTGCGGCAGGGTCACGCGGAGCGCCCGCCGTCCGCTCGACGTGCTCGGGGTGGCGTGCAGCGCACCCGTGCCGACGAGTTCCTTCACGATGTTCGACACGGTGGCCGGGGAGAGGCCGGTCACCCCGGCGAGTTCCACCTGCGTCAGGCCGCCGTGCCGCTTCACCGCGGCGACGACACGGCCACGGTTGGCTTCACGCAGTGAAGTCTGGTTCCCGGGACTGCGGCGCGGCTCTGACACGGGGACAGCGTAACGGGCGGCCTGCGGGCAGCGGGGCGACCCGCAGCCGGACGGGAGGCGCGGGGCGGCCGTGCCCCGCGCCTCCCGTCCGGCGGATGGTGCGTCAGACGCCGGCGGTGCTGCGGATCCAGCTCGCGCTCTGCGCGAGCACCGCGTAGTTCGACCCGGCCCGCGTGTTCGCACCCGGGTCGGCGACGTCGCCCGTGGAGCAGACGCCGACGACCTTGCCGCCGACGAGGAGCGGGCCGCCCGAGTCGCCGTGGTTCGACGCCCCGGTGACCCCGGTGACGTGCTGCGCGAGCCCGCGGTACGCGTCGGTGGAGCGGCCGGTCAGGTTCACGGTCGCCTGGTACAGCCCGGTCGTCGGGACGCTGTTCGCCCGGTTGCCGTAGCCCATGATCGTGCCCGTACCGGTGCTGCGCGGGGAGTAGCCGAGGTCGAGCGGGGCGTACGAGGACAGCGTCCGCGCGGTCCGGAGGTGCACGAGCGCGATGTCGCCGGACGGGGCCGAGTAGAGCCGGTCCGCCGGGGTGGCCGTGCCCCGGTTCGTGGTGCTGTTCGAGTGGTACACGTTCATCGCCGTGGTGCCGTCGACGCAGTGCTCGGCGGTGAGCACCCACGACGCGTTGAGCTGCTCGCCCGTGCACCCGTAGCTCGCGGTGCCGCCCTGCTGGAAGACGAGCTGCACCTCCCACGGGGTGCTCGGCGCCGGCTCGCCGCCGATGACCTGCGGCGACAGGGTGGCTGCGTTCGCGGCGGTCGCGCCGAGGGATCCGCCGAGCAGGGTGAGGGCCGCCGTCGCGACGAGCGCGAGGGTCTTCAGGTTCGTTCGCTGCTGCATGACGAGATGGTGCTCCCGCCCCGGACGGGGGACAAGTCAGCGTTGCGGAGGACAACAGCGTCACCCGGAGGGCGGCGCCGAGCGGGGGCGTTTGGCGCCGGCGTAGGCGCCGGCGTCGGCGTCGGTGGTCGGTCGTACCGTCGGCGTGTGGACACGGGCAAGACGCGGGGACGAGGACGGTACGGCGACGTCGGTCTGCCGATCGTCGCCGCAGCGCTGCCCACGGCCGCGTTCCAGGCGCCGAACCTCGTCGGGGTGCCGGTCGCCCGTGCGGTGCTCGTCGTCGCCGCGCTCGTGGTGTTCGTCGGCGTCGTCGCGTGGCAGGTCGTCCGGGCCCGCCGGAACAGCCGCGCCCGCACCCGTGCCGAGGACACCGGCGCCGCCGCCCTCGCCGCGTACGAGGTCGCCGTGCAGTACGGCTTCGGGCAGATCGCCACCCGCCTGACGCGGTTCGCCGCCCTCGGCGTGCCGGAGCGTCGGGCCGAGGTCGGGGCCTTCGCCGACCGGGCCGCTGCGGCGCTGGCGTTCTACCTGCTGCCGCACGTGCCCGACGTCCGCGCGAACGTGTACCTGCTCGCGCCGGGGCTCGACGCGCTCGAACCGATCGGCCACGGCGGCGCGGGCGACACCGCCGGCGTGTTCCGGTCGGGCACGCCCTACGGCGACCGGAACCTCGACTGGGTGCTCCAGGGTGGACCGCCGCGGGTGGTCGGGGACCGGGAGGCCGACGTCGACGCGGAGGACGACGAGCCCGACTTCGACCCCCGCTACCGTTCCTACGTCGCGGTCGTGGTCCGGGGCGAGGGGTACTCGTTCGGCATGCTCACCGTGGACGCCCGACGCCCGACGCCTTCACCGACCTCGACGTGCGCAACGTCGGCGTCGTGGCGCAGTACGTCGCGGTGGCGTGCTCGCTCGCGTTCCCGGTCCGCCGTGAGCACGCCGTGGCCGGCGGGGTGCCGGCACGGCCGGAGGCGACGTCGTGACGAGCATCACGCCGGGGCCGCTCCGGTTCGGACGCGCCCCGGTCCGCCGTGCCGGGTGGGGTGCCGAGACT
>Ga0265798_10011653_pt1 | contig 10689 bp, 12 predicted proteins | sample P3T30metagenome_FD_192430 | JGI IMG/M metagenome (GOLD analysis project Ga0265798, IMG submission 192430) | Plant litter microbial communities from East Loma Ridge, Irvine, California - P3 T30 | ecosystem: Environmental > Terrestrial > Plant litter > Unclassified | place: USA: California... | reverse complement strand
GCTCAACCAGCGCGCGTAAGCTGTTGAAAAGACAGCAAACTACTGAAAAGCAAAGACTTTTCACAAGCGTCTAGTACAACCGTGCTAGGACGAAAGCCTATGTGTTCCTACCTGCATCGCGCCCCCAACGGGGTCTATTACTTCCGCATGGGCATACCTGCTGACCTGCGCCCGTTCATGGCTGGGAAGCGGGAGATGAAGCATTCCCTAGGGCTAAAGGACCGGGAGGCCGCTAAGGCAGTCATACCGGACATGACGAAGGCAGCTTATGCCCTGCTCGATCAAGCGAAGCGGGATAGGGATGCGGCTGCAAAGCCTGCCCCCTCCCCTGCTAAGCCAAAGTCCGCCGCACAGTTAGAACGGGACCGGCAACGGTGGGAGGCTGAGCAAGAGCAAATCGACTTGGCTTCGGATGCCAGCTTTGCCGCTGATATGGAGGTTGAGCGCCTAGAGCCGATCATTGATGCCCTTGCTGGCGGTATCGAGGTTGAGGGTTCCCCGGCTGACATAGCTAGGGCTGGTCGCCTCTTGGTCCTGCATGAGCGGGAGAAGGCCGATAGCTTGGTTGCCGCTCTCCATTCTCGCTATGGCAACGGACAGAATGCCCGCGCATCGGAAAGCCAAAATCAAGCCGTTGAATGCGAGCCTGCTACCGGGTCCGGCCTGTATCTCGATAAGGATATCTTAGACCGCTGGGCTACGGAACGCGGCGTGGTAGCCAAGGGCAAGGATACTCATAAGGCCGTAGCCGAATGGTTCTATGCCCGCACTGAGCGGAAGCCGGTTGAGCAAGTGACACGGCAGGACGTGCTGGCCTTCAAAGACAAGCTGCTCCTAGAGGGCCAATCGGTCGCTAATACGAATACGAAGCTGTCTCGCCTGCGGACCTTGCTAGGCTGGGCCTATCAGAACGATCTAACTGCATCGAATGTAGCCGAACGGATTAGCGTCAAGGTAGCGGACGGCGGCAAGAACAAGCGCCTACCGTTCTCCCTTCCCGAGCTACAGGCTATCTTTGCCAGCCCGGTCTATGCGAATGGCGAGCGTCCCACTCAAGGCCGTGCGGAAGCTGCATATTGGCTACCGTTGCTCGGGCTATTTACAGGGGCGCGATTAGAGGAAATTGGTCAGCTTCGCGTGTCGGACGTGCAGCGCCACAGCTACCCCGATCAAGATGGCAAAATGCTATCAGGATGGTTCCTGAATATCACTGAGACGATAGACGAGAAGGGCCAAGAGAACCGGCTTAAGAATGCGGCAAGCGAACGGCTTGTCCCGTTGCATCCTGAGATAGAACGGCTTGGGTTTATCGCATACGTCGAGAAGCTAAAGGATCAAACCGGCCGCGTATTCCCGGAGCTAAAGCCAAACGTCTATGGCAGGCTAACCGCTAAGTGGGGCGAATGGTTTGGCCCCTATCTTCGCAAGGTCTGCGGCGTTACCGACAAGCGCAAAGTTTTCCATTCCTTGCGGCATACGTTCAAGGACTATACCCGAAGGGCCAGAATGCCTGAGGGTGTGCAGCGGCAGATCATGGGCCATGCTGGCAAAGACGTGGCCGACGATTACGGTAGTGGATACGATCTACACAGCTTGGCTGAGGCAATGGCGTCCTACCGGGTGCCGGGGCTGGTCATCGGGAAGCCGTAAAGCCGAACATACAGATACTCGATTTGCGCCCGTGCCAGCCCCTCAGGGAATCAATCGGATGCGTTCGGGTATCTGTATGCGGTTATGGTCTATCGCCTCTCAGCGACTCTCCTAGCCTGCCTATCAGGCTTCATAGCCAAGCGGGCCGCCAGCCTCTCGGCGCGCCTGCTCCCCGGTCTGGGCAATGCGGTATCCTGTCTCACTAGCCATATAGGTGGTGTCCCCTACTGGTGTGCCATGCGAACGCCGTGCAGCGTCCCCGGTCTGCGGAACTCGATAGCCGGTTTCATTCTGTCCGCCCTTGTAGGGATCATAGCCGGTCATGCTCTGTCCCGTCTGTGGGCCGCTGGGAGCCTGCGCTACGAGGGTGTAGCCGGTCGGACCCATGATCCATTGCGGACCCGTTGCCGGTGCCTGAGCGGGCTGCTGGGCGGGCTGGCGAGCAACGCCGGGAGGGGCATTGAAGGCGAACGAGCTTTTGACAGTCTCACCGGGCGGGATCGAGGATGCCTCGGGAACATCAGGCATCTCTGCATAGGCTTCGACAGTGCTACCTAGGGCATCGTCAACGGTCCAACTAGCTGCATCGGCCTCGGTTACTTCACCCTTGCTGATAGCCAATGCCTTTGCATCCTCAAGGATCATAGGGGCTAGGTTATCAAGATGGCTTTCGTCGCCGCTATTGTTGTACGCAGTCAGCGCCTTGTCATACATCGCAACCGTAGCATCATCGCTGTTGTGGATAAGATCGACAGCAATCTCTAGGGTGTTCTTCAATGCAGGAACGCGGGCCGTGAATGCATCAATAGCATTCTTATAGGCGACATTGGCAGGATTACCTTTAGCCATTTCGTCCTGAGCTTGCTTCTGTACAGCACGGGGATTGTGCCCATGCACTGCAATTAGGGAAAGCGCGGCTTTTACTTTGATCGTTTGACGGGGAGTTAGTGCGGTCATTGGTTTTCCTTAAACATATTGAGAATGTGAGGCGGGGCCGGTTTGGCTGGCGAGCTAGGCTCAACATCGCCCATTGTTGGCAGAGGCGGGATGATCCCGTTACGGATGCAGGCGGCAAGGTATTGGAAGGCGAACTTGCAGTCGGAAGCCCGAAGGTACGGACGGCCATTGGCTTCCCAGATCGAGCGGGCTTGAGCGGCGGAATATCGGGCTTCGCATTGGCTATCCGGGGAATAGCCGTAGATCGCGGGAGTTACGGCAGGGCCTGATAACCGGGGCCATCCTGTTGCATGTTCCTCAGCTTCCCTTGTCAGGATGACAGAGAGGCAAGCCACCGGGACCGGCAATTCTGCGGCTTGGAGGTGCGGCTCGCAATTCGGCTGCATAAGCCAAGCGGATATCGCGCCCCATTCAACAGAAGACTTTGCAGCATCGGCATAGGGGCCTGCTCGCTGCATCAGATCGTCTAGGGTTTGCGGGACTAGGGCGACCTTTGGAGCGTAATCGGGACGGGAGGGCTTTGGTGCCGATCCCGTTCCCCGATCATCAGGGTGAGACATTATACCCGAGGCTTGCCGATGTTGGCAGCAGCAGTAGAGCAAGCAGCAAAGAATGCAGCGAGCTTAGCAGCGCCCGGATGCGATCCGTCTTTGTAAGACATACCGGCAATCTCCAATGCGGAGATATTCTTAGCAGCCATGCGGCGAAGCTCGTTGCCCTTGGAGCCAATGTTAGGGAACGGGAGTTTGCTGTCTAACATTATGCCGCGCTCTTAACGTAGCCGCGCTTTTGAGCCATGAAGTACAGCCCGAATGCATCCTGTGGATTACCCGGTGCCAATTCCATAATTGCGGTAGGAATGGCCTGAGGCTTCACCGTCACAAGATATTCGTAGGCGGCATCATCAAGCTGAGCAAAGCCTGAGCATTCATGCTCCATAGGGACAGAATCGTTCAGTTTCATATCCCAAGTATTACGGGTATAGTGAATGATGAAAGTCGTATCTAACAGGTTGTTACCCGGCTTGGTTGTAACGCGTATACCGGAGAAATCCTTGATCCGTTCAGCCCGCTCTAACGTAGCCTGATTGGCAAGGGCACCAGCGAACCGTTCCTTTGCATCATTCAGGGCTTTGATAACTTCATCAGCCTTAAGAATGGCAGGCTGGCCGATAAGCTCGACAAGTGCATTGATCTTAACAAGGTTGGCGGTGAGGGTTTCAATCTCATTAGCGATATCTGCAAGCGTGGTATTCTGTGTCATGTGGTTTTCCGTGTCTTATTTGGAGGATTACGGGCGAGGAGCGAACGGGCCGACCCGTAGTTTCTCGGCGCGGTAGGTATGGATTGTGCCGGTATCAGCATCGACTGCGGCCATCAGAGCGGCCCGTCCCGGTCGGCCTGCGGGCTTACGGCAGAGGAAGTCAGGCAACTCGATGCCAAGGGCTTCCAATGTGAAGCGAACGCCAATCGTTACTCGGCGGTCGGTAGATGCGAGGTAGTCAGCAACCGGCTTATTATTGATGCGGTCGGTATTAACGGTGACAATATTCACAGCTTATCCTTTCAAGGTGTGTAGGAACTTGTCCCAATGTAAAAGAGAGATATCCCCCTTGCGTATAAGCAAACGGGAACGAGTAAATTAATGGTATGAGAAGGGGTGCCTGCTAACTGCCAACAGGGGCAACGCTACAGTTAGCAGGCTGGCAATGCTCAGGCCGATGGGCGGCTATGTTTAATGAGCATTGCTTAAGGAGAGGAGCGGCTAGCTTACCGCCGTGATATGCTAGCCATGAAGCGGACCTATTAGGTTCAACGCTCCTACATTCCTCAGATTAGCTCAGTGGATGGATATCTGGAAAACCAATGACGGAAACCAGCGTATCGCAAGCCATATAAATACAAAGACTAGGGGTGCCTCAATATTGATACTGAGCTAATCTGAAGGATGCTTATGGGATATACGAATTATGGCCGTAGAGTACCAATGATGCATAGATATAATACTATCTATTATCATCTTAGATTAGGGAATATTAAGCTGGATCTATCGGTTTCCCCCTTACCCCCAAACCTCCTAAATCGGAAGCTACCCGTATGAACGGATAAAGGATAATCGACTACATAGGTAAAGGCGGAATGCCTCAGCTACAGTCATTGGGAAAGCCTCAGAGCCATATCATCTTGAGTTAGATCATACGTCGCTTGGAGTGCTATCGGTTTGGACGCCATGTACCTATTCGTAAGAATGACACACCCCCTCGCGCTAAAGCTAACCATTGCTGGCTGTGGGTCCTACAGTTATCGCACTGTCAGGCGTCCTAGGGCTTCCTAGCTTGGGCGGTGATGAATGGGTTTCTATTGCTTTACGGTACTGGAAGGGACCGATTGCGAAGGTGATGTTTGCTATTGCTATACGGTACTAAATGGCCCGCCCCGAATAGGCCCATCTCAGACTCATTCCGGCAATCAGGCTGGGCAAGTACCCGGACCCTCCCTAATCGACTCTGCTGGGCATCCTCAGGCGAATACGGGGGCTTTCAAGCCGCCCGCCTTCTCGACCCGTTGAATGGCAGCGCGGGATACCCCGTACTCGGCAGCGAGAGCGCCAAGGGACAGCCCCTGCGAACGCTGCAATCGGATCGTGGCCTGCTGCTCGGCAGTGAGGGCCGATGGCCTACCAAGTATCTTACCCTCAGCCTTTGCACGGCTTAGGCCAGCCTGTGTCCGCTCTACCAACAGGTCCCGCTCAAACTCGGCAACGGCAGCGATAACGCCCATTGTCATCTTACCGGCAGCACTGGTTAGATCGACGCCACCAAGGGCTAGGCAATGCACCTTCACTCCCTCCTGGGCGAGACTATCGACAGTGCTGCGAACGTCCATCGCATTGCGGCCTAGCCGGTCTAGCTTTGTAACAATGAGGATATCACCGGCCTCAAGCCTATCGACCAGCTTGGCAAAGCCCTTGCGCTCCATCGCAGCAACGGAACCCGATACAGTCTCAGCAATGATACGCTTGGGATCGACCTTGAACCCTGCCCCCTCAATCTCTCGGGCTTGATTGTCGGTAGTCTGGTCGGCAGTGCTGACACGGCAGTAAGCGAAGGTGCGAGCCACAATGGCCTCCTGTATCGAATAGGTGCATCGCTATATCTGCTGTATCGTTATGCCTGTCAAGCTATGTTCCGATACATTGAAAACACATGTATCGTAACCGGTCGATTTAGATACAGGCTCAGACGATACCCAAGCCATAGGCAAGGTGCCAAAGCGGACCGGTCCTAGTCTCTATCGAGTTCAAGCAACGCTGCTGCTCTACCTGCCCCGGCCTCGCCTTGCGCTCGCAGATGCCCAGCATCGAAGCGTAGTGATATCGTTCGAGCCGGATGATGGCGGACCCAAACCACAGCAGCATGGCGAGCAAGGCGATGATGGCTAGGTTCTTCATGGCCGGTCCCTTGGCGATAGTGACACGTCATGCAGGGATGGAGAACCACGCGCAATAATGCAGGTCGCGTTAGGCCTGTCATAATCGCCTGAGGGTCTGACCGGGCATACGGGGTAAACCGCGCTCACTCTTGTCTGAATTGCCCTCTCGCAAATCTTTGCCAAAAATAGGCCATCGGCCGGTGAGGCATTGACTGACGCTGGATCGAGATTGACAGTCTGCCGGACGGCGCACCTAGAATGTGTAGCTGTATGCATTGGCTTCTTGGGGGTGGCATGTCAGGTATCGAATCGGTCAAAGACTTAGTAAAGCCGCCTTTCGCTAATTATGATATAGTTGTCTATTTTGGCTGCGGTCTATTCTCCCTGCCATTTATAATGCACTATATGGGGAGAATACGACTTAAGTCTACAAGCTTCAATTTCGATGTGCAGCCCGCCTTTGTTTCAACGCTTGTCACTACACTAACGGTGCTATTCTCTGTCTATATCCTAGGGCATATTATAGCATACATAGGCAGTCAGCTTATTGAGAAGTTAATGGACAGCTTCTTCGGCAAGGCCAGTACAATTATTTTGCTGGGAAGCAAGGTTAAGCATGACGAGCTTAACGGCATGATCCGCGGACAGCTGGAGAAGGGCGTAAAAAAGAACTTTACTAGGACGACATGGCTAAGCGGACTAGTGCGCTGCGTTAGTCATATCCCTGCGGCACCGTCTTATGCTGCAATGTTCATATTTGGCGTTTTTGGGTTTTATCGAACGAGGGTGTCAGACTCGGTAATTGCAGCGGCCGATGTGAAAATTAGGGCTATCTCACCAAATCATGTTGGCATAACGCCAGATGCAAAATGGTTTAAGGCTCTAGAAGCAATAGTAATGAACAATAATCCTGGCGCGTCTGCGAGGATGTATAACTATCTAGTCATATCAGGGCTGTTTCGATCAGTATGTACTATTTTATTAGCTTCCATGTGGTTCGAGCTAGCATACTTTTTATCGAAACTTTATGGCCTTGATGCTCCTGAGGGTCTGCTTATGGTTGGAAATAACAACTTAGAGTTTCAGTTTCTTAGCTATGCCTTGATCAGTATTGTGTACATGTTTTCACTGTTCTCTTATTTGAAATTCCAACGTCGCTACGTTGAAGATGCAATATTTGCCTTCGTTTTCACCAAGGGCTGAGCCGCTGGTCAGACAGCGAGCGCTGCAATCACACTTGCCTCAGCTAGTACAAAGGGCTAACACAACGGTCCCGACGCCGAAATAAAAAGCCTTTGTTTATCAGTGGTTAGTGGATTTGCCGGGGCTTCCCCTCGGCTCCACCAGCGTTTCAAACGCTTAGCTGGTATCGCGCGCATCCCTTCGAAGACTGTACGGAAGACGTCCCCCGTTCAGCGCATCGCTTTCGCGCCCACCGAACGGTGTGATCAAGCACGTACGTGGCTGGGCCGGACATATGTTCGACGCGCTAGGACTCCTCGAACGCGGTCAGGATGGGGCAAGGCCCCGCCGAGCCCGATCCGCACTCGTCCGCCAACCGCGCGAGCGCCTGACGCGCTGCGATCAGCTCCGCGATGCTGGCATCCAGCGCCGCAATGCGCGACCGGGCAAGCTCGCGCGCGCGGTTGCGATCCTCCGTCGCGTCCAGCGCCAGCAGTTCGCCGATCTCGTCCAGTGTGAAGCCCGCCGCCTGCGCCTGACGGATGAAGCGGAGGCGGCGCACGTCGCCTTCGTCATAACTGCGGAAACCGGTCCCGCCGGGTCGCGCTGGCGCGATGAGCAGACCGCGCCGCTGATAATAGCGGACAGTCTCCACACCTACACCGCCTGCCTCGGCGAGCTTGGCAATCGTCATCGACATCGGGGCTTGACTCCGGACCATGGTACGGACGCTATATGGGGCGGGTGCAGTGATCACCAGCGAGGAACGCACCCGTGTCAGACCGTCCCACAGCCGACCTCCACCGCATGGTGATGCCGGCGCACACCTGCCCTTACGGATTGAAGGCGCTCGACCTTCTCCGGCGCAAGGGGTTCGCGGTAGACGACCGCCACCTCACCACGCGTGAAGAGACGGACGCGTTTAAGGCCGCACAAGCCGTGCGGACGACGCCCCAGGTGTTCATCGACGGCGTGCGCATCGGCGGCTACGACGATCTGCGCCGCCACCTCGGCATGTCGGTCGCGGAGCCGGGATCGACCAGTTATCGCCCCGTCGCCGCGCTGTTTGCGATGGCAGCGCTGCTCGCGATCGCGGCCAGCCATGCGGCCTTCGGTTCGCCCTTCTCCGCGCTCGCGCTTCAATGGTTCGGCGGCTTCAGCATGGCCATCCTCGCGCTGCTCAAGTTGCAGGACATCGGGAAGTTCTCGACCATGTTCCTCAACTACGACCTGCTGGCGAAGCGCTGGGTACCATATGGTATGCTCTATCCGTTCGCCGAGGGGCTCGCGGGCGTGCTGATGGTCGCGGACGCGCTGGATTGGCTTTCCATCCCGATAGCGCTGTTCATCGGCACCGTGGGCGCCGTGTCCGTGTTCAAGGCCGTCTACGTCGACCGGCGTGAGCTTAAATGCGCCTGCGTAGGCGGCTCGTCCAACGTGCCGCTCGGCTTCGTCTCGCTGACCGAGAATCTGGGCATGATCGCGATGGCGATCTGGATGCTCGCCAGGATGTGAGCCGGACGAAACCCCTGCCACCACCCTATAGTCTTCAACCACATCTTCGATACGCGGCCCGGCGGCAGTTTTGGAATGATGCTCGCTGTCATAAAAGGTCAGCACAACTGACGCGGTTATGTCGCGCCGGTATCATAGGCGATGCCTTCGAGACCCCGACCGGGGTCGCGCAATAGGCAGGGCCAGCCATCCCGTTCCGGGGAAGCCTCTCTGCTTGTCCCATTCGGAGATGCTGGCCCAATGTTGTGTCTTTCGCCCGCCGGACGCGTCCGGCTGGTCGCGTCCGCGGCCTGTACGCTGCCGCTGTTCTTCATCGCCAGCGCGGCAAACGCCGAAGATCCCACCGCCGACCCCGATCAGACCAGGTCCGACATCATCGTCATGGGCGATCGCGCGGTCCGCTCGGGCAAGGAGCAGGCGACGTCGGTGCGGGATTCGATCGTGTACGACGATCTCGAGACGCTGTCCGCCGACGGCAGCGTCGCGGGGCAGCTCATCCTGTTGCCCGGGATCAGCGCGATCGAGGACGGCGATGCGCCGCGCTTCGTCAGCATCCGCGGCATCTCGCCCGATCTCAACCAGACCACGATCGACGGGATCACGCTCGCGACGATCGGCAATGACGGCGAGGGTTCGCGCAAGGTCAATCTGCAGCAGATCCCGTCGGAGCTGTCGTTCCACAACGACGTCTACAAGACCTTCACCGCCGAACAGGATGGTGCGGCGATCGGCGGCATCGTCGACATCGTCACGCGCAGCGCCTTCGCGCTCAAGCGCCGCTACGTCATGCTCGACGGCTATGGCATCTATTCGTCGTTCAAGGGCGATGGCGGCAGCAACGCCGGCAATGGCAGCACGCCGCATTTCGGCGGCGGCGGCAAGATGGTGTTCGCGGACAAGTTCGGCGCGGGCGACCAGTTCGGCGTGGTCCTGTCGGCGCGTTACGAGAACCGCATCCGCAATTCGCGCAAATGGTGGCAGGACACCAAATATTACTTCAGCGACGCGGGCAAGAAGCTGGCCGGCCCCGACGATCCCGCGTGGAACGGCATCGCCGTGCCGTACAACCATAGTTACGGCAGCTATACCAACCGTCTCCAGACTGCGGGCAGTTCGGCCAAGTTCGAATGGCGGCCGCTCGGCACTGCCATCTATGCGTCGCTGCTCGGGTTCAATTATCGTCAGTGGGAATCCTCGACGATGAACAAGAACGATTACTACACCAAGAACAGCGTCAGCGACCTGACCGCGGAGGGCGGTGGGTCGGACATCAACAGCCTCTATTCGCGCTATCGCTACGACACCTGGAACAAGGCGACGGTCGGCGCGATCGGCAATGTCGAATGGCACGACGACCAATCGTCGTTACGCGTCCGCGGCGGCTATACCCGCGCCCGGTACGACAATACGCAGCCCTATATCGGCGTCCGCGCCTATCCGACCGGGCTTTCGCTCGATTGGGCGGCAGGCAATGATGCCACCGGCGGGCTCCCCTACGTCACCGGGATCAACAAGCCCGGCCTCGTGCTCGGATCGGCGTACAAGCTGAGCACCGCGCAGACGACCTACCGCATAGCGAACGAAGGGCTGGCGACTGCGCGCGTCGACTATGGCTGGAACGCAGAACCCGAGGATCGGGGCTTCGGGCTCGTCACAGGCGTCGAGTTCCGCAACCTCGAACTGACGCGCGACGTCGACATGACCGAATACAAGCTCGGCCAGGCGATGAACGGCTATCTCTACGATCCCGGCTATATCCCGGTCGGCGCGCCGCAGTCGTTTCCGTGGGTCGACTGGGCACGGGTGAAGACCGAGCTGTGGCCCAAATTCGTCAAGGACGTGCCCAATTCGACCTATGACAGCATCACCGGCGACTATCGCTATACCGAGCGGCTGCTGACGCCGTATCTGTCGCTGCATTACGCCACCGACGACACCACATTGGTCGCGGGCG
>Ga0265798_10011651_pt1 | contig 10690 bp, 11 predicted proteins | sample P3T30metagenome_FD_192430 | JGI IMG/M metagenome (GOLD analysis project Ga0265798, IMG submission 192430) | Plant litter microbial communities from East Loma Ridge, Irvine, California - P3 T30 | ecosystem: Environmental > Terrestrial > Plant litter > Unclassified | place: USA: California... | reverse complement strand
TGCTTCAGTGAAAGCCGAATATGGGGAAAAGATGGAAAGTAAAGATGTGGTTTGTCGCGAAGAGGAGACCTTATCTACAGGAAGCAGTGCAAGATCAGTGAGATGATTTGAATGATCGTTGGTTTATGAAAACTATCTTTACTACTGTGGAAAAGCTGGGTTGTTATGCTCTGAAAAAGCATACGCAGCAAAAATTGATCAGTCCGATGCTCGTCAAGGCTTTTTTACAGGCCGCAGCTTCCAAGCTCCACTTGAAGCCTCATCCGATAGATGCAGCAAGTTCAATCGCACAGAACGCTCCAACACAGGTCGACGCAGGTATACCAAAAGGCGATGCTCCCAGTCAACCTGCCGCAGCCTCTCTTCGATCTCACTGCTCGTCATCCCAGCAGCCCAGTTTACGTAGAAGCCACCGTCGTCGAGGCTTTGTAAATCGAAGGTTGGATTAGACTACATCCCACCATTGGCGGCCGAGGGAGATTCGCTTTCTACAACGTCGAACTCTTCATCAAGCTCCGTCTCGCTCACCAACTCGAACCCTCCCCCGATGTTGCGGATAGCCTCCTTGGTGACCCAATCCTGGTACATCGAGGCGTACGAGATTCTGGCGCCGGGACTCGGACGACCTTGGACGGTGGAGGCCTTGGTAATGGGTTGATTGGTGTTCGTAGACGGGAGATTGGACGCAGGACGTGCGGTGGTGGTTGATAAGGTGGAGGTTGGAACCGAGGGGGTAGGATCGTGTGGACGGGTGAGTCCGAACTCCTGGACGGCTAAGGTAGGGGAAGGCAACTTGGTGAGATCGCTGGGAAGCAAAAATGAGGAGTGTTTGGTGACTATAGAGCGGCGACTGGCGCCCGTGGGGATGCGGCTTAGGGACTTCGCGACCGTCTTTGCAGGAACAGCGGCTGTTGAAGGCGTGGCAGTGGGTTTACTGGCGGTCTAAGAGGGCGAGGAATCTATGGCCGGAACGACGGAGGCGGATGTAGTGAGAGGTGCAGCGGCAAAGTCGACGCTGGCAGTTGAGAAGTTCCCATCTATATCGGGAGCAGGTCCCCAGCGGAAAGACATGGTGCGGTGGCCTCGAGTCACGACGTGCATGACGGGAGTAGTGATGGGTGCTTCGAGAGGGAAGTAAAGCTTTTTGCCGTTGTGGAAGTAGCTGGTCTGAAGCTTCTGCGACTAGATAATTGTTAGTAGAGCTTCGTATAGGATATGCTGATCTTGCTTGTTTCACTTGCCGACTTCTGTCGAGGGCTCTGCTGTTCCTCAGCGGCGGTCTCGTGGTCGTTGTCCATTTTCCGTGCCTACGCGTTTAGTAGGATTGATGTATAGCTGGTAGAGAGGCTGGATCGGCTTAGCTGGACCAAAGAGGGAGGGAAAGTTTGATGAATCTCGCTCGAGGACAACAGGAGATGGAAAACAGAAAAAGTGGAGCAGCTGAGTGAAGACGAGGCGAGCCCGCACGGCCGTTTGCTCGTGAACAAACGCTCACCGGTCAGCTAAAAAGGGTTCGATAGAGCTTCATAGGATCTGAAGAAGCACACTCGACTTTACACAGCGAGTGTCTTCAAGGACGCAGCCTTCGTGTCGTTGAAGTCATCATGGTGACTTCAATTGCTGAAAATATTTTGAGAGACCGGCATGAGTGTTGATGAAGACTTTTTTTTAAGGAAAAATGACAGAAGAAAGTATTTTGGCAACTTACCGAGGGACAGGACGGCTCAATTGACGACCTGCTAACCGAAAACCAGACAGGACGCTCGAAATCCAAATCGATCTTGAAGCGCTACTACACAGCTTTGCAGGCCTTGCTGATGGCTCGCTGCAAGTGATGAAGCTGTGTATCGCAACATCAAAGCCAGTCTCCAAGACAAGAGCGCATACTCCATGTTGACACGTCTTTCGCATTCCTCATGCACCAGTCTTTCCCCCCTTCAGATGAATAGTTGTGGCTCTCTCTCTAGCGACACAAATAAACTCTCTACTCCCCGTCCCTCCAAGCCTGGACTCCCTTCCCCAGCGATCGAAAGGCACCCTCAAACCCGTCCATGACAACATCCAATTATGGCCTGGATGTGCCGTTGGAAGACGAGGGGTCCTCGCCCGAGACGACATCAAAGTCCTCATCGAGCTCGTCGTGCTCGACAAGCTCGAAATCGTCACCGGCCGGAGCAGTCTTGGGAGGTGAAGTGTCGGTGGCCTGCTTCTGGCCAGTGTGTGTGACTGATGGTGTGTGCGGAATGCCAGTGCCGACGGAGATCAGCTTGACCACGGATTTCTTGGAGGATACTCCTCGCAGTTTTGTAGGGAGCTTCTTTTCCCCGTCGACAGGAACGGCATCGACGAGTCCGGTGGTGCGAGCGGAGCGAGCAGACCCACGAGGTGCTCCTCCAGGGCTGGACATGGTCGGTGTGGTGGTGGGAGGCGAGGTGGTCAGGGCAGAGGGTGTAGCCCAGATTGAGTCGATCAGGCCGGAGGGCTTTGTAGATCTCCCAAAACGGGTGGTGGGCGCGTCGGAAGCGGCGATGCTGGCAGAAGTATTTGGCGTAGAGGACGCGGACTCATTTGACTGGCCGGCCTTGCGAGATCCGGTCTGCGAAGAGGGCGCCGGGAGCCAGAACGAGCTGACCTGGAGTCTCGTTAATCGAGGCCTTACAAAGAATGTATGAAATACACGTACGGTTGCCTCCTGGGCGTGCTGTCCCTCCGCGAAAGTCTTTTGACCACTTGCCATGATGTAGGCGAGGTCTGTGTGTGTTGAGTGTTTATAAAAAGGAGTACTTAATTCAAGTTGAGGTGTTGATGAGTGTCAAGAAAGGGAGTAAAGTAGTCGAGCTTGAGAAGGTTGTCGAATGTTGGTGAGTTGGGTGGTGTTGCACTCTTCCCGCAACTTGTCGCGACTTTTATGACCGTAAGGCAAGCGGACAAGCGCACGGACGTTTGTTTGTGAACTGCAGCTGATCAGCCAGCAAAGACCCCAACGGAACTTCACAGAATGGGGCGAAGCACGCTTCACTCTTTTTCGACAGTGAATGCTTTGGCAAAAAAGCACCAGGAGGCAATCTCCCAACCTATTGACGTCTTCAGCATTATCATTACTTGCAAGATAGAACGCACCTGTAACAAGAAAACAAGAGAGGAAAAGGCGTATGTGCCTACAAGCCTATGTAAAACTAAGTAGAATAGCCGAGCTAATTAACTGCTATGATTCGTTTGGGTCATCTGTATCTTTCTGTTCAATCCAAGTGAATCTAAAAGAAATGCACACAATCTCACTGGAGAAAGAAAAAAAAGGAAGGAGACGGGTACTCTTTCTTGTCCCATCTAAGAGATGAAGGTAGCCTCTGAGAATAGACGGCCCTCTTCCTCTTTGGTTTCGCCGTTGGCGTCGACCTTGATGGTCATTTTGGGGGAGTACTGCAGAACACGGTGGTTAGCAGGAATGTGCAACAATTCCGCTCTGCAAAATGACTTACCTGGTAAATGTACGGCTTAGTGCCCGAGGCGCCAGAAACGATGTTCTTGACGAACTTGGGCATCTCGCCCATGACATCGACACGGTCAGTTCGCTCTCCAAGGCTGCCAGACAGCACAGCGGATTCGGCACCGCTCTCCCACTTGAAAGTGACAACTTTTGGTTCGGGCCAGGCGTTGTCTGAATCAGGAGCGGTCTCGTCGTGAGAGACAGGAGGCATGGCACCGGCGAAGAGGATCTTGTCGTCGACGGCGATGCCGCCGACTGAGACGACAGTGCTGCCGTACGAGGGAGGTGTGATGTACTGCATGTGGATGGCGGAGTAGGACTCCGACTGGAAGTTGGCGAAACTCCAGCGAGCGGCTGTGAGAAGAAAGAGTTATGTCAGCTTGACTTGACGGCAATTTGACAAAAACGACAACACAAGAAAACTCACCAGCAAAGTGCGGCTTCATGCCCTGCAGAGCGTGGACGAACATTCCCCTGCCCTTGAAATCGACCGGACCCTTCTGCGTGACCAGCGAACCCTCAACCTGACATCTGGGCCAGAACAAGTGCTTCATGCGGCCCCAAGGCTTCTCAGGGTCGGTACCAAAGTTGGTGGTGCCATTCTTGCCCGCCGCGAAACCAGGCGCGGTCTGCGTGAAAGTGATGTCGACGATACAGCTCTTGTTCACACTGCTCTTGATCTTGTACGTCTTACCGTCCTCGGAGATTTCCATGGAGCACTCCTTGGAAGTGAAGTGCTGCTTGTCGTCGGAGAAGGTGAAGTTGTCGAGGTTGTCGGAGGCCCAGAGCTCGGTGGCATTGGTGACGGGGTCGATGATCTTCGCGTTGAATTGTGCGGTGGTGCGGATGCCGAGGACGTTGCTGAAGATGATCTGGACCAGGCCGCACTTACCGTTGTCGGCGGTCATGTAGAAGGTCTTGGTCTCGACGTTTGTCGAGTCCATGACCTCCCAGCGGAGGTCGTCCTTGGTGAGTTCGGTGAAGGGCACATCCTTGGTTTGCTGGGCGACGGATTGTATGGCTTCAGGGCCGTACTCGCGCTCGGTGATGCCGACGCTGGGGAGAGGGAGGTGTTAGTGAGGGAGGATGCAAGCAAAGTGAGGTGCACAAGGATGTCTTGGAGGGGTCTTGTTCGGCGGGGTGCCCAGTGCGAAGCAGAGGTCGCTCGGATGGTGCGCATGCGATGGAAGTGGGTGGTGGAAGTGAGACATACGCGTTCTTTGCCCAGTTAAACATGATTTGGGAGGTGGTGATAATCAGTAATATGAAGGGATGTTATTAGTTAATTCAAAAGGCGAGGAATCCAGCCGCCTGCCTGCATACTAACATCGGGGTCTGAGGAAAGAAGGATCGGTGACGCACATCCGCGCTCTGCACTGCCCGGGTCAAAAAGGAAGAGAAATATTGACCGCCATTAAGTGTCACATGCACAGATGCAACTGCGCAAATTTACGTTGATACATCTTAACAGCACGTGTGATACTTGATTGCACAATGGTCGCGAGATCAACTTTTCCTAAAATCATGTAGTTCGTGAGTACCTATCTACCCTACTACCGCTATTGCTAAGATCGAAACATGTTGATACGAAGGCATCAACCCCGGAAGCGCCTTGCTAAACAGAATAGTTGTCCTGTGAACCGTACTAATACATTACTGCGTTCCTTCATTTCTTCATTACCACCGCGACTTCACCAGAAAGAAAATTGATAGGGAAAGAATAGGACCAACACAGCGGGCAGCCCTAGACATCACGGCCATCCGTACTGCCCCCAATAGTTCACCCTAGGCGGCGGCGGATGTTGCGCTGCAGGTGCAAGTTGCACTCTTGGTGCCGCCGCCGCAACATTACCTGTCCTTTCGTCATGCTGCTGTCTCAAGAGCTCCAGATGAAGCAAATTACGCTGTACATTGGCTAGGTGAGCCGCATTCAGTTGGCCATTCGGTATTCCTGGAAAAGGTCGATCGTGAGGATTTTGGTTTGGAACGACTGCTGCAGGTCCTGCGCCCGCTGCCGGCTGAGGGTATTGAGCCCTCACTCGAAGCCCAAAACCACGATTGGCGTGTACTGGCCCTCTTTGGAAAAAAGGATCGTCAAAGGGGGCAAGCCCTGCCTGTTGTGCGACTTGATAAGGTGGAGGTGGTTGATTGTACTGCCCAAAGTATTCAAAGTCTTGGAAAAGGTCATTTAGGTCACCTTGTGCCCGAATTGGAGGATCTTGCTGGAGCGCAGGCTGTTGGTTTGGCGCAGGCTGTTGATTGGGTACTGGCTGCTGATTTGGTGCTGGCTGTTGCTTTGGGACTGGCTGTTGTTGGGCTGCTGCCTGCTGGTGTAATGCTGGCTGCAGCATGCGGTCGAGCAACCGCTCGTATCCAGCTGGGTAATGCTGCTGAACATTAAGACGCGCAGCTCTAACATCACCCACATCACCCACATCACCCACATCGTTCAGGCGTTGAGCAGCAGCCAGGAGGTCCATTGCTGGCGCAGGGCCGGGTTGCACCGGGTTGTCGAGAGCTCGCTGTGCTTCTCGATGCTGTATTCGTCCTTGCTGTCTCCTTTGTCGAGCATGTAGCGCAGCAGGCACCATGGGATCTCGAGCTAGCTCAAGAAGCATCCCACGTTGTTGTCGGTGGCGTGCCACGGGAACTTGATCTCTCGCTCTCTCGGCTCCCCTAGCGAAATTGCCAACATTGAGGAACGGATTCTCGTCGTCGTCAAAGTCAGCAAAGGCATCGTTGAAAAGATTGTTGCCCAAGAACATCCCTCCGCCCCAGCGGGCCGCTCCAATCCCACCTCCACCTCCTAGGCCTTCAGGACCTGCCTGACGAATCTGCCGTTCCGTGGCCTTCTTAACAGCATCGGACACTTTGATATCCAGATCTTCAGGCATGACATCAGGGTTACTAGCAATCACCTGAGCCGTGGCAGTCTCTTTGGCAGCTTGGACCTCACGCTCATGTCTCTCTTCCAAGTTGTCGTAAAGTGGGCACTTGCCACCTTGGCGAGCTCCGCCTCCAGGATTTTGGTCGAAGTGATCGTATCCCCTCAGGGTCTGGGAGCATACGTAACACTGTAAATTCTTGCAGCTCGGGCAGGTCATCTTGTTACAGCCATATTCCTTGATGAATTGCTTTTTGCACTTGTTGCAAGATCGAAGTAGGGCCGCAGTCATTGCTTCTTCGATCGTGTGACGGACGTTTGCTTTGTTGGCCTTTGCGTGCTCCTCACAACTGATCGGAACGTGGGTAGTAGATTTGCAGCGGCGGCAGCTGATTTGTTCGCAATCGGGGTTGGCGCAGCGGAATTCAAAGTTTTCCTCGATCGGAGGCATGATGGCCTTGTAGTCGCAGAACGGACATTCTTCTAGATTCTCCAGGCCAGCGTCACGGATGTCTTTTTCCTGTTGAAGATTTGCCAGTTTTCGCAAGAGATTCTCGTCATCAATAAGATTCAGCTGACGAGGCTCAAACCCGGCGCCGCAGCCAGCCGTACACAGGACGCGGCATCTAGCATCTCCGATCTCGGCTGCGATGTAGGTCTTGATGCAGGCAAAGCATGTGTAGTGCGGTATCTCGCCATGGCAGTGGATCTGTCGGTTCATGGGCAGGTCGTCGAAGCACGCCTGACACTCTGCAGTCCTGCCGCTGGCTATAGCGCGCCTCAGGTTAACATCTTCGGCCTGTCTCTTCCTCGCCTCGTCTAGGCGTAACGCAGCATCCGCTTGCACCCGCTTGCGTACAGCAGCCAGCTCCTCTAATAATTCAGGCCATTGAGAGCTGCGAGCGATGGTGTCTGCATTCGTATGACCTGCGGTTGCGCGGCCACGACGGACGAACATCGGATCGTCGTTGAGGCTGGCCAGACGAACGTAGGATGCAAACAGATGCTTCTCTTTGGCGAAGATCTCGCTGATGAAAGCATGTGTGACCGTCGGGAACTCCGCCTTGAGCATGGCACGGACAGCCGCACCCATGGGTGTTGACAAAGATCTTCGGTTAACGTTCTCCCACTGCTCAAAATTGTCGTCGACGCTATCTTCGCGCTTGCGCTTCAGGTTCTGAGGCTCCCTCTTGCGCCTAGGGTAGGTTGTGTCGGCGAGCAGCTTCTCGACCACGCGATCCAGAAGGGTTTCAGCAGACACCGCCACCTGAATATTCTCGAGGATTTGGACGTAAGTCTTTTCCGCATGCTCGGGGCAGATGTCTGGGAACAACTCGTAAACACGCGCTAGGCAGTCCTCCTGCGATATGGGTGGCTCGGCGTCTGGAGAGGGAGGTTGCTCGGCATCGCCCTCCTCTGCGTCAGTGGTAACCTCTTGATCATGTTCCGGGCCTTCTTCGAGGTAGCCAAAGTCATCAATGACCAAGGGCATGTTGGCAAGGTCACCCATGACCGGCAGTGCTGGATTGTTGCGTGGGACAAGTCCGGGGAAGAGGTCCGCGAAAATATTGTCGGCTGGTTCGTCGGCGGCGGCAAAAGGGATATAGTGTTCGTCCGGGTAGTCCGGAAGCTGCCTGTCATGTGGAGCAGCAGCAGCAGGCACAGGAGGCGGTGCTTCGTCCTCGGAGTCGCTCACAAGATCTATGATCTCTGGCGGTGGAGCCATGGCCGAGGTGAGAGCAAGAAGTGGAAGCAGAGCGTGGATGATGTGGTGACGAGAAAGATGTCGCAAGTGGTGGAAGACAAACAAAGTTGATGGGTATTAAGGCGTGCGTCACGCCACGCTGAGACCCGGTCGTAGCAATGCGATACGAAAGTGAAGAATGGCGTCAGGCGTCAGAGCGAGTGGCAGGACGAAGTAACTGGCGAGCTCGCGCAGCACGTGGGAAGTGGGTGTCTGGAACCGCGGCGGGGAGAATGGGGCCTGCAAGCGAGGGTGTGAATGGGAACGAGTGCCTAGATCAAAGGGAATGGCGTGCGGGCACCCGTCGAAAAGTCGCAAGCCAAGTGTGTGAGTGAGTGAGTGAGAGTAGAAGGTAGCAGACAGCTCGTGAAATTCAAGGTTCGAGGTTGATGGCAAGGCTTGAGCTTGCCGTGCCAGACTGCTCTTTCCACCGTGCAACGCCCACCCTTCGCGATCCCGCCGTCTCGGAGCTGCCGATGTGTTGAAGACAACGGCGGAGGCGGCCTGGGTCGGATCGGGGGTGTGCTTGAGGCGTGATGTGGGATCTTCGTTTGCCGGCGAGGGAAGAGTGAGAGGAGGAGGAGGAGCATGCAAGGTGCCGACAGGATTAGACCTCTTCACCTATATGTAAGTACCTATGACAGTCGACATTCAACAAGACAGCAAGCTCAGTCAGACAAAGTTCGTAGCATTTTCGCACAGTCGAAGGCATCTGTGCGCTAACCTAGAGGTATAGCAAGACTGGCCCGGAGTAGTGAGCTGTCGCTTTTGGCGTCTTGACGACTGAGACGCCTCCTCTGGCTCACCACCACCTCAGACGACGAGAAGGTCAGGATACAGCGCATGGAAGCTCCACCAAAATAAGCGCCTGCCTCGGCTCTCTCCCGTCCCGGCGCTTGCTTTAACTTGGAAAGTGGATATGGTCTGTCTCGTGCGCGTGAAATGCTCTCTTCTACGCCCACACGCCCTATGTCAATCTTCGTTCTGGCCTCTCGTACCTTTATTATTCCTTCGGTCGGCCTCCGCCGACGTACCTTATAAACTGATCTGGCCTCTACAGTAGTACTCAAGTTTCTCAAGATCTGTCATCAAGTCTGCCAAGCCTCCAATGTCTTCTTCTTCCTCCCTCCCGAGCGGTAACTCGCCCGATCTCCACCTCGTGGTGGCCTCACCCGAAGAGATTCTCGCCCAGCAGCATGCCAACAGCGACGAATGGCGCGGCGTCCTCTCGTTGCCAGCATATCTGCGACGGGAAGAGACCCTAGCAGAGCAAGATTTGACGAAAGATGGCGGGATCACGGTCTGGGCACTCGTGTACCAGCCGCCTGGTAGCAACGAGCAAGACCGACAAGTCGTCTGCGGTTGTGAAACTATCCGCAAGAGGGCCATCGTGGCTTCTAACGATACTGTAGAGTTTGTCACAGCTCACGGTGTTTGCAGTGTATTTTGTCCTCCGCAGTATCGAGGGAAGGGGTATGCTGGCAGGATGATTGTTGACTTGGGCGAGAAACTCAAGACGTGGCAGTCTAAGGGTCAACTCAATTTGTTCAGCGTGCTTTGGTCGGACATTGGCAAGGTATGTAAATGCTGTAACGATTGTTGCGACTCATCAATCGATTCTCATATACTCGTCTCTCACGAACTTTTGCTCATCGCCACATAGGACTTCTACGCCGCACGAGGCTGGCGCGCCTTCCCATCGTCCCACATCTCCCTGGACGCAACCCCCGACATTCCATCCGACCTCCCTTCCACTAAGCCCTTGACAGCAGCCGACCTCCCCTACTTGTGCGAAGCAGACGAGTATGCTCTCCTCTCACAAATCCCCAAAGCGCAGAAAACCACAGTAGCTCTCGTCCCCGACCTCGCCACTCTAGCCTGGCATCATGCGCGAGAAGAAATCGTGGCCGCCGAGCTCTTCTCCTCCAACCGCAAGCCCGAGATCAAAGGAGCGATCGTCGGAAGCGAATCAGGAAAGCAAGCCTGGTGTGTTTGGACGCGTGTGTGGACGAACCCGTCCGAGGAAGACCACAACACGCTTCACATCCTGCGGCTTGTGGTTGAGGACGGGCTGTTCGGGGAGGAGTCGAGTTCTGCTGGTTATGATTTCAGCCCTGCTACGGAGACTGGTGTTGCTGGGGTTCAGGGTTCAGAGGCTGTGGCTGCTGTTACGGCGCTGTTTGCTGCGGCAAGGAAGGAGGCGAGTGAGTGGGATATGGGGGTTGTGGAGTTCTGGAATCCGAACTCGGTTGCTTTGGCGGCGGCGAGGAGGCTTGATGCAGGTGCTAAGGTGCACGAGAGGGAGAAGGCGAGTATTAGTAGTTTGAGGTGGTATGGGGAGGGCAGTGGAGACGATGTGGAATGGGTCTGCAATGAGAAGTATGGGTGGTGTTAGAATTGCTCGATGTACTGCATCAGGTAGTTTGTACATTCGCACATAAACTTTGACGGGTACTGCAGTCGTGTATCTCTGTGGTGATCGAGGTGTTCAAAGGAAGCCCAACTTGGCGAGTAACTGAGATTGTGATCTGCAGATCGTTGTGTGAGCACCTTCTGAAGCTGCAAGTTTCACAAG
>Ga0265798_10011650_pt1 | contig 10690 bp, 7 predicted proteins | sample P3T30metagenome_FD_192430 | JGI IMG/M metagenome (GOLD analysis project Ga0265798, IMG submission 192430) | Plant litter microbial communities from East Loma Ridge, Irvine, California - P3 T30 | ecosystem: Environmental > Terrestrial > Plant litter > Unclassified | place: USA: California... | reverse complement strand
TCGAAAGTCGCGCGAGTTCTGCGACAGGTTGCCTCCGGTCTTATCAGCTTGCGGGACCTAAACGACGAACGTACGTGCTTGGTATAGCCTGAGCAATGAGGTTGCTGGCAGCCTCGCGAACCAGACGTCCGTTTCGGCGCAACGATGATGTCTCCCGTCCCCTTGATTAGCCATCATTGGCGGCCGGCGTTAAATGGCGAAATGATGAAGAGCCAACTCAATCCACGCGTGTTCTGGGGCGCGTCCGCTATCATTGCCTTACTCCTCGCGACGACGCTCGCGATGCCGGGTACCGCAGACGCCGCTTTCAAGGCGGCACAAAGCTGGGCGATCGATACCTTTGGGTGGTTCTACGTCGCATCGGTGGCCGTGTTCCTGGTGGTGGTGCTGACACTGGGCTTCGGGCCGGCAGGCAAACTGAAGCTCGGACCCGACGATTCCGAACCGGATTTCCCGTATCTGTCGTGGCTTGCGATGCTCTTCGCCGCTGGCATGGGCATTGGGCTCATGTATTTCGCCGTGGCCGAACCGATCCAGCATTACATCTCGCCCCCGGAGGCCAAGAGCGGCACCATTCTTGCCGCGCGCGAGGCGATGGCGATCACCTTTCACCATTACGGCGTGCACGCCTGGGCGATCTATGCGCTGGTGGGGCTAAGTCTGGCCTATTTCACCTATCGCAAGGACATGCCGCTGACGTTGCGGTCGGGCCTGTCGCCGATCCTGGGCAAGCGCATCAACGGTCCGCTCGGCGACGCGATCGACATCTTTGCGGTGTGCGGAACGGTCTTCGGCGTCTCCACGTCCCTCGGCTTTGGCGTCTCTCAGATGACCGCGGGCCTCGCCTATAATTACAGCGTGCCCGATACGATTACGACCAAGGTCATCGTGATCGTGCTCGTCATGGGGGCTGCCACGCTGTCGGTGCTGAGTGGCGCAGACCGCGGCATTCGGCGCCTGTCGGAGCTCAACCTGACGGTCGCCGTGCTGCTGATGCTGTTCGTCATGGCGGTCGGCCCGACGCTGTTTCTGCTGCGCGCGCTGGTCCAGAACTTCGGCCTGTACCTCGATCATTTCGTGATGCGGACCTTCACCCTTTATGCCTACGAACCGCGCGCGTGGATGGCGGACTGGACGTTGTTCTACTGGGCGTGGTGGATCGCATGGTCGCCATTCGTCGGCATGTTCATCGCCCGTATTTCGCGCGGGCGGACGATCCGTGAGTTCGTCATCGGCGTCCTGTTCGTCCCCACCGCCTTCACCTTCCTGTGGATGACGGTCTTCGGCAACACCGCCATTTCGCTGGATCTGGGCGCCGCGGCAGGCGGGATCGCTGATGCGGTACAGGCAGACCTGTCCACGGCCTTGTTCAGGTTTCTGGAATATCTGCCGGCCGCAAGCGTTACCTCCACACTCGCGATCGCACTGGTTGCAATCTTCTTCATCACTTCAGCGGATTCGGGCGCACTCGTGATCGACACGCTGGCATCCGGGGGGGCTGAAGAGACGCCGCGCTGGCAGCGGGTCTATTGGTGCGTGCTACTCGGCGCCACGGCCACGTTGTTGCTGGTGGCGGGGGGGCTTGGCGCGCTGCAAGCCGCGACGCTACTTGCAGCGCTGCCCTTCTGCTTCATCATGCTGATGCTGGCGATCGGTCTGGTGCGCCAGACCAATGCCGACCTGGCCGGCATAACGCTTGGCGACGACGCGCTCGCCGTCAGCGAACGGATCAAGCGATTGCTGGTCCCGGCCCGCCGTACCGACATCATCGAACAGATGGCACGTAACGGCGAACCGGCGCTGAAGTCGGTCTATGATGCCATGCAGGCAGAAGGCTGGACGACCAACGAGCTTACGGTCGAGGAAGGCCTCATCGTGCTAACGGTCGGCAATGGTGGCGCCAATTCGTTCATTTACCGGCTGGCGCCACGGGCCCGGCCGCTTGCAGCCTATACCGCATTGGAGGCGCCGGAAGGCCGTCGGAGCATGGCATGGACATTGGCAGCGCAGGCGAACGGCGAAACCAAATTTCGCGACCTGACTGGCTTTTCCGCTGATCAGATTGCCAGTGACGTGCTGACCCAACTCGAACGATGGCGCCTTGCTGAAGCCTTGGGTGCTGCTGACGGCATAAGTCGCTAAAATACTAAGTTTCATGACAGTGCGATGGCCGCCGGTCCATGACCCGGGGCAAGCGCGAAAGAGATACGGAACGGGTCCCCTGCTTATACCATTGTGGCGGAATGATAGCGTCCCTGGCTCCCGTCCGCAGTCTGCTGCTCGCGATCTTCATCCCGATGCTCGGGGCGGGGTTTCTGACGGCGCTGGTAGGCATTCGGTTGCAGGCGGGTGGTACCGGGCCGCTGGTCATCGGCCTTATCGCAACGAACTATTTCGCCGGCCTCGCCGCCGGTGCGTTGCGCATCGGGCAACTGGTCGAGCGGATCGGCCTATCCGCAACTTCGCCGTGGTCGTCGCACTGCTATCCTCGAGCACGCTGGCCTACAAGCTTGCCGAACGGCCGCTGCAGTGGGTGCCGCTGCGCTTCGTCGATGGCTCCTGCGCCGCCAGTGTCTACGTCTACCTCAACGGGTCAGACATCCAGGTGATCACGCTTAATTCGTTTATATTTTCGGCGGCGGGAGCAACTCACTGGGGATCACCTTCGGGCGGTCCGGATGCTTGATCACTGCCATAAGTCCCCCCCCCACGAAACTGAACGGGCGAACGCGTCGATCCGGTAAATATACACCAACGTTAGTCAACGTACGAGCAGATCTACACTGCAGCGCCGCTGCCAGGGAAGCTAGTGTTCCTTCGCCAATAATGACGTTCTCGCCTTCGCGCCGCTCAACTGCAACCGCATTTTCGTCCCACAACGTCATGGCGCCCTCTTGTATAACAAGGCACTTCCTTAACAGTCGCAAACGAATGATGGGGAGGGATCGTGTTAATCCATGATATAGCTTCTTTACGCTTGCCCATGTCCCACAACAGCGAACGCCGATAAAGCCCGACTCCCTAACGGGTGATAGATATCAATCAAAGCGCTTTTGTCATGACAGGTGAGTGGCGAGCTCAGCCACGGCGTCGATGCCAAGCAGATGTCCAGTCGTATCGTATCCCGCCTGCCCTCGTGAGCGGCTTGTTAGCTGCCGCCCGGCATATAGATACCCTCTACGACTGATATTAATCAGTGATCTAAAAGATAACGTTACAAATAAGTGCTATACTTCCGTTATTATTTTCCCGTGCCCGGTACGTGTGTGACTTTGACGTTTTTATACCATACTATGTCATGCGGAGGAGGAGCGTGGCCTGCTGGTAGCGGTAATTCTGTTTGATTTTGGAAAAAGGCCACTGACGCGTCGCGCCACCATTGTGCCTCTCGTTGCTGGACAGCAAGATAGCTAGTGACTTCGTCAAAACGATCATCATCAACGAATGATTGCAAATCATGCCAGACCTTTTTCATTTGTGAAACGCCAGAAACGCCGCGATCATAGCGAAATACCAGCTCGTCCCACACCGTCCGCCCCCCGGCCAATTTAAGACTCCACCGGACGTGATGAAACCACAGGAGATATCGGTTATCGAGAGCATTGACTTTTCCGTATACCTTACGAATCCTGGGTCTATATTGCTCTATGGATTTTGATCCACTACTGGTCCGATTGAATCCGATACCTGTGCTATCCACCTTGCTGTAATAACGTGAGCTAGCGATTGATGCGGTGGGATCACCGATCCAGGGCCCAGGTCCATAATGATGACCGGTATACATCTGATGAGTAAGGCCTAACGGTCCGGTATAGTCGACTACAAATTCCCTTGAGGGCATCATAATCTTTTTAACTACCGGATCTACGAATTTTATATCTGGGTTGAATGTTAGGGCCGCCCATTCCGCCGCTATGGCTTGGGCGTCGCCATTAGGATTCCAGGCAAGACGACCAAGTGCATACCAGTTTGCTTGATTAAAAACGCCTCCTGTCCAGTCTCGTGCGGTTCCAATATTTGCCACACCAGCGATGCCAGTAAGACCATGAGAAGTCGGATGGCTAAGGCGATCCGCCACGGTGTATGTCTTACTGCCAATTCCGGTGTCTGAACGAAGCACTTCTTCCCAGAGCGTGCCAAGATACGCGACATGTGTAGCGAAACCAAGGTATTCCTTAGTTACCTGAAGTTCCATGATTAGCGGAGTGTGCCGCATTGCTCCAAAGAGCGGATGGAAGGGCTCACGCGGCTGAAAGTCAAGGGGTCCGTTTTTTACCTGCAAGACAACATTGCTTGAGAACTTGCCGTCAAGCTGGCGGAACTCGTCGTAGGCTTGCCCAACTCGGTCTTTCGACTTTTGAGCGTAAACAAAGGCACGCCACATGACAATGCCGCCGTAGGGCTTTAGCGCGGCCGCTAACATATTTGCCCCGTCGGAATGGCTTCTATGGTAATCCTGCGGTCCAGGCTGACCTTCTGAGTTCGCTTTAACTAGAAAGCCACCAAAATCCGGGATTTTTTGAAAGATTCGCGCTGACTTGATTTTCCACCATTTCGCTACCTCGGGATCAAGCGGATCCGCCGTCGTCAGCCCACCCAGCTCCATCGGAGAACTAAAGCGGACTGATAGATACACCTTGATGCCGTATGGGCGGAAAATATCTGCTAACGCCGCCACCTTATCAAGATAGGTTTCAGACAGCATATCGGCGTCTGCGTTAACATTGTTTAAGACGGTACCGTTAAGACCAATCGATGCATTCGCACGCGCATATTCGACATACCTTCGCATTTTTACGTCGGGTAGGGTCCACCAGTCCCAGATCGATCTTCCCGCATATCCTCTCTCTACACTTCCGTCGATATTATCCCAATGGTTTAGTATGCGAAGCTGCAATGACGGGGCGTCGGCTATTGTCAGCCCACCCAGTGGCAAGCGCATTGCAACACGTCGGATCCATGCATATGTCCCGTATAAGGTGCCAATGTCTGTATTGCCCGCAATAACAGTCGTTTCATGACCATTGATCCGTACCGAGCTAATCACGTAGCCTTCTTTCCCGACGCTAGCTAACGGCAGATCAAGTTTGGCAATCAACGGTAGCGATCGCGTGGTACCTATCACAATTGCGCCGTCGCGATCCACGACATTCCGAGAGAGGATTGACTTGCCCGTCATCTTCGCAATAGCTTGGCTTACCTCGTCCACCGCCAAATCTAGTGTCGGGGACGTCGAACCCGTGACCAGCTCAGTAGCAAACATGACTGTCACACCGCGTGGCCCGTCAGCTAACGGTGCGTAGCGAAGCCAAAGGTCATGGCCCGTTTCCGCTGCGGCGACATTCGCCATCGCAACCATCACCGTCGCGGTAACTAGTCGGACGAGTGTCAGCTTGGTTATCTGCAAAGCCGAGGCCGCTGCCATCATGATGCGCAAAAGGCATTTCCCGTATCATTGGTCATACAATGTGTCTGACAATGACGGTTATGATTTGCAACTCCTAATAGGTAGCGAATTGATCTTTTCACCCCCCCCGCCCCCCCCCCAATTAGCCAATTATGTGGCAATCACGCGCTTTTACTCGAAATAGCTTATCATATAAATATGTTGCATGAGCAATCTTGTCATGCCATCTTGCATTCCGGCCTTACCAATCTGTGAGACAATAGACAGGCCAATCCCTCTCGACCGTTGGGCTGGAGGAGCGTTGCTAATAAACGATTACGGGAGTGGGTTTCATGGGCCAGAAAACCGGACGATGCCGTTGCCACGCTGCTCTATTAGCGAGTGCGGCACCCTTCTTATGTTTGCCGACCGCGGAGGCGTGGGCAGAATTGCGACCGCGCACCGGGCAAGTCTCGCTAGTTGTTGACGAAAATGGACCCACGTTAGTAGGCCAAGCATCCACTTCCCCTGATGGGTCCAGTCAGTCATCTTCAAATGTTGACTTAAGTGGCGAGCAGGACGAAATTGTCGTCGTTGGATTTCGGCAGTCCATCAATAGCGCCTTGGCGGTCAAGCGCCGTAGCGTATCGGCGGTAGACGCAATCGTCGCGCAGGATATTGCCAACTTTCCGGATCAGAACTTGGCTGAGTCACTTCAGCGCATCCCGGGTATCGCGATTACGCGCTCAGGCGGCGAAGGCAATACCATAACTGTGCGCGGTTTAGGACCCGACTTTACACGGGTTCGTTTAAACGGAATGGAGACTGTCGCGACTACTCCAGACAACACAGGACGAGGATTCAATTTCAGCGTCTTTGCGTCAGATCTTTTCAACTCAATTGTAGTACATAAAACTGCTGAAGCAAACCTAGACGAAGGCTCGTTGGGCGCTACAGTTGATTTGAATACCGGCAACCCCCTTTCGTATAAAAAGGGACTGACCGTCGTAGGGTCGGCAAAGGTACAGTACAATGATCTAAACGAGAATGTCGGACCCAGAGTTGCCGGCTTAATTGCCTATCGACATCCAGACGGCATTTGGGCCGGATCGCTATCAGCTGCCTATGCGACGTACAAAACGGCGAAGCCGGGGACCAACACGGTTGGATGGCAGCAAGCGAGATTTGATTCTGTAGGTGGGACGCCTTGCTTCACACGTCCTCGTGCAGGCGGAAGCTATGTACCCAGTGTACAATGTGATGAAGTCGCTCTGGCTTATCACCCCCGGATACCACGTTACGGCTCGCTTGGCGACGAAAGATCGCGACTGGGTGTAACAGGAAGCTTCCAGATCGCCCCGACAAATAATACCATACTTAGTGTCGACGGGCTCTATGCGAAATATGACCTCGATCACACGGAGCAGTTTGGGCAGGTTTTGCTGCGTAGTAACGAACGCGCAATTGATGTCATAGATTACGCTATTGACTCTAAAACAGGTACCTTAACGCAGGCCACATTAGCCAATGTTGGACAACGTATAGAAAACCGTCGGGACACGGCAAGCACCGAGTTCTATCAGATTAATGGAAAGCTTGAACAGGATATTGGTAGTAAACTCAAACTAATCGCATTTGGCGGCGCGTCAAGGTCGGTAGGATATCAACCCCACGGCACAAACATTATTCTAGACAGTCCGAACTTGATTACATACCGGTATGATTACAGCCGTCAAACGTCGCCGTATCTTGGGTTGAATGACTCGATACATGATTATAATGCTTTTCAAGTCACCGAACTGCGGGATGACACTCAGCGCACTCGCAATCAATTCTGGACAGGTAAACTGGACGTCGACTGGAATATTGCTGATGAACTCAAGATTGCAGCGGGAGGATCGTTCAGAAGATTTGGGTTTAACACGCAAGGAGCTGCCCGATCCACTACATATTGCGCTAGCTTTGGTTGCTCGCCGGGGCAGCTCGGTTTCCAGCTTACTGACGACCTGTCATATCAGTGGACTGTTCCAGGCGTCTCTGCGCCTGAAGGGGTGCCACTAACCTATGTCATGCCACACCTTTCGGGCATTGTCGATCGTCTTGGCTTTTATGACTTACCACTCATCGCTAGCAGCGGATCGTTGAGGACGGTGGTTGAAAAGACCAGCACCGGCTGGTTCCAGTTTAATATCGAAAGCAATCTGCTGGGATTGCGATATGCCGCTAATGCCGGCGTTCGATACGTCAAAACGCGGCAGTCGTCAGTAGGTATAAATAATGCCCAGTCGGTAAAAGTGTCGCGTGACTACGACGACTGGCTACCCGCTATCAACATGGCGTTCTATCCAAATGACAGACTGGTGGTTCGCACCGCAACAGCAAAGGTTATCAAACGGCCAAATCTTGGTGACCTGACGCCAGGTGGGAGCGTAAACGGATTCGATTATCGCGCTAGTTTTGGAAATCCGCTTATTCAACCTACTCGGGCAACTACATATGACGCGTCCGTTGAATGGTACTTTGCGCCTAGCGCGCTACTATCACTCGCTCTTTTTAGAAAGGATATCGAAAGCTTTCCGATCAGTGACACTCGTCAAGGGAGTTACGAATCAACCGGGCTGCCGACGTCGCTAATCCTGCCTACATCCCCTGCCGGAGCTAATCCCGAGGCTCAACCTTGGACTATCAGCGGTCCGGTCAACGGTCCTGGCGGGGTTCTCCAAGGCGTGGAAGTTGGCTTTCAGCTGCCACTAACGTTCTTGCCTGGTTTCCTGCGAAATACGGGCTTCGTCGGGAATGCCACTTACATCGACTCTGACTTCACATATACTGTTAATCGCCCAGCGACGGAGGCGACAATGGCCAGTTTTCCGCGGCTGACCCCCGGACAGGTGACGACAGGCTTCCTTGGCGCATCACGCTGGTCTTATAACGCAACCGCCTATTACGAGGATGAAAGGTTCAGCCTTCGTGGTTCTGCGGCTTATCGGGAGGGTTACAACAGCGGTACCGGGTCTTACGGTAACGTGCTCAGTGGCACAAACAGTACCCTGAACGTTGACGCCTCTGCCCGCTACCAGATAACCAAGGCGATAGCTCTTACGCTTGAAGGCATTAACCTCACCAACGAAGTCGACTTTCCTTACGTCGACGAGGCGTCGCGCAGGATTAACTTTTATCAAAGTACAGGACGGGTGTTTCTAGCTGGTGTTCGGGTGGGATTCTGACGATATCACCAGCGTATCGCGTGTGGCTGACGAAAAATCAGATCAATTCGGGGTAAAGGGTCCTGGTCAAAATAATTATGGTCGCAATAAACTGGAAGATGAGAATACCGTTAAGCGGCGATCGTAGCGGTTGACCACGTAGCTCCGATCTTTAACCGGCAGAACATGATCGCGATGTGGCTACGCGGCTTGTACCAGCTCTTGTTATTTGTTGGCAGCCGCATGCCGACCTCGCTGGAGCTCTTTCTCATGTCGGTTTCGAATTCTGACAACCTCAATACAGTCGCGATCATTGCGCTATTTAATATGTCCAGTTTCTGAAATGCTCATTCAGCAAAAATGTCGCGCATGTCCTAGGTTTTGCGACAGGGTACTAAAAACTCGGTTTCCCTCATGCGCTAATGTCGCAAAAGTATGTTGCACAATGCTGTGGTTTTGATACATTTATGCGACATGCTGATTGGCTACGCCCGTGTGTCCACCGACGACCAAGATCTCCGTTTGCAACGCGCTGCGTTGAAGGAGGCCGGATGCAAGCGGACGTTTGAGGAAAAGATCTCGGGCGCGAAGCGTAACCGGCCCGAATTGGTCAAAATGATCGAGCAGCTGCGCGATGAAGACACAGTCGTCGTGACGCGGCTTGATCGGCTGGCACGCTCTACCCGCGACCTGCTCGACATTGCCGAGAGGCTGAAGGATGTCGGGGCCGGCCTGCGCTCGCTAGCCGAGCCTTGGGCGGATACCACCTCGCCGGCGGGGCGCATGGTGCTGACCGTGTTCGCCGGTATTGCCGAGTTCGAGCGCGAGCTGATCCACCAGCGGACCAGTAGCGGGCGAGTGGCAGCGAAGGCGAGGGGAGTCCGCTTCGGCCGACCACCCAAGCTCACCCCTGATCAGATCGCACTCGGCGAACGGTTGGTGAGCGAGGGCACATCGGTGCGCGAAGCTGCCAAGCTGCTCAAGTGCCACCATGCAACCCTTTATCGGGCGCTAACCGCCGCAGCGCTGGCTTCATGACGCCGGAGAGTCCGCAACCTGGCGCTTCGGAAGGGGAGGCCTGATGCCTATCCGACCCGAACACGTGTTCTTGTACCCAATCGATTGGCCGCAACTTTCTCATCATGTGCGTTTCGTGCGGGCAGGAGGCCACTGCGAGCATTGCGGGCGCCCACATGGGCAGAGGGTATTCCATCTGCGGGATGGACGATGGTGGGACCGAAAGCGGTGTTACTGGCGCAACGGCCAAGGTCGACGCGTGCGACGGCCGACGGAGAACATTCTGTTGCAGGGAGCCTGGACACCAGTTGTACTAGCCTGCGCGCACCTCAACCATGATCCTAGCGACAGTGCGCTCCACCAGCTCGCGGCGCTCTGCCAGCGATGCCACATGCTTCACGATGGACCAGAGCATCGGCGCAGACGCTGGATGAACGCTCATTACCGGCGCGCGCTTGGCGATCTGTTCTACGGACCATACCCTCTATTGGGAGCCGACTGGATCATGCCCACGCCGATCAGCATGCTCGATAGCACCCAATCGCTATACACTTACATGCGGAGAAGCACTTAGGGCTCGGGCCTCGCCGCGCTTCGCAGCTTTATTACCCCATACCCAAATTTTAAGTCGTCGATGCCATTATGTTCTAGATTGAACGTGGGGACGCTTGTAGAAGGTATGTGGTTTTGAATTGTGGCTGCACACGCTGAACCCTGAACAGGCGATAGGAGCGCCGGCTCGACAGGCCCCGTGTAGGGTAACCCTCGAACCATCTGCAAAGCGGTTTATGCGCGTTGGCGCTTCTCCCGTTCCTAGCCAATGAAGCTGCCTTGGACCGACCACATCGATTCCGACATTTGCGGGCAAGTGGAAAATCCTAAAACGAGTGGTCTCCGTTACCGGACCTGTATCGTGGGGGTTCACCCGCCCCTCGCCGAGGCTATCTGGATGCCGACGCGGATATACGCGCTTAAAACGCCACGGCCCGATTTTTTCGGGTCACTTTGAGGACCACGCTCGGACGTAGGCAAGCTGCCGCTGTCCAACGGTGGGGGCCAGGACTGATCCCCCGAAGGGATG
>Ga0265798_10011648_pt1 | contig 10694 bp, 5 predicted proteins | sample P3T30metagenome_FD_192430 | JGI IMG/M metagenome (GOLD analysis project Ga0265798, IMG submission 192430) | Plant litter microbial communities from East Loma Ridge, Irvine, California - P3 T30 | ecosystem: Environmental > Terrestrial > Plant litter > Unclassified | place: USA: California... | reverse complement strand
CCGATCTCCTGGACGGAGCTTTCGAGTTCCTCCGCCGCGGAGGCCGCGGTGTTGACGTTGGCGGCAGCCAGTTCGGCCGCGCTCGCCACCCGCAGGGATTGGCTGGCGGTGCCGGAGGCCGTGCTGGTCATGGTGGCGGCGGTGGCCTGCAGCGCCGCGGACGCCCCCGAAACCGTCCCGATGATGCCGCCGACGGACCCCTCGAAGGCGTCGGCGATGTGGCGCATGCCCGTCTTGCGCTGCTCCTCGGCGTCCGCCCGGGCGCGCGCGGTTTCCGCCTCCAGCGCCTGAGCATGGATCAGGCCGTCCTTGAACACCTGCACGGACGCGGCCATGGCGCCGATCTCGTCGCGCCGCGCGGCGTGGGGCACGGCGACGGTCAGATCCTGCGCCGCCAGCCGCGCCATGATCCCGGTCATGGCCCGGATCGGACGGGCGACGCCGTGCAGGATCAACCAGAGAGCTCCGGCCGTGGCGACCAGGCCCGCGATCAGCAGGGCGGCCGTGACGGTCCAGGCGGTCGCGTAGGCGTCCTCGGCCCGCCGCGTCGCGGCCTGCGTGCCGGTGGCGTTGACTTTGGCGAGGTCCGCCAGCGCCCCGAAGGCGTTCACCAGGGGCGTGCGGGCCGGCGCGATGGCGTCGCGGCCTGCATTGCGGTCACTGCGCCGGAGAGCCGCCACAATCGGTTCCCGAGCGGCGAGATAGGCCTGCCAACGCGCCTCGAACGCATTCCACAGGGCGGTCTCGTCGGCGGATCCGATATGAAAGCGGTACTGCCTGAACTTCTCCGGGATGGCCGCGTCCATCTCGGTGAATTCGGTGTCGAGGTCGCGGTTTTCGGCGCTTTCCTCGGCGATCACCCTGCGGATCGTGGTGGTGTGATACCGGAGTGCCAGGAACTGAAGCTCGTCCAGCTCGCGATTCTTCACGTTCCAGACGTCCCGCATCTCCCTGGCCGAGTCGTGAACCGCCTTGATGCTCACGATGTTCGATAGGGAATTGGCGATCAGAAGGATGAATCCGACGAACGACGCCAAGAACAACCGAACAGTGATGCTGCGCCCCAAGTTCATCTCGCGGCCTCTCCAAGCCAATGGCTCGAACCTTAGCGCAGGAGCGTGACAACAAGGTTTCAGCGTTCGCTGCGTCGTCCAAACAACAAGCCGCCAAGAGCGCGGATACGGGACAATAATCTTCGCGGCGCTCGCCTTATAGCCTGGATCGCCTTGCCGATTCCAATTTTAAGGCGAGGATCCAACGGATCAGGGTTGCAGCAGCACCTTTCCCATCGCAGCCCGGCGGGTCAGCAGCCCGAAGGCCTCCGGAAACTTGGCCAGCGGGTAGGTACCGTGAACCTGCGCGGTAAGCTTGCCCTCGGCGACCCAGGCCAGCAGCCGGCGCTGGTCGGCCCGGTGCGCCTCCGGCTCGCGGTCGAGGAAGGCGCCCCAGTGCACGCCCTGCACGTCGAGTTCCTTCAGGAGCATCAGGTTGAGCGGCAGCCGCGGGATGCCGCCGGCGGCGAAGCCGATGACGAGGTAGCGCCCACGCCAGGCCAGGGCGCGCAGGGCCGGCTCGGCGTAGTCGCCGCCGACCGCGTCGTAGACCACGTCGACCCCGCCGCCGCTGATCCGGCGCAACGCGTCCTTCAGGGTCGCGGGATCGTAGACCAGCGTCGCCTCGGCGCCGTGGGCGCGGGCGACCGCGAGTTTTTCCTCCGAGGAGGCGCAGGCGATCACCCGGGCGCCCATCAGCCGGCCGAGTTCCACCGCGGCGAGGCCGACGCCCCCGGAGGCGCCGAGCACGGCGAGCCACTCGCCCGGCTGGATGCGCGCCCGGTTGGCCAGCGCGTGCAGCGAGGTGCCGTACGTGATGGTGAGCCCGGCCGCCTGCGCGTCCGGCACGGCCTCCGGCACCGGCGTGAGCTTGCCGGCATCGACGGCGATCAGCTCCGCGCAGCAGCCGTATCCGGCATGGACGATGACCCGGTCGCCGACGGAGACGCCTATGGCGCCCTCTCCCAGCGCCTCGACCACCCCGACGCCCTCGCCCCCCGGCGAGAACGGCAAGGGCGGCTTCACCTGGTAGCGGCCGGCCACGATCAACGTGTCGAAGAAGTTGAGGGCGGCGAGCCGGATCCGCACCAGGGCCTGCCCGGGGCCCGGCACCGGATCGGGGCGATCCACGATCTCCAGCTGCTCCGGCCCGTCGAGCCTCGTGCACAGCAGCGCCCGCATCCTGTCCTCCCGGTTGGTGTCTTTCGCTCTGTGAAGGCCCGGACCGGCGGCGGGGTCAAGCCGTCCCGATCATCTCGCGGATGCGGGCGCCCAGAACCTCGACTCCGAACGGCTTGGTGATCACCTGCATGCCGGGGGCGAGCGGGCCGTTGCCCAGCACGGCGTGCTCCGCGTAGCCGGTGATGAACAGCACCTTGAGGCCCGGACGCGTGACTCGGCCGGCCTCGGCCATCTGCCGCCCGTTCAGGCCGCCCGGCAGCCCGACATCGCTGACCAGTAGGTCGATGCGCACGTCGGATTGCAGCACCTTGAGGCCGGCGACGCTGTCGGCCGCTTCGATCGCCGTGTAGCCGAGATCCTCCAGCACCTCGGTCACCAGCATGCGTACGGTCGGCTCGTCGTCGACCACCAGCACGGTCTCCCCCGGCGCCGCCCGGGCCGGCGCGCCGAATGCGGCGTGCGGGTCCTCCTCGGCCACGGCGCCCCGGTGGCGGGGCAGGTAGAGGCAGACATCGGTGCCGCGGCCGAGTTCGGAGGCGATCCGCACCTGGCCGCCCGATTGCTGGGCGAAGCCGTAGATCATCGACAGGCCGAGGCCGGTGCCCTGCCCGATCGGCTTGGTGGTGAAGAACGGCTCGAACACCTTGCCGACGATCTCGGGCGCCATGCCGATGCCGGTATCGGCGACGCGCAGCAGCAGGTACTGGCCCGGCGGCAGGTCGTGGCACCGGGCGGCGCGGGCGTCGAGCCGGGTGTTGGCGGTCTCGATGGTGATGCGGCCGCCCTCGGGCATCGCGTCCCGGGCGTTGATGCACAGGTTGAGCAGGGCGTTCTCGAGCTGCGGCGGGTCCACCAGGGCCGGCCACAGGTCCGGGTCGGCCGTCACCGCCACGGTCACGGCGGGGCCGACCGTGCGGCGGATCATTTCCTCCAGGCCGGCCACCAGACGGTTCACGTCGGTGGGTTTCGGGTCGAGGGTCTGCCGGCGCGAGAAGGCGAGGAGGCGGTGCGTCAGGGCGGCGGCGCGCTTGGACGCGCCCTGGGCGGCGCTGATGTAGCGGTCCACATCCATGAGGCGCCCTTGGGCCAGCCGGGTCTGGATCAGCTCCAGCGAGCCGGAGATGCCGGCGAGCAGGTTGTTGAAGTCGTGGGCCAGACCGCCGGTGAGCTGGCCGACCGCCTCCATCTTCTGCGATTGCCGCAGGGCCTCCTCGGCGGCGGCCAGGGCGTCGGCCCGCTCGCGCTCAGCGGTGAAGTCGCGCCCGACCGCGTTGATCACCCCGTCGCCGGGCCGGGCCGCCCAGGTGATCCAGCGGTAGCTGCCGTCCCGGTGGCGGTAGCGGTTGTCGAAGCGGGCCTGGCTGCGCCCCGCGGCCAGTTGCTCCCCGCCCGCGGCGGTGCGGCCCAGGTCGTCCGGGTGGACGAAGCCGATCAGGTTGGTGCCGACGAGTTCGTCGGCCCGCCAGCCCAGCACCTCCGTCCAGGCCGGGTTCACCGCGGTGATCGTCCCGTCGAACAGGCACCGCAGCATCATGTCGGAGGAGAGGGTCCACAGGGCGTTGCGGTCGGCGGTGCGTTCCTCGACCTGCAGGGCCAGGGAGGCGTTGAGGTCGCGCAGTTCCGCGAGCGCCGTCTCCAGCCGGCCCCGGCTCTCCGTGAGGGCGGCGTCGGCCATCACCCGGCCGGTGGTCTCGTTGGTTAGGATGAACAGGCCCGCGACCGCGCCGTCCGCGTCGAGCACCCGCGAATACGAGAAGGTCCACCAGGTGTCCTGCGCGCCTCGGTCGGTGTCGAGCCGCCACGGCAGGTCGATGAACCGCTCGGGCCGGCCCTCCATGGCCGCATCGATGATCGGCTTGGCCTGCGCCCAGCCATCGGCCCAGACCTCCTCGAACCGCGCGCCCATCGCCCAGGGCAGCCGCGGCCCGAGCAAGGGGACATACGTGTCGTTGAAGAAGAAATGCAGATCCGGCCCCCAGGCCAGGATCATCGATTCCGGCGAGTTGAGCACCAGCGACAGGGCCGCCCGGAGCTCCGCCGGCCACGTCGTGGGCGGGCCGAGGGGGTGGCCGGACCAGTCCCGCGCACGAATCATCCGCGCGGCCTCGCCGCCGCCGGAGAGGAAGGCCAGGGGGTCGGTCACGGGATGATGGTCATCTGCATCATGGGTGTTGCCGCGTATGACCGTCTTCGACCGTGCTTCCAAGGCGTCTGGACTTGCATTGAAGATCGCCCGTCATGACCCACGTTCAGCGCTTCCGTCTGACCGAAGATAATGCTGCGGCCTATGCAGCGGCGGACCAGTTGTTCGCGGTGGTCCGGCGCGCACTCGAGATCGTCCTGCCCCTCGAGACGGAGATCCTGCACGTCGGCGCCACCGCCATACCGGGCTGCTTGACCAAAGGAGATCTCGATATCGTGGTGCGTGTCGAGCGGCCGGCCTTCGCCATCGCTGAACATTGCCTCGCGGCACGCTTCACACGCAACGGCGGGTCGGTCCGCACCGATGACTTCGCGGCGTTCCAGGATGACGGCTGGACGCCGCACCTTGGGATCCAACTCACACTCAAAGGCGGCCCCTTCGATGTATTCCACCGTTTCGCTGCGGCCCTGCGCGCCGATCCCGAACTGGTAGCCCGCTACAATACTCTGAAGCGCGCCCACCACGATCACCCGATGACGGTCTATCGCGCCGCCAAAGACGCGTTCATCGGCGACGTCCTGCAATCCTGCCCGCCGTCTTCGTCGCGCGACGACGGTTAGAGCGCTCCCCGCCGAATTGGATACCGGTTCGCCGAAAGCGAGGGCGCCGAATCGAGGACCGAGAGCCGGTCCCGGGGACGGCGCAGGCCAGACGACCTCAATGCGCCTCCTGCCAGTTCCCCGCCGCGTTGGCCTCCACCACCAGCGGCACCCGGAGCGTCAGGGCCGGCGCCGGCGCCTCCTCCATCACGCCGCGGATGATCGGGATCGCGCGCTCGACCTCGTCCTCGGCGGCCTCGAAGACCAGCTCGTCGTGGACCTGCAGCAGCATGCTGACCTTGAGCTTCTGCGCGGCGAGGGCCGTCTCCATCCGGGTCATGGCGCGCCGGATGATGTCGGCGGCCGAGCCCTGGATCGGGGCGTTGATCGCCTGGCGCTCGACGCTGGCGCGCTCGGACGGGTTGTTGGAGCGGATCTGCGGGTAGTGGCAGACCCGGCCGAACAGCGTCGTGACGTAGCCCTTGTCCCGGCAGATCTTCTTCGTGCTGTCGATGTAGTCTCGGATACCCGGGAACTGCTCGAAATACTGTTTGATGAACGCCGACGCCTCCTCCCGGCCGATGCCGAGGCGATCCGCCAGCCCGAAGGCCGAGATGCCGTAGATGATGCCGAAGTTGATGGTCTTGGCCCGGCGCCGCAGGTCGGGGGTCATGTCCTTGAGCGACACGCCGAACATCGCCGAGGCGGTCGCCGCGTGGATGTCGATGCCGTCCGCGAACGCTTTGCGCAGCTCCGGGATGTCGGCCATGTGGGCCAGGAGCCGCAGCTCGATCTGCGAGTAATCCGCCGAGATCAGCCGGTTGCCAGGCGCCGCCACGAAGGCCCGGCGGATGCGCCGGCCCTCCTCGGTGCGGATCGGGATGTTCTGCAGATTCGGCTCGGACGAGGACAGGCGGCCCGTGGTGGTAGCGGCCAGCGAGAACGAGGTATGGACCCGCGCCGTCTCCCGGTCGGCATGGGTCTGGAGCGAATCCGTGTAGGTGGATTTCAGCTTCGACAGCTGGCGCCACTCCAGGATCTTTTTCGGAAGCTCGTGCCCGGCCTGGGCCAGTTCTTCGAGCAGGGTCGCGGGTGTCGCCCACTGGCCGGAGGGCGTCTTCTTCGCCCCCGGCAGGCCCATCTTGCCAAACAGGATGTCGCCGATCTGCTTGGGCGAGCCGACGGAAAACTTTTCGCCGGCATCCTCCTGGATCTCCTCCTCCAGGCGGACCAGGATCTGCGAGAAGTCTCCGGACAGCCGGCTCAGCATCTCGCGGTCGACCCGGATGCCGCGCTGCTCCATCCGGGCGATCACCGGCAGGAGCGGCCGTTCCAGGGTCTCGTAGACCGCCACACGCCGCTCGGCGACGAGGCGCGGCTTCATCATCCGCCACAGGCGGAGCGTGACGTCGGCATCCTCGGCCGCGTAGGCGGTGGCCTTGTCGATCGCCACCCGGTCGAAGCTGACCTTGTTCCGCCCCGTGCCGGCCACGTCAGAGAAGGTGATCGGCTGGTGGCCGAGATGGCGGCGGGCCAACTCGTCCATGCCGTGCCCGCCCTTGCCGGCGTCGAGCACGTAGGAGATCAGCATCGTATCGTCGAACGGCGCGATCTCGATGCCGTAGCGGGCCAGCACGACCCAATCGTATTTGAGGTTCTGGCCGACCTTCAGCACCCCGAGATTCTCGAGGAACGGCTTCAGCCGGGCGATGGCCGCGTCGAGGGGGATCTGGCCGGGCACCGGCTCGGCCACGTCGGAGGCCGCCGCGCCCTCGCCGAACAGGTCGGTGGAATCGGCCTGCACCTTCGCGGCCTGGATATGGGCCAGTGGGATGTAGCAGGCCCGCCCGGTGGCGGTGGCCAGGGAGACGCCGACGAGCCCGGCCTTGTGCGCGTCGAGCGCGTCGGTCTCAGTATCGACCGCGACCACCCCGGCCTCCTCGGCCTCGGCGATCCAGGCGTCGAGCTGCTCCAGGGACGCGACGGTCTCGTAGGCGGCGGTGTCGAACGGCGCTACGGCCTCCGCGGCGCGGGCGGCGACCACGTTGCCCGGCGTCGCCTCGATCGGCGCCCGGGGCTTGGCCGGCGCGTCCGGCAGGTCGAGATCCGCGAACGGATCAACCTCGCCGCCCCCGGGTGGGGCGGCGCCCGGCGGCCGCTCGGCACCGGCCGCCGCGGTTTCGGGATCGGGCGGCACGGAATCGCCGAAGAACGGCACCGCGTCGCCGCCGCCGCCGGCGTTGCCGTAGCCGTGGGGCCTCGCCCCGGGCAGCAGCGCCGGATCGGGCTTTACCGCCTCAGGGTCGACATGCAGCATCTGGGCGATGCGGCGGGTCAGGGTGTTGAACTCCATCGCCTTGAGGAAGCCGACCAGCTTCTCGGGATCGGGCTTGGGCACCGTGAGGTCGTCCAGCGGCACCGGGACGGCGACGTCCTCCATCAGCGCCACCAGCTTGCGCGACAGCTTGGCCTGCTCGACGTTGGCCAGCAGGGTCTCGCGGCGCTTGGGCTGCTTGATCTCGCCGGCCCGCTCCAGCAGCGCCTCGAGGCTGCCGAACTCCTTGATCAGCGCCGCCGCGGTCTTCAGGCCGATGCCGGGCACGCCGGGGACGTTGTCGGAGGTGTCGCCGATCAGCGCCAGCGCGTCGCCGATCTGGTTGGGCTGCAGCCCCTCCCACTTGGCGATGATCGCCTCGACGTCGAGGTTGCGCTCGGGCCGATAGCCGGCCTTGCCCTTCGAGCCCGATTCGAAGTCGTAGAACCGGACCAGCGGCCCGACGAGCTGCATCAAGTCCTTGTCGGACGAGACGATGATGACGCCCGCGCCCCGGGCCTCCGCCTGCCGCGTATAGGTGGCGATTAGGTCGTCCGCCTCGTAGCGCACCAGCTCCACCGCGTGCAGGCCGAAGGCCCGCACCGCGTCACGCATCAGCGGCATCTGGCGCTTGAGGTCGTCCGGCGCGTCCGGGCGATGGCCCTTGTAGTCCGGGAACATCTCCTTGCGGAACGAGCCCTCGGACTTGTCGAAGATGATGCCGAGATGGGTCGGCATGATGCCGGCGGCGCCCTCCTGCAGGAACTGGGCGATCTTCGTGCAGAACAGCCGCACGGCGCCGGTGGGCAGCCCGTCCGAGGGACGCGAATTGTACTTCTGGTCCTGGTTGATCGACTGGAAATAGGCCCGGAAGATGAACGACGAGCCGTCGACCAGGATCACCTGATCGCCCGGGCCGACTTTCTTGGGACTTGCGGCGGCGGTCTCGACGGTCATGGGCGCTCGACTGTCATGGGCGAAGGCGTCTGGGGCGAAGGCGTCTCGGGGCGATCAGGGCGCGTGCGATCCAGCTCGGCACGGCAGGCCGCCATCGGAAAGGGTCATTCGTCGTGGACGGTGAGCCAGACGATGTCCAGAGTCAGGCTGTCGTAGCCGTGGTGATCGACGCTGCCAGCTCCCGCGATCAGTCGCCACGGCACCTCGGGATACCGGGCCCTCGCGGCAGCGCTCAGGCGTCGGCTCCCTCCAGTCACCCCGTCCAAACGCGAGTGCCGGGGATCAGCCGCGATGGCCGATCACGCCGCGAGTTCGCGGCCGATCTCCTCCACCCGGCGCAGGTCGTCCACGAACGCCGCGTAGGCGTCCGCTTTGGCCTCGTCGGGCAGGCGCAGCAGGTAAGACGGGTGGACCGTGATGAAGCCCTGAAAGCGGTTGTCGAAGCGGTCGAACCGGAACGGGCCGCGCGCCCGGGTGATCGGCACCGCCTTCCCGGTGAGCGCCAGCACCGCGGTGGCGCCGAGCGCCACCACGAGCTTCGGGGCCACGAAGTCGAGTTCTCGGTCGAGCCACCAGCGGTAGTGGCTGACCTCGCCGGCCGTGGGCTTCTGGTGGATCCGGCGCTTGCCGCGCTCCTCGAACTTGAAGTGCTTGACCGCGTTCGTGAGGTAGCTCGCCCCCCGGTCGATCCCGGCCTCCGCCATGGCCCGCGAGAGCAGTTGCCCGGCGGGACCGACGAAGGGGCGGCCCTGCCGGTCTTCCTGGTCGCCCGGCTGCTCGCCCACGAAGGCGATCGCCGCGCCGACCGGCCCCTCGCCGAGAACCGCCTGCGTGGCGCCCGGGACCAGCGGCTCGGTGCGCTTGATGATCGCGTTCAGTTCGTCGAGCGTCTTCGGGTCCTGGTCGGCCATGGCGGCGACGGCGCGGGCGGGTTCGCGGCGTGTGGGCAAGGTCGGCTCCCTCTCGATCATGGCTTCGGTCCGGCCCGCCGCCGCCCGGACGAGGGCGGGGATCGCGGCGGTCTCGGGCATGTTGCGCCAATACTTCTTGGGCATTTCCGCCCGCATGGCCTTCAGGTTGGTGCGCGCCGGGTTGAACGTGCTCTCGTAATAAGTCTGCCAGCCGGCCTCGAAGCCGTCGCCCTCGGGGAGCGCGGCCCGGTCCCCGGGCGGCCCGTAGGTCAGGGTGTCGGTATCCCAATGCGCCGACCCGTCCGGCGTTAGGATCGACCAGCGCATGCCGCGGAAACGCGCGACGAAGAACGGCGCGGCCGCCTCCAGGATGTGGTGATCGGGCTCGAACCACGCCACGAAATGCTCCCCGCCCGAATCCTCGGCGCGGCGGAAGCGCAGGAACGCGTGCATCTTGTGCAGGTCGCGCCCGATCGCCTTCGCCATCCGGTGGAGGCGGTGGACCAGGGGGTCGCTACCGACCTCCATCAGGTGTCGCTCGCCCTGGCAGACTCGCCAGATCAGGGCGTAGAGCAGCCCGTAGCGCTCCGGATCGCGGTGCGGGATCACCTGGGGGATCAGGCCGGCGACGGCTTTCGGCAGGGCGAGCGGACCGGCCGGAGCCTGGGTCGTCTCGGCGCCGAACAGGCCGGGGGAATCCGTCACCGACCACGTCACCGCCTCAGGCGGGAATCCTTGCGCGACGAGCCTGCGGGCGGCATCGCGGAAACCTGTGAGATCGGCGCCCGGGCGCAGGAGGATGCTCTGCGGTGAATGCGCATCCCCTCCTCCCGCAGGAGGAGAAGAGTCGGACGCACCTCCGGCCTTCATCAGAACAAGCTCAGCTGCCGGGCCGGTTCGACCAGCCGTTCGCGCAGGTCGGCTCGGTCGGTGAGCCCGACCGGGCGGTGGTCTGCCGCGATCAGGAACGGCCGGGCGCGCTTCAGCCCCGATGTCAGGCGGGCGACGTCGTCGAGGCGCAGGGTCGCGTGGCGGCGCGCCGTCACGATCTTGTCCACGGCCTTCGCGCCGAGACCGGGAACGCGCAGCAGCCACTCCCGGTCGGCCTTGTTCACGTCCACGGGGAATTTCTCGCGGTGCTTGAGTGCCCAGGCCAGCTTGGGGTCGATGTCGAGGGCGAGCATGCCGCCCTCTGAGGCGTCGGCGACCTCGTCGGGGGTGAACTCGTAGTACCGCAGCAGCCAGTCGGCCTGGTACAGCCGGTGCTCGCGCTGGAGGGGCGGCGGCTTCGGCGGCAGGATCGCCGACCCGTCCGGGATCGGGCTGAACGCCGAGTAGTAGACCCGCTTCAGCCCGACGCTGCCGTAGAGATGCGCGCTCTTGCGGATCAGGGCCTCGTCGGTGGTGGCGTCCGCCCCGACGATCACTTGGGTCGAGTGCCCGGCCGGGGAGAAGCGCCGCTTCTCGGCCTTGGCCTCGACGATGCGCTCGCCGATCTGCGCCATCGCGTTCTGGATCGCGGCGCCATCCTTCTCG
>Ga0265798_10011646_pt1 | contig 10696 bp, 11 predicted proteins | sample P3T30metagenome_FD_192430 | JGI IMG/M metagenome (GOLD analysis project Ga0265798, IMG submission 192430) | Plant litter microbial communities from East Loma Ridge, Irvine, California - P3 T30 | ecosystem: Environmental > Terrestrial > Plant litter > Unclassified | place: USA: California... | reverse complement strand
CCTGAACGAATGGCGGCTTATGCTGGCTCGGCGCTCAAGAGCGGCCGGGCCGCTAACCACCCTCGGCCGGCGGTCAAGCCTTCCTCCCCGGCCCGCTGAACGAACGGCCGATTTCTTCCGGTCGTCCGCAGAAAGCGGACAAGCCACTATCCACCAAAAGCGGACGGGCCGCTCCCGCCCCAATAGCGGACGTTGCGCCATCATGTTAGCGGTTGACCCATGCGACGTCCGGCTGCCCTGCTAGCAATGATCTCCGCGTTCAGTGCAATCGCGTTCGCCATTGGCTATGAAGTTGGCGAACGTCACGAAGCGATCAAGAAAACCGACCCAGAAGCTTGGAGAAGTAGTCGATACTCGCGCCAGCCGATCGCGCAAGACGCCATTCGAAGGTGGAGCTCAAAGGTTAATGAAGTACCAAGTCGAGCAATGGAAAACCGGCTGATTGGTTGGATGGCTTTTCCAGATCGTACCTGCGTGAGCCTCAATTTAACGCCCGGATCGATTGGCGGCGTGCCGGTGTACTGTTATACGGTCGATAGGTCGGCGATGGCGCCTCGGCAGACGACGAAGCTCGTAGGCGAGTACAGTGACGTTGAATAAGCGTCCGCTATCCACCATCAGCGGTCATTCCGCTTACGTCCAATCCCGGCCATTCACGCCCCTCATTTGGCGGCCCGATACCGGCCGCTCGTTCATGTGAGCGGACCGACCGCTTGAGCGGAGCGTCGTTCCTGATAGGTCCGTCGGAAGACCAGATCGGCTGGAAGCACGAGACGCCGGGTGGCGAGCAACGGTTAGCCGCCACGACGTCGGCAGGCACAGCTTTAATCGTCCTTCAATCGCTCCGGCGCAGAAGCGACGCATGTATTCAAATGATTCGGACGAACTCTCGTTCTTTGAGATGGAGCGGCTGGCGGCAATTGCCGATTACGGGCTTGCGGCTGATCTCCAGGATCTGGAGCTCGAGCACATCGCAGCTCTGGCCGGCTCGCTGTTCGGATGCGAAATTTGCCTGATCTCCATCGTTGATCGACACCAGCAATTCTTTGCTGCGCGCACGGGGCTCAATGCGTCTTGCACCAGCAGGGAGAGTTCGTTCTGCGCTCACGCACTCGACCGCACGTCAGCCATGGTCGTCGAGGACGCGCGGCAAGACCCGCGATTCTTTCAGAACGCGCTGGTGCTCGGACCGCCGTATATCCGGTTCTACGCGGGCGCGCCTCTGCGGGTGGCCTCGGGGCATGTGCTCGGCACCCTTTGCATTATTTCTTCCAACCCTCGCACTCTTGATGAGGTTCAAGCCCGGCATCTCGAGCAGTTGGCGCAACTCGTTGTTGACCGTCTCGAGCTGCGGCGAAGCGAGTCCAGGCGTAGTGAGAACGAGGCTCGTTTGAAGCGCCTCGCCCATTACGACCAGCTGACCGGGCTCTCGAATAGAGTACGCTTTCACGATGAAGGTGCGCACCTCCTCCATCGGAGCGATTCGGCCACCGTGCTGCTGTTCGACCTCGATGGCTTCAAGGACGTAAACGACGTACTCGGGCATGCGGTCGGCGACCAATTGCTCGCCCGCGTCGGTGTACGGCTGCGCGACGAGATCGGCCCTGATCATCTCCTCGCGCGTCTTGGCGGCGATGAGTTCGCGCTGCTCATGCCCGATATCGGCGACCCGCGAGAGGCATATCACCTCGCGACCAGACTGCGCCAAAGCTTCAGCCGCGGTTTCAGCGTCAATGACGATGATCTCCAGCTTCATGCCAGCATCGGCATCGCGGTGGCACCTCATCATGGCACGACCGTGGAGACCCTGCTGGGTTCGGCCGACCTCGCGCTGTATCGCGCAAAGGAGCAGGGCGGAGGAGGCGTAGCCTTCTTTGAACCGCATCTACGTCACCATGCCGAGTTTCAACGGCAGATGCAGGCGGAATTGCAACACGCCTTCGAACGCGATGAGTTCAAAGTCCATTACCATCCCCAAGTCACGCTTTGCGACGGGAAGATCGTCGGTGTCGAGGCGCTGCTCCGCTGGGACCATCCCGAGCGCGGGCTGTTATCGCCGGCTCAATTTCTGATGGTCCTCGACAAGATGCCGCTGGCGGCTGATGTCGGTCATTGGGTGTTGTGCACGGCCATTGCCCAAGGCGCCCAATGGTTGGCGGCGGGCGCACCGCTGCGGGTCGCTGTCAATTTGTTTGCAGCGCAGCTGCGGCTTGGCGATTTGGGTGAACGGGTCGCCGCCAAACTGAGCGATCATCAGCTTCCGGCGGAGTTGCTCGAGATCGAACTGACGGAAACGATAGCCATCAAGAACAGCGCTATGGTGGCCGCCACGCTTGGCGTGCTTCGTGAGCAGGGCATTAGCATCGCGCTCGATGATTTCGGCACTGGCTATGCCTCTCTCAGCCTGCTGAAGGAGCTGCCGGTCACGCGATTGAAGATCGACAAGAGCTTCGTGCGGGAAGTCGCGTCAGCGCCCTGCGATGCAGTCGTAATCGATGCCGTCATGCGTCTGGCCGATGCGTTTCAACTGTCGGTAACTGTGGAGGGGATCGAAACCACAGAGCAGCAGCAGTGCCTGGTCGGACTTAACTGCGTCGAAGGCCAAGGTTACCTATACGGGCGGCCGATGCCTGCGATGGAGCTAAATGAAATGCTCGCGTTGAATACGTTGAACTTTCAAGACATTGGTCTGCGGACAAGTCTGATTTCGGATAAGGTCGGCGCATATCAGTGTAGTAAAGAGGCCACTTGCCTACCGCTAGGCTGCGACCCTCAAGTATGAACGAAGGGGGCAAAGTGTTGACGTGTCACTCGAAAGCAGACGATCCGCTTTCCACCCTCGGCCGGCGGTCAAGCCTTCCTCCCCGGCCCGCTGAACGAACGGCCGGTTTCTTCCGGTCGTCCGCAGAAAGCGGACAAGCCACTATCCTCCCGGAAATGCGGACGGTCTGCTTGCAGCAATCCGCTCATCCGCGATGACGCTGATCCCAAGTGACGGGCGTCAGCCTCGGCTGAGCGCAGGAACACGTGCCGCGCAACCAGTCCAGTTCCGCTGCCTCGCCCGCCGCGGCTACTTCGGTCCACCAAGTCCGCTTGTCGGCATGCCAACGGTACCCCCTCGCCTTTAAGGCGTCCTTGGCCTCGAACGGGGCGTTCGTCGCCTCGATCCGGACGCTGGGCTGTTCCGCCTGACGGATAAGCTTGGCCAACGGCGTCTCTCCGTCGGTTAGCACGCTGCCCAACAGATTGATTGTCGCCCATACGTCGACTGCAGCCCGGTGGCCGCGATGAAACAGGCCCTGCTGCATAAGGAGATGACCAAGCTTGCGACCGTCAAAGCCCAGCTCGGGCCATGGCACCTCGTTGCACGAGCATGCCCACGCATGACCAGCGACGGCAGGCAGACGCTGCTCGACCCGAGGGGCATCAAAGGCCGCATTATGAGCGATGGCGACAGTGGTGCTGGCGATCAGGCTGACAGCTTCGTCGGCATCGATCTGTTTGCCGGCAACATCGGCATCGGCAATGCCGGTCAACCGGGTGATCTCAGCAGGGATTGGCATGCCCGGGTCTTCGAACCACTGCCGAGGCTGACCAACCTGAACGATGACGCCACGCTCATCGAAGGCGATGCGCTGGATTGCGAGGTCGATAATCGGATGATCCGCATGTAAGCCGACGGTCTCGACGTCGATGACCGCGGCGGTGCGCACCTGTCCCTGCGGGTGCGCAATGGGATAGGCTCCAGGCGGGGGCAATGTACGCAGCACCCGGTAGTCGGGGTGTTCATCAAGCAAGGCAGCAGCACGCTCGTGTGCGGATGTTTTATCGCCCATGGGCATCAGTCACTACCTAGCCCTGACCGGATTGCGCCACTGTCCGCAAGACCGGAACAGTGGCGCCGGCCGCAACACGATCAACCGTTCAGCGCGTCCTTGACCGCCTTGGCGGGCACGAACGTCAGCTTGCGCGATGCGGCGATCTTAATGGTCTCGCCAGTCCCCGGATTGCGGCCCTCACGTGCCGGGCTGTCCTTGACCTTGAACTTGCCAAAGCCCGTGAGCGACACCTCGTCCCCCTTGCCCGCAGCTGCGACGATCGCGGCCATCAAGTCATTGACGACCTTGCGGGCATCGGCCTTCGACATGGCATGATTGGCAACCAGGATTTCGGCGAGTTCGGCGTTGTTCATGAATGTCATCCCAAATTTGGTACGCTGTCTTACCCGGCAGAACGGCGCATGAGCAATCGCACCCTTTTTTTCAAAGGTAACCCGCCAGACGGTCGATCAATGCCGGATCAACCGGCTGCAATGTTTCCTAATCCGCCATACTATCACCGCCCTGCCCCCCCCCCGCCCCTACCCTGCCTTGTACCTGTCGGTGCAATTAGCTGGTCACGAGCAGCAAGCGGATGTGTGGCAGAATATGCTACCGGATCGTCACGACCTTCACCTCGACCGCATCCGCCACCTTCTTCCAGTTCTAGTCGCTGGTCCAGGCGGGCAGCCCGTCCCGTCGGGCTAGCGCCAGACAGAAGCGATCACCAAGGCTAAGGCCCGCCTCGGCCGTCACGGCTCGCAGGCGCCCGGCGATTTGCGCCAAAGCCTTGTCAGCCTGCACCACGGTCAATGGCAGAGGATCGAGCATGGCGTCCACTTCTCGCTCGGGCATTCCAGCGTGGATGAAATGCGTCACAACCTCGGCGTAGTTCACGCTGCTCACTCTCGCACCGGCGATACCGGCTGCGACCTTGGCGGATCCCTTCTCACCCTTAATCATGGCGATGAGGGCCGAGGCGTCGAGGACCACGCTCATTCGCCGCTGTCTTCGCGACGCCGGTGTAGGAACGCGTCAACCGAGGCGTCAGGATTACCGTCAGTATAGCGCTTGGCCAGCGCCTGTGCCCTCGCCACGGCTTGATTGGCGGTTCGCAAAACGACTCCATCTTCCGTTTCGTCCAGATATACCGCACCGCCCGCGGTCAAGCCCAGTCGCTTGCGAACGTCAGCAGGCAGGCTCATGCGCCCGTTTGGCGTTATGTTGATCTGAAGCGTCATGACAGCCTCTATAACGCCTCACAGTATCGCCATTAACATCTTGGCTACTTACCTGCTCAGCCGTATCCTGGCTGCCGTCATGTCCGCATAGCAATCATATGCCACAACGGCCACAAAGTGGCACACCGCAACTATTTTACTAAACATGCTAAAGTGGTTCTTTTAGAGTATACCCTCTGCGTTCCTACTCTGGCCGGTCCGATTTCCGCCAAAAAGGAACATCAAAAGTTTGGCTCAGATTGGCCCTTTGGTCCGCCTAGAGTCCTAACCAAGAAGGACCAAACGGCACCCTACCAAACGGCACCGCAGAAGCTCCATTGAGGGTTAAAGCTCTGCCTTATGTGCGCCCGCAAGGCGGTGTCGGCACGTTGCAGCTCTCTGCTGCCGACTTTCCCACAAACGATCGAGGAAGGAGACAGCGACAGGCTTCCCAAGACCTGTCATCAAAGCGTTGTGAGAAAGTCGGAGCGAGGCGGAATGTCCAAGTGACACTTCCCGCCGACAACGGTAGGTCGCCCCGGTGCAGGCCATGCGGCATCTTCTAGCGCAACGCCACCTTGCCGTGCTGATCTGCGCGGCGACGCTGCTGCTGAAGCTGCTAGTCCCCATCGGCTATATGATCGCCAGCGATCATGGTCGCATGACCATCACTATCTGCTCCGGCACCGCGCCGCGCGCGATGACGATGGACATGCTGGGGATGCACGGCGACTTGGCGGATCAAGGCCAGTCGAAGGATCACGGCAAAGCGGAGATGCCCTGCGCCTTTTCAGGCCTGTCGGCCGCGATGCTGGGATCGACCGACCCCGTCCAGCTCGCCGCGCTGATCGTCTCCATCATGGCCCTTGGCCTGATTGCAACTGTCCCGCCGGCACCCCCACGTCCAGCCTATCTACGCCCCCCGTTACGGGGACCACCGGCCTACCTCTGACCTGTCATCCCGCGCTGCTTCATTCGGCGCGACCATGAATTGCGGCCCGCGCCCTTAGGCGTCGGGCCGGTCAAAGGTATCTTCCATGTCTCGAATATATCTTCTGGCGGGTGCAGCTGCGCCCTGCCTGCTGCTGGCGGTGCCGGCTGCCGCACAGACTCAGGACACCTCTCCCGCAACCGACGTCGCTACGGCGCAGAGCTGGACCGGCGACATCATCGTCACGGGCGCGCGCGGGACATACACCGCCTCTGAGACGGGTGCGGCGACCCGCACCAGCACGCCGCTGATCCAGGTGCCGCAATCGGTCCAGGTGCTGACTCGCACACTGATCCAAGAACAGGATCGCCGCACGCTGGGCGATGCGCTGGTGAACGTCTCGGGCATCACCCCGACGCGCTCGGATGAGGTGCTGTTCATCCCGCCGATCGTCCGCGGCTTTCCTGCGGAAGTGTATCTCGACGGGCTGTCGGTCTTCGCCGGCAACCAGCAAGCCTATGACCCGAACAGCCTCGTCGGTATCGAGCGGATTGACGTGCTGAAAGGTCCGACCGCGACGCTCTACGGAGGCGGCATCGGCACCCCGCTGGGCGGCGTCATCAACCTCGAAAACGTCCGGCCGCACGACAAGCCGGGCGGATATCTAGCGATGCGCGCCGGCAGCTTCTCGACCTGGAACCCCTATGGCGACATCAACGTGCCCTTGGCTGACGGGATCACTGCGCGGTTCACCGGCGAATATCAGGGCAACGATAGCTGGATCGACAAGGTGAAGACGCGGCGCTGGTCCGTGCAGCCCAGCCTCTCGTTTCGGATCGACCCGGCAACCGATCTGCTGCTCCAGGGGCAGTTCAGCCGTCGTAGCAACCTCGAATATTCCGGCTTGCCCGCCGATGCCGCGCTGGCCGGCACGATCCGCCGCGATGCCTTTCCCGGCTCACCGATCGATCAGCCGCTGACGACCAACGACATCCGCATGGGGCAGGCGACGCTACGACACGCCTTCTCGGATCGCCTGAAGCTGACGGTAAGCGGGCGCTATTATTCGAGCGTCATCGATGAACAGGGCAGCTTCGTCTATCCCGGGCTCTTCTCTACGGACACGGTCGCATCGCGCTACGACGTTTTCCCGATCACGATGCGCAACCGCACAAAGGAAGTGACTGTCGATGCGAACCTGGCCGGCGACGTTGATCTGCTCGGCGGCACGCACAAGCTGCTCGTCGGAGCCAATTACGACTGGACGAGCTTCTACAGCGCGATGGGGCTGTTCGTCAGCGATAGCCCCTCCGGTACGATCGACCTGTCGACCCCCAGTTATGATCTGCGCTACACCCCGCAACTCCCGGTCAACTCCTACACCGACGATCGTTTCACGACGTCTGCAGGCTATATCCAGGATCAGGGCACCTATGGCCCGCTCCACCTTACCGGGGGCTTGCGCCTGACCTCGCTCAAGTTCGTCGAGAACAGCAACATCGGCGTCGCCAACGACAAGACCTACACGCACCTCTCGCCCCGGATCGGCGCCACGCTCGACGTGGTGGAAGGGGTCACATTGTTCGCAGGCTATGCGACTGCGTTCCGTGCCCCGTTCGGCTTTATCGGCACGGTGTCGCCGGTGCCGGAGACGTCGAGCAACATCGAAGGCGGTGTAAAGCTGGCGCTGACGGGGACGGGCCTGTCCGGCACGATCGCGGTGTTCCGCCAGACACACGATAACGTCGTCACCGCCGATCCCGCGAATGTCGGCTTTTATATCCAAAGTGGGCGGCAACGGGCGCGCGGCGTCGAAGTGGACATGGTGTGGGAGCCGACGCCCGCCTTCTCGCTGCTCGCCAACTACGCCTACACCGACACCCGCGACGACGGCGTGGCACCCAGTGATCGGCTGATCCGTGTGCCGAAGAGCAGCGGGCGTGTCGCGGCCCGCTACCGCGTGCTACACGGTCCTGCGAAGGGGTTGGCGCTCGGGGCTGGCATCAGTGCTTTCACCTCACGCGAGCTGACGTTGCCGAATACGATCGCAGTGCCCGGCTATGCCGCGATCGACGCGCAGGCGTCCTACGACATCGGACGGTTCACGCTGGGAGGGTCCGTGGTCAACCTCGGCAACCGTCACGCCTTCGACCCCTATTCCTACCTCGGCTATCCCGTGGTCGCGCCGAACCAGCCCCGTTCGGCCTATGTGACGCTGAAGGTGCGGATATGAGCCTGGCGCGCCTTGTATGGCGCTCGATTGCCTTGGCGAGCATGGCTGTAGCGGCGGTGCCATTGGCGGCGATCGCGAGCGCGCAGACGCCGGGCACGGGCGGGACGGTCATCCCGCTTTACTCCAAAGGCAGCGTGCCATCGCTCGGTGTGCCCGAGAAGCGGGATCGGCTGCCGAACGGCGAGACGATGATCTACGACGTGAGCGAACCAACGCTGGAGTTGTATCGACCTGCACCCGGTCGCACCAACGGCACCGCCGTGATCGTCGCGCCGGGGGGCGGGTTCGTGGCGCTCGGCTATACCTTCGGCGGGACCGACGTGGCGCGGGCGCTGGCAGCGCGCGGCGTCACCGCGTTCGTGCTGAAATACCGCACGATCCGCAGCGGTGACGGGCCGATGCGGATGCCCGACGTCCATATGAAGGAGATGGGCGTCGTCATGTCGCGCGCGAAAACCGGCACGCCGGTCGAGATGCCGCTCTTCGCTGGCGAGCCGCACGCGGTCGAGGACGGCGCGCGGGCAATGGCGATTGTCCGGCAGCGCGCCTCCGAATGGGGCATCGATCCCCGCCGTGTCGGCGTCCTCGGCTTCTCGGCCGGAGCTTACCTCGCAATCGATCTGGCGATCGGGGACGCCGCATCGCGTCCGGACTTCGTCGGCCTGATCTATGGTGGCCTGCGCACGCCGGTGCCCGCCGACGCCCCGCCTGCATTCATCGCCGGAGCGGCCGACGACAAGTATCAGACGAACGATCCAGTGCTGCTCTACCAAGCATGGCGGAAGGCGGGGGCAGCGGCCGAGCTGCACCTGTATGAGCGCGGCGGGCATGGTTTCGACCTGCATCGACAGGGCACCACAAGCGACAACTGGTTCAACCAGCTCCTCTCATGGATGCAGTCTGGCCGGCTTGCGTCATCACCGCCTCCACAGGCGAAATAGGCCTGCTGTCTCATCAAAAGACCCGGCCCTACGCCGCTTAGCGCCGCGCTCGCGATCACCAATGCGACGGGCGGGTCGAGCCAATCGAAGGTAATACCATGTCCCGATCTTTCTTCCTGGCAAGTGCAGCTGCGCCGTGCCTGCTGCTCGCTTTCCCGGTCGCCGCACAAGTGCGAGGCACCGACAACACCGATGATCGCACCGATGCAACGATCGTCGTTACCGGTCAGCGCGATCCGCTGAAACTGGACGATCAGGCGCAGGCGAGCAGCCGCTTGGGTCTGACGATCCGCGAGACGCCGGCAAGCGTCGAGGTGCTGACACAGGACGATCTCCAGGTTCGCGGCCTGGCATATCCGGATTGCCATTCCCGAACCGTCTACCACGACTAATATCCTCGCGACTTATGAGAAAGCGCTGCGCGAGACGCCGCGCGTGCGCTTGTTGCTTCTGACGCATATCTCGAACCGCAATGGCTTGGTGCTGCCGCTTCGAGAGATCACAGCCATGGCCAAGGCGCGAGGCGTCGATGTCATTCTCGATAGCGCACAATCAGTAGGTGTGCTGCCCGTCGATGTAGATGACCTTGGTATCGATTTTATGGGGTTTAGCCTCCACAAATGGGTGGCAGCACCGCTCGGCACTGGCGCGATCTACATTCGACGTGAGCGTCTTCAGGACATCGCACGATGGCTTGGGAATCATATCCACGACGATGATGATATTCGGGCCCGTGTCCCCACCGGCACCGTAGACTTTGCAGCCAAGCTGACGATACCAACCGCGATTGCTGAGCATCGCGCGATTTGACCAGCGAACAAACTCGCAAAGTTGGTGGCAAAACGAGAATATTGGTCCACACGAGTTCGTGATCTTCCAGGTGTGCAGCTCGTTCATTGCGAGGAGGCGGGCCGCTGCGCTGTAATCGGTGCGTTCCGGCTTCCCGGTCAGCGGACCTGGGATCAGGCTCGCATGGCGCAGCAGTGGTTTATCGAAAAACACCGTATTCTTGTCGTAGCGAAGCAGGGGCTGGCCTCTGGCCCCGTGATGCGGGTCACCCCCTCACTGTTTAATACGAACAACGAACTGGAGAGGCTTGTCGTTGCGATACGTTCGGAACGTAGCCTGTTTATTTAGGCGTCAGACTTCAGCGTCGAAGGTCAGCACCGTCCCAAAAACGATCGAGTTCCGGGAAGAGACTTGGCTTCCCAAAACCCCGACACGAGCATGAAGTGGGATCGATAGACGACTTGTCCTACCATGCTATCGCTTGATTGAGACATATGCGTGGGATCGCGAACTCAGGCTCCTCGTGTCGCTTCGGCTGACGGCGGACCGATCACAACGTTGGTAGATGCGGAGATGATCGTAGCGAAAAGCTGAGATCGGGCGTGGCTCTGGTCGGGGTGCTCAATCGCCGCTTCATTGCACAATGTGGCGTAGCCGTGGACGAGGCACCAAGCCGCCAGACTTAGCTCTTCGACCAGATCGGCCGGTGACATCGCCTCGATGACGGCAACGAGCGCTCCGAACGCCTTGGCTGCCGCAGCGCC
>Ga0265798_10011642_pt1 | contig 10698 bp, 9 predicted proteins | sample P3T30metagenome_FD_192430 | JGI IMG/M metagenome (GOLD analysis project Ga0265798, IMG submission 192430) | Plant litter microbial communities from East Loma Ridge, Irvine, California - P3 T30 | ecosystem: Environmental > Terrestrial > Plant litter > Unclassified | place: USA: California... | reverse complement strand
CGACTCCATCGCCGATGTCAAGATGACGCGAATTACGTGGATCATCATCGTGCTCATTGTGCTGAGCATTCTGGTGACGTGTACAGAGGTGTTCTTGCGCTTTGCGATCTTGGCGAACGAGAGCAAGAATGGCGTCGATGGGGATGGATGTCCGATTTGTGCTTTTGGGCCGGTGGATGGAGAGCTGTGAGCGACATGTACTGTAAGCTTCTTGGTTTGAGCGCTGGCGCTTGGGGGCTTAGGAGATCAATGTAGAGAATCGCTTTACTGGTGATGCAATTATTACCAGTTGCCTTTCAAGCTGACAATCCTCCTGTGAGCTACCCTCTTCTTGAAACGTCCTTGCTTTCGCCGAAAGGGTTCATTGACTAGTCAGCGTCCCGGTACATACAACAAGTTGGTCGTCTGCTCTGAGGGGACCGCACAGAAATGGAGAAGCATTCGTTACAGTAGGTCCATTTATTGTTACATACTTCGGGTGCCATCGATTACATTGCGATCGGGACCTCACATTACCTCCACGACCATGAGCTCATACGGCCGTGAATTGCTCCATGTTCCCAACAGCCGAAAAGTGTATCTCGCGTAGTAGGATGCTGATGGCCGTCAACCTCTCCATTCTCCCAGCTCACGCTCACAACCCAGTGACTTTGCAATGCCGTGCCGCATTTTTGCCGTTCCAGCCAGCTTTAGTACTTCAAGTCCGCCACCGCAATCCGCTGCGACCCAAGCGTGCGTTGCTGTCCTTGTGTCACAGGCACATTCTGCTGCTGCTGCTCGAACGACGACTGACGTCGCAACTGCTCCAGACTAGCCGGGTGCTGAGGCTGTGGGTGCCGCATGGTCGGGTAGCTCGAATTGCCGTTCGAGAGCAGGCTACTGCTGGCATCGCTGCTCGCCCGCTCGGAGCTCGAGGCGGTGCGCTCCGCGCCGTCGGATGAGGAGGCGAAGCTGTGACTGTAATAATTCGAAGGAGCGCTGATGCCACGCGCTGATGATGAGCCAGGGCGATCAATGGCCGTGATGGGCGGGAGGCCGTAGTTTGTTGGTGCCATGGTATATGCTCCGGCATTGCCGTAGCTGTTCGACACCGTCGGACCAGCAGTGGGTGAGATGGATGGACTGTGGGTGCTTGGGAGCGTGCCGTGGCTCGGGAAGTGGTAGCCGTTTGAGGCCTCGGGCATCATGGCCGTGGTGTGCACGGGCATGCCGTTTGGCGGCGCCAGGCTGATGCTCGACGCGCCGTACGGCGCGGAGGTGGACATGTCGCTCACCCACGGCATGCCATAACGACTTGGACCGACGTTCCTATGCGTGCGTGGCTCGGCCAGAGGCCGGATCTCAGGAAGTTCGGGCGCCGGATAGGAAGCTTGCGTATATGGCGGCATGGTGTGTGGGATTGGAAGACGACGGTCTTGGGCTGCTTGTGTTGGAAGAGAGGTGTACAGATGCCCCATGTTGGCAAATGCATCAGCCGTCACACTCGGGAGCCTACCGCCGTAGGTGTGCGCGGGTTGCGAAGCTGGCAGCAGCGGAGTGTGCATTGAGCCGAAGCTGTACGTCGGCTGCTGCTCGAATGTGTTTGAGGTCGAGCTAGGAGGCATCATGGGCGCACTGCTCCACGAGCGATAGCCAGCATCGCAGGGGTTACCGATGGAATCATTCCTCGGCATGCTGTACGACGAGTAAGGGTAGCCATCGACTGGAGAAGCCTCGTAGGACGAGTCGAGACTGTCAGGATACGCTGAACGCGTGTGGAGCGTAGGTAGAGAGCTGCGACTATGAGGTTGGTACAGCGTCTGGCCGTGCATGGTGCTGCTGGTTGGATCCATGGCGTAGGTAACCTCTGGCACGGAGGTAGTGGGGTCGCCGCGAGAAAGGTAGTCCTCAAACTCGGGGATTGAGCTGCTGTTCACCTGCTGGACAATCAGCACCTGAGACGAGTCTGGCAAATGGAGGACCCCACTCACGCGATGGAAAGTGCAGTCCACGTTGTCTCCGCCCTGCGTCTTGCATGCTCCGCAGCCGGTGCCATCACCAGGATCACCAGAGCACTTGATCTTCCTCTTGCGGCAACGAGTACACTTTTGATGAGTCAGTCTTCCATCTGATTGAGCCCAAGGGAGAAGATACTCACTGCGACCCCAATGCGTTTGCGCCCGTGTCCGATGCCGCCAGCAGTCTCTGGCTCATGTATCATTGTCCTCGTCGAATGGCGTCCGACGTACTCCGATCGATGGTTCCTACGGCTGTATGGATGGTGATCATACGGAACACTGCGCTCGTAGTAGTGGCCATTGGACATGTTTCTGTCGAGTGCTCGATAAGAGTGCTCGATCTCTCCACCGTATGGGTATCCCTGGGTCATCATTCTTCAAACAATAACAGCTAAAGCACCATTTCTGCAAGCACATGAGGCGCAAAAAGTGTTTCGGCAAAACGCCAACCGCGGAGGGAGGAAGTGTCGAGATGTCAGTATGGTGGTTCAAAGGCTGCAAGGCAGAAGATTTGAAAACGTCTGTGGCCCGGACTGATTGCTTGTTGTGGGTGGGAAGGGAGGACAAAGAGTCGCAGCAAGATGAGTGGGCACCAGGGGTGCTAAAGCAATCGCTGAGATGAGGGCTCGAGCAGGGAACACAGCCAGCGAGGTGTGTTTGCTCTTTTGTGTTACACGAGTACCTGAGCCTGCCAGGACGCCTGTCACGACGACAGTCTGGTCACATCGCTCGTAGATGATTGGATTTCAGAAAGCTCAGGCCTCGCTATGGTCCGCCGTAGTACACTGGACCTCTGCGTCGTGGACCTGGCTATCAACGCTTTTCACGGTGAGACCATCGGGTAGTAGCATTAGCACGGTGCGGGGCCAGGGCATGCAAGAGGCCTTCCAACGACAGGGACCAATGGTGCAGGCGCACGGCAGAACTCTGACTGAGAATGATGCTGCTTCCACCATGCAATGCTCACCGCAAGTACTGGAGTATGCGCTCCTGATTATCTCGCAAAGTAGAGAGCAGCGTGGGGGACCGAGTCTTTGCCGCCATCCAGGTATCGCCTTGCGTCAGGCCGTCGGATTTGACATTCAGATGAAGCAATCCAGGGTGGCAAGAAGACCAGTTGAGCGACTTGTTCGACCGTGATGCAAAGAAGTACTTGCCGCGTCTGCAATATGCACATATCTGCATGCGACCCTTCGAATTCGTGCGCGAGCACTGAGCACGAGCTGTCACTTTCGGCGAGGCCAGGTAAGGTCGTACCTTATTGTTGAACCGCTGTCTACACGTGTTTGATGTGATACTGCCATGGTTTGTTGAGTCCAAGCCCGCACTTTGCTGTGGTGTGCGGCGTTGCGACAGTTCCGCTGTAGGTCTGACGATGTCGTAGAGCGCAAGCCTAGACACGAAGCTCTGAAACATCTAGGCACCTGCTCCACTCCCGATCTCGTGGGTACGGTCCGCTCGTCTACCAGCATACCGATTTGCACTATATCTGCCGATTCGCTGCCTTGTTAGTCCATTGACGACTCACGCCTGTTCGAAGATGTGGCCGGTCAACGTCGATATATCGCGGTGGACACGGAGCGCCAGTACCGTGGACGACTAGTCAACCCGAGCCATTAAAGTTGCGACGCCTCGTCCGATCCCGCGTGCTGCGCGCTGCCGAATCTGGGCGCTTGCGGAATTGACGCAATATCAAATCGCCGGACGCATGAGTGCAGCAGACAGGCGGGAAGTCAGCAGACTTCTTCAACGAACGGCTAACTGCGTCGCGGGAGTGCGGCAATCAGCGCAGGTGCGACTTCTGGTGAGAGGTAAACGCTGTCGTGTGATGTTAGGTCTCTGCATTGGATTCTCAGGCACATCGCTTGCAGCTCCGAGCATTCGTGAAGGTCAATACCACAAGACAGAGCTCGCAATTTCATGGATAGCGCTGCCTATTGCGGCCACATTGGTGCGATCTGTGATCTGGCAGCTAAGGCTGAATAAGGATGAGTTTTAGAGACTCTGGGTGTTCCCACCCGGTAGATTTTGATCCACACATACTCGCGAACGTGCAGTGATGCTCACAAACGCAATGCAAACACGGAGTTGGGTTGGTCGGAGATGCCGCACTAGAGCGACTTAAGAAGCTGTACGTACTGCACACAATCCTGCGGAACCGGGGCGATCGTTCTTTGGCGTTTCGCGGATCTGCATGATCCCGCTTAGGACGCTGATGTCCAACGCTCGAGCAGTACCACAGGAGGATGCCTCATTCATGAGCGCATGGAAGGGCGACCGCGTCCCCAAAAACCTTCGTCATATGTTCGACTACTCGTGTTGTCCCAGATTCCAAGTTTGCGACTCTATAGTGAACAGAGCTTAGCACGCCAGAGACGGCGATGTCTCACGCGTACCGACTGATCGGATCGTGTACATAGGCGTGTACCAAAAGTGGGCTCGATCGCTGGGATGATCGACTCTGCTCTGCGCGGCACTTGCGCCATAAGCTCGATCTTCGACAAGAAACCTATAGCAGAGCATCGCGGTATACACTCTAGCGATGGCGATGGTGCGCGGTAAAGATGTGATAACAATTCAAAAGAAGAGCAGGGGTCAGAGGAGGCAGTCGGCTGATGTTGTTCGTTGTTCATCCAGAGCACGAGCCATTTGGTTGAAATTCAAGGCTCGGGGAGGCTCGGACCCGCGGGCCAAGCCGCGGCTACGTCCGATGCGAACTGCTTCCGCTCGAGTGTGCGGCAGCAGCAGCAGCATCCTGCAAGAGAGCATTAAGAGAAGGCGAACAGAATCGTCGGCTTCACTTCCACCTTATCGAGCGAGTCAAACATGTCTGTACTGCTCGAAACGTCCGCTGGCGATCTGACAATCGACTTGCTGGTTCAAGATGCACCCAAGTGCTGCGAAAAGTATGTACTACGCCTCTTCTGCACTCAAGTCTCAACTGATCGATTTGCTAAGACTCGGGCATGTGCTCACAGCTTCCTGAAGCTTTGCAAGATCAAGTATTACAACTACTCTCCGGTCTACAATGTTCAACCCAATTTCTCTTTTCAGTCTGGAGACCCAATAGGACCAGAAGCAAAGGACAGTGATGGCGGTTCTTCCATCTGGGCTCTGCCTGACGGGAGCACGAAGAAGCCTACGAAGAAAGACCTCATGACCTTCCGACCTGAGATCTCCAAGAAGCGGAAGCATGGCGAACGAGGAACCGTCAGCATGGCCACCTCGTCTTCCAAGAATGACCCTGACGACCGGAGAGCTGGCAGTCAATTCATCATCACCCTAGGAGACAATATCGAGCAGTTGGACGGCAAAGCAGCGATCTTCGGTGAGGTTGTTGAAGGGTTTGACACGCTCGAAAAGATCAACACCGCCTTTGTGGACCAAACTGGCCGGCCATTACAGGATATTCGTATATTGCACACAGTGGTGCTCGACGATCCCTATGAAGATCCCGCGGGCCTAGTTGAGCCACCTCAGAGCCCTATACCATCTGCCGAGCAACTTGCCACGGTACGGATTGCCTACGATGAAGTACTCGAGGAACGTTCGGACCCCGAGCAGCTAGAGAAGGTTCGACGAGAACGCGAAGCACGTGCGCAGGCATTGACATTGGAGCTCATTGGAGATCTACCTTTCGCAGACGTTACGCCACCAGACCAGATCCTGTTTGTGTGCAAGCTGAATCCGGTGACCCGCGATGAAGATCTAGAGCTGATCTTCTCGCGATTCGGAAAGATCCTGTCTTGTGAAGTCATTCGCGACAAGAAGTCTGGGGACAGCTTGCAGTACGCCTTCATCGAATTCGGTAACAAGGAAGACTGCGAGCGAGCCTACTTCAAGATGCAAGGAGTCCTGATCGACGATCATCGCATTCACGTGGACTTCTCGCAGTCGGTGTCAAAGCTATCTTCCGACTGGCGTAGCACGACCAAGTCGAACACAGCAAGATCGAGAGGTGGCTTCGGCGGCATCGAGAGTCTGGAAAAACGAAAGCAGTACCGTGGAGGTGACGATGGGCGGTATCGTCAACGTGGCGACAAGTATGATTACGTGTTCGATGAAAAGAAGAGAGAGCAGGATCGCAAAGAGCGCCGGCAAAGGTCACGTAGCAGAAGTCCGAGGCGAGAAGGTGGTAAAGACAGAGCGCAAGGCTATCAGCAAAGGGAGGAGCGTCGTACTGACCACGGGAGGCGACGTAGTCGCGATCGTCACGAGAGCGATCGTCGTCACAATTCGAGAAGATGAATGCTCAGTTGGAACAGCGTATGATAGCGGTGTAACTGCTCTCAAAAGTCCGGTCGTGCTAAGTACTTCAGGGTCGCTCGATCACACGTATTGTACACTGTCGAAAGGTGCTCGCAATGCATGGCTGTGAGCACATACATGCACATACTGGTAAGCACAAGTCTTTGTCACAAGTATATGCTGAAATTATTCAATGGCGTCACATGGCAAACAATGAAATAGCTATCCGCTCACATTCACTTCAATGCGTGTTATCCCCTTTGTCTAAAGCTCGAGTACACCTATTCCGGCATCATCCTGGACGACTGCCGCTTCCTCGACAACAAAAGCATCAAACACCTCAACCATACCGCGATCTTTCGGCCAAATCTCAGCCAAAATGGCCGGCGAAACTCCCGTTCTAGTCTACCACTATCGCGCCAACGGCGCAGCCGTGATCAAGCGCAACCCAGACCTGATCACCAGACAGGAGCTCGCAGATATCAAGAGCAAGCGTGAGTATGAGTACAACTTCCGACCATGCGCTGGCACACCCAGACTGACAGCATCGCAGATCCCAACTTGAAGGAGTCAAGCAAGACAATCCCAAAGATCCTGACCACGTCGATCGACATATATCAGCGAGACATCAACCTCACTACATCGGGCGAGACCAAGCCGAACGAGGAGAGCAATGTCGCAGGTGTCCGTATTCCATTGTCACGGTGGCTGGAGGCTGCTTTGAAGGGCCACCGAATCAAGGAGTTGGTTGTTCTGAGCTCAGACATGACGAAGTAGGATCCAGCGGTGCTTGTAGGGGGGTAGAGAGGTGATAGGGGCGAAGCACTCAAGGGTTGATGACTCTCGATTTCTGTGTGGCCGGCCGAGGGAGCCGACCGTGCTGCCTAAGTACCACCAACAACGCCGCGAGCGGTGCCATGTGCCATATCGTCTTTCCGAACTATTAATCCCATCCGTGTAACCACACCAGCCTTAGCCTAGTCGGGTTTGTTCAGTGGCTATACTCGACCCCTCAAGCTTCGTATGAGGGTCGTGATATTCGTACAACTTCTCGCCAGTGACTCCTGGCGCCTTCCACACGCTGATACCTGTCTCGAGATCATAGCTTTCAAAGCTGTTCGCTAACCTCTTGCCCCCTCCGCCTGGAAGGTCCACAATGAATGACGGCATGTCGAAACCCGCAATCGTACCTCGAATGCTTTTATCCAGGTGCAAGATCGTAGATAGCGGCGTGCGGATGTCATCTAAGCCCTTGACCATGTCGCCTTGATAGACGTAGTAGGGTTGTATGTTGAGGTCGGAGAGCTGGCGTATCAGCTGTGACATGGTCTCGAGACTGTCGTTGACGCCGCGCAAGAGGACTGACTGGTTGCGTACCACCACAGCTTCGCGAAAGAGCTTCCTTGCTGCTACTTCGGTGATCCAGGTAATTTCTCGGGGATGGTTAAAGTGCGTGTGCAATGCAACATGCTTACCCATCGCTCGACCTTCGTTGCTGAGTTGGGTGAGCACTGTTGCCCAGTCGTCTTCCGGATCGACCATTCGCATCGGACAAACAGCCAGACCTTTGGACCCAAAGCGGAAGCGTTTGACGTGTGGAATCGAAAGCAGCTGTTCGCCGATGTACTTGAGCTGGCTGGGCTCCAAGTAGTACGAATCGCCACCAGAAACTACCACGTCATGAACTTCCGGCGTGTCTGCAATGTACTGGAGCATTGCATTCCAACGTTTGAGAGTTGGCTTCTGGGACGTCTTCGTCACGGACTCGGTGTTGGCGCCGACCGCGTACGACCTCGTGCAGAAGCGGCAGTACACCGGACATACGGACGTTGCTTTAAAATGTCAGCAAGGAACGCTACAATGGCATGTGTGCGTAATCGTACCGAGAAATAGGACCTTGTCGGGATATCGGTGCACCAAACCGGGCACGGGCGAGTCGCCCGCCTCGTTCAGAGAGTCGAGCTTCGCTTTGCTGTGATCGTCTACAATCAGCGACTTCAGGGGTATGAACTGACGGCGAATGGGGTCGTTGATGGGGTTTGTCCAATCTATGAGCCCCAGCATGTAGGGCGTGAGGCGGAAAGACATGGTTGAAGCCGTCAAACCCGCTTCGACATCATCGAGGAACTCCTGCTTCGACACAGTCTTTCCTGCACTCGCGACAGACTCTAGCGCAGACTGCATATGGTCTGCAACATTCTCGTCAAGAAAAGCGAGGAGTTTACCCTTCTTGTCAATAGTCTGGGCTTTCTGTAGGATATCAGCTCTTGTACCTCAACAGCATGCTGCGCATCAACCGTACCTGCCAACGATAGCTCAGAAAATATGCTTCGGAGATGTCCTGCCATCTTCTGATACCCTGCCAGAAAAGTGATGTCTTGTACAGCGCTGGTGAGTTGCCAGTCGAAGACGAGAGAAGTGCTACTTGCCCGGCAAGCATATCATTCTGCTTCGGCAAGGGGCTGCGTAGGATCCACTGCCCTGAGATACTTCCGCTGGTCAATGCATTGGTTCTTCCTGTATTGACTTTTCTTACAGCCGAAAAGGTTCTGTGAGCCCTTGGTAACATTTGAGCGAACACACCCGAGAAATAGAATGAAATGAAGATAGTATCGGAGGGAATGGAGAGGAGGGTCGAAGAGCAGAGCGTAGGACTTGTCCAGTAAAGTACCCAGCGCTCAGGCTCACATCATTCAATGTACCCGCATAAGATCTGTCGCCGCCGAGTCTCGCCGAGTTCACTTCACAGTGCCCTTTAAGCGAGCGGATCTTCACAGCGGGAGAGTTGATCGATGGACATCAACATCTAGAAATTTCGACGGCGCCTGTCGTCCGCGCTCGTTCTGTGATGCTTGGAATACTCCAGAACAACCAGACCCTGCAGTGAGGTCCGTCTCACCAGTCGGGACGGAGCCGGCGCGGGACACTCGTACAAGTACTCGCCTGCGGCCCCTGGCAAAATGGAGCGGTCAGCTGGGTGTTTGGGCAAGAAGTGTTCATATTGTTGTTCTCAGGTTGGCGACATAACCAACCGGTGAGCACGATCTCCAGTAGCGCAAGACCGGCGGCGGTCTACTGCAACTCGTTCGGCGCTATCATGAGCGCGATGGTCCAGTACGATACGAAACGACATGTGAACTGGTGACACCAGATCTCAAAGCGGGTCGCCTAGTCTCCGGCTCCTTCGGCGGTACTGCATCTGTCGTTAGACGAGCCAGTGGTACAGCGCTTGCTTTGGGCCAACGTCCTACTGTGTCGTCAGTATGACCATTGATACAGCTCAGGCTCTACACCTGCCAGGTCAACGTCCACGGTATAGCTGGTATACTGCCGCCGAAAGCTCGAGGACATTCGAGGGGTTGAGGTCGACTGTCACTAAGTATCATATTGCTGGACCCTTGCAAGACCTTTGTGCTCTTCTGGACGGGCAGTCTGTTGATAGGCGATCAGTACACACTCTTGCACTTCCTTGGACCGCATAGCATAGCCACACAGCGAAGAGCAGCTTGCCTCTGCTGACAGCACTTTTCGTCACTGGAGCTGCAGTAGAGCATCATCTCAGGCTGATGTCGACAGCCAACGCATGCCACGCAGAATCCTCTCTTCATCCCGCGCAGATCCCGCGCATTGGAGGATGTGAAAATCCATAAGAAACGACTGCCGTGCCGCTCTATATACTATATACAGAGCCAAGGCAGATTTGCCTGCACTTCAGCTACGTCGAGAGGGCGGCGGAAAGTAGATTGAGCCAGTCTAGCGACTGGATGAAGTCTTAACCGGAGAATGCCAGGTAGAAACTTCAAGCATTTGCAAGAGGGGGAAGGGACATGGAGACATGAGAAGCAGGGAGCTCGCATGAGACTCCGACTGTGGTGGAATTTTGGAAAGGAGCTCTTGAAGATCCGACGGCTTGGGACCCTTGAAACAGCGCTTGGCTCACCTCGCAGCATACACTAAGGTATTAACGTCGAAGGAACATCTTTCCTGCGAAGGTATTGGTACTCCGTAGCCACTTATTGAACGTGGAAAGTGATCCGGGTGCGCGTCTCTACCAGAAGCACATGTGCTGGAGATTAGCCGGGAATATGGCCTCCAGCTCACTCCATGGCAGTGTCTGCGCGTCTCGAGCGAGGAGGCAAGAGCTGAATCGCCGAGTCGCAAGCATCTTCAGAACGAAGATTGAAACGGAGATTGAGATGTGGTCCCCTTCTTAATCAAATCTATGCTGGATGCTGAAAGCGCTCGGTCCGAGTCTTGGTCTAGGTGTACGCTATCTACGCTACAGTTGATTTTAGCGAACTAACGGACAGGGACATTAAATCGTAAAGAGGGGCCGAGTACTCGCTCTGTAGATCGGACGAGGCGAGGCAAGGTAACGGTAAAGGGTAGGCACCTTGCCTACTGTCGCTAAGATCGCTCCGTCTAATGTAAACTAGGCTGTCTCGAACATAAG